>VFQP010004837.1_pt1 | contig 12171 bp, 17 predicted proteins | sample 3512351 | NCBI WGS metagenome assembly VFQP01 (sample SAMN10412372, study PRJNA504923) | tailings metagenome | isolation source: Relicate 1 Philex TSF1 revegetated site | place: Philippines: Tuba, Benguet | collected 2017-08-29 | reverse complement strand
TGCAGCCGAGGAAGCCCAGCACGACGAGCATGAACTTCTGCGTCTTGCCCCACTCCAGCGCGTCCACCTCGACCCAGCCCACCGCGCCCGCCCCCCATGCCACGGCGGCCGAGAAGGCCATCTGGCAGCACATGACGAACGAGGGCGCCGGGATGAACTCGACCGCCATCTTGTTGATGACCTGCACCGCGTGAGGGAAAGGCTCTGCAGTGAAGCGCAGGCGCACACAAACATGCGTGTGCGCGGCATGCGCTTGACGCCGCCGCACCAGCATCGTGGAGGAGCACAAGCCATAGTAGAGGATGATGGCTGTTGTCGTCGACAATCCCAGTGCCGCCGGTGTGGCCAGAGAAGAGCTGCTGCTCCCTGGCGCCACCTGCTGCGCCGAAGGCTGAGCAGCGCCGCCAGCTGCTACCTCCTTGTTGGAGATGAGCGGGAGCTTCTCGACATCCACATCCTCCGCAGCGCTGACGATCGGCCGCTGTGCCATCGCGCGCAGAGCGGCTCGCTCCTGCGCAGACGGCGCTGGCAGGCCGGACCTCCTGCTGCGCGCGGAAACTCAAAGTCGCGCTGCAAGCTGTGGCTGATTGCCTGGGTGCTACGCTGCTGCGCTCGCGGCCATTGGAGCGATGAGCTGTCCCTGGGGGTCCTGCAGCACGGCCGTATCCCGCACTCTTCAAACTCTGTGCAGATCTCCACGACAGCCAGCACCTCACGTCAGGCCTTTTGCTCAGTGCTCTCCAGCAGCCACTGGAGGTACGCCGGGGACCCGCCCAGCACGGGAAGCGCCAGGACCTCGGGCACGTCGTACGGGTGGTTGGCCTTGACGTGCGCGGCCAACGCCTCGAGCAGAGATCTGCAGCGGCGGTCGTACCCAGGATCCATCACCAGCAGGCTGGCCGCAGGGTGGGCGCCCCCACTCTCCCCCCCTACTCACTTGCGTGTCTTGATGATGAGCAGCAGCTCGGGGTCGCGGTTGACCTTGCCCTCCCAGCGGTAAACGCTGGTGACTGCCGGCAGGATGTTCACGCACGCCGCCAGGCTAGCCTCCACGACGCTGCCCGCCAGCGCGTCCGCTGCACATGCCGTCCAGCACAGCGTGTGGTGGAGCACACTGCGTGCTGCTCGCCCATAGTGGGGCTCTGCAGGCCGGGCACCGTTCCAATCACCGTGTGCGTGCTCACCGACTTGCTCGTTTGGCACTGTCACGTAGACCACGACGAACTCGGCGGAGGTCGCTGCTGGGGCCGCCGCGTCCGCCATGGCCGAGAGGTGCACCACGCCTCCGGGCCCCACGCTGCTGTGATGCCGGCCCTCTGCGCAAGGCCCGCGACGCAAGCAGGGATGTGCCCTGGTGGGCGTCTCAGGTGCATCACGCCTGCTGAGCGCCGTCGCGCGCGCAGATGGCGCCGCACCGTCACGGCCCCGCACTCGCAACATCAGGCTGCGTGGCGGTGCTGGTGGCGGCGCCCATGCGCACTGCGCCGGCCACCGCTGCTGAGGGGAAAGCCTGATGCTGCACATGCGCGGGCCGCAGGCGCGCAGCAGGATGGACATTGTCACCGCGCACCTGCGCGTGCGCATCATAGACGTAACAGGCACGCCTGGTGGCGCATGAGCGCCACGCTGCTGCTGCTGCCACGCTGTCCCTCGCGCGGGACTCAGTGATGCGGCCTCAGCGCGCTCACCTGGCGGCGAGGGGGGCTGCCACAGCAGCACCAGGATCGCCAGGATCAGCGGCGCGACAGCCGTGGCGCAGACCAGAGGCAGGCCAACGCGCATCTCTGGGCAGCCTTCGTGCGCGCCCGCAAGACCTGTGGCCATGCGTGCGTGACAGCTCGTGGGCTTCAGCACACGCGTGGAGCTTGCTACCAGATGACGGAGACACAGCCCGAAGTGGTGACGATGGACGACAGCGACGACGACCAGCCTGCTGCTGCTGCCGCTGCCAAGCCAGCGCGTTCGAGTCGCGCCGTGGCCACGCAGCCCAAAGCAGCACCCAAGCAGGCAAAGCCAGCAGCAGCAGGCAAGTCGCAAAAAAAGGCACCCAAGCAGGCAGCAGCAGCAGCAGCACCAGCAGTGGCAGCAGCGGCAGGCGCGCAGTTCACCGCCGAGGAGCTGCAGCTGGTGCGGGGCCGGCTCCTGGCCTGGTACGACGAGCACCACCGCGTGCTGCCCTGGCGGCGCACCCCGCACAGCAAGCGCACGCTGCCGGCGCCCTCTGGCCCCCACGAGGTAGCGCACCCCGCGCCCGCCGACCTGGACGCGCAAGCGTTCGCCTACCGCGTGTGGGTCTCCGAGGTGATGCTGCAGCAGACGCAGGTGAGCGGTGCGTTCACGGCGCTGGGCTGCTCCGAAAGGGCGCTCGTCTACACCCCAGGGCCTGGCGGGCGAGGCGTCGTCAACTTGTTGTGTGGGACCGTTGCATCGGGCGGGTCCTGCTGCTGCGCACCGCGGTCCTGAGCGGGCCGCCCCTCGCGAGGCGGCGGGCGCGTGCAGGTGGCCACCGTCATCCCCTACTTTGACCGGTGGGTGGCCAAGTGGCCCACCGTGCGCGACCTGGCCGGCGCCGACGTGGAGGCCGTCAACGCCATGTGGGCGGGCCTGGGCTACTACCGGCGCGCACGCTACCTGCTGGACGGGGCCAAGTACGTGGTGGAGCAGCTGCAGGGCGAGTTCCCCACCAACGCCAAGGACCTGCTTGCCATCCCAGGTGCTGCGACTGCGCGCGCGGCGGTGCGCGTGCGCACCCGCACACGGCGCCGGGCCCGTGCAACAGCGAGAGGGAGAGAAGGAGCTCTCTGCGCGCACAGACACCCAGGGCGGCAGGACCAGGCAGACACACAGCGAGGGCGGGACGCGCTTTCCTCGCTGCGGGTCCCCTGGCTGTCCACTCGAGGACTGCTCTCCACGCGTGAGCGCGATGCCCACGCACGCTTCACCCGCGCACCGCAGGCGTGGGCCCCTACACGTCGGCGGCGGTGGCCTCCATTGCCTTTGGCGACGCGGCGGCCGTGGTGGACGGCAACGTGGTGCGCGTGGTGTCGCGGCTGCGGGCGCTGGGCGGCGACCCCACCAAGCTGGGCGCGGCGCACGCGCGCCTGGCGCAGGCCATGCTAGACACGGACCGCCCGGGTGACTTCAATCAGGTGAGGCGACGACGGGCGGGCAGGCGCTCCCACACCGGCCCGCGAGGTGTCGCAGTGCTTTATGCACAGCAGCAGCGCAACACAGCGGCGGCGCGTGCTGTGGAGGGACATGTGCCTGGAAAGACCAACCCAGTGGGAGCGTGCGGGCTGCAGAGTCCATGCGCGCGCGCATGCGTGTGTGTGCGTGTGCGTGCGGCGGCGCAGGCGGTGATGGAGCTGGGCGCACGCGTGTGCCGGCCCGTGGCGCCCGACTGCGGCACGTGCCCCGTGGCGGGCGCGTGCGCGGCGTGGGCCAACTGGCAGGCCTACCTCGAGGGCGGCGGCTGCCCCGACATCGAGGACGCGCCACGCGTCACCATGTACCCAGGTGGGGGCGCTCACCTCACTCCGCCTCTCTCAATGCTGCAGCCGCGCGCGCAGCTGTGGCGCCGGCGGCCCACCCCTGAAGACCAAACGCGCGTGTGTGTGCGTTGGATTTGCATCTGTTTGGACGCCTCGGCGGGGCCGGGAGCCCAGCTACCGGGCGTATCAGATGTCTCGCAGCGCAAGGGCACGCGAGCAAGGCACGTGCACCAAGAAGCACAGCGTGCGTGCCTGCGTGACTGGCGTGCACGACCGGTCTGCAGGCAAGAAGCAGGTCAAGGCCAAGAAGGAGCAGCTGGTGCTGGTCTGCGCGCTGGAGCTGGTGACCACGCGCGCCGCGCCCGCGCCGCCCCGCGCCACGCTATCGCCCGCCGGCGAGAGCCAGCCGCCGGGCAAGCCCGCGGCCGCGGCAAAGGCCGCCGACGCGCCTGCGCAGCAGAAGCAGCAGCAGCAGCCGCGTAAGCGCCAGGCCAGCATGCTCGCGTTCCTGGCCGCGCCCAGCGGCAGCAGCAGGGAGGCGGCGGCCGGCGGAGGCAGCGGGGCCGACGCGCCCGTTTCGTCATCCAAGGCGCAGCGCACGGCGGCGTCCACCAGCGCCTCCACCAGAGCGCCGGCGGCGGCAGCGGAGAAGGGCGAGGGGGGCCAGCAGGGCGGCGGCAGCGGCGGCGGGGAGCTGCCGGTGGTTCCGATGGGCGCGGCGGCCGCCCGGCTGCTGGCCGACCCTCAGTCCCGCCGCGTGCTGCTGGTGCAGAGGCCGGCGCAGGGCCTCCTGGCCGGGCTGTGGGAGCTCCCAGGTGCGCTGCGCTGACCCGCCCGCGGGCGCACCCACGGCACTGTAATCCAGAGCGCGTCAAGGTGCCAACAATCAAAAGCAGGATGGTCACGCTGTGCTGCGTGTGGTGGCGCAGGCGTGGAGGTGGCGGGCGCCGGCGGCGACGACGAGGACGAGGAGGCCCAGCAGGGCAAGGCGCCGTCGTCGTACGCGCGGCGCAAGGAGCTGGTCGACGCGCACCTGCGGGCGCTGCTGGGGGGGCGCGTGCACGTGCCGGGCATCACCGAGGGGGCGCAGGGCGGGCCAGGCCAGGGCCAAGGGTCGGCGGTGCCGAGCGCCGTGGTGATGCAGCGGCGGGACGCCGGCGAGTACGTGCACGTCTTCTCCCACGTCAGGTGAGGGAGGGACTTTTGTCGCTCTCTGGACGGGCGAGCGGGCCAGCGGGGCTCTGCGTCTGGAGGGGGCGCATCTCTGCTTGATGCTGGCGTTGCTGTGTGCTGATAAGTGCTTTCCCTCTCTTGGCCTTGATTTGACGCGCCGCGCAGGCAGCGCAACCTGGTGGAGCGCCTGGTGCTGGTGACGGACGACTTGGCGGGCTTCGAGGCGGCGGTTTGCGGCACAGGCGCCGGCGCCGGGAGCGGCGCAAAGGAGCAGGAGGGGCCGGTGATGAGGTGGTCGTGGGCGCACGAGCTGCAGGACGCCGGCGTCAGCACGGGCCCGCTCAAGATGCACGCTCAGGCGTGCGGCGAGGAGAAGGGCGGCAAGCGCGCGGCTGGGGGCGGCGGCGGCGGCGGCGCTGGCGGCAAGAAGGGCAAGCAGTAGGGGAGGTGCTGCTTTGCCTTCTTTACCTCGTTTGCACAAACTCTCTCTCAAACAAGCAAAACAGCGATCGCAAGGGTCCTTCCTGCGGTCTCAGCTGTCACCTCTGGGCACGTCGGCGCGTATGTCAGCGCCGAAGAGCCAACAGTGCGAGCTCGCGCGGAGGCACACCACCAACACTCATCATCTCAAGTCAGTCCGGTTCGTCATTTGCGTCACGCGCTCCCCTGCGTCAAATCCCCAAGGTGCCCCGTCAAGGCGCACGAGCAGGTTGCCTCTGGCCGCACGCGCCGCCGCCCTGCGAGCCCGCAGCGACCAATGGCGCCAAACGATCGTCGCTCCTCAGCTGTTGGGCGTGCTCATGAAGTTGACGAGGTGTTTGCTGTGCACGTGCACGTTGAGCAGCCGCCACTGCCCAATGTACGGCACCCGGTAGCCGGTGGGCGAGTTGTGCCAGGCCCAGGAGAGGCGCCGTGGGTCAAAGTTGCGCTCGGGCGCCCAAAAGTGCTCCGTGGTGCGGTCGTACGTGCCGCCAAACCACTGCCCCACCACCGCCGCGTCAAACAGCACCTGGTGCCTGCACGGGCACACCACGCAAAACGCACCACCACAACCACCGCCTCGCTGAGCCAGATCCGCCGCGCAAAGCGCCCCCCCCCTCCGCCCCTGCAAACCAGAGTCTGCCAGCTCTCACCTGTCCCAGAGGCAGTTCTCCCCCGTCCTGTACGTGTCTGTGGAGGGCAGCTTGGCCAGCCCCAGCGCCTCGCCCTCTGGCGTCGACGCCGTGGAGAAGAACTTTGCCAGGATGCTCATGTCGTTCAGGTAGTCGGTGCCCACAAACTTGATGGCCTCGCGCCGGCCCATCTTGAAGATGGACAGCACGAACTCGAGCATCTTTTGCAGGCTGGGCGCGTCGCGCGCGTACATGATGCCGGCGATGGCCAGGTTCTGCTCGGCAAAGGGCACGGCCAGCCGCACCTGCGGCGGCGGGACGACGAGCGCAGGGGCGCGCACTCGTCGTTCACGTGCGCGTCAGAGCGCTGGGCTGCACGGCGGCTTGAGCAGGCCGAGTCACGTTAAGGCTAGGAATCAGAGGGCCAGCAGGATGTGGATCGCGAGCACCGGGGAAAAGCGTCCTGCCCACTCACGCGGGGCGCACGCCCGGCGCGGCACGCACCTTGCACTCCTCCAGCACGGGCTGGTACCTGTCCAGGCTCTCGTAGATGAGGTTGTCGTTCTCGAGGTGCCACACGTCCGTGAGGCCCTGGGTCTCCATGAGCCAGTGCACGGCGAAGAGGCGCTGAGTCGTGTACAGGTTGAAGTCCTTGTTGCCCCCGGGCAGCATCTTGCCCTGGACGAAGAACCTGCGCCAGCGCAGCACGCAGGAGCAGTGGCCGCTGGCTGCCTCCTCCTGTGCAGGCTGGGCTCTACTGGCACACCGCGGCGCTGGGCGGCAGCTGGCCAAAAGCGACTCGCTCGCTCGCACCTGTCCTTGAACTGCTTGTGGATGCCGCTGAGGCCGGCTGGGTCGTAGACGTGCACGTCGAAGCGTAGCTGCTGCTGCCGCTGCCTCGTGAAGCTCGAGTTGGCCAGGGCCGCGCTGTCGAAGACAATGTGCACGGGGAAGCGGGGATTGAAGAGCCGCATCTGCAGCACCGAGTGCCATATGTAGTGCTGGTGGTCGTAGGACGAGCCCAGGCAGGTGTAGACGATCGCCACGGACGCCGCTGGACGGGGGGCTGCGAGGAACGCCAGGCACGCCACCAGCTGCACCAGCGGCGATGCCGCACGTTGCCACGCTCTGCTGCGCAATGCGCCGGCGCCTCTACAACTCCTCATCGCTGCTGCTGCGTGTTGCTGCGAGGAAGCGATGAACGCGATGAGTGCGCCAAGCCCAAGGCCATGGTGGGAGCACCAAGCGGCAGGAGCAGCTGGCCGTAAGGAGTGCACACCGCCTTTGATGACCGCGGCTCGTCCATGGCAGCACACGATTGCAGCGTGGGAAGCGGCGCGTTTTGTGGCCCTGTGCACGCTGTGGCTGGCGTGCTCCAGCTCCATCGTGCTGGTCAACAAGCTCATCATCAAGGAGCTGGGATTCGCGTTCCCCATTGCAGTCTCAGCGCTGGGCCAGGGCACCTCGTTCCTGGTGGCCTGGGCCATCTGCCGAGCCTGGGAGCGGCAGCAGCAGCAGCAGCAGCAGCCGCGTGCCGGCGGCGAGCAGAGGCGAGCAGCAGATCGGGACGGCGACGAAGAGGAGGAGCTGCTTCGCCTGCTCAAGCAGCAGCGGGATGAGCAGGCCGGACAGCTCAATCGACAGCCCAGCAGCAACAAGCAGAGGGAGGCGGCGCAGGGGCGGGCCGTGGAAGCAGGCATGTCCATGGAGCTGTGGATGTGGCGCGTCGCACCAGTCGGCGTGGCGCAGGGCGTCGGCATCTACCTCTCCAACCAGCTCTACCTGCTCCTCACGGTGCGGCCATGCACGTGCAGCCTGCGTGCATGCAAGCACCAGTGCGTGCACTGGTCTCAGGGGCCTGCTCTGCTCCGCGGGGCTCAGCAACGCTGGGGACTGGCGCCGTCACAGGTGGCGTTCATCGAGATGGCGCGGGCGCTGCTCCCGCTGCTCACGCTCCTGGCGCTCTGGGGGACGGGCCTCAAGATCCCAGACACCAGCCAGATCGCCGCAGTCATCCTCTCGGCCGTGGGATGCAGCATCAGCGCGTATGGGGAGGTGCGCCCCAATGACGGGTGGGGGCAACAGCGGGGGCGAGAAGAGTGTGGCCCCACGCTCTGCGCCCACTGTGATGTGGTGGCCCTCCGACGATCACGATCGCAGGCGCGGCTCACCGCGGCGGGCGTCATCTGCCTGGGCATCAACTTTGGCGTGGAGATTGTGCGCATGGTGCTGCTGCAGTACCTCATCCAGGTGCGTGGTGACGGGGGGGGCCTGTGGGGTCTCAGAGCGGCCTTGGCGCGCTCGCTCCCAACCGCACGCACGTTGCTGCTGCCGCAGGAGGTGAAGCTGGGGCCCTGGCAGACGGTCAGGGCCATCACCGGGCCGGCGTCCGCGTCCCTGCTCGTGCTCATGGTGCTGGTGGAGGGCAGGGCCATGGTCCGAGCGCACGCGGGTGAGCCTGGCGGTGGGCGCCTCATCACCAGGCAGTCCTCCACACGCACGTGCACAGCGGCTCACGCCGTGCCTCCGCCACGCCTGCTTGCCTGCAGAACGCGTCGTGCTGGCGTACTGGCCGGTGTTTGTGCTGGCGGCCGTCCTGGGCGTCGGCACCAACCTCATCACCAACCTGGTGGTGCAGTACTCGTCGGCCACCACCGTCAAGCTGCTGGCCGCCATCCGGGGGCCGCTGGTCGTCGTGTGCGGCGTGCTGCTCTTTGCCGAGCTGGTGCGTCCTGTTGGAGGAGCAGGGTTTTCGGCGTGCGGCGCTGCGCCTGCTGCGGCTGTCCGCGAGATCGCTGCACGTGCCCATGCTGCCAGCGTCTCACATGTGCCGCCAACGCTGTGCACCGCGACGCCTGCAGGTGGCCCGGCTGCAGCTGTTTGGCTACGCCCTGGCGCTCTGCGGGTTCGTGTGGTACAGCGTGGCGGCGAGCGGCCCCTCCCCTCCCTCCAAGCCGACCGGCGGTGGCGCTGCTCCTGCTGGCGCTGCGTCCAACACGGCGGCTGCGGGACGCGGCGACAGGGACTCCCAGGTGGACACGGTTGCCGAGGGCAAGCACACGGCAACGCAGCGCCAATGATGAGCACTGGAGCGGAGTGGCACACCTTGCCGCCGCCACCCCTGGAACACCGTGCACCCTTTTTTCATTCATCATCGGACGCACCCACTTATGTCTGCATCCCCAAGGAATGCTGCTGCGAGAAAAATGGAGCGTGGGGGCGTGCCGACGGGCGCGGGGCCGCCCCCTCTCACTGCTTGCCTCCCTGCTTCTGCTGCTGCTGTTCCCGCTGCTGCGTCGCCTTCCTGCTCATCTCCATAGCCTTGTTGGCGCGCGAGATGGCCGGGAACCACTCCTCCTTGTTCTCGGCCAGCACCGTGCCCACGAAGAGCACGCCCGCGCCGCCGAGGAAGAGCGTCCAGATTTTGCTCTTGTCCACCGTCTGCTTGGGCAGCGGCCGGGCCAGCTGCGTGAGCTGCGAGGGAGCCACCGTCTGGATGTCCGCGAGCGCAGGCGCAGGACAGCAGGCCGCAGCGAGCGCCACCAGAGCCGCCACGGCTGCGGGAGCTCTCCGCTCGTGGTGAAGCGCCTCCTCGTCTCGCTGCCTTGAGGCCTGCGCTCGATGCCGCTGCCCTCTGCTGCAGCTGGCCAAGGGGCGGCAAGATGGCGCTGGGGCTCCTGCCAGGCTCCTGCTGCTGCTGGTGCACCGCTGCTGAGACGTCAACGACTTCATCTGCAGTGGATATGGCAGGATCCAGGCGGCGTGCGGGCGCATGGATCGCGGTCAGCGTGCGCGGCACACAATCACGCGATTTGACCAGGACAGAGCTCACGGAGCAGGAGGGCTTCCGTCGTCCTCGCCACCTGAGATGATGAGCATCATGGCGCCCATGTAGCTGAGGTCGAACACGATCCAGCCGGCGCACAGGGGCCCCACCAGCACGGCCGTCTCGAGGCTGTCCCAGCCCCACAGCAGCTGGGGCAGCAGGAAGGCCAAGGCCAGCGTGACGCCCAGCTTGTTGGCCGTGCTCTGCACTTCCTCCCGCGAGCTGCTGGGGAGCTGCGCGCAGGCGCGGGCAGGACACGCCACGCACACGCCCAGGTGGAGCGTGAGCACGCGCCCTCGACCTCGGCATGTGGCCCGCACAGGGGGGGGAAACACGCAAGGAGCCCCAGCTCACCACGAACGCGCCGTTGGGCACGAACAGCTGCAGGATGCTGTTGTAGACGGGGTACAGCAGGTGCTCCACCTGCGCAGCCAGGGCGGCGGCACCACACGAAGTGTGGTGGCGCACCACGCGCAAACCGACCTGCCCCAAGACGAACCGAGAGGCCTCCTGTCCCCACCTTGAACGCCGGGCGCGTCAAGCAGCCGATGGCCAGCCCCAGCGTCGCCTTTGCCGCGTCGCCTGCGCCGGCACACGCAGCGGGCGGCGGCCCCAAGGGGAAGCAGGTGAATTCACTGGCAGCGCGCGCATGCGTGTGCAGCACGGCGCTGGCTGCGCCCCGGCAATCGCCGCCGCTCACCGACGTCTGCGTGCCCGAGGCCCTGGCTGCCGTACCACACCAGCCCGCACGCCACAAACTGCAGAAAGGTGGCCAGCTTGATCATCTCCAGCAGGAACTCCAGCGGGTCCATCTCCAGGCCCATGGCGGCCATGGTGGGGCCCAGCAGCTTGTCTGTGCGGCAGCGCAGTGCAGCGCACAGGGCGAGCCGTGCTTTGCCAAGGGGGCGCCCTGGGGTCTGCTCGCACAAACGCGAAGCACGAGGCCAGGCAGCACACGTCCTACCTGCGAGCTTCTTGAAGAAGCGCTTGGGGTTGGAGCTGGTGAGCTCCTCGTACGACATGGTGTCCAGCACCTGCGCCAGCTCGGGGTCCACGTCACGCCGCATGTCGCGCTTGACGTCCTCCCACACGGCCAGCAGGCGCCGGTCCACCTCGCTCAGCAGCGTCGGCTGCGTGCTGCCTGGCGGCGCGCCGCCGTTGCTGCTGCTGTGGCTCGTGCTGCTGCTTTCTGACTGGTGCGCGGCGTTGGTGGAGGTGGAGGGCGTCGGTGGTGGCTGCTGCTGAGCGACGTTGGTCGAGGCCGGCGACCTGCGCATACAGCAACGTGTGATCGATCACCTGGCTGTGTGTGGTTGCTGTGGTCGGCGCGCTCGGGGGGAAGCTCGCCACGCACGCACGCCTACCTGGGGGCCTCTGGCTGCGGAGAGGACGGCTGGCTGCTGCTGTCACGGTCCTGGCCGTGTGCTTGACATCTGCACGACGGCGCTGGTGCCGCCCTGGGATCGGCGCTGCTGGTGTGGGGCTGAGTTGGCGCGCGTGGTCTCCGGACTGGCGCCGGCGCCCACCAGCGCTGCTGCGCGCCACCATGCTGGTGCAGAAGTGGGCTGTGGCCAGGAGCTGCGCGGCGGTGCTGTTGCGCAAACATCTTTTGCTCTCCTGCTTCTGCTCCCAGGTCTGCACTCTTGGGGCTTGGCGTTCAGCAAGCGAGAAACCTGCGGCACGCGAAGCGAACTCGTGCCTCCAGAGCACACACGACAGCAGCGATGAAGATCACCCGCCGCAGCATGACGGGATCGTTCAGCCTGCTCGCGCTGGTCGCCCTCGCGCTGGGCGCGGCGCTCGCGGCGCCGGTCGCCGCGCAGGAGCCGTGGCAGCCGCCCAGCTGGTACCACGGCAAGGACGGGCCCATCTTCGACGTGCGTCGTGGGGCACCCTGGGCGTGTGGGCGACATCAGCGCCGTGACGTCACGGTGACGCTGCGACGCGCTCTCGTGCACGCCCTCCTCCCCGCCCCGCGCAGGTGCTGCAGACGCAGCAGGACATCCAGCTGCGCCGCTACCAGCCCGGTGAGCAAGCGCGCTGCATGGCAGGAAGGCGGTGAGGCAGGCGGTGAGGTGCGGCTTGCAGGCCTCACCCCAACGCCCCGCGCCCCGCGCGCGGACCTCTCGCAGGCAAGTGGGTGTCCACCAACGTGACCAACAGCACGTTTGGAGACGCCTACAAGGAGGGCGCCAAGGTGAGCGCGGCTCACAGGCAGGAGCTTATGCGCATGGGGCGGTCCTCCCGCCTCGCTGACCTTGCCGCCCCGCAACACCACGCACGCAGCGGCTGGACGAGTTCTGGAACGGCGGCAACAAGAATGGTACCCAGGTGGACGACACGGTGCCCACGCTGACCATCATCTACCCCAGCGGTGCGCTCTCTGGGCCCCTCTTGGCGCCGTGTCAAGGACCAGACCGAGCGCGGCCAGCTCTCCCACGAGCGGCACGGCCGTGCCAGCGCTCACCCTCCGTGCCCACAACACATGCGCACGCAGGCGTCGAGCGGACCATCTCCACCACCTTCACGGTCGAGTACTTCCTCCCCAACGAGCTGCACGTGCGTGAGG
>VFQP010004835.1_pt1 | contig 12175 bp, 12 predicted proteins | sample 3512351 | NCBI WGS metagenome assembly VFQP01 (sample SAMN10412372, study PRJNA504923) | tailings metagenome | isolation source: Relicate 1 Philex TSF1 revegetated site | place: Philippines: Tuba, Benguet | collected 2017-08-29 | reverse complement strand
TTGCGGCTATCGGGCTCGCCATAGTGAGGAACCGAGCCATGCTCTATCAGGCCTACCAGACCTACGCAGACATGATGCAGCCAGCGTGCTCGCTGGCCGACATCACGGCCACGCTGCTCGCCGCGTTCCGTCGCGCCGACCATTGCGAGCCGCTGCGCGCGCTGCGCGGCGGATGCGAAGTGTTGGCGCTGGCCAGGCTCACACACTATCGCCCGCCATTCGGCATCGACAGCGTTCGCGTCAATGGCGAAACGGTTCCCGTGATCGAGGAAGTGGTCGCGCGTACGCCGTTCTGCTCGTTGCTGCGCTTTCGACGCGAAGGCGTGCCGCAGCAGCCACGCGTGCTGCTGGTGGCGCCAATGTCCGGGCACTTTGCCACGCTCTTGCGTGGCACCGTGGAAACCATGCTCTGCGACCATGACGTCTACATTACAGACTGGCACAACCCTCGCGACGTGCCGGTGGCATACGGGCGCTTCGGCTTCGATGAATTCGTGCAGCACCTGATCACGTTCCTGCACGCGCTCGGTGGCAATACCCATGTGGTGGCGGTATGCCAACCCACGGTGGCGGCGCTGGCCGCGGTGGCATTGATGGCCGAAGATGGCGACCCCATGCAGCCCCCAAGCCTGACCCTGATGGCCGGGCCGATCGATGCGCGCGTGAATCCGACCAAGGTCAACGAACTGGCCATGAGCCGCCCGATCGAGTGGTTCGAGAGCACGCTGATCGGCTATGTGCCATGGCGCTTTTCCGGGGCGATGCGGCGCGTGTATCCGGGCTTCGTACAACTGATCGCGTTCATGAGCATGAACCGTGAGCGTCATGAGCAGGCACTACGCGATCTGTACGAACTGCGCGCGCATGGCGAGCACGACAAGGCCGATGCGATCCAGACCTTCTACACCGAGTACTTCGCCACGATGGACCTGACGGCGGAGTTCTACCTGGAAACGGTCAGCCTGGTGTTCCAGCGCTTTCTGCTGGCGCAGGGGTTGCTCGATGTGGGCGGACGCCGCGTATCGACGCGCGCCATCCAGCGCACCGCGCTGCTTACCGTCGAAGGCGAGCGCGACGACATCTGCGCCATCGGGCAGACCATGGCGGCACAGGATCTGTGTTCAAGCCTGCGCCCATACATGCGCATGCACCATATCCAGACCGGCGTTGGCCACTATGGCGTATTCAATGGCAAGCGCTGGGAAGCGCAGGTCTATCCGCTGGTACGCGAAACCATCCACATGAGCGACGAAATACGCCGGTAAGCCGCCGCGCTGCCATGAAGGCTACACGGCCACGTCGCGCCAGGCCTGCTGCGCGGTCTGCGTCCAGGGCGTAACCGGTGGTACCTCGCACGGCGCCGCGGCGTCGACCGTCTTGAAATCGGCCGGCCCGACAATCTCCAGGTACTCCATGTCGGGCGAGTAGTCGAACAGGTAGTGCACGATACCCGGGCGTTGATGCACGCAATCGCCAGTAGCCACCAGCGTTTCCTTGTCCTCGTACATGAAGCGCGCCCAGCCCTTGAGCATCAGCACGACATGAAAGTCGGCCACATGGCGATGCCAGCCCGTACCCTGTTCGGGCGGCAAGTTGGCCTTGACCAACTGGACCAGCAGCTTGCCATGCGTGGCATCGGCAATACCGAGATCGCGATACAGGAAGAAATCGCGCAAGCCCTGGTCGACGAACGCGGTGTCGCCAGGACGGACATGGGAAAAGCGCGTGTCGGATGCCAGCGAGACGGGCTGGAGCGGGGGTAGCTGGGACATGGAGCACTCCTTGTTCAGCGAGGGGACAGCCATGGGCGATGCATGGACCCATGGCCCGGCTTGCGCTGCAACATTCGCGCCGGGCGATTTTGGGGAGAAAGTGCCGCAGGCATTGCGCCACGATGCCATGCGCGCGCCGGGTGCACGTCGAGCATACGCACGGCAGCGCCGAAATGAGGCAGCGCGCCCCATGACGGTGGCCAGACTTGCGCTACGCTTTGGACTTCAGACGCTTCGATGAAAGATACGATGACGGGCACGATGATCACACAGCGGTTCCAGGGCCAGGACCTGGTACGGATTGGCAGCGATGACAACTACGCTCTGCTGGCTCCGGAGCATGGCGGACGGCTGGTGCGATGGGTCTGCCATGGGCAGGACATCCTGTACTGGCCCGCGGATGCCGATGCCGACTGGACACGCGTTGCCAAGATACGCGGTGGCAACCCGCTGCTGTTCCCGTTTATCGGCCGGCATTTTGTCGATGGCGAACCCGGCAAGTGGCGGGACGGTACAGGAGCAATCCACGACCTGCCCCAGCACGGTTTTGCGCGTGACCTGCCGTTCGTTGTCTCAGACGTCTCCGAGACTGCTGTGAGCCTGAAGCTGGCGTCTTCGGCCGCCACGCTCACAGGCTATCCGTTTGCGTTTGTCTTCACGGCCACTTATCGGCTGCTGCCCGACGGGCTCGAAGTCACCTTGCGCACGCGCAATGACGGCGCAAGTGGTACGCCACCGCTGCCCTGCTACGCCGGACATCATTTCTATTTTTCCCTGCCGCATGACCAGCGCGTGCAAAGCCGCGTGACCATGCCTGCGGCATTGCGCATGCGTCAAAATGCCGATGGCAGCGTGGCGGCGTCAGGACAAGGCGATACTGAATATCCGCTCGACGATCCGCGCCTGCAGGACACCTTCCACGTCTTGCAGGGCTCGGGCGCGGTGCAACTTGAAATGCCCGCGCGCACGATCGACATCGCACTGGACATGGTCGATACAGCCAGTTCGGTGCCGTGGTATGCGGTTACGACCTGGACCGAACGCGACGATTCCGATTTCTATTGCGTGGAGCCATGGCTCGGCCTGCCCAATGCCATTGAACATGGGAAAGGGTTGCGCTGGATCGAGGCTGGCACAGAGCAGTGCGCGGTCTGCAGACTCACGGTCAGGTAGCCGCTCTCAACTCAGCTGACGTCCACCTCAACTTCCACACTTTTGCCGCAATTCGGACACCTGATTTAACAGTTTTCCTTGCAGAACCGCGCGACAATTACTGCGCGCGCATTGCAGCGGCTAGCGTATCAGGTGTTCGAAGTCGAGCCCGCCAATCAGCACGGCCGGATCGGCCTGCGTGCGCGAGCCGAGATCGATCTGGCGAGGCTCCTGCCATGCATTGAGCTTGGCGGGCAACGCATCGAGATATTCCGCAAACCTCGTTTCGCCGCCCGATGCAAACAGCCGGTCGACTTCAATGCCGTCCCACGACAGCGTGATGTCGATCGGATAGCCATATCGGCCACCCTCGGGATGGGTCGATGCCCTCACGCGCAGGCGTGCGGGCTGATCCGGCGCAATCGGCGACAGGATTTCGGCATGCAGTGTGCCGCGGCTGAATCGGGCAATGCGCTCGACGATGCGCGGCAGCAGTTCGGCGGTAAAGTGTTCGGCGGGAACGGGGTGCACGGGCGGGGGCGTCTCGTGTTTGGGGTAGCGGCTATTGTGCGCCGGGTTGGCGTTGATGGAAAAGCGTTTGATGGGGCTGGAGCATGCAGGTGTCGAAAGCACACAAGGCTGCAGTGCTCCGGTTAAAAAAAGCTGGAGATAACGATGAGGATGACAATGGATTGGGTCGAAGGTGGCGTACTCGCGCACCGGTTACCGTTTGGCGCCATGGTTTTTATGGAAACGCTGAATCGGCGGTTCGAAAAACAGGATGAGAAGCTAGCCGAGATGCACGGCAAGTACGACGAGGCCACAAACCGGCTTGGGAATGTCGAAAGCCGGCTTGGGAATGTCGAAAGCCGGCTTGGGAACGTCGAAAGCCGGCTTGGGAATGTCGAAAACCGGCTGGATAAGGTCGAAGTTCAAGTCAAGAAGATCGAGAATAGGCTGGACAAGATCGAGGGGCGACTCGACAGGATGGAGGTAAGACTCGACGCCACGGCAACCAAGGCGGAGTTGCATCAAGCGATCGCCGCGCAAACCTGGCGCATGATCACAGCGGCCACCGCCCTTGTGGCGGCAACGTACTACATCGCCCGCAACGTCCATTAGAGACGCGGCCAAGCCATGCTACAATCCGCCCCCAGTAAGCCTTAGCGGGCGTCGTATAATGGCCATTACCTTAGCTTCCCAAGCTAAAGACGTGGGTTCGATTCCCATCGCCCGCTCCACTTCTCATCTGACAAGCCGCCTCTGGCACCCGGTCGATGTTCGATCGGCGATCCGCCCGGCGGTTTTTTGTTGCCATGCTTCCCCAAGACACCAATACCGATACGCTGCCGGACGATAACGTCGACGGCGCCCACGCCAAGCCGGGCGATGAAGTCGCGCATCCGCGCCGCATCCGCTCGTTCGTGAGGCGGGCCGGCCGCACGTCTACCGGTCAACAGCGCGCCATCGACGATCTGGGCCCGAAGTTCATCGTGCCCTACAAGCCTGAACCGCTGGACCTGCTGGCGACATTTGGGCGCCAAGCGCCGGTGATCCTGGAAATCGGCTGTGGCATGGGCGAGACGACTGCGCATATTGCCGGACTTCGCCCCCAGGACAATTTCCTGGGCTGCGAGGTGCATGAACCGGGCGTAGGCGCACTGCTCAAGCTGATTGGTGAACGTGAACTGCAGAACGTGCGGATCATGAACCACGATGCGGTCGAAGTCATCGCCCACATGCTGACGGAAGCTTCACTCGATGGCGTGCATATCTTCTTTCCCGATCCGTGGCACAAGAAACGCCATAACAAGCGCCGGCTGGTGCAACCGCCGCTGGTCAAGCTGCTGGCCAGCCGCCTGAAGACGGGCGGCTATTTCCACTGCGCGACTGACTGGGAAGAGTATGCACACCAGATGGTGGAAGTACTCAGTGGCGAACCAGCGCTGGAAAATACCTCGCAGGCCGAGGGCGGCTTTGCCGAACGGCCCGACTATCGGCCGGTGACCAAGTTCGAGAAGCGCGGCTTGCGCCTGGGGCACGGCGTGTGGGACGTGGTGTTCCGCAAGAAGTAAGCCGCACGGCAAGCAGAAAAGCAGGCAGGAAATAAGAAAGAGGGGCGCTTGCCCCTCTTTGCATTCCTGGCCGCCTGATGCTTATGCGTGCCAGGAAACGATACCGGTCCACGCGGTCAGCAGCACGATGATCCCGAAGACGATCCGGTACCAGGCAAACGGCTTGAAGTCGTGCGTGGCCACGAAGCGCAGCAGCCAGCGAACGCACAGGAACGCCGACAGGAACGCAAATACAAAGCCGATACCAAAGATGCCGAGGTCGTCGGCGGAGAGCAGCGCGCGCGCCTTGTAGAGTTCGTAGAGCGTGGCGCCGAAGATCACGGGAATGGCCAGGAAGAACGAAAACTCCGTGGCCACCTGGCGCGACAGGCCGAACAGCATGCCGCCGATAATCGTGGCACCCGAGCGCGAAGTACCCGGCACCAGCGCGAAGCACTGCGCAATGCCGACCTTGAGTGCATCGCGCCAGTTCAGGTCGTCGATCGATTCGACACGCGGCGCACCGGCCTTGGCGGCTTCCAGCAGCGCATTGCCTTGCGGGTGCGATACCGTGCCACGACGCGCCTCGCGCCGTTCGGCCCAGAGGATCACCACGCCACCAATAATGAAAGCCAGCGCCACCGTAATCGGGTTGAACAGATGGACCTTGATCCATTTGCCGAACACCAGCGCGAGCACAATCGCCGGCACGGTCGCCACGATCACGTTGATGGCAAACCGTTGCGCCTTGGGCTCCGAGACCAGGCCACCGAGCACCGCGCCAATGCGACGACGGAACTCCCAGCAGACCGCCAGGATTGCGCCAAACTGGATCACGATCTCGAAGATCTTGCCCTTCTCGTCGTTAAAATCCAGCAACTGACCGGCCAGGATCAGGTGGCCGGTACTGGAGATGGGCAGGAACTCCGTCAATCCTTCGACGATGCCGAGAATGACGGCCTTGAGGGCCAGTGCAATATCCATATGGACTCAAAAAAGTAGGCGCGAAAAAGGTGGGCCAAGGCCCGCCCGCAATGCGCAAGGCATCGCATTATTGTTGATCTGGATTTACGGCCGATTAATCTTGACGTTGATACCGTCGGGAAGCACGGTGATTGTACCGGGCTCCACACTAGTGCCGGCAAGCCGCAACTGCTCAGGCTTGAACGTATAGAGCGGATAGTTCTGCAACAACTGCTCGGACAGTATCCCACCCAATGCGGTCAACTGGCGCGAAAACTGGCTTGGCAGCCCTTGCACATCGAATTGCCTGACCTCGGGGTCCTGCAACACCAGCGCATGCGTGGGCGAGTCGTAGCGCAGCGCACTGTCCAGCGCGAAACGGCCAGTCAGCGGCTGCCTGAAGAACAGGCGGTTGTCCACGGTGGCATCGAAGCTCACCGTCACACGATTGCGGGCGGAATCAAGCGCCAGTTGCGGATTGGCAAGCTGGATGTCGAACAACTCCATATAGCGCTTGTTGAACGGAAACTTTTTCTGCAACGCCTCTTGCAACTGGCTTTGAGAAAACGTGTACTCACTGCGGAATGCGCTGCAGCCCGCGAGCCAGCCCGTGGCCGCCAGCGTGGCCATTCCGGCGGCGGCCAGCCAGCGCCGGCGCGTCATTGCGATCATGCATCGATCTCCTTCAAACAGTATGGTCAGGCCGGCATGGCGGCCGGAGCCGTCTCCCGCTCCAGCCGAGCCAGCCAGACCATGGCCGCGTCACGCGAATCGCCGCACATCTCGGCCGATGGCCGCAGGCCGCCGCAAAATCCGGGGCGCTCTGGCAGGCCGAATACGGCACAGCGCATATCGGGCAACAATTGCGCGCAGCGCTGCCCGGCCGCCTTGCCATCGGGCATCCCGGGCAACGGCGAGGTGATGGACGGCGCAATGCAACAAGCACCGCAACCCGCGCGACAGGTCGGTTCAGACTGGCAAGACATGGTGAAGGTTCAGCGGCAAATGCCGACAATACTGTGTGCGCGGCGCCAACGCGCCGCAATGCTGCATTGTGCCTGACACGGGTCGCCGGACCTGAAACAAAGGGCAACATAGGTACTATTCAGCACTCATGGTGGTTTCCGAGCATCTGCTGAACATGTTTTGAACACGGCTTGACCGTGCAACAACGGTCCACTACATTACTGACCGAAGAGTTATTAACATTCGGCGCATTGCGCACGACTGCCTGGCCTGTGAACCCCGCCCTGCCCAAGAAAGATTCCGATACACCGCGCTGGAACCGGCGCAAGGCCGCGCGCCCACAGGAGCTGGTGGCTGCCGCGCTGGAGCTGTTTGTCGAACGCGGCTATGCGGCCACTCGGCTCGAAGACGTTGCGGCGGCAGCCGGCGTGTCCAAAGGCACGGTCTACCTCTACTTCGCCAACAAGGAAGAGCTGTTCAAGACCGTGGTGCGAGAGAACATGGTGCCGGCCCTGACCAAGGGCACCGACCTGGTCGATACGTTCGAAGGCTCCACGCCGGAGCTGCTGCGCGAGTTGCTGCTGGGATGGTGGGGCTTGATCGGATCCACTCGCGTGGCCGGATTGACCAAGCTGATCATTGCCGAATCGGGCAATTTCCCTGACATCGCGCAGTTTTACCAGGACGAAGTCATGGGCCCTGGCGATGAACTGTTCGCCCGTGTGCTGGCGCGAGGCGTGGCACGCGGAGAATTCCGCAATGCGCCCAGCAACCCGACGACGACACTGTTCTGCGCGCCGCTGGTGTTCCTGATGCTTTGGCGCAGCGCGTTCAGCCAGGTGAATATTCCTGCTATCGACCCCGATGCGTTCGTCGATCAGTTGCTGCAAGTACTGCTGTTCGGCCTGACCACGGGCCCCGCCCGAGATACCCCGCTGCCCGCGCCGCAAGGCCCCTTTGTCTGGGAGCGCATCCGTGACGAATTCATGGCCGAACGCGCCGCGGCGCAGGCTGGCCAGGACGACGCATAGGCGACGAGCATGGCCATGCCGCACTTTACATACCCATCCGTGTGCCACGGCGCAACAAAGCTGTGCGACAACCGCGCGCTAATCGTTTGTAAACATGCCAGCACGGTTCGCGGAGGTAAAATGGCGGGCTTTTGCGCAACTTCCCGGCGGGCGGCGGCTTCGGCCCCGGCCGGATCGTGGCGCCTGCGGCATCAACCGAAACGACAGCGCTGACGGCGAGGCAACTCCCCGACCGGTGGCGCCCCCCCGCAAGTATCTGCAAGGAAAGGCAAGATGGATCTCGAAAAAGCCCGATTCAACATGATCGAACAGCAAATCCGCCCATGGGACGTGCTGGACCAGGAAATCCTGGACCTGCTGGCCGTGGTCAAGCGTGAGCAGTTCGTGCCGCAAGCCTACGCCGCACTGGCTTTCGTCGACATGGAGATTCCGCTGCCGGCCGGCGAGAACATGCTGCCCCCGCGCGTGGAAGCCCGCCTGCTGCAGGACCTGAACGTGCGCAAGCACGAGAACGTGCTCGAAATCGGCGCCGGCTCCGGCTATATGGCAGCCCTGCTGGCCCACCGCGCGCGCCACGTGCTGACCGTCGATATCCGCCCCGAACTGGTTTCGCTGGCTCGCCAGAACCTGTCGGCGGCCGGCGTTCACAACGTCGAGGTAGCCGAGGGCAATGCTGCCGAAGGCTGGGCGGTGGCCGCCCCGTACGACGTGATCTGCATTTCGGCTTCGGTGCCGGAAATCCCGCAATCGATCCTGTCGCAAGTCAAGGTAGGTGGCCGCATCGCCGCCATCGTCGGCACGGCGCCCGTGATGGAAGCGCGCATCGTGACGCGCGTTTCGGAAACCGAATACCAGGTGGTGAACCTGTTCGAGACGCTGGTCAAGCCGCTGCAAGGCGCCGCCCAGCCGTCGCGTTTCAAGTTCTGATTTGGAGTTGGCCATGCAGGTAATTACCGCCCCCGAACTGGCGCAATGGCTGGCCGACGCCGGCCGCGCCAAGCCCGTGCTGCTGGACGTGCGCGAGGATCTTGAGATCCGCACGGCCGCGATGCCCGGCATCACGCATATCCCGATGGGCCAGATTCCGGGCCGCCTGAACGAGATCGACGAAGACGCCGAGATCGTCTGCATCTGCCACCACGGTGCGCGCAGCATGCAGGTAGCCAGCTTCCTGGAGCGCCAGGGATACGCCAAGGTCTACAACCTGACCGGCGGCATCCACGCGTGGTCCACCCAGGTGGACCCGTCAGTGCCGCAATACTGACCAGCGCCCGTACTACCCGCAGCACCCGCACTACCCGCCGTATCTCGTCCTTGCCGTACTACCCGTCGCAGTAACCGAACGTTGGCCGCGCGTGCCGTGCGGCAAGTTGGAGATGAAATGAGTTTTGCGCTTTCCGCCGTGCCCGTTACGGCCAGGAAATCCCTGGCGTTCGCGGCTGCCCTGCTGACCTGGCTGCACATGCCGTCCGCATTGGCGGCAGACCTGCTGCAGGTGTATCGCGATGCGCAAGCCAACGACGCCCAATTCGCCAGTGCCCGTGCCCAGCTGCTGGCAACGCGCGAGAAGCTGCCGCAGGGTCGCGCGGGCTTGCTGCCGCAGGTGGCCGGCACGGCGGGCGCCCAGCGCACCATGGCCGACTACAGCTCGCCGGTCGACGTCACGCGCTACTTCAATGCCAACACCTGGGCCCTGCAGCTGACGCAGCCGCTGTTCCGCTGGGATCGCTGGGAAACCTACAAGCAGGGCGAGCTCGCTTCGATGGCCGGTGAGGTCACGTTCCAGCAGGCACAACTGGATCTGATCACGCGCTCGTCGCAGGCTTATTTCGATGTACTGGCCGCGCAGGACAATCTCTACCTGGCCGGCGCACAGAAGAAAGCCATCGGCGAACAACTGGAACAGGCCAAGCGCAATTTCGAAGTGGGCACGGCCACCATCACCGATGCCAACGACGCCCAGGCGCGCTATGACCTGGCCACGTCCACCGAGATCGCAGCCCAGAGCGCGCTTGAAGTGACACGCGCCACGCTGCAGCAGATCACCGGCAAGCCAACCGACGAACTGATGGGCCTGCGGGCCGAATCAGCAATCCCCGGCCCGATGCCGGCCGACGTGAACGCGTGGGCCGCGCAGGCCGAGCAAACCAATCCGCAGGTCGGCATTGCCGGCTACAACCTCGAAACCGCACAGCGCGAAACCAACAAGGCCAAGGCGGGCCATCTGCCTTCGGTCGATCTGGTTGCGTCCTACGGCTATACGAATGCCCAAGGCACCGCCACGCAGCTCAGCAATGTGGGTAGCCGCTACAACTCGGGCGTGGTGGGCGTGCAACTGAGCATTCCGATCTATTCGGGCGGCCAGATCCAGTCACGTGTGCGCGAGACGCTGGCACTGGCCGACAAGGCAGCAAGCGACCTGGAATTCGCACGCCGCACTGCCGCACAATCGGCACGCCAAACCTACTCGGGTGTGTTCAACGGCCTGGCACAGGTCAAGGCACTGGAAGCGGCCGAACGCTCGGCGCAAAGCGCGGTGGAATCAAACCAGCTTGGCTATGAAGTGGGGGTGCGGATCAATATCGACGTGCTGAACGCCGAAGCGCAACTGTTCTCCACGCGCCGCGACCTGGCCAAGGCCCGCTACGACACCATCATGAACGGCATGCGCCTCAAGGCATCGACAGGCGTGTTGTCGGAAGCCGACGTGATACAGATTAATACGCTGCTGACGTCAGCGCCGGGGGCTTTGTACAAGCTGCCTGGGAAGACGAGTGTAGGGGCAGCGTCGGAGGCGAAGCCGGTGCGCGGTGCAGCCGGCCGGCGCGACACCCTGCAGCCAAACGTCGTCCCGCGCAGCTAGTACCGACTCAGACTGACCGTACTCCGGCGCGCACCATTCCCGCCGTGGGCGCATCTTCCGTAATTCCCGACGGCTGCAGCACGCGTGCCGCGCGTGCTTCGCGGCCTGCCAGTCCCAGCAGCATGCCGATCAGGCCCGCATAGAACACGATGTTCGCCTGATGCGCAAGGGTGACCTGGGTCAGTCCGGAAATCAGCGACGCCATTACCACGCCCAAGCCGGCGCCAGCCAGACTGATACCGCGATAGTTATGGCTGGCGTTGCAGGTACGCAGTACGCGGCGGAACAACGCGGCAGGCACCAGAAACAGCCCAAGCAATGTGAGCAGGCCGGGTACGCCGGTGGTGGAAGCAGACTCAACAATGTCGTTGTGCGCATGCTCCAACACGCATACCACGCGCTTCTCGTCGCTTTTTTCGGCCTGTTGCGCCTGTTGCTCGCAGTACTGCGAGCCCTTCAGGACGTGCGCGAACTGTCCGACACCAGCACCCATTACTGGATGTTCGACGAAGTACGCCATACCCAGTTGCCACATTTTCAGGCGCGCGCCAACCGATGTCTCGACCTTGTCCTGCTCGGCAAAGCGCCTAGCTTCAGTTACCGCCTGATCCACACGCTTCGCCAGCGGGCTGCCCGGCAGCATGTAGGCACCGGCCGTCAATGCGACGATGCCAATCGCCGAAGCAATGAACATCTTGACGCCAAAGCGGCGGTAGCGAACCAGCAATAGCGGGAACATCGTCACCAGCATCGCCACCGTGGCACCGCGCGTCTCATTCATGATCAGGATGGGCACGGCACAGACGATGTTGAGCCATGCCAGCGCATCGGTGCGATGACTGTCACCGGGTCGCGCGAAGCCTACCAGCGCGAGCGCGGCCACCATATTGGCGAATGCAATGGGCTGCACGAATGCAGACGGACGACCATTACCCTGAACAAAATGCTGGTAGAACACAATCAGCAACGCCACTGCCAACGCAACCGTAATGCCTTGCCAGAGCCGGTCGGCGTTGGGCGCCACCCGTACCATGACCCAGCAGGTCAGGATTGCCAGTAATGTGCGCGAAGGGTTGTCGATGACGTTCCACGGCGTATCGAAATACAGTTTGGAACCGACATAGACCAGCATGAACGCCAACACTGAAACGGTCAGCGGCACCAGGATCGCGCTTTGCTCGCGCCAGGCACGCCCCATCTGTCGCCAGCCCAGTAGCGCCAGCAATACAACACCTGCCAGAAATACCCCCGCCCCGCGCGGCACGCAGAGGATCAGGATGGGGAAAGCAAAGACGAGGTCATCGGCCATCGTGGATAGCCGGTTGTTGCTGACGGTCATGGTCGGGCTGGAAAGTCGCGAATCCACCAGATGAC
>VFQP010004834.1_pt1 | contig 12178 bp, 10 predicted proteins | sample 3512351 | NCBI WGS metagenome assembly VFQP01 (sample SAMN10412372, study PRJNA504923) | tailings metagenome | isolation source: Relicate 1 Philex TSF1 revegetated site | place: Philippines: Tuba, Benguet | collected 2017-08-29 | reverse complement strand
GAGGAGGAGGAGGAAGAGGGGGGGCTGCTGCCCACGCGCTTCGCAGCGGTGCGCGCGGCGGCGGACGGCGGGCTGGTGTCGCTTTCGACCTCAGCCGGCTGCACCGGCCCTCACACGCCCTGCTTTGCCGCCGGCGCGCCACTCATGGCCGCCGCCGCCAGCAGCCGCCTGGCGCTGGGCACACAGGGCAGCGGTGGGCAGGGCCCCGAGGCGGCGCCGCCGCCCGCCGCGCTCCTCGTCTCCTCACCCGTGGCCGCCGCTGGCGAGGGCGATGGCGGGCTGGTGCGCTCGCCAATGGTCAAGCTGCAGCTGCAGCTCAGCTTTGGTGACCTGGCGAGGCAGCAGCGCGGCGGGCCGGCGGCGGCGGCGGCGGCGGCGGCGGGGGCGGCGGTGCACGTCCCGCGAGCGTCGTCGTTTGCAGCGACGGCGGCGGCGCCGCGGGAGGAGGACGAGTTCGCGGTGGAGGGGGAGGAGGTGCAGGCGGCCGTGGCTAGTGCGCCGGGCGCGGGGGCGGCGCTGCAGCAGCACCAGCAGGCGGAGGTGGGAGGCGGCAAGCCGGGCGCGGGCGGCGCGGCGTGGGCGGCGGCGCTGTTTCAGGCGTCGTCGTCGACGCCGTGCGCCACGCCGCAGACGCCGTCGCGGGCCACCTCTGGTGGGTGATGAAGAGCAGGGTGCAGCTCCTGCTCTGCACGCCCGTGCGTGGAGGGGAGGGGGGTGCGGAGGGCGTTGAACATCACGTGGGCCGTTGCCCGTTGCTTCGCGGTGGTGGTGGCGGCAGGTGGGTTTGTGCCGTCCATGAGCCCGCGCACCTCGCACGAGCTCTTCTCCTCGTACGGGGCGCCTGGCGGCCTGGGCCTGGCGCACGCGCACCACCAGCACCACCACACGCAGCGCGGCAGCGCGGGCACGGCCCCGGCGCCGCCTGCCCCCGCCGCGCCGGGCGCGCCGCTGCAGTGATGATGGCCGCGTTGCTGCTGCTCCCTGGGGCCCTGCCTGGCGCCTGTCTGGCGATTCATCCCGAGGGGAAGGCTCAGTGACGGGGCTGAGGCCCGCACCCTGACTGCTGTGGCGGCGCGCCGCCTGAGCTCCTGACCCTGCGGAGCGGCGTTACATCCTCCTCCAAACACCGTGACTGCCCACACCCAGGACCCGGATCCGTCTCGAACCAACGTCCTCTGCGCGCCAGACAGGACCGAACACCTCGTCTCGTGCCACGTTTTGGGGGTCCTGTCAGGTTTGGCCACACTGAAAGGGTTGGGGTCGGGGTTTTCTTCAACGGGGTCAGCGAGGGGAGGGTCTCGTGCACTCGTGTTCTGCTACCCCAAGGCTTGTTCTCGGATCTCGCACTGCGCTGCGGGCACGCTGGCCCGCAAGCAAATGCTGGGGTCGACGGTGAGTCCTGGCTCGCTGGCGGGCCTCCCAGGTGGGGATGGCGGCGTGACGCGCACGTGGCGCCTGCCATCTCCTTTCGGAGCGCCATCTTCACGCGCTGGGCGGAGCGGGGCGGGCTGGGCCAATCCCACAGGTGACTTTGTTGGACTCGACAGCAAGCCGTGCCTCTTGGACACGCGACGCAGCGGCGCCCAGGCCACAGCCGTGTGCTTTTGGACTGGCGCCGCCCCCAGGACACGAGCAGCTGAGGTCAGGAGCCATACTTGCTCACCATTTGCCTCCCGGCGAGTCGTTGTTCTCGTTTGCTGTTGCGTGTTGCTTTGCTGCGCGGGGCGCGTCACACCATTGCACGGCGTGCGTGCCCGGCGGCGCAAAGCCCAACACTCGTGTTGTACGGTCTTTCGTTTGCGCTGTGCGTGCGTGGTCCCTTCTAGTTTGGTGGCGGCGACATTGCGAGCGATTGAGCTGCTCTTTGGACGAATGACGTTTGGCGCCCGCGTAGACACTGAGGACCCACACCACCCTTTAGCTGCCCACATTCGGACTGGCTGCACACCTGTGCCGTGCATATAGTGCCACGAGGAAGGGAATCTGGCGTGTCGCACAGAAGCAGTCAAACACGTGCCTCTCGTCCGCAGAGACGCATGCGCGTGCCGGAAACGAGCGCGTGCAGGAAACGAAACACGTCTCGTCTCCCTCTGCTCTTGCCAGGTCCAGGCATGTGCCGTCCAGCCAACCGTGGGCGTCAGAGCGTGCCGCTGCCCAGGGACACCGTCAGGGCGTCCTGCAGCTGCTGCTTCAGCGCCGCCGCTGCGCGCACGCGACACGCATCCACACCACCACCCCCGTCACGTCACGCGCTCAGCCCCCTAACGAGCGCACGAGGATGGCCTCACGCAGGGGCCACTCAGCGCACCTGTCGCGGCCGACTTCGCCCTGCTGGCGCCGCCTCCACTTCTGCTGGCCTGGGATCTGCTGCGCTCCTTCTGCGCCCGAGCCTCTGCCGCCTTTGCCTGCGCCGCCGCCTCGGTCAGCCCCAGCCGCTGCAGCAGCCGCTGCTCCGACTGCGACCCTCGCCACGCCAGGTCTGGGTCGTGCCCAGCCCTGCAGCAAGTGGCAGCGCAGCACAGCGCTGGCAATGGTGGCAGGCCCACAGCCTGCTGTCGCCGCACAGGTGGGTGACCCTTGCGCGCGCTGCGCACACCTGATGGCGGGCTGCAACGGCGCTGGCGCGCCGGGCAGCGGCGCCTGGTCCAGAGGCAGCCCAGGCCACTCCAGCAGCGCGTCAGCATCGCTGGTCGCCACCTGCTCCTGCGCCGCCAGGAGGATGAGCTCGGCGTCCTGCTCGCTGAGCGCTAGCTGCGCAGACGGACCCTCGGCCTGCAGTCCGTGTTGAGGGCAGCATGCTTGCCGCCACGCTGCGCCTCACACTGCATTGCACTGTGCAAATAGGAAGGAGTGCACAGGTGGCGCACCTGCGCCCCGAACGCCGCCGCCCACGTCTGCTGCAGGGATGCCAGCAGATCCTGGGGGGCAGGCTCAGGAGGAGGAGGAGGCGGAGCTAATGCTTCGCTGGGCTGCTGCGCTGGTGCTGGTTCTGCGCTGCCAAAGTCGGCAAAGTCGCCGAAGTCGTCGTCTGGAGCCTGCTGCGCTGCCTGAGCCGGCGCCGATGGCGCAGCGTCAAAGTCGCCGAAGCCGTCGTCCTCATCCTCGTCGCCAAACGCGTCTTGCGGTGCTTGGGCGGCAGGAGCAGGAGGTGGTGCTGTGGCCTCCTCGTGCTCTTCAACAGGCTGGGCAACTGCTTCTGCTGCCTCTGCTGAGTCCGCCATTGCGTGTTGTGCCTGCTCCACTTGCCTGCGCAGCGAGACTTCGAGGGTTTGCCGCCCCGGGACACGCACACCGGATCGGCGGCACAGCAGCAGCAGGAGATCCAGCATGGCTCAGGACAGGCTGCTCAAGCAGCTGGAGGATGCCGTGACACGCCTCGAGGCGCTAGAGGTATGAGATCGCGCGCACGTGACGATCGTCAGGCACTGCTCAGCTCAGGCTCCCCTCACGCGATGGCTTTCTGCGCTCGCGATCAGGTGCGCTGGAGCTCCAAGGCGGGGCTGCCCACCACGGGCGCGCCCGCGGCAGCTGCCCCGCACGCCCCCGCGCCACCTGCCCCGGCCGCACCAGCTCCCGCTGCAGCCGCGCCCAGCAGCGCACCCGTTGCGTCGTCCTCCGCCGGCGTCGGGCCTGCTCTGGCGGAGCTGGACGCGCTGCTGAGCACCAAGGTGCCGGCGCTCACGCAAGCGTCGGCGGGCCTGGCGCCAGAAGTAAGCAGCGCACTCCCCTGCACGCGCCAGCGCGCCCTCACAGCGCCAGCCAGTGCGCGCAGTGGGGCTGACCTGCGTGGCGCGGCGCGACGTGTGGTGCCGCAGGTGCAGACAGCGGTTGGGCACTACGCCTCTGCGCTCAAGGAGACGCGCGGCGTGCTGGTGGCCGCCAGCCGCACCAAGGTGACGCAACGGACGCCTGCTCTTGCTACAGCTCCTGGCCTGCAGCAGGCTGCACACAGGCCTGTGCACGCCCCTCCTCCGCTCGCCTGCCCCTCCCGTCCCCCCTTTCGAAGATTCCTCGTCGTCATGCCTGGCTCCAGCCCTTGCTGCGTGCTCCGCTGCCCTGCTACGTGCGCCGGCAGGCGCCGGACGTGGCGGGCCTGCAGCAGCTGCTGAGCCCCGTGGCGGTGCACATGGTGTCGGCCTCCAAGCTGACCGAGGGCCGGCGCACCGCCGCCTTCATGCACCTCAAGGTGGTGGCCGAGGCCATGCAGGCCTTCTCCTGGCTCGCCTACTCGGGGCCCGCCTCGGGTGCGCCGCCGGCTGCTTTTGTTGTGGTTGCGTCCTCCTCCACGCTAGCAAGCAAAGCAGCCTCCTGTGGGCGCCAGCGCCAGAGCCCTACAGGCCCTCTCCTGCGCGAGGCTAAGCAGAAGCCATGGCCAGGGGGCAGGGATATGAGCACAAGGTGCGCGACCGGTAGCGTGCTGTGTGCGTTGCGTGGGCGCGCCGTCCCTCGGCGCAGGCATCCCGCCGCCCCCGCAGCACGTGGCGGACAGCTGGCAGAGCGCCGACTTCTACGCCAACAAGTTGCTCATGGAGTCGCGCGCGGGCACGGCGCCGCCGGGCGCGGCCGAGGCGGCCATTGCCTGGGTCAAGGCCTTCAAGGTGAGAGGGGGCGGTGGTCCCCACCTCAGTTGCGCCTTGCCAGCTAGCTAGAGATGCCGGACACGCCGTCGTCGCATCTGGCTTGAAGGGGAGCCTTGGGCCTGCCGCGCACGGTTGGCTGCACCTGCAGCGGTTGTCACCTTGTGCCAAGCGCCCCTCCCCCCCGTGTGTTCACAGGAGCTCAACAGCGGGCTGGAGGCGCTCACGCGCACGCACTTTCCGCAAGGCCTCACCTGGAACGTGGGCGGCGCCGACGCCGCGCCTACGCCCCCACCGCCGCCCCCGCCGCCCAAGCCCGCCGGCGCGCCGGCGGCCAGAGCAGGCCCGCCGCCGCCACCGCCGCCGCCCGGGCCGCCGCCAAAGCCGCTCAGCGTGGCGGAGCTGTCGGCGGCGGCGGCGGGCGGCGGCGGCGCTGGGGGCGGCGGCGGCGCGGGGGGCGGGGCCACGGGCATGTCTGCGCTCTTCAAGCAGCTGCAGCAGGTGCGACACGGGCCTCTTTGCCTCCCCTTCACACCTGATGGCACCCTCGCCGGTGCTTTCGTGGCTGCTTCGTGTGCGACGCACGCAGTGAGTGTGAGCGTGGTGCGTCCCCTGCGTGGGTGTTCGCAGGGCGAGGAGATCACCAAGAGCCTGAAAAAGGTGACGGACGACATGAAGACCAAGAACCGCGCCGAGCGCACCGGGCTCGTGTCCATCCCCAACAAGGGCGACGCGGCGGCGGGGGCCGGCGGCGGCGCGCCGGCGGGCGCGGCGGGCAGGGCGGGGCCCAAGGGCCCGCCCAGGTTTGAGTACGACAGCGACCGCAAGAAGTGGGTGGTGGAGAACCAGGTGAGCGGGCTGGGCGGCGTGGTGCGCGTGCCTCCCTCACCCTGCCGTGTGGCGCGCGCAATCCACCGGTGCAGCAGCTGTGCGCCATGACTAGGCGCTGGCAAACGACCAGCGGCGGCGGTGCGCTGAGACGTGCAGGTGGGGCGCAAGGACTTGGTGCTGGAGGACATCAAGCCGCAGCAGGGCATCTACGTGTTTGGGTGCCAGGACTCGGTCATCCAGGTGCGCGCACCGCACCGCCAGGGCAGACCACCTGCACCCCGGCCGCGCGTGTGGTGGCCGCGCGATGAGTTGGGTGGAGCGCGAGGCGAGCGAGCCGACGGGGCACACGCATGCAAGTGCGTGTGTGATGCTCTGCAGGTCAAGGGCAAGTGCAACGCCATCTCCATCGACGCGTGCGCCAAGACGGGCGTGGTGTTTGGCGACGTGATTGCCGCGGCCGAGGTGGTCAACAGCCGGGGCCTGCAGCTGCAGTGCACCGGCTTCGTGCCCACCATCTCCATCGAAAAGACCGACGGCGTGCAGATCTACGTCACCAAAAAGGTGACGCGGCTGGACGCTGGTGCCCTGCCGGCAGCGCCCGCACGGTGCATGTGCCCTGCCGCGACGACGACTTGACGGCCTGCTGGGGAGGTGTGCACATGGGGCGCAGGTGGCGTCGGTGGCGGACTTCCAGATCGTGACGGCCAAGTGCTCCGAGATCAACGTGCACGTGCTGCCCGCCGACGAGGCGGACGACAGCGAGCCGCAGGAGCACCCGGTGCCCGAGCAGTTCATCAGCACCTTTGCGCCGGACGGGCAGCTCATCACCAAGGCCGCCGCGCACAGCGGCGCGTGACCTTTGCTGCCCAGACGCTCTGACCCACACGCTCTCCGCTTGCAATGGTCACGTGGCAGCGCGAGTAGGATTAAGAGTCGAGGACCAGGGAGCTGACGGGGGGCTCGCGCGTGAGCAGCTGCCCCGTCTCCGAGTCGAACTCGAAGCGCTGGCCCAGCTCCAGCTGCCGCGTGGCGGCGAGTAGCTGCTCGACCGGCACGGCGCCGCCGGCCGCCGCCTGCGAGAGGAGCGACTCGGCCGTGCGCAGCGCCTCCTTGGCCACGGCGGCGCTCGGGCCGCGCTTGGAGCGGCTCACCGCCACGCAGCAGACGACCTGGCTCAGCCTGCGCGGGAGGAGTTGTGGCGCCAGGCAAGAGCAGAGGTCAGGGGCCGGGCGCACCGGCAATCCGCGTGCGAGGCGGGCTGCGACGTGAGCCGAGTGGCGCGCACCGAGCGTGCTGGCAGCACACGTCGCGGAGCAGCTCGCGCTCCGGCTTGACGTCCTCTGGCAGCGCGAGCCGCGCCGCGCCCGCCGCGCTCGCCCGCCGCGACGCCTGCCCCACGTCCAGGAGCTCGTGGAACTCGAGCCACCACGTCCCTGCGGAATCGGCGCACGATGCCGTCCACCAACCGTCGATGCGGTCCACCGTGCGAAAGGGCCAGTGAAAGGACGAAGAGACGTCACACGAGCATTCACCGTCGGGCAGGCGGTAGAAGACGAGCGGTTCGACGACCGCGTACTGGTCGGGGCTGCCCTCGGCCACGGGCCGGCCGTGCACGTCCAGCGTGCGCCGGATGACGGGGCACACCACGTGCTTGGCCTTGTCGCGCGCGACCAGCAGCAGCTTGCCGGCGTCCGACGCGACGGCCGCGCCGCCGCCCGCTTGCGGCGACTGCGGCACCACCTGCACGCGGCAGCACCGACCTCGGGCCTGGTCAACGAGCCCTCCGGCAAGGCCAGGGAGGCGAACCAAGCTCAGGAGGGGCCATGCGCTCGCCCGACGCCCTGGCGCGCACGCACAAGCACCGATCCATCGCCCCCGCTTTCCTCACCTGCAGCTCAACCTGCTCGGCGAATCGGACCTGCTTGGCCGCCTGCAGCCGGTGCGCCGCCAGCACGGTGCTTGACTGGGGCATGCGCGCCCGCGGCTTGACCTCCACCACCACCACCTGCATGCACCCATACACACGCGGCACCACACACATGCCTCTGAGCAGAGCAACGCCTCCTCACACACTCGACAGTTAATGATTGCGCTGCGAGCCGCCGCCGACGCACCTGGGAGCGGCTCTCAAACGCCGGCGGGCCCACGCCAGGCAGCGCCGCCCCGGCAGCCGTCGGGTGCGCCGCCCACGCCGCCTGGAGCCGCGCGTACACCAGGGGCAGCAGCCGCGACTGAAGCAGCGGCACCAGCGCCCCGCCCGCCACGCCGGCCGCGCTGCTCGCTCCCGCCCTCGCCCGCTGCTGCTGCACCGCTGCCGCCTTGTCCGCGCAGCTGCCGCTGGCCATGGTGAGCGCGGGTTGCTTGGGGGCCACCACGCCCACCACGCCCCTTCCGCCGCCCTGCTCCTGCTGCAGCTGCTGTGGAGGCGAGGGGCCGGCAGCGTCTCCTGGCTGCTGCTGCTGCTCCTGGCCGGCGTCAAACATGTCCTCGTCCAAAGGCTCCTGCTTGATCACCACGCCCGCGGGCAGCGCCGGCGCCGGCGCACGCTGGTGCTGCTGCTGCCCTGACGGCTGCTGGTGGCCCCAGGGGTGGCTCTGCGGGCGCGAGGCGCCAGGCGGCGGCAGCACCAGGCCCGTCAGCACGCCGCCCGCCGGCGGCCCCCGCGCCCCGCCACCGCCTGCCGCCGCCGCGCCAGACGTCAGCGCGCGCGTCAGCGACAGCGTGGGCGCTGCTCTGCCGCCTCCCGCAGCAGATGCCGAGGGCGCGGCGGGAGCGACCGTCGCATTGCCGGCGCCGCCGGCGTCGCCGGCTGCGTCGCGCGGCATCGCGCGCCTGCGCTCTCGCCACCCGTCACCGCCCCCGCCGGCCAGCGCCGCCGCGCCGCCTCCCTCCTCCCGCATCGGGACGTCCCCCTCGCCGCCCACCCCTCCCTCCTCCATGGCCACGTCCACGTCGTCCTCCAGCCCCGCCCACGCCTCCCCGCCCATCCCCCTGCCCTCCTCCTCCTCGCCCTGCTCCTCCTCCCCTCGCCCTGGATCGCCAGCGCCCCGCCGCAGCCGCCTCATCGGCCCCACCCGCCCCCCACCACCCTCCCCCGCGCCACCCCCTCCCACGCCAGGCTCCTGCTTGATCACCACGCTCAGAGTGCGCGGGCCCCCCGCCGGCTGCGCGTCCCCACCCAGCGGCACCCCACCGCGCGCCACCAGGTGTTGACTCGGCTGCGACACGCCGCCCGCGCTGCTGCCGCCCGGCGCCCCGCCAGCGCTCGCCGCCTCCACGCACCGCTCCGCCGCCGCAGCCACCGCCCCGCTGCCCACGCTGCCAGTGCTGACGCCGCCGCCGCGCCCCGCATCGCCCAAGCCGCCGACAGCGGGCGCCGTGCCTTTCGCCGCTGCCTCCGCCGCCGCCGCTGCCGCCGCGCCGGCCACACCGCTGCAAGCCGCACCCGTCGACAGTGCCGGCGCCGCCGCTGGCAGACGCCCGTCCACCCTCGCCCCCTCCTGGCGCGGCTCAGCAGGCGGTTGCTGCCCCACCCGCCCCTGCGCCTGCGGGCCAGCGCTAGACGCCCATCCGCTGCACGTCTGCCCGCCCCCCTCCCGGCCCCTCGCCCCTCCCGCCGCCCCACCCACCCCGGCGGCGGCGCTGACGTCGGCCGACCGCGGCGTGCCGCCCCCATGCACAGGGCCCGGCGCTAAGCCCTCGCAGGGCTCCGGCTTGACGGCGACGAGCCCAACCACGGATGCCGCCCCGTGCTGCCCCTGGTGGTGGTGGTGCTGCGGCGGCGGCGGCTGCTGTTGCGGCGGCGCCCACGGCTGCACGGCAGGTACGTGCGGGCCGCCGCTGCTCGCCCCGCCGCTCCTCCCGCCCGCCTCCGCCGCGGCGTCGCCCGACGCCGTCGCCTGTTCAGGCGCGCCTGCCACCATGAGCGAGTCGGGCGTGAAGCCGCTGGGCGCCACGTGGCGCGTGGCCTTGCGCCGCGTCACCAGCGAGTAGGAAGACGACGGCACGGGCGCCGCCGCGCCGCTGCCCGACGCCGACCCCGGCGCCGCCGACGGCGGCGAGGGCGTGGCGGCGGCAGCGGTGTCGCGCGAGGGGGGCGCGGGGGCGCGCTGCAGCAGCCAGGGGCGCAGCAGGCTGTGGCCAGGGAGCTCGTCGTCCTCCCACCGCTCTGTCCCGTCGCCAAACTCCTCCTCCTCTTCCTCCTCCTCTTGAACGGGGGGGTCGTCCCCAGCTGGTACCGCCGCCCCGCCGCCCTCCTGCTCCTGCTCCTCCTCACGCTGCCCCTCGGCGCCCCACCCCTCGAACGTCGCCGCGCCCGCCGCGCCGCCCAGCTCCGAGCCAAAGCCAGAGTACAGCACCGACGGCCGCCCGCCGCGGCGCGGCCCTGCCCCCTCCTCGTCCTCGTCCTCGCCGCTCCCTGCGACGCGTCCACGCACGCATCCACGCACGCACGCCGCGAGTCACAGCCAACGCTGGCGTTGACGAGAAGCCAAGTGTGCCAGCAATGCGGCATCCCAAAGGTCACGCACCGTCTGTGGTGGAGCCCGCCACCACGTCTCGCTCCTGCTCATCCTCCTCAACCCCATCGCCGCCGTTGCGGGCGCCCGCGGCCCCGGGCAGCGGACTGATGGCCATCATCGTCGGCCCCCCGCCCGCGGCGCCGCCCTCCGCCCCGCCGCCCGCCGGCGAGTGCACCGGGGACAGGCACTGGATGCTCAGCCGGCCCAGCGCCGCCGCCGCGCGCTGCGACGCCACGGCGGGCGACACGACCATGGCGTCGTCGTCAGCGGCACCCCGCCCCGCCCCCGGCGACCCCTCCTCCTCCTGCTGCCCCTCCTGCTGCTGCTGCTGGTCCAGGTGGGTGGCGTGCGGGTGGAGGGCGCGGGGGCGGGCGCGGGGCGAGCAGCTGGTGATCATGATGAGGTCGCTGTCCGCCTGGCTGTCCAGCACCGAGGCGGAGAGCAGCAGCGACGTGGCGGGCGAGGGCGCCACCGCCGCCCTCGCGCCGCCACCACCACCGCCGCCGCCGCGTTGGATGGGCGGCGTGGCTGCCGAGGACGGCGGGGGCGCAGCGGCGGCGGCTGAGGCAGAGGAGAAGGAGGCGGTGGCGGGGCCGCCGGCGCTGAGCGCGGCCTGGCGCGCCTGCACGAACATGACGATGCTGCGGGGCGCGTCGGAGAGGCGGGCGGCGTCGCGCGGGGGGTGGCCGGCGCGCGGGAGGCGGGCTGGGCTGTCGGGTGGGCCGAGGAGGTCGTCGTCGTCCGCCATCTGGGTGCCTGCGCGCAGTGCTTGACAGGTGTGCGGCACGTGAGCTGCGTCTGTGATTCGACCTGAGGGCCTGAGGTGGTGAGGACGCTGCTGGGGGTTACGTCGAGCGGGAACGTGCCTGGGATGACGATGTCGTGCCAAGGCGGCGCGGCGGCGCGGTCGTTTGCCTCCTGGTCAGGGTGCCGCGGGCCTCCCTGCGGGGGCTGCTCCGGCTCCTCCTGCTGCTGCTGGGCGCTGCTGAGGTTGGAGGGCCAGCAGCGTCCGTGAAGCGCCTCCGCCTGCTGCTGCTGAGGAGGCGGTTTGGTGGCCGGCGGCGCGGCGGTGGGCGTGTCGCCTGTGGTGGTTGCGGTGGTGGCGGCACAAGGGCCGCCTGCAGAGGGCCGGTGCGGCACCTTGGGGAAGGAAAAGTCGCTGGAGGTGGGGAGGGGTGCGGGAGGGAGGGCGCCGGCGGCAGGAGGGAGCACGTGGGAGCTGGGAGGCACCTTGCCGGCTCCCCGGGGCTGCGGCAGGGCCTTGGCGTTGCGCTGCGCGGCCACGAGGCACGTGCCATCGGCTGCGGCGGCGGCTGTACGGGGCGCGGAGGGCCGCGCCGGGGCGGGCCTGCTGGTGGGCTGCAGCAGCAGCAGGTGTGGCGCGGTGGCGCGCAGGGCGTCGAGCAGTGGCGTGGTGGGGTCGTCCTTGTAGGCGTTGGCGGGCAGCGCGCGCCCGGCGGCGGCAGAGTCCAGCAGCCATTTCCACGACACCACCTGTGCGGCGCCACCACAGGAGAGGAGCTTCCTGTTCGCGTTGAGGCGGCGGCGGGCGAGCCGCGCCCACGGGCCGCCTTGAGCGGCCTGAGCGGCCGCACCTTGACGCCCCACTGCAGCGCGCGCGTGTACTTGGGCGTGTTGGCGCAGGCCACGAGGCTCCGGCACACCAGGTGCGTGCACACGTTGGCCTGCAGGTCGCCCTGCAGGCTCGCGCCCTCCACGCGGCGGCAAAGCTCGGCCAGCCACAGCTTCTCCTGGGAGGTGAAGCCTGCGAGCGTTGCCCGGATTTGCAGAGGAATGAGACGCCCAAGGAGGCGTGTCGTGGCTGGGCACCGTCGCGCCGGCACCCCGCCGCACCTGTGCTGCTGACCACCACTGTCGCTGCTGAACTGCTGCTGGTGGTCCTCTGCATGCCGTCGCCCTCTGCGGCCGCGCGCTTCTGGGCGCCCCTGCCCTGCGGTGCACGACTAGCTGTCGAGGAGGACATCTCGAACTTTTCTGCGCGGCTCCTCACGATCGCGAGCGAGCGGGCGGGACTTTGCCGCCTAGCGAGTGGGCATCAGCATCCAGTGTGTGTCGCTTGCGATGTTTGCAGCGCGCCACACGCACACCATCATGCGGCCCAACCTTGGATCAACATCGCCCCCATTGCTCGCACGGCCCGCACGGGGTGCAATGCTTCGTCTCCTGGTGCTAGGAGGCCTCAGCAGGTTGAGCTCTTGCTTCTCCGTGCTGGTGCACTGCGCGGCGGTT
>VFQP010004833.1_pt1 | contig 12180 bp, 13 predicted proteins | sample 3512351 | NCBI WGS metagenome assembly VFQP01 (sample SAMN10412372, study PRJNA504923) | tailings metagenome | isolation source: Relicate 1 Philex TSF1 revegetated site | place: Philippines: Tuba, Benguet | collected 2017-08-29 | reverse complement strand
ACACGGTTCGTAAGAGGAAACCAGTCAGAGCTGCGACTACACCAGGAGCAGCAAGCAATCAGTGTGGGTCCGGGAAACGAGCCTCGAGTCGGCCCGTTTCTCTGCCTCGTTCGTCAGGCCCAGCATTCCTAAGTGAACTACGAACGGGCCTCAGCAGCTCAGCTCGACTCTGCCGGCCCTGCGACTGCCGCCGCCGCCGCCACCGCCGCCGCCGCCCCTCCCGCGCTGCCGCCGCCGGCCCCCTTGCTCCCCCCCACCGCCTCGCCGCCAGCGCTCCCGCCCCGCGCCCCCTCGCTGCCGTGCGCGCCCTGCGTCAGCACCACCTCCACCTCCACCGCCTCCCCGCCCCCACCCTCCCCTCCCCGCCAAGCGCTGGCAGGCGTGCACGCCGGCACCCCCGCCCCGGCCGCCGCCGCCCCCGCCCCCGCACCACCCACCCGCCCGCGGCTCTCCGTCATTTGCTGCGACGACAAGTCCCCCATCACCGGCAACCCCGTCGCCTGGCTCCCAGGCCCCCCGCTGACACTCACACCCCCTCCCGGCGTCTCGCCGCCGCCCGCCGCCGCCGCGCGCGCCTGCGCCGCCGCCTCCACCGCCACGGCCAGCGCCAGCTGCTCCTGGAAGGCCCGCTGCGAGGGCCCCGACGGCAGCTGCCCCGCCTGGCCCAGCGCGCAGGGGATGGGGCGCAGCGGCGTCACGGGCGTGGCGTGCGGGGGCCGCTGCAGGTGGTGCGCCCCCGGCGCCCCCAGCAACCCACCACCACCACCCAGCTGCTGCTGCTGCGCCGGCGGCCGGCCGCCGCCCTTGGCCACGCTGCCGTGCGCCGCCGCCGCGCCGCCGCCGCCCGACACCTGTATGCCCAGGCAGGACGGCGGAGGGGCCGGGACGCCGCCGCCGCCAGGGAACACCGAACCAGACGCGCGGCCCCCGCCGGCCACCGCATTCACGCCGCCGCCGTCCAGGCACTGGCTGGCGGCGCTCCCCGGCGGCCCCGCCGCCGTCGCCCCCGCCGCGCCCGCCGCCGCGATGGCCAGCCGCGCCGCCGCCGGGCCCAGCACGGGAAACGTCTCGGCCGGCGTGGGGCAGTACGCCGCCGCCGCCGCGCCTCCCTTGACGCCGCTCGACGCCGCGGCTGCCGCCGCGCCGGAGGGGCGGGCGTGGGTGCCGGCGGCGGCGGGGTCTGGCTCGTCCAGGGCCATGGGGCCGGCGCCGCCGCCCTCGCCGGCCGCCGCCAGCGGGTGGCGGTGCGCCAGCCGCAGCTGCGAGGGCCCTGGGGTTGGTGCCGCGTTGTCCAGGACGCCCTCGCGCTGCTCGCCGCCCTGCTGCTGCCCCTGCTGCCCCTGCTGCTGCTGCTGAGAGGCGCACAAGGAGGGCAAGGCCTGATGCGCGGGCCGCTGCCGGCGCTCCTGCGTGCGCATTGCCGTGCCGTCCCCCTCCTCCTCATCGTCGTCCAGCACCACCACGGGTGCGGGGCCGCCCGACTTGACGCCGCCGGCGGGGAGGGAGGAGGAGGGGGCGGGCTTGCTGGTAGTGGTGGCGGCGTGGTGGTGGTGGCCGGCGAGCACCTCGCGCAGCGTGGGCTGGTGGCCGCTGGCAGTGGCGGCGCCCCGAGGGCTCTGCTTGGCCTTGCTCGGGGAGCCTGCGAGGGAAGGAAGAGGAGGAGGGGACACGAGCGCGGACACAGGGTGACTGCGCCTCGCGAGGGATCGCGAGCGTGTCGCGAGCCTGGGGTGGCAGGATCAGTCGTCGATGCGACCAGTCGCGGCGCACCTGCGATGGTGTCGCTGGGCTGCGTGAGGCTGGGTGCGGCGCCCGCCCCTGCGGCCGCGGCGGCGTGGTTGGGGTCGTCGCAGTGCAGCACCCATCCCTTGGCCTTCTTGTAGCTGGCAATGGACTTGATGGTCTTGGTCACGGCGTTGCGGCTGGGGAGTGTCGACCTCGCTGCTGCTGCTGCGGCAGTGGCGGGAGGCGCAGCGCCCGCGCCCTCGACGCCCTCCATGGCCGCAGCAGCGGGCGCGGCCGCGTCGGGGGCGCCCTCGGCCGGCGCGGCGGCGGGCGGCCCGCCGAGCGAGGTGAGGAACCCGTCCACCACCTGCGCTCGTCGTTTGGAGGTGGGGAGGGGACGCAGCAGCTTGTTGGGCCACTCAACCACACGAGTCGTGCTGATTCCTTGAGACACGGCGAGATCGACTCCTCTTCCTTGAGCAAGAGGTGTGTTCAGGTCAGTTCACCTTGTCGATGGCGAGCTTGGGGTGCTGACGAAGGTAAGCAACCAGCACCGGCAGCAGCTCCTCCGTCACGGGGCGCGCCTTGCGGCCCTTGCCGCCGCCCGCCGCGCCCGCGCCGCCCGCGCCCGCGCCGCCGCCGCCGCCGCCCTCGTCGGCGCCGCCCGCCGCCGCGCCCTCGCCCTGCCCGCGCTCGCCGTCCTCCCTGCCGCACAGCAACACGGGACGGGCGGCAGGCCGCGGTGATTTGCAGTGCGTTTCGCCCCTGCCGGCACGGTGCGGCGAGTGGACAGGCCTCCTTCCTGCTTGATGCAGGCGGTGGCGCGTTCCGTCGATGCCAGACGCACACACATGCAGGCCGCGGCGCTGCCCGCACCTGTTGGTGTGCGGCTGGGCGGTGGCCAGCAGCGCGGCGGCGCGCTCCTCCTCCTCGGTGGGCGGCACGGCGACGCGCACGCCGGGGCGCAGCACCACGCCCGCCAGCGCCTTGAGCAGCTGCACAGGGTGGGCGGCGGGCGGCGGTGGCGTGGGCGGTGCGCGCGTGTGCGCAGTGACGCGCCAGGTGCCACCTCCTCTCCAGTCGGATGATCGCACTTGCACGCAGAAGGAAAGCGGCGCGCCTCTCACTCACCCCTGGGTCGAGGCCCGAGGACGGAGCGCACTCGCCCACGGCGCCGCCCGGCAGCGCCAGCTGGCTCAGCAGCAGCGGCCGGTTGCTGCGCAGCGCCCGCGCCACGCCCGCCTCGAGCACCAGCAACTGCTCGTTGCGAACGCCCAGGCGACCTCCTGCGCAGGCAAGCAGGCAACGCAAGCGTGTCGAGGCGCGTCCGTAGCTCTTTGCCAGCCACGGCACCAAAGCGGAGCGAGCTCGTCGAAGTGAAGCGTGAAAAGGCTCACCCGTGCGCGCCTGCCCGCCGCCCGGCTCCCTCGCGCCGCCCTCGGCGTCGTCGCGCGCCTCCTCTTCCTCGCCGTCGGCACCCAGCAGCTTGACGCCCTCGTGGTCCGACAGGTACCCGTCCTCCACCACAAAGCCCTCGGCGCGGTCCTCGTCCTCCTCGCCGGCGCGTGCCTCGCTCGCGTCGCTGTCGCTGCACGCCTGTGGCGTCGAGAGAGCACCGCACCGCACGGCGCTCGCCCCCAACCGCGCGGCAGGGCTCGCTCCCTCCCTCCCTGCGCCCGCGCCTCCCCTGCCCACTCACCTCGAGGTCGGTGCCCTCTGGCTCCTCCTCCCACTCGGACCCCGAGTCCACCTCGTAGTCGCACAAGGGGTCGCGCCCCAGCGGCCGGCGGGGGCGCACCACCCCGCTGCACGCACACAAGGCACGCAATCGACCCCCCCGCACACGCGCGCCTCAGGCCCGAACCTGCAGCCTGCTCGCCGGCGTCGATCGCTGGGAGGACGAGCACACAGGCCCGTCGCACCGCGCGCACAATGTCACGCACCTGCCGCGGCTCCACGAGCCGTAGTAGGGCGGCCTCTGGTTCTCTTGGAACCTGAGCAGCTTGCGCCTGAAGAGCTGCACCGCCGAGGGCTGGTAGCCCTCGCCCCACAGCGCCACGCAGCGCTCGTGCAGCGAGGGGATGGCGCCGGGGCGGCGCGCCCACGTCGGCGGCGCGCCTGTGCAACCCACACGCAAACACACCCCGCACATGCTCACGCGCGCCACTTCTTGAGTGGCTCCAGGGCTCCTGCCCCGTGGAAGACTCGTGAACAAAGGCTTGCCAGCGGTCCTTTCCTTCCCCCGCGGGCACACCTTTGAGCGGCCGGCGGGCGCGCGCCGCCTCGTCCCTCCACCGCGGCCTCAGCTCCCCCTCCAGCAGCTCCCTCCGCCGCGCCTCCGCCTGGGCCCCCGCCAGCAGCCCCTCCCGGCTGGGCAGCGACGCGTCCAGCGCCGCGCGGTGCGCCTCGGCCTGAGCCGCCACCGCCGCCCAGCGCTGCTGCTCCGCGGCGCCGGCGGCGCCGCCCCCGCCGCCGCCGCCGCGTGGCAGGCTGCCAGGGCTGCGGGGCTCCTGAGTGAGCAGGCGGTGCGGCGCCGTGCCCGTGGCGGGGGACGCGGCGGGCGCGCCGGCGCCGGCGGCGGCGCGGGGCGGGTGCGGCGTGGTGGCCGAGCCAGGTGCGCCGCCGCCGGGCGTGTGGGGCAGCTGCCGCTGCGCGCTGGGCGTCTGGGCGCTGGCGGGCGCGCGCTTGAAGAAGGCCTGCGGTTGCGGGGGTCCGGTTGGAGCGGAAGAGAGGTCGAGGGCAGCGAGCAGCACGCGCGGTCCGGTCGGCGCACGGCGCTGACGGCAGCTGCAGGTCGGCAGCACGCACCACCATGGCTGCCTGGCTGCCCTTGAGCTCCTTGTCGCTGTTGTACCCCGCCTTTTTGAGCACCTGCGCACGGCACACGCGTGGGGTGCGCGCGCGTTGGGCTGGCACAGCGGCGGCGGCGGCAGGGGCGAGCCGACACAGCACGTGGCGCGCTGGGCGTCGGACCACGGCCCCACGTGAATCAGGCGCGCACGGCAGCATCGGCGTCGTCGTCGGCGCCGTGTGCTTGCCGCGCCGTGCCCGCCGCGCGCTCACCTTTTCCGCCTCCTTGTGCCCCTTTTTGTTCTCCTTGGCGGCGGCCTTGGCCTGCCGCTCGGCCTGCCGGGCCGCCTCGGCCGCCTGCACTCACCCCACCACAGCAGCGCACCGGCGCGCGCGCGCATCGCAGGCGTGTGGGTCGGCACGCCCGCCGCCAGCCTCGCCTGCCTCGCCGCCCACCCACGCACCCACAGCCACGTGAAGTGCGCGGTCGGACACAGAGTGCCACCGGGCGAGCCTCCTCTCCCGTATGACCTCCCCCACCCTACCCAGAGGAAAGCAAGCCAGGCAGGCAGGCGGGCGCGCGCACCTCCCTGTCGCGCCGCCGCGCCTCGAGGTGAGCCATGCGCGTCGAGTCCTTCTCCCCCACCTGAGACATGCCCGCCTCCAGCGACGCCTCCACCTGCACACACACACACACACACACACACATGCACACAACGCACGCACGTGACCAGAGGGTCACCAGGCCAGCCCCAACGATGCTCCGCCACGCCGGGTGAAACGCACGATCCGCCCTGCGCCCTGAAGCTCCACCCCCCCCCCGCCGCAGCAATCGTCGCCCTGGAACCGCGTGCAAGCCGCGCGCAAGCCGCGTGCAAGCCGTGCGCAAGCAAGCACCTGCTGCAGGGTGGGCAGCTTGTCCAGCTTGGCCGCCAGCTTGGCCAGCCGCTGCAGCGCGCCCTTGGTCACGCCGCCAGCGCCCTTGCCGCCCTTGCGCCCGCCCGCCGCGCCCGCGCCCGCACCACCACCACCTCCAGCGGCGGCTGCTGCGCCCTCGTCGGCCTGCATGGCGTGCGCCTCGCTAAGCCCTGACTTGCCCAGCTCCTCGCGCAGCGCCACCAGCGCCTCCATGCGGTCGCGCAGCTGCGGCCACGCGAGGAGCACGCACGGGCACACGAGTGAGGAGGTGCCGCAATGCGCTGCAGCAGCAACGCCCGTTGGAGGCGTCCTTGTCCCCTCTGCTCGCGCACACTTGCGGCGCGTGTGCGGCTCCCCCGCCCTCCTCCTTCCCCCGGCCGCTCAACCCATTTGGGGCAATACACGCAGGCAGGCGCTCACGTCCTTGCGGCGCTTGCGCAGCAGCTCCACCATCTTCTTGTTGCTCGACGCCGCCACCGCCGCCGCCTGAGCCGCCTCCTTGCTCACCACGCCGCCGCCGCCGCCCGCCGCCGCGCCAGCGCCGCCGCCGGGCGCCGCCGGCGTCAGCGCCTTGCGCCAGTCCCGCAGCTCCCAGAACCAGAACGCCTCGGGGTCGGCGTCGTCCACCGCCAGCACTCCCTCGGGCAGGCCTGCGCCCGCCACAGCCGCCACACACGCCACAGCAGCCGTCATGCGTTGTTGCCGCACCATGGTCTGTCAGCTGGCGCGACGCGCGCCGCACGCGGCCGTGTGTGAATGGAGAGAGCGGCACGCGTGCGCTGCCCACACCGGCTCCTCTCACTCCTTTCCTCTCACCCTTCTTGGTGCCGTAGGACTTGCGCGTGGCCAGATCCAGCACCAGCTCACGCAGAGGCACCTCGCACAGCGTCGCCGTTACCGCGCTCGTCGTCACCGCGTCATCCTCCTCCTCCCCCTCCGCGGGCCCCGCGGCGTCCCCGGCGCCGCCGCCGCCGCCCTCGGCGCCGTCCACCTGCATGGGCTGGGTCTGCGGCGCGTCGTCCTCGCTGGGCTGGAACGGCAGCCGCTGCGCGCGCGGCGCGCTGGTGGGCGCGTCCTGCTGCTGCTGCTGCTGCTGCTGCTGGGACTCGAGCTGCGACTGCGGCTGCTGGGACTGCGCGAGGGTGCGGGCGCGGGGCAGCGGCGTCCGCGCGTCGCCCGCCGCTGCTGTGGCGCCGCGGGCGGTGCTGCGCTTGAAGTGGCTGAGGGCGTGGAGCAGCTTCTGCAGCCCGCACGTGCGCCCCTCGATAAAGGCGGCCACCTGCGAGCGCGCCCAAGGTGTGCGCCACACTGGTGCCCGGACCAAAAGGCGCAGCGTGCCTCACGGAGTGTGCTGTCGCGCACGCCCCGACCTGCGGAAACGCACCTCGTCGACGGTGAGGGCCGCTGGTGCCTGCGGCTTTTGCGCGCTGGCCGGCGCCGCGCCCACCGCCGTGGCCGCGCCGCCGCCGCCGCCGCCGCCGCCGCCGTGGCCGGTGGGCGGCGGCGCGTGCGTGGCGCGGACGGCCAGCGGCAGCTCCTGCCCCAGTGCCGCCTTGATGTCCTCAAGAGCGTGCTCCAGGTCCTGCAGCGTGTAGCGGTGGCAGCCGCTGCTGCTGCCGCCGCCCTCGTGGCCAGAGTGCTGCTGCGGCGCGCCACCGGCCTGGCTCAGGCTGCCGCCGGGTGTCTCCGCCTCCATGGCGCCAGAGGCGGCGGCCCCGGGGAGGGCGCCGTCCTCGGGCCCGCCGCCCGCCGCTGGCACCTGCTTGGGCTGCTGCTGCGAAGCCGGCGCGGCGTCCTGCGGCGGCGGGGCGTGGACGGCTTGCGAGGACGAGAGCTGCACCTGGGTGGCGGTGGCCGGCTCGGCGCCTGCGGAGGCCTCTGCGCCTGCCTGCTGCTCGTTGCCTGGTGCTGGTTGCGCTGCTGCTGGTTGCTGCTCCGCGGGGGGCGCTTGGCGCTGCGAGCGGGCCGTCGCTTGGCGCGGCGTGGGCGCTGCCTCGTGCGGCGCGGCGCCCGCGCCGTTCTCCTGCGAGCCGCCTGGGCTGCTGAGGGTGATGCGCTCGGGGCTCTGCGCGCGCGGCTGCGCAGGCGCGCCCGCCTGGTCCGCGACTGCTGCGCTCCCCCCGCGAGGCCGCTTCGCCGCCGCGTCGTCTGCGCCGTCCAGGGCGATGACGGGGCTGGTGGCGCGCTTCTTCTTGCCGCGGGCGTCGTGTTGCTGCGGCTGCTGCTGCACCTGCGACCAAAGTGAGCCCAGCACACAGCACACAAAGTCCTGAATCAGAGAGAGGAGCTCCTGCGCTGCTGCACGTTGCGTGAGGCCCATGGTGCAGATCGGCGCTGCGCTGCTCCACGCCCGCGCGCCTGCTGGTTGGCAGGGAGCGCTTGAAGGGGCTGCCCAGCAGCGGCCCCAGCCCCGCCTCCTGCTCCTGCGGCCGGCGCCGATGCTGGAGCGGGTGCCTTCTTGAAGAAGCTCTCAATCTTGCCTCCTGCTCGCTGCGCCGGCTGCTGCTTCTGCTGCTGCTTGCCCATTTTGAACTCGCTCCGCCTCCCAGCGCGTGGAGCGAGGCAGCGCAGCAGCAACAGCGGCGGTGCGCTTCCGGTGTCAGCTCTGTGGCCGATGCGTTGGTCTCGTTGTCCTTTTTCGAGGCGGACACCCTGGTGGCCCACGGCCATGCGCTGCAGAGCCTGCTGGAGCGCAGAGATCGCGGCGCAGATGGACTCACAGAGCGTACTACACGCGTGTGGGTGCTGCGGAGGGCAGGGACCACTGCACGGGGTGGGGGGCTGCGTGTCGGGAGCGGGAGCGCAACCCCCGGGGAAGCAGCGATGGCCTGCACAGGCTTCTGACGCCTGGGCAGCTCAAGCGACCACCTGGACAGGATAGGATCCCTGGGCCCATCACGCGGCGCGTTGCACCGCGAGCAGGTGCCTGTCGATTCGAGTCAAAGCCATCATCGCGCCGGGCACGCTGCGGTCAACCCAAACCTCTCGACCCCAGCAAGTTCAGTTTCTGGCACATGATGTCCTGGTAGAATCCGTACTTCCACTGCTTGGGGTCGTTCCTGTCGAGAGAGAGCGGGCAGCCAACGCAGAAAAGCGCTCTTCACCACCGCTCCTCCGGCGCATGTGAGGGGTCCGCAGCCGCACAGGAGCAGCACAAGAGGGACCCTCACTTGTCCCATAGGCTGGTGCAGGGCACGCCGACCACCGTGTCCAGGATGTAGCCGATGAGCCGGAAGGTGTTCATGGCGTCGAACTGGTAGTCAAAGAGCTGCGCCTGCTGCCGGTTCCTGAAGACGTTGGGGAAGGTCGGCTTGCCGTCGCACTTGCTGCACACAGGCTTGATGCCGTACGTGCGCGTGGGGGAGTTGGGCCGCCTGCGCAAGCACACGAGCCCTCTGCCCGCCATGACCCTGCTGCCGCAGGTCCCAGAGGAGGCCCCACAGGTTGTGGCGAGGGCGCCCCCCGTGTGTGTGTGCGCACCGGTCGTCAAACACGAGCGTGGCGTAAAAGGTCTGGTTGGCGGCGTCAATGGCTGTCTGGTCCACCACGCTGCCGGCCGCCAGGCGGAACGCCTTGAGCACGGTGCGCGCCACCGTCTGCGCGGCGCCAGGCATCATCGCCACACACGCCAACCACAAAGGCGCAGCAGGGAACAGCCTGTGGGGCGTGGGGCGCGGGGCGTGGGGCCGCGTGGGGCGTGGGGCGCGGGACGGCGTGGGACAGCGTCCCACGCCAGCCAAATGCGCACCAGCCCCCAGTGCCATCACGCCTCACCTTTGCTGAGAGCGAGTAGTTGAGCCATCGGTTCTGCGTCACGTTGAACACCTCGCAGAGGCGCCTGCCCGTGTCCTTGAGCGACACGTCGGTGCCCGACGAGCCGTTGGTGAGCGGGCACGCCACGCCGCCCAGCAGCGCGCTGGCCACGCCCTCGGGGCACACGCACCGCCCCGACGAGTCCTGCGCGCCCCCACCAAGCACCACGCCCCACCGCCAGCACTGGGCATGTGGTGCGCTCGCCTAGCTGTGGGGCGGCGCGGCGGTGGCAGGCGTGACGCAGTCCCGTGGACGGCCCGAGCTGCGTGTTGCGGGTCGCGGGGGTCCCAGGCGGAGACCAGTGCGATAGCGCAGCCCGCGGAGGACCCAAGCTGGGTGTTGCGGGTGGGGGCGGGGGTCTTAAGCAGGGGTCCCAATGCGAGAGCTCTCTGCCTCACCTTGACGCCGCTGCCGCAGCTGATGCACGTGCCTCCGTACTTTGGGCTGAGCGTGCGCTTGTCGTCCTGGGCGCAGGGCCCGTCGGGGAAGCTGTCCACCGTCAGGTTGGCGGCCACGGGCGGCGCGCTGAAGGGCCAGGTGCCGGCCAACGAGGCGTTGGAGGCGACCATGGACTGCAGCGCCGCCACGCACTCCTGCAGACCGCGATTTGGGATGGTGAAGCAGCAGCAGCGGTGGCCTGCGCGTTTCCGATGAGCGGGCGTGGGAGCGCCTGCCCGCTGTCGGACGCGTGCCGACCACTCCGCACCGTCTGGTTGTTGGGCGCGGTCTGGCCGCTGGGCACCAGGGCGCGGTATGCGCTGCAGGCGTCCCACAGCAGGCCCAGCGCGGACGCCACGGGCGTCCTGCGCAAGTGAGACAAGAGCCGTCCTGGGAGCGTCGGCGCAGGCGGCCGCCCTGGCACGCGCCGCAGCGCAGTGATGCTGTCGTGGCCCAGTGTCCCGCACAAAACGCTGCGACGCTGAACGTGCTGGTCCCCGGACCCCCGCACCGCATGGTACAGAGCGCGCCGAACTTGCTGCTCCGCACGGCAAAGGCCACGTCCGTCAGCTGCGTGCCGTTGCCCAGCGTGAAGGTGGACGCCTGCAACTCCGAGGGCAGCAGCAGTCTTTGTCGAGCACTGCGTCGGGGAGGAAGAGGCGCCGGCGGCAAAACGCAGCGAGTGGTGCACACGCACCGCGGAGGTGATGGGCGCCACCCACGGCAGCGGCAGCGGCTGCGGCTGCAAGGAGGCGGGGGCGCCCGGGTTGGTCAGCGTGAAGGCCACCTGGTACAGCGTGCCCCGCCGCCATGCGCCTGCGCCCGTCGGAGTGGCGGCGCTGGCACCGAGCCCGTCAGCCGCACCGTGGCTGGAGCCGCACAGTGAGGTGTTGCTGGTGTCTGGGCGCACCGGTGAGCAGCACGCAGTTGCCGGCGGCGGCCTGCTGCTGCCGCGGCACGTCGACGGGCGTGGGCGGGGGGAAGGGCGCCAGCCCCGTGACGAGGTTGCCCTCCCAGTCCCGCCAGACGTTGTCATACCTGTGCATCCACAGGTTGGGCGTCATGTTGACGCGCTGGTGGGCCTGCGGCGAGCCAGCCAGGCTCTGCACGGGCACGCCGCTCGGGCGTCCTCACCGCTGCGCAAAGAAGGTGCCAGAGTAGAAGCCGTCTGTGCTCAGCACGTTCCTGAGGCCGCCAAACTGCGCTGCCTGCAGTCCCACGCCGCCGCTGACTTGCTGGAAGAAGGTGCTGGTGTTCCACGCGCTGCCAGAGTTGAGCTGCTCGTAGGCGAGCGGCCCCGTGTAGAGCGTGCAGAACACGCCGAGCGAGACGACCTGGAAGTTGGCCGCGCTGAGCTGCACGCGCGTGCTGTTGAAGCACATGAGCATGCTCGAGGGGGCGACATTGGCCGGGGTCGTGAAGGCGATGGTGGCCGTGTTGCTGGCGCCATACAGCGTCGAGTTGACGAGCAGCAGCCGACACAGCGACCCCGCCAAGCTCAGCATCTTCGGGTGGTGTGATGAGCGTGAACGGAGCACCTGATGTTTTGCGAGTTCAAACCCGCGTGGAGGACCCGTGCTTCGATCACGAGCTCGACATCCTTGCGAAGATGCATGCTGCCGTTGAGGCTTTTTGCATTGCCAGGTGAGCTCGCAGGAGCACCATCGATCATTTTCCAGGACGGGGCGCGAGCGGCCCCGCCCACAGGCCTGCACCAACACGGCAGCACGGCAGGCGCCACGCAGAGGGCTCGACGCTGCTGTGCACCACGGTCGTGGAACGTAGGTCTGGAAGCGGCTGTTGTCCTGGTGGCAGCGCAGCCACGCGCGCATGCAGTATGGGTGCACCCTCAACACACGCCGTTCGCGTCTGGAAAGAGGCGCGTCAAAGGTCTCGTGTGTGTGTGTGTGAAAAGGGGGGAACCTCCACAACCAGGTCAGGGGAAAGGCGCCGTCGTTGAGTCAGTCAGTCAGTCCGGGGAGTACGGGCACAAACACATACCGTTGAGCGGGCGTCGTCGCAGCAGGCCCTCGCCAGCACGAGCCCTCACCAGTCAGTCAGCGCAGGGCGCGGCCAGCACCAAGCAAAGACCGCGGTCCGCCGCGCACACGCACACATGCATGCTGCACCACCAAACCCGCGGTCATCATCCCAGACAGTCCCTCTCTCTCGCTCTCTCTCGCTCTCTCAGCAATGCCCCCCACTCTCACGCACCCTCACTGTCTCTGCTCTCTCTCTTCGTTGGTGTGCTGCCTCACACGAGGAGCGCGCCCACCCGCCCAGCCGCCCGCTCAGAACTCAAACCGGCGGCGCTGGCTGTCGGCCGTGGCGGCCGTGCGGTTGGGGTCGTCCTCGGCCGGCACGCCGCCCGAGGGCCCGGCGCCCGCCAGGCCTCCCTGCTCGACCGGCGCACCGCCCTCGGGCTGCGACAGCGGCCGCGGGCGCGAGGCGCTCTGCTGGTGCTTGAGGATGGTCCAGTCAAACACGTAGTCCCAC
>VFQP010004832.1_pt1 | contig 12184 bp, 6 predicted proteins | sample 3512351 | NCBI WGS metagenome assembly VFQP01 (sample SAMN10412372, study PRJNA504923) | tailings metagenome | isolation source: Relicate 1 Philex TSF1 revegetated site | place: Philippines: Tuba, Benguet | collected 2017-08-29 | reverse complement strand
TACAATGGCATTTTTCAAGAAGAAAATCGTAAAAATAGGCTTACCCGTACTGGGCGTATTGGGGCTTGCTGCGGTGTATTTGCTTCGCCCGATTAATACAGATGATACCTTGGTAAAAGTGGACGAAGTGTTGGCAAAAGGAAAACGTGATTTCTTGGCTCAACCTGATTCAACACCAAACCACGCCAAACCCAATGTAATTATTCTGCTGGCTGATGATTTGGGCAAGTACGATATTTCTTTGTACGGAGGCAAGGCCGCACCCACACCAACGATTGATTCTTTGGCGGCTTCGGGCGTTACGTTCACCGATGGCTATGTGTCTGCTCCGATTTGTTCACCTTCTCGGGCAGGTTTGCTCACGGGCAGATACCAACAGCGTTTTGGGCATGAACTACAACCGGGCGACCGTTACCCTAAAAATAACTTGGAATACTTGGCGGTAAAATATTTTATGAATACCAACGACTGGCATCCAAATCCCAAAATTACCTATCCAAGTGCCAAGTCAATTGCTTCGCAAGGTTTGCCACAATCTGAAATTACGTTTGCCGATTTAGCCAAAAAACAAGGTTATGCCACGGGTATTATCGGTAAATGGCATTTGGGACATACCAAGGGCTTTACGCCTTTAGAGCGTGGTTTCGATTATCATTATGGTTTTTATCAAGCGTTTTCGCTTTTTGCCCATGAAGATAATCCCGATATTATCAACCATCACCACAGCGATTTTACCGATAAAATGATTTGGGGCAATGGTCGAGTTGGCACAGGTCGCATCCGTAGAGATACAACGATTATTGATGAAAAAGCATTTTTAACAGAAAAATTTGCCGAAGAAGCCACTGCTTTTATTGATAAAAACAAAAAGAAGCCTTTCCTTTTGTATGTGCCTTTCAATGCACCACATACGCCTTTTCAGGTTCGTAAAAAGTATTACGACCGTTTTGCCCACATAAAAGACGAAAACAAAAGGGTGTATTATGCCATGATTTCGGCTTTAGACGATGCCATTGCTCAGATTTTGAAAAAAGTAAAAGACGAAGGTTTAGAAGAAAATACCCTTATCGTTTTTGCCAGCGACAATGGCGGTGCTACCTACACACACGCCACAACTAACGCACCCCTCAAAGGCGGAAAATTCTCTCATTTTGAAGGCGGTATCAATGTGCCTTTTGCCTTGCGTTGGAAAGGGAAAATCAAAGCTCATACAGTTTACAGTCAGCCTGTGAGTACGTTGGATATATTTAGTACGATTGCTTCAGTCATTGGTGCAAAACTACCCAGCGACCGTACTTACGATGGCGTTGATTTGGTCAATAAAGTAAACAAAAACGAAGAAGCACACGCCAGTTTGTATTGGCGTTCGGGCGATGCCAAAGCTATTCGTAGTGGCGATTGGAAATTGGTAATTAGCGGTAAAAACCAGAAACACTGGCTCTATAATCTCAAAAAAGACAAAGCCGAAACGAATGACTTATCAGGCGAAAACCCTGCTAAATTAAAAGAATTAAGTAAAGCCTTAGAGCAGTGGGAAAAAGAATTACTAAAACCCTTGTGGCCAAGCATAATGCACTATGAATTCAACTTTGGCGACGAAAAATATTTGGTTGATTTATAAATAGCGATGGGCTTCCATTTATCAGCCCTCGGCCAAGCAATATTTGCTCTAAGATTTTAAAAACATCAAAATATATCGAACATGAAAACAAATGAACTTATTTATTCTCTGAAAAAACTTTCCTTGTTATCCCTATCAATGGGAATAGCTACAAGTACATTTTCTCAAACCAAAGTGGATCAGTCTTGGAAAAATGCTCCTTTGCAAAACATCAATTATTTAAAAAAAGCCCCAAAGGATGCTCCCAATATTATTTGGATTCTGATAGACGATATTGGTTTTGGAGCAGCAAGTGCTTTTGGAGGATTAATTCATACTCCCAATTTAGATTCATTAGCTAATAGAGGTTTACGATATACCAATTTTCATACTACAGGCATTTGCTCGCCTACACGCACAGCTTTGTTGACAGGCAGAAACCAACATACTGCAGGCATGGGTTTATTCCCTCATGTTGCGGCTCGTGCTGAATATCCAGGGTATCATGGTTTTATTCAGCCTGAAAATGGAACAATTGCGGAAACATTAAGAGAAAATGGATATAGTACTTACCAGTTGGGTAAATGGCATTTGACCCCTGATGAAGAAATAACCGACCTCGGGCCTTTTGATAGATGGCCTTCAGGGAAAGGTTTTGACCATAATTTTGGCTTCTTAGGTGGAGCAACCGACCAATACAAACCTGATTTGGTGGAAGACAATGTTCACATCAAACCCGATGGAAGTCATTTAAATAAACTGATAACTGATAAAGCCATTAGTTATTTGACCAAACACAGAAGTATTTCGCCCGATAAGCCTTTCTTTTTGTATTATGCTCCTGGGGCAACCCATGCACCGCATCAAGTAGATAAAGAATGGAGCGATAAGTACAGAGGTAAATTTGACGAAGGCTGGGACGTGTACCGAGAAAAAGTATTAGCCAATCAGAAGAAATTGGGGCTTATACCAGCCGATGCTCAATTGCCTGAAAGAAATGAATTGATTAAGGCTTGGAAAGATTTACCAGCCGATGAGAAAAAACTTTCTGCTCGTTTCTTTGAAGTATATGCGGGCTTTTTGGAATATACAGATTATGAAATTGGTCGTTTAATTCAACATTTGAAAAAAACGGGACAATATGAAAACACAGCCATTTTTGCCATTATTGGCGACAATGGTGCTAGTAAAGAAGGTAGCGAATATGGTGTAATTAATAGAGCGGGCTTGGGTATTGCCAAAATCAAAAGGGAAGATTATAAGCAATCGTTATTGGCACAAATTGACAAAATTGGTGGAAAAGAAGTAACAACCGAAGCCAATTATCCGCTTGGTTGGGCTCAGGCTGCCAATACACCATTCAAACTTTGGAAACAAGATGCCAATGCCGAAGGGGCAACGCACAATCCGCTGATTTTTAGTTATCCAAAATTATTGAAAGAACAAGGAGGAATCAGAGGGCAATACACGCACTTGATTGATTTATTTCCTTCGGTTTTAGAATTAATTGGTGCGAAGGAATTAGAGACAATTCGTGGTGTAAAACAAAATCCTTTGCAGGGAAACAGTCTTGTTTTTTCTATCAAAGACAAAAACGCTCCTTCACGACACACTCAACAGTATTATACTATTCTTGGCAATAGAGCGATTTATAAAGATGGCTGGAAAGCTGGAGCTGCACATCACCCCAATTTGTTTGACCTTTTTGGCTATGATGGCGAACCACTAAAAAAATATGTAAACGACCCTGCCAACGAAACTTGGGAGTTATACAATATCAACGAGGATTTCAACGAAAGAGTAAACCTTGCCGACAAGTATCCTGAAAAGCTGAAAGAATTAAAGGCTTTGTTCGATGCAGAGGCCGACAAATACCACATCTATCCATTAATAGATGCCGAATTTGTGATTCAAAGAGCTTTTAAAGCTCGTCTCCTGAATCCTCAAGCTCAACCCAATACAGCAATCCATAAATAAGATTTTGTAAACAATTATTAAAGTAAAAGACATTCTTCAGGAGTTGTCTTTTACTTTAATAAACAAGTATAAAAATATGAATTTAGCCATCAATAGAAGAACATTCATCTCCAGCTCTCTTGTCCTTTCGGCGGTTTCTTTGTTGAAAGCCCAAGGTTTGCACAGCAACGACGACTCGGTAATTGCCACAGCAAAAGAGGCTTATATTTTTGGTTTGCCCTTGGTTCTTACCGATTTAACCCGACTTGTAGGCACGTTCGGCACAAGAACATCCAACCAATTTAACCATAGCAAGGCTTTTCCAGACCATACATTCAAGGCGGTGGTTCGTCCCAATAACGATACACTTTATTCTTCTGCTTTCTTAGATTTAGGAGCAGAACCTATCATTTTGGATATTCCAGATACCCAAGACCGCTACGCTGTTTTTCCTTTGGAAGATGCTTGGACAAATATTTTTGCTTCTTTCGGCAAAAGAACCACGGGTACAAAAGCCCAACGCTACATAATTACGGGGCCAAAATGGCAAGGAAAATTACCCAAAGGCATTGAAGAAGTAAAAGCCCCAACCGATTTGGTCTGGATTATCGGACGTATCCAAGTGAATAGTCCAGAAGATGGAAAAAACTTTGTTAGCAAACTCCAAGACGGTTTGAAATTGACACCTTTGAGTCAGTTAGGGAAAAAAGAACCTGTTGCGTCCACTGCTGTTTCTGTCACCTACTCGGTTGAATCGACAGAAGCGGCACAAGTATTAAAAAGCAAAAGAAACGTAGTAGAAGCCCTCAAAAAATTAAGCATTGAGGAATATTTTACCTATTTGAATGAGCTTTTAGTAAAAAATCCTGCTTTTGAAGCTGATAAAGCAGCCTTGGAGAAATTTGCCAAAATTGGTATCAAAGCAGGCGAAAAATTCAGTTTGAATGCCTTCGATACAGCTACGCAAACCGCTTTACAAAAGCTACCTACCGAAATTATTGCAGCTTTAGACAAAGCAAGAACCATTCTTACCAGCGACAACGACCGCAAGCCAGACGTTACGATTGGGCATTATGGTACAAATTACCAGAAAAGAGCCGCCGTTGCCTATTTCGGTTTGGGAGCTTTGGGGCCAGAAGATGCCGTTTATTTAGGCTATCAACAAGATGAACAAGGGCAACCATTGCACGGAGATAACAAGTATGTCATTCATTTCGAGCCGAATAAAACACCACCTGCACGAGCCTTTTGGTCGATTACCTTGTACGATAAAGCTGGATATTTGGCAGAAAATGCCATTCGTCGCTACGCCATTGGTGATAGAAGCAATCTCCATTACAATGCTGATGGCTCATTAGATATTTATATCCAGCACGAAGCTCCAAGCAAAGCCCAAGAAAACAACTGGCTTCCTGCTCCCAAAGAAGCGTTTAATTTATCTGTAAGAATTTACTGGGCAAGCGACGAATACCTCAAAACTGGCAACTGGAAAAAACCACCGATAAAAAAAGTAATTGTGAATGGCTAAGGCGATTTAAGTGGGAGTGTTGTTTTGTTAAATGAGTTTTATTAGTAACAAATATTTTAAAAGGCAATACTCCTCATTTTATTTATCTTGATTATAGCTAACCTATCAAGTGTACTCAAAAAGTTATAAGATTTTTCCGTGAAAATGGTTATAGTTCAAATCTATGACATACCCTTGCTAGCGGTCTATCAGTTTTTGGGGCAACGATACCAGATGGCAAATACTAATGACAGTTTATGTTTAACCTAATAAATTTACATACAACTATGAATACTAATATTAGCAATCATTATGCTTTTGGTATTGGCGTTGGCGGTCTTATCTCATGCAAATAGTGTAAGAAGCATATATTTTTATGCAAAACCATAATAGTATTTTTCTAATAATAGAAATTATTGGTACTATTTGTGTATTTTGTTTTAATAAATAAAGAAAATAAATAATTAGTATACTAAAATTATATACTATATAGAATAAAATACTTAACTTGCACAAAATCTCAGAAAACACTAGCAGTAGGGTCTTAGAAAAATTATTCTAGGATTTTTTTAGAAACAAATAGTCTATTAAGTATATAGAATTAATTCTTTTTTTGAGCCATTGTTTTAAAACTTAAATATCTATAATCGGATGAAACATTTTTTCAAATTAACCTTTTTAATATGGGCAATAGCCTTACCTATAGTAACATTAGCCCAAGATAAACCCATTATCAATGCAACTGTTTCAGGTAAAATAATAGACTCAAAGACAAACGAACCGCTTATTGGTGCTGCTATTCAAATCAAGGGAACTACCAACGGCTCTACTACAGATGTAAATGGTGAGTTTTCATTAATTACAGGTCAAAAACTTCCATTTAGTGTAATCATCTCGTTTGTAGGTTATATCAAAAAAGAAGTGGTAATCAGAACAGACAAGGCGGTTATCTCGCTAGATGAAGACGTAAGTCAATTAGCCGACGTGGTAGTGTCTTCTCGTCGTCGTCAGGAAGCTGTACAAGATATTCCTATTCCAATTGCTGTAATTCGTGGTACTGCTGCCGAAGATGCAGGAGCATTTAATGTAAACCGTCTGAAAGAATTAGTACCAACAGTACAGCTTTATGCTTCAAATGCTCGTAATACCACTTTGAATATCAGAGGTTTAGGCTCAACATTTGGTTTGACAAACGATGGTATCGACCCAGGAGTAGGTTTTTATGTAGACGGTGTATACTATGCTCGTCCTGCTGCTACAGCACTTGACTTTGTAGATATTGAACGTGTAGAAGTATTGCGTGGCCCACAAGGAACATTGTTTGGTAAAAACACAACGGCTGGTGCATTCAACATTACAACTCGTGAAGCTAGCTTTACGCCTACAGCAAGCTTTGAATTAAGCTATGGTAACTACGGCTATATTCAGGCAAAGGGGTCTCTTTCGGGGCCAATCAATAAGCACTTGGCTGCAAGAGTTTCATTTTCAGGTACTCAAAGAGATGGATTGTTTTATAACGTAACAACTCAACAACGTATCAACGATATTAATAACTTAGGATTGAGAGGTCAATTACTCTACACGCCATCAGACAATGTCAAGGTAACCATCATTGGTGATTTTTCTGACCAAAAACCCAATGGATATGGCTGGCCAGTAGCTGGTGTTGTGCCTACAAAACGGGCTGCTTATCGTCAGTTCAATGCAATTATTGCAGATTTAGGTTATAAAATTCCTTATAACAGTGCATTTGACAGAGTTTTGGACTTAGATACACCTTCAAAAGCTGATAACTCATTGGGTGGTGTTTCTGCCAATGCCGACATCAAAATTGGTAACGGAACTTTGACTTCAACTTCAGCTTGGCGTTTTTGGAAATGGACTCCTCTCAATGACCGTGACTATACTGGCTTACCTATCTTTACGATTTCGTCAGGAAACTCAGTACACGACCAATGGTCACAAGAACTTCGCTATTCAGGTAAAGTATCTTCTAATTTGAGTGGTGTAATTGGCTTGTTTGGTTTGTGGCAAGATTTGAAATCAGACCCCGTTCAAACAGAGGAAGCTGGTTCGGCACAATGGCGTTTTGCTCAAAGCTCAACAAGTGCTTTATGGAAAACCCCAGGCTTGTTTGATAACTTTGGTATTCGTACAACTAACAGAATTCAAAGCACAAGTTTAGCGGCATTTGCTCAAGTTGACTGGGCTGTTAATGAAAAAATCCACATTTTGCCAGGTCTTCGTTATAACTATGACAAGAAAACTGCCAACTATAGTAGAGCTACTTATGGTGGCTTACAAACTACCGACCCTGCTCTTATAGCATTGAAAAACGCAGTATATACCAACCAAGCATTTGATACTGAAGTAAGTGAAAGTAATTTGTCGGGTCAATTAACTTTACAATATAAAGCTTCAAAAAATATAAATGCTTATGGTACTTATGCTATCAGTTACAAACCAATTGGGGTAAATATTGGTGGACTTCCAACAGCCAATGGACAAGTACTTATCGACCTAGCTAAAGTAAAACCAGAGGGTGTAACGCACTATGAATTGGGTGTTAAAACAAGACCAACTTCAAATTCATTCTTGAACGTTGTTTTATTCAACGACGATATTAAGGATTATCAAACTCAGGTACAAACTCCAGAACCAGGTGTAAACAGAGGTTATTTGGCCAACGCCGAAAAAGTACGTGTAAGAGGCGTAGAAGTAGAAGGTAATGTAAGATTAACAAACTTTACTTTTAATGGTTCGGTTGCTTATACAGATGGTAAATATGTATCATTCACAAACGCTCCAGTACCTTTAGAAGAAGTTGGTGGTACACAAGCATTCAAAGATGTATCGGGGGGCGATTTGCCGGGTATTTCAAAATGGTCAGGTTCATTTGGTGCTGAGGCTACTCACAAAGGGGGATTCTTCGGTTTGAAAGGTAACTATTTCGTAGCTGCAGATATTTATTTCCGCTCGAAGTTCTCTTCTAGTCCATCACCTTCTCAGTACTTGAATATCGAAGGTTATTCATTATTGAATGGTCGTTTAGGTTTCAGAGCATCTAATGGTGTATCTATCTATATTTGGGGAAGAAACCTTGCCAACACTAATTATTACGAACAATTATTAGCGGCTCCTGGTAGTGCTGGTCAATACGCTGGTATTGTGGGCGACCCACGCACTTATGGCGTAACATTGAGATATTCATTCTAATTTCAATTTAACCCTATCAAAAACAGATGAGATTTGAAGCCGAAATGCTAAAAAACTCATCTGTTTTTTTATGCTAAACCAACAAAATGGCTATCCGAAAAATCTTACTTCTGGGCTTGTCATTAGCCATCAACCTACAAAATACTTTTGCTTTCCAGCAAAAAACGCCACAAAAACAGCCCAATATTCTTTGGATTACTTGCGAGGATATGTCACCACATTTAGGAAGTTTTGGTGAAAAAGTAGCTAAAACGCCTAATTTAGATAAACTCGCCAAAGAGGCAGTACGTTATACTAATGTATTTTCTACGGCGGGCGTTTGTGCACCAAGTCGTTCTTCTTTGATTACGGGGATGTACCAAACTTCTATTGGTACTCATAATATGCGTACTTTACAAATGCCCGTTACACAGAAGTCTTCTCCATTACCATCTTATTCAGCATTACTGCCTGAACAAGTAACCTGCTTTCCTGAGTATTTAAGAAAAGCAGGTTATTACTGTACCAACAACGAAAAACAAGATTATCAGTTTGAAGCTCCTCTGACAGTTTGGAATGAGAATAGCAAAACAGCAAATTGGCAAGGAAGGCAAGACAAAAATCAACCTTTTTTCTCTGTAATTAATTTAATGATTACTCACGAATCACAAGTATTTGCTCGCGATAAAGAACCCATTACGGTAAATCCAGATTCGGTCATTGTTCCACCGTATTATCCTGACAATGCGATTATTAGAAAAGATATTGCTCGCTTTCTCACCAATGTTGAAATTATGGATAGGCAAGTAGGCGAGATTTTACAAAAACTCAAAGACGATGAGTTGTACGACAATACCATAATTTTCTTTTATAGCGACCACGGCGACGGATTGCCTTTTGTGAAAAGAGAATTGTACGACAGAGGTTTAAAAGTACCGATGCTTATTCGTTTTCCGAATGCTCAGAATGCAGGAGTAGTTGATAATCAATTGCTTAGCTTTGTTGATTTTGCCCCAACGGTTTTGTCTTTGGCGAATATACCTATTCCGAAATATATTCAAGGACAGGCTTTTCTGGGAAAACAAAAAAGTAAAACTACTCGAAAATACATTTATGCCGCTCGTGACAGAATGGATAGCGAATACGACCGAGTGCGTGCTGTAAGTGATGGTAGATTTAAGTATTTGAAAAATTATCAACCTGAAAAGCCTTATTATCAGGATATTAAGTACCGATTGAGCCAAAAGAGTATGCAAGAAATCCTTCGCTTGAAAGAAGCAGGGCAACTCAACGAGCAACAAGCGTATTGGTTCAGAAATTCAAAACCAGAAGAAGAGCTTTTTGATACCCAAAGCGACCCTTATGAGTTTAAAAATTTGGCTGATAATCCTGCTTACAAAGCAAAACTTATAGAATTACGCCAAAAGCATTTGGAATGGATGAAGCAATTTGGTGATTTGGGGGCAATCCCTGAAAAAGAATTAGTGACTTCGTGGTGGCAAGGAAAAGATAAAGCTCCAGAAACGGCTTCACCAGAAATTACGCTAAAAGATGGAAAAGCACACATTATTTCTGCTACCAAAGGAACTTCCATTGCCTATAAAAAACACGAAAAAGAGAAAGAATGGCAAGTATATACCAAGCCGTTCTCTATCCAACAAGGCGATTCTTTGTACGTAGTTGCCCATAGAATTGGCTATAGTGCTAGTAAAATTGTTAAAATAAAGTAAACCAATAATCAACATGAAAAAATACCTCTTCACTTTTGTCCTTATGTTTTCTGCTATTTTTGCCAATGCACAAGCGGCAAGTCATCAAGCTTATACGCAAAAAACAGCCAACAAAATTGCTATTGATACAAAATTGAGCAAGAAAATTCTGAAAGAAATTCAGAAAGGAAAAGCTTATTTAGTAGATGTCCGCACGCCCGAAGAGTACGGCACAAAGCATTTGAAATATGCCCAAAACATCAATATTCGTTCTGAAAAATTTGCAGAAGAAATTAAGAAATTAGACCCTTCTAAAAAAATCTATTTGTACTGTCGCTCAGGCAATAGAAGCGGCAAAGCGGCTGATACTTTACAAACATTTGGCTATCAGTTGGGCTATAATATCGGAGGTTTAGACAGTCTTCTCACAAAAGGATTACCAGCAGACCAATAAAATGCTCAAGAAAATACTAAGCGTAGGGCTTGTGTTAGCCTTTACTTTTCAGCCAGTTTTGGCACAAAGAAAGCAACCCAATATTGTTGTTATCTTGGCTGATGATTTGGGATTTTCGGATCTTGGAGCTTTTGGCTCTGAAATCAAAACGCCCAATTTGGATAAATTAGCTCAGAACGGACTCATTATCAAACAGTTTTATAATGCAGGTCGTTGCTGTCCTTCACGTGCTTCTTTGCTTACGGGTTTGTATTCGCACCAAGCTGGCATTGGCGATATGGTACAAGACAAAGGTTTTCCTGCTTATCAAGGTTATCTCAACGAAAACTGTATTACCATCGGACAAGCTCTCAAACAAGCTGGTTATTCTACCATTGTTTCGGGCAAATGGCACGTTGGTTTAGTGCCTTCGGCTTGGGCGGTGAATCGTGGTTTTGACGAATCTTTTACTTTACAAAACAACGGAAGTAGTTATTTTAATTCACAGCCTTTGTACAACGATGGCAGAACGGTTACTTTTTTGGAAGGAAATAAAGAAATCATTCGGAGCGATACTTCTAAATACCTTACTCAAGCCATTACCGATTTTGCAATTAATGCTTTAGACAAACAACATAAAAACCAAAAGCCCTTTTTTCTGTATTTGGCTTATAATGCTCCTCATTGGCCTATTCAAGCTTTGCCCGAAGACATTGCCAAATACAAAGGAAAATACTTGAAAGGTTGGGATGATTTAAGAGCCAATCGCTTGAAAAAACTACGAGCCTCAGGTATTATTGATAAAAATTGGGAGCTATCTAATCGCTTTGAAAATGTACCCGACTGGAACAAACTCAGTACAGAAGAAAAAGAAAAATGGGATACTCGCATGGCAATTTATGCCGCAATGATTGACCGAATGGACGCAGGAATTGGTGAAGTTTTAGAGAAAATCAAAGCACTTGGTGAAGAAAGCAATACCCTTATCTTTTTCCTTTCGGACAACGGAGGAAGTGCCGATGATGTAAAAAACTGGAATTATGTAACCCAGAAAAATGGCAAAGCAGGTTCGGTTGAGTCAATAGACAGTTACGAAAGTCCTTGGGGAAATGCCAGTAACACACCTTTTAGGTTATTTAAAAAGAATACTCATGAAGGTGGTATTGCTTCCCCTTTTATCGCTTATTATCCAAACCATATTAAGGCAGGAAGCAAAAGTAATCGCCCGAGCCATTTGATTGATATTTTTCCAACGCTGTTAGATTATGCAGGTGTTCAATATCCTCATACTTTTAAGGACAAAAAACTTACGCCATTAGAGGGAATCAGTTTGAAAAATGAATTAGAAGGCAAACAAAGTAAACCCCACCAAGCACTCTTTTGGGAACACGAAGGCAGTCGAGCCATTAGAAAAGGAAATTGGAAAGCCGTTGCCGAAAATAACCAAGTCTGGGAATTATATAATCTGGCAGATGACAGAACAGAAACCAAAAATTTGGCAAACAATCATCCCGAAATATTACAAAAACTCATCACAGAACACGAAGTCTGGTCGAAAAAAGTAGGTGTTCAAGATTGGAATAAAATTAAGTAGGATATGTTAAAGACAAAACGATTATTGAAATAATCTATGTTGATTTATTGTAGGGGCAACCCTTGCGGTTGCCCCTACATCTAAAACGATAATCGGTGGTGATGTACCTAATCTAAAATGGCAAGTGCGAGGGTTGTTGCCATATCTAAAACGATAATTGGTGGTGATGTACCTAATCTAAAATGGCAAG
>VFQP010004831.1_pt1 | contig 12194 bp, 15 predicted proteins | sample 3512351 | NCBI WGS metagenome assembly VFQP01 (sample SAMN10412372, study PRJNA504923) | tailings metagenome | isolation source: Relicate 1 Philex TSF1 revegetated site | place: Philippines: Tuba, Benguet | collected 2017-08-29 | reverse complement strand
GACCCCTACGTGAACTTCAAGCGCAAGCCCACGTCCGACATCCAGGTGCGCCCCGGGGAGACGCTTCACGAAGCTCCACGGGGGGAGGAGGGGGGTTGTTCCGGGAGGGGGGCGCGTTTGGACTGAGCAGCGAGGAAGCCAGTCTCGACTCAGCACTGGGCAGCGAGTCTTGGTGACGACGGATGCATGGGGCGTGCGCGAGCATGCGGTCCATCCCCTGAGAGAAGTTCCACCGGGGCAAGAATGCCGTCTGGGGTCCGCGCGATGTGGGCGAGCGCAAGGGAATGCACCCGTGTTTGGCCTTTGCGATACGAGACATGCGTCCTGCAGCATATCTCCAGCCCGGCCGAGGTGTCCAGAATTCCCAACGCGCTGCTGTCACAGCAGCGCGCCGTGGCCCATCTGACCCCGCCTCCTCTCCTTGCGTGTGCGTGCACCTGCGTGCGACGCGCGCAGCTGCACTGCAACTTTGAGGGCGGCGGGCCGCTGCACTGCACCGGAGGCTTCATCTACATCCAGGTGCGTGGGCACTGTCCCTGTTCTGCGTCGGCAGCGCCGCCCGCCCGTCCCTCCGAGATGGTGATTGACGCACGGCAAGTCCGACGAGCCACGTGACCACCATGCCCCCTCCCCCTTCTCACGCGCGCCCGCGCAGAACATCCTGCCCAACGGCCCCGTGTCCTGGGTGTTCAAGAACATCGTGGACGACCAGATGTGGTGCGCTCTCTGCACCAGCAGGGGCGCCACACGGGGCCCTGGTGCACGCGGGGGCCGCGCACAAGGAAAAGCAGCAGGCGCCACCAGGTCTGCGCGGTCTTGCGTGTGGCGCTGCACAGGATGATGGACGACGCGTTCAAGACCATCAAGGACGGCGGCGGCGACCCAGTCATGTGCCACTTTTACGACCAGGTGGGATGACGCGATTGGACCAAACGCGATCGCTGAGCGGTCGCTCCATTGAGAAGGACCACTCCCCATAGGCGCCAAGCCCCCCCGGTATGCACCCACCTGCGGCGCCGCAGGAGCTCATCTTTGACGCCATCAAGAGCGCCTTCATCGGGCGGCCCGTGGTCTGGGACTACTTCGTCACGTGCCGAGACAAGGACTGGCGCATCAAAAACAGGCACGCTGTTGCCAGCAGGCGCCCGCAGCAGCCCCCGCGCCCCCGCGCATCTGCGATTTCAGCTCCCGGTGTGTGTGCGTGTGGCGGTGGTGGGGCTCGTGCGTCCGCAGGCTGGGCACCAACATCAGCCGCAACGACGTGCTCAACAACATCCGGACCGTGTGCGGCAAGCAGGACGACTACAAGAACGAGACCACGGTGAGAGGGCGGCACCGTGCCGCGCTGCTACAGTTGTGCCTGAATAACCGCGTGCCCTGGCGACGGCGCCTCCGGCAGCGCAGTGCAATGCACCGCAGTCACTGCAAAAGAGCGGCATCCAAACCTGCTGTGCGGGGGCGCAGGTGCCGCTTCCCGAGGGCTGGATGCCCAAGGGCCACCCCGTGCCGTACGCGCTCACCCGCCACTTGGTCAACCGCCTCACCGTGCCCAACGTGCGCTACGGCTGGCCGGCGGAGCTGGGCGGAAGGTGCGCGCGCCCGCGCTGCGCCAGCGCAGGGGCTGCCGTCGCTCTGGTCGCGAAAGGATCCGGTCCTGAGCCCGAGGCGTGCGCACCCGTGCTTGCAAAGAGCGGGAGGGCTGGCACGACCACAGGGATCACGTGAGGGGCCGCGACCGGCTCGCCCCACCACGGTACGGCAGCAGAGGCATGAAGCGTGCTCCTGTGCACATCTCTTTTGGCCGCCCTGTCGCGCGTGGCATGGGCAGAGGCTGCGCAGAACAGACACGGGCGGCGGCGCTGGTCGCTGCGCCCCGTACGCCTGCCTCACCCGTGTGCATGGCACGCGCGCGCGGCGCGCAGGCTGGGGCCCAAAGGCCGCAACGGCAACTACACGCGCCAGTGGGAGCGCACGCTGCGCGAGGACTGCCCGTCGTGCCCCTGGTGGGACGACGACCGGCCGCTCAAGGGCGGGCGCGACGACCTGGACGTGGTGCTGGGCCCGCGGCTCAACGGCGAGGGCGGCAAGTGGGTCGACGGGCTCTTTGTGGACGAGCACATGCCCACGGTGAGAGCGCGTGAACCTGTTTGTGAGGAACCTGTTCGCGGCCTAGTGTTCGTACAGCTGCAGGGCAGCTTGCCGCTTAGAGGGAAAGGCGCTGCCTGCGGCTCGTCGGGCGCAGAGGCGTCATGCCGCGCCACTTGGCAGGTCCTGGCCTGCGCCGCTCACCATTCCCCTCGCCTTGCTGTGCTGCGCTGCCGCCTCAGGAGCTGCTGGGCATCGGGCCGCCGTGGCTGGCCAACTCGATGACGGGCTTCCGCGACGGCATCTGGGCGGGCCCTGGCGAGCCGGGCCTGGGCCACACCACGGCCGTCGTGCACGTGCACCACTGGCCCTACATCTCCTCGTGGCACAAGACGGTCGTCCGCAAGGTGAGCGCGGCGGCGCCCTGCTGATCCGCGGCGCTTTTTGTTCGCAGCACCTCCTCCCTCGGCCATGTCGTGAACACGTGGCCTGACAGCCGGGCAGCAGGCCAGCAGTGGCTGTGCGTCGCTGCCGCCAGCACTATGCCCCTGGAGCCCAAGTTGGTCCGGGTGATTGCCCGCGCCGCGACGCACCGCCACGCCGCGGCCCGCAGGTGGTGGGGCGGTACAACTGGACGCTGGGCGCGCTGACGGCGCCCAACCACACGCCCTACACCTCGGGCTACCCCGTGCGCAAGGTGCTGGCGCTGCACCCCTCGATCGACCTCAGCCGCACGCGCAGCTGGGCAGAGTACAACTCGATCGTGCTCGGGCTCCTCCAGGTCAGGGAGGTCTGCTTCCGCCGCCGTCGCCGTCGCCTTTGCCTGGCATTCATGACACGGTGTCACAGGGTCAGGCAAATGTCTAGCCAGGATTGGCGTCGCCGCTGGGGGTCGCGCGCGTGACTGCCGCCGCGTCCTGTCGTTGCCACAGGCGTCCGTGTTCAGCTGCCGTGTGGCGCAAGCCCACAGATGACGCCAGCAATGTCGATCCCCTCCTACCACAGGTGGCGCAGCTCACGCACCGCACCGCCGTGTTCCCCGACATCCCGTGCGAGGCGGCCTGGCTACACAACGACGTCAAGCACCGGCCCTGCGCCGCGCCCGTCAACCAGGACCACAACAAGTGAGCCCTGCTCATCCCGTCGCCCTGCAGCGCCCCAGCTGCCAGTTGCCGCATTCGCCTCAAGGGCCGGCGGCATTCGCCCCAAGGGTCGCCGCGATGACATCTCTGACCATGGTCCACGTCAACCGCAGGTGGCCGCTGATCTGGAGCGTGCCGTACGCGTACGACCCCAAGGATCCCACGCGGCAGCTGGTGGGCGGCTGGCTCCAGGCCGACAACCTCCCCGCCTCCGCCACCCTTTCCTCGTCGTCGGCGGAGGCGGCGCACCCAGGCACGTCCAGCGGCCGGGCGGCGCAGGGCGCGCCGCGGCTGTACCGCAGCGCCGAGGAGCGGGCAGAGTTCTGGCAGGACAAGAAGTTCATGTTCAGCATCTCGTGGAACGCGGACTTTGACTGCACGCGAGGTGCGCAGCGCCGCGCCCGCCCTGCACCCACCCTGCCGTGCTGCGCGCGTCGGCAGCTCCGTGCTCACGCGCCCACGCGAGTTTCGCCGCCGCGCAGACATTGGCAACCCGGGCGCCCTCATGGCCCACGAGCTGGCGCACTGGCTCACCACGTCCGCCGCGCGCGGCGCCACGCTGCAGCCCACCCAGGCCAACACGGCCTTCACCGTCGCCGACGTGAGCCACCACGTCTCCGCCTCCTCCATGTGTGCACCGCTGGCGCACGTAAGCCGCCTCGTTTTCGTTCCACCGTGGCTTGCTCTGCTGCCGCCATGCGCTGCGTTGGCTGCAGGACGCGGCGGGGCAGGCGTTCCGCATCCCGCCCGTCCCCGACGTCCAGGCGCACGGCGAGGTCAGGATGCCCAGCAAGGAGCGCGGCTGGTCCGTGGCGGACGCGCAGGTGCGTGCGTGCGTGCGTGTGTGCCCACCAGGGACCCGGGCATGCGCAGCGTCCCCGTTGCAGCAGCAGGGAATCCAGAGCGAGCCCGGAGGGAGCGATGGGGAGCCTGGAGGGAGCGCCATTTGTGTGAGCGTGCGCTTGCTGTTGAGCAAGGGGTCTCCGCCGCCATGGCAAGGCTTTCCGAGGCGCCGCTGTGAGAAAGGCCGCATTGCGCGACACCCGGCGCGAACCGCGTGCCCGCCTCTGGTGGCCGCAGGTGCTGCTGCCGATTGGGCAGGTGATGGTGGAGATGTCGCGCTTCTCCAACGAGCCCATCGTCTTCCTGGGCCACCCCATCGCCATGGTCAACTCCACCACGAGGCGCGCGTGAGTGCCTGCCAGTGGCCGCCAGCCCAAATCAGCTGCCAGCAACCACCCTGCGGCGGCCGCACACCCAAGCGAGAATTCCACCGCTGCACGCACGCGCTTGCCCTCTGCACTTGTTCCCCCCTCTCCCCCTCTCCGTGGCTCTGCAGGCGCGGGGACCCGCACAAGCACGGCAACCTCCACCTGCAGCACGGCGGCGGCGGCCCGCTTGAGCAGCAGCGGCGCCACGAGCGCTCACTCATGCAGGGCCTGCTGGGGCGCGTGCGCAAGCTGAGCAAGTACGAGCTGCCCGAGATGACGGGCGCGCGCGGCAAGCTCATTGGCGACGACGTGGAGCCGTCGGGCGCCGCCAGCCACGGGCCCGTCTTCACCGTGGAGGACTTTGACGGCATGTACTGGGAGGTGCGCTGGTGGCGGTGCGTGACGGGTTGTGGTTTGGCCTCAACGCCGCCACGCTCACGCCCCTGTGGTTGGCGGCCTGTGGCTGCGCGCAGGCCATGAACCGCACCATTGAGTCCAACTGCAAAGTGCTCGTGGTGCGTGCCGCGGCTTGCTGCGCTGAGCTGCTGCTGCCACCTCTGCACGGAGGGCCGTGTGGTCACTGCGCCGCCCCCGCACTGTCTCTTGCGGCGCAGGACCGGCGCCTGCCCAACCACACCAATGTGCCGCTGGACTGGAGCCTCCCGCACGCCCGGCTGGGCATGCTGCACAACCACCAGATACGCACGCTGCCCGACGGCACCGTGCACTGGTGGCACGCGCCCAGGAAGGGCGCCGCCAAGGCCGGCGGGCACGCACAGCACGCGCTGTCCAAGCCGTCCAAGCAGTCCGCACAGCCTGCCGCCTGACAGCGTGTTCCTGGGCATAGACTAGCAGCGTGCGCGCCGACAACTCGGCCAAGTGTTGGTCCCCCTGTCCTGTGCGTGTGCATCCCGTGATGGTCAACGCGGTCAAACGCGCCATGGCGGGGACGCCGCAGCGACGAGGCCCGCGGGCTGCAGCAAAGGAGGCAGCCACAGAGGATTCAAAGGGCCCTGCAGGCCAGCCCCCGCTTGTGCCTGCGCTTGTGCAGGCCCTGTCAAAGCCCTCATGCACCTTTGCTCGCCCGCAGCGCCCGCGCTCGCCCTCTTCCGCGCTGCCAGGTTCCCCCCGTGCCTCGAGCGCAGCATGGCTCCCAAGAAGGTCGCGGCTGCTCCAGTTGAGCCGGTGTCGCTCGGCCCCGCCGTGCGCGAGGGCGAGCTCGTCTTCGGGGTGAGCGAGCAACCGTGGCGACAGGACGCAGCTGTGCGTGATGCCCATGTCCAGCCTTGTTGCGACTCGACCTCTCCTCGAGCCGCTCGCTCGTCCGTGATGCAGGTGGCGCACATCTTTGCGAGCTTCAACGACACGGTGCGCACCACGAGTCACGACGAGCGAAGGACGCGGCAGCAGATTGTGCAGCAGCAGCCTCTGCAGGCTGTCCTGGAGCTGGGCTGTGGGGCAGCAGTACTCGCCGAGGGGGTGGAGGCTCACCACCAGGCATGCCCGGCACGTTGCCACGCTCCTGAAATGCAGTTCGTCCATGTCACTGACCTGTCGGGCCGCGAGACCATCGTGCGCGTGACGGGCGGCATGAAGGTCAAGGCAGATCGCGACGAGTCGTCGCCCTACGCGGCCATGCTTGCAGCGCAGGACGTGGCGCAGCGGTGCAAGGTGAGCGACCGCTCGTGGTGGAACGATGCAGTGCGGCGGCACTCGCCGCGTGGGGGGGCCTCACAGAGGGTGCTGAGGAGCAAAGCAGAGCAGAGCGCCCTGCGGCACGCTGCTGTTTGCCTTGCAGGAGCTGGGCATCAACGCCCTCCACATCAAGCTCCGCGCCACGGGTGGCAACAAGACCAAGACGCCTGGCCCGGGCGCCCAGTCGGCGCTCCGCGCCCTGGCCCGCAGCGGCATCAAGATTGGCCGCATTGGTGAGAGCATGCAGGGCAGCAGCTGGCAATGCAGGAGGAGCTTTTGGCTTGGCTTGGGGGCGGCGTGCTGGCAGGGAGCAGCGCAGCCGGAGCAGCACGGCGTGGTGGCGGCGGCGGCGGCGGCGCGCGTCCATGACCCGCTGCTGGCGCATGCGCGCCGAGGAAGCACCACGCTCAGTGGGATGGAGCGTTGACGGCCACTCCGGCACCTGCAGCCGGAGCGACACCAGGGCGGGCAACCCTGGCCGTCAGCCTCCACAGCTGCAGAGACACGTGCAGCTGCAGCGGGGCAGCTGAACTAGGGCGAGCAGGGGCCTGGAGACCATGCAGGTGGTGATGGCGTCCTCGTGGCGTCCTCATAGTGCACCAACGATTCGGTGCCTGCTGTGCCTGCTCCCGCTCCGCAGAGGACGTGACGCCCATCCCCACGGACAGCACTCGCCGCAAGGGTGGTCGCCGCGGTCGCCGTCTCTAGGCGCCCGCCTCCACCGCCGTGGTGCTGTGCTTCTTCTCCTCTCTTTCCCCGCCTCTGCTGTAACTCCGAGAGAAAACGACGGCACCAAGCGCAAAGCCTTGACTTTTGCAGCGGCTCGATGAACAAGCACGACAGGAAAGGCAGTATGTACACGTGTCGCATAAACGGCGTTCAACCTCCCCGCCTCATCGTCTTGCTGCCCCGCACCGCCACCGGCCTCGCCACCTCATCCGGCTCGGTCGCTGCAACCTGCCGCCTGGGCAGCCTCTGCGGCGGCGCCCCCCCTCCCTGGTCCTCGGCGCTCAGGTCGTCGAGGCCCCCCGCCGCCCCCTCGCCCTCGGGCGCCAGCGCGGCAAAGCACGCCACGCTGCACTCGGTGCGCAGCAGGCAGGCGGCCACCAGCGGCCGCGACCAGGCCGTCAGCTCGCGGGCCAGCGCCTTGCCGCCGCGGCCCGCCGCCGCCGCCTGCGCCAGCCGCTGCGCGGCGGCGCCCTTTGCCTCCTCGCCCACCTGCGCCAGCACCTGCGCGCCGCACGCACACCCAGCAAGGCCGCGACAGAAGAGCGCCACGCTAAGCTTTGAGACGTTTAGGCAGAGCGGCGCCCTCCAGATCACACAACGCGCGGCGACCGGCCCCCAACTGCGGGCCCCCACTGACACCCAGCCCGTTGGCTCTCCCGTCAGAGAGCCGCGCTGCCGTGCCTCAAGAGGGAGGGCAGCAGGCACGCGACGTGAGAGCCGCACCGCGCACCTCTGCCAGCAGGCCGCGGACCGTGAGCACGGCGTCCGTCATGTGCTGCTGCGCCGCGTCCGACGCCGCCGGCTGCGGCCACGCAAACACACACACCACACATGCACGCAAGCGAGGAGGGAGAGCTCAGACCTCTCCCGACGAATTCGGCAAGAGACGGTGCGGCCAAGGCGTGCACGGGTGCGCCACCAGGGCCCTCCAACGCAGGGCGCCCTTTTTGCACTCCCATTGCTAGGATGGCACACAAGTGGCCCGGCCCACGTGCGCCGCTGTGAGGCTCCCCCGCCATCGGCCCCCCGGCCCGCGCCCTCCGTCCGCACCCGCGTCCACGCGCCCCCCCCGCCGCCGCACCTGCCAGGCCTTGTCCAGGAAGGTGAGGTCCAGGTACACTTGCAGCAGCGCGTGGCTCGTCAGCACCTGCCCCCGCAGCGCCACGCACCTGCGGGCACCCCACCCCACCGCCACCCACGCAGCGCGCACACACATGCCTGACACGCCAGACAGTTGCGCTCCACCCCCCGACGCGGCATCCACGCGCCGTGGCATCACCGCTGCGGCAGCGCGTCGCTGCCAGCCGGAAAGGGGTCGGAAAAGCGCGCGCACCTGAGCTGCAGCTGCTGGGCCACGTGCTCCACCAGCGGGCGCACCACCGACGGGACGGTGCGGCTCGGGCAGTACGTCGTCACCTGCGCAGCACGCAGCACGCGACGCAGCATGCGCAGCACGCGTTTGGTCGCGGAGTGTGCACACTGGCCCCTTCTGCATCGCCTGGCGCGGCTGGCCGCGGAGAACCGCCGCGCAACGAAACCAACGCCGGCGTCGTCAGGGCTCTGGGCAAACCCAGAGTGGTTAAGCAGACGCTGACGTACGCACGCGCACACGGCGGTGAGCCGGCCCCAAGCGCCCTGTCCTTGATGACCCCAGCCTTCCTCCGCAACCACGCCCCCCCCTTCCCTCCCTCCCACCTCCACTCACCTGGGTGTACGTGTCCACCAGCGAGGACGTGAGCAGCGCCAGCGCCGCGTCACTCACACCCACCCACGCCCCCCCCTTCCCTCCCTCCCACCTCCACTCACCTGGGTGTACGTGTCCACCAGCGAGGACGTGAGCAGCGCCAGCGCCGCGTCACTCACACCCACCCACGCCCCCCCCTTCCCTCCCTCCCACCTCCACTCACCTGGGTGTACGTGTCCACCAGCGAGGACGTGAGCAGCGCCAGCGCCGCGTCACTCACACCCACCCACGCCCCCCCCTTCCCTCCCTCCCACCTCCACTCACCTGGGTGTACGTGTCCACCAGCGAGGACGTGAGCAGCGCCAGCGCCGCGTCACTCACACCCACCCACGCCCCCCCCTTCCCTCCCTCCCACCTCCACTCACCTGGGTGTACGTGTCCACCAGCGAGGACGTGAGCAGCGCCAGCGCCGCGTCACTCACGCCGGACGGCGCGCCCGAGTAGAGCGGAACCTGGCCCAGCCCCGCGCCGCCCGCCCATGCCTCGCCCTCGGCGGCCGCCGCCGCCGCCACAGCCAGCTCCGGCGGCGGGGAGCACACCAGGCTGCGCGTGCAGCCAGCACAGCCTCAGCCCTCTGGTCACGCTCCCTCTCTCTGGCCCTCTCTCCCTCCCCGCTGGGCCTGACGTGCAATGCTCAGCGGACCCACTGCGCTGCCACCCGGCTGTGCGCGCGTTTGCGGTGCTGACGCAAGCGCACGCTGCGCCTGCCTCCCGTCCCAAGCAGAACCGCAGGCACCTGAAGTAGGCGAGCACGTGCGTGCTGGCCACCGCCCGCTTCTGCTCCATCAGCACGTCCACCAGCCGCGCCGCCGTGGCCTCCAGGTCGCCGCAACGCGCCTGGATCACCGACAGGTAAGGCCCCTCAAAGTCCCGCGTGCCTGCACACACGCCACGTGCCGCGCCCGCAACCCAAAAAAAAAACAACCGTCGTCAAAAGCGCGAGGCGCCGCTCACCATGCTCCAGCCCCAACACCCTAAGCCCTAAAGCAAGCCCTGACCTGTGAGCGCCTGCCGGTACCGCGCCGCCACCTCGGGCACCACGTGCGTGGTCACCCACAGCGTGTTGCTGGCCACCAGCAGCAGCCGGGCCTCGTCAGCCCTCGTCAAGGGCTTGACCACCCCCATGCCCTCGCCGTCCGCCCGCGGCGACCCCGGCCCCCCGCCGCCGCCGCCGCCGGCGCTCGCAAGCCCCGACCGGGGCTTAGCCGCCCCCGGGGACCCCGCCCCCGGCGACCCCGGCGCGGCGCCGCCGCCCGTCGCCACGGCAGGCGGCGCGGCGCCGTTGCCCGTCGGGGCGTTGCTCCGCAGCGTGAGTGCCGGCATGTCCAGGTCCTCGTCGCCCACCGAGCCCTCGCGGTCGATGGGCGCCAGCGCCAACGTGTGCGCCGCGTCGTGCCGCGCCACCGCCGCCAGCACCGCCGCCGCCGCGCCCGCGCCTGCGCCGCACGCACGCACGCACGTGCGTGCATCGCTCGCCCGTGGCCGCTGCGAACGAGTGCGACGCGGCGCGTGCTTGGCGGCTCACCTGCCAAGCTCGTGCCTCCGTCAGGGTCTGCCATGGCACCGCCGGCGGACGACGCGCCCGGCGGCGGCGTGCCGGGGCGCGACGAGGCGTATGAGGCCGCCTGCTCCGCCGCCAGGGCCCGCGCCGCCGCCGCCAGCGCGTTGCCGCTGAGGCCGGGGCCCAGCCGCGCGGCGCCCGCCCCGCCGCCCCACTCCCGCGCGCGCATGCTGCGGATCAAGCACAGGGGCGGCGCGGGGAGAGAGCAGCAACCCTCACCACCAGCCACCAGCCGCGCGCAGACCGGCGCCACGGCGTGCCCCACACGGCGACACCCACCTGACGGACTGCTGCAGCATGACGCTCCGCAGCCGCACGCCCACGTCCTCCTTCTCGTCCACCGCCTCCCACGGCGCCAGCACCCGCTCGCCTCCCGCCGCCGCCGCCGCCGCCGCGCCGCCCGCCGCCGCCCTGGCGGCCGCCGCCGCCGCCACGCTGGCCTCGGTGGCGGTGGCGTGCGCCGGCACCGTGGCGCGCACGCGGCGCGAGAGCTCGGCGGCGAAGGCGCCCACGGCCCCGGCGCAGGCTGAGAGGCAGGCCAGCATGCCCTCGCGCAGCGTGCCCCAGGCCTGCTGGCAGCCCTGCTCGTCGAGCGGGCGCACGCGGCTGGCCAGCACGCCAAAGTGGAACATGACGAGGCCCAGCTCGTCCTGCGGTTGGCGCATGGGCGAGGGCTTGCGCACGGGTGAGGGCTTGGGTCACCGGCGAAGGTGCCACCCACACAAGTGGCACTGCCCATTATCGCGCAAGCGTCCAAGATGGGGCACGCAGGGCTGCAGAGACGCGCGTTTTCAGGTGCTGCCGGTGCGTCCCCGGTGAGCCAGGCTGTCCTCTTCCACGCGAGACGAGGGCAACAGTGGGGGGTTGGGGGCTCCCAGCGAAGCGACACGCGCCTGCAGTTGCGCCGGCAGCATGGTGATGGGCTGCTCGCCCACGCGGTTGCGGTCCATGGCCCAGGTCTCGTGGTCCATCAGCTGCGAAGGGCGGGAGCGCGGCGGCGCCAAAACGTTCCGTCAAGTCACGCCGTGCGGCGTGGCGTGCCGGGCGTCAGGGCCGGTACACGTGCAGAGCGGGATCGCACCCGTCGCTGGCGGCCCGCATCTGCCCTCCCCATCACGCCCCCCACAACTCTTGCGTGGCCCCAACAAGCCCCACCAACCACTTGCGGCACCGTGGTGAGGTGCGACTGGCCCTCCCCTTGCAGCCCCGTCACGCCCCCCACAACTCTTGCGTGGCCCCAACAAGCCCTACTCACCACTTGCGGCACCGTGGTGAGGTGCGACTGCAGGCAGAGCCCGTACAGGTTGAGCGCGCTGAGCGCCGCGCTGCGCAGCCCGTCCAGCGCCTTGCTGGTGGTGCCGCCGGCGCTCAGCTGCTCGTGGCAGCGGCACAGCTCCTGCAAGCGCGGAAACGTGCATGGGAGGTCCAAGATGATGATGGATCACGCGTGCGCAGGGCGCTCAGCTGCTCTTGGCAGCGGCACAGCTCCTGCGCTCAAAGGCCCGTTCAAGCGGCGAGTGCAGCGGTGCGCTCAGGGCGCTCAGCTGCTCGTGGCAAATGGCACAGGCCTCCCCCGCGCGCACACACAACGCGAGGGCGCGTGAATCGCTGTGCGCCCCGCAAGCACCTGCGCCCCTACGCGCCCCACCCCACTCAGGGCGCGCTGGCTCCTTGCCCAGAGCCGAGAGCCCTGGGCCCTGACGAGCCACGGTGCAGCTCCTGGCGGGCGCAAGGGCGCGACGACCACAAGGGGCAGGGCATGTAGCGCCACCCGCCCACGCCCGCACGCACCTTGACCACGAGCTCCACGGCGGGGCAGAGCGGCCCCGCCTGCGACAGCGCCTGCAGCGCCGCTTGCACCCGCAGCGACCAGCGGCCCATGACGCCCTCCACCACGCGGCGCGCCAGCGAGGGCGCGCGCGCGAACGAGTCGGCCACCTGGGCCGGCACGTCGCCCGTGGGCACCTGCGCGCGTGCGCGCGCGCACCACGCTTCAGCAACACTCTGCACAGCGCTCAAGGGCGATT
>VFQP010004830.1_pt1 | contig 12195 bp, 19 predicted proteins | sample 3512351 | NCBI WGS metagenome assembly VFQP01 (sample SAMN10412372, study PRJNA504923) | tailings metagenome | isolation source: Relicate 1 Philex TSF1 revegetated site | place: Philippines: Tuba, Benguet | collected 2017-08-29 | reverse complement strand
CGCCACTTGCATCATGCGCTTGTTCAGCACAGAAGTCTTGCCTGCGCGATCACGTGGCAGCGGGTGGGCCACGCGCCCCCACACGCACTTGAGTTTGGAGCTTGGAGGCGCGGCGCTGGAGATCACGGCAGAGGGCAGCCGCCACCGACTTCACACCCGCGCACCCGTCAGCAAGTAGTTGCGGATGAAGGTTGGGTGGATATCTGCGATCTGCGGCGGCAGGATGAGCGACACGTCCTTGTACTTGATCTCCTGGCGCGTGTAGCCCAGCGCGCTGCACGCTGTGTTGTTGGCCATGATGAGCTCCGACTGCGCGTTCATCATGATGGCGCCGATTGACTCGCCGCCCGACACCGTGCCCAGCAGCCCTGCACGGTGCCGTGGAGCAGATCCGCAGAGACGCACACGATGAGGCAAGCAGTGCCGCCCAACAGTGAGAGTTTGGCATTCGCTGTTCGCTTCTGTTCATGCCTGTTCGGCCTGTCCGGTGTGGCTGCTTGGCTCGTCGCCTTGGAGCGGTGGGCGCTGTGGGCGCGGCACCCATGAGCCGGGCCATGGGAGCGCACCTCCGGTGAGCTTCTCGCACAGCCGTGGGTCCTCTGTCTCCCAGCCCTGCAGCGCCGCGCGGTTGCGCTCGTTCTCCTGCACGACCTCGAGGCGCGCCGCCTCTCTGCAGGGCAGGGCAGCGGGCACAGCGCTGCTGTTGCTGAAGCCAGACGAACCAGGGTGGTGCTTGAAGAGCTGTTGCGGAGCGGGCGCGGGAAGCACGCACTTGAACCAGCTCTCGGCGCTGAACGAGTCCAGCTTGACTTGCTCCAGGTACTGCACGGCCAAGGCAAGAGGCGATCCACACCTCTTCACCCTGCGCACGCCGGCGCCTCGTCACCAGGCAACAGCGCACGCCAGCTGCCCGCCACCTCACCTTGCCGTAGAGCCGCACCAGCTTGATCTTGGTGGCGTGCGACTGCAGCACCTCCCTGCAGAGCAATTAAGCGACACGGGGCGAGGTCCTTCAGCGCCTCCGGACCTTGCCCACCGCCTGGGCGCTGCGGGCGTCTCCCGCGCTGCCACCACCACCACCTGGGCGCCTGCCGCACCTGTAGATGCGGTCGGCCTGGTCAATGGCCTCGGCCAGGCGGGACACCACCAGCTCCAGCGTGCGCAGCTGCACCGTGGGCTGGGCCAGGCACGTCCAGAAGCGCGTCATGAGGGTGAGCACCTCGCGGTGCGACTTGAGCACCACGCCCAGCTTGCGCTGGAACTCGACAAAGGTGACGAGGTCGGCGGCGTGCGTGCCCACGGCCGCCTTGTGGTGCGCCTGCTCCTGCTCCAGCATGAAGACGGCCAGGCTCGACAAAAACATGGGGTCCAGCTGGCGCACCTCCTGCGCGCACGCCACGCCAACGCGCGCCACACGGGGTGGGTCAAGTGCAGTGCGTGGCCGCTAGCGGGCGGCGGCAGCGGTGGCGCAAGACCGCCTGGGCGCATTTGGCAGGTCGTGTGTGAGCAGCGCGCTCAATCACCTTGAGGTGCACGTAGGCCTTTTGGTGCGCGCCGTCCACGCTGATGAGGTAGATGGAGCGCAGCACCACCATGAAGGGGTGCTTGGGCAGGTGCAGCGTACCCACCTGCGCACGCGAGCGCACGCGCACGCACGGGGCATCACGGCCTGGCCATCAGGGCCTGTTTCGGGCTCAGGATGCACGAAGGCGGGGTGTTGAAGGCGCGCCGCACTCCTGCTACCCCTGCGCATGGCCGCGCTCACGTCGAGGATCTTGCTGGCCAGCTCGCATCCCTCGGTGTCCAGCGGCTTGACGGACGAGAGCGGCGCGCGGCAGCACCGCAGCAGCACCTCGACCTGCCGGGGGTCGGTGAACTCAAAGGGGGCGCGGTCCTTCTCCACGTCCTCCATGGCCCTGCGCGCGGCCCAGTGGGCAAATCAATCGCCAGGAGCGCGCGGGGCCGCGGCGTAGCGCAGAGCCAGCACAGCCCCGCAGGTGGCAGGCTCAAGACATGCATGCGCTCACTTGAAGAGGGGCAGGACGCGCGTGAGCGTGTGGCGGTGCCTGAGCCAGGAGGAGCCGGCGCCCAGCAGGCCAAAGGGGATGGTGCCGGCCCACATGGCGGCCGTGTACCTCCGCGCCGCATTCTGCGCGAACGTGGGGTCACCGGGGTCGTAGCCTGCGCACGCGCAAGCATCAGCACGCCACGCGGCAACGGGCTCGTGCAGGGACGAGCGTGCGCTCGCAGGCTCAGCGTGCGCGCACGGCAAAGCCCCTCTGCTGGGCACCAGGAGCGACGCCAAGGACGCCATGACCGGCGCCAGGACGCCCTCCGCACGCACCGACGGTGAAGGCGTTGAACATGTAGAGCAGGGCGCACCAGGCCAGCGACACGTGCATGCCGATGCGCACGTGGTTGACCCAGGGCTGCAGGTGCGGCTGCCAGTAGAGCGTCTGGAAGGCCATCCACAGCACGCCCAGGAGCAGCGCGATGCTCTGCCAGCGCGCATAGTAGATGACGGTGGAGACGACCACCATGAGCATGCGCGTCCACAGCAGGTGCATCTCCACTCTGCGGGGCAAAAACGGGGAGCAGCAGGGTGCTCAGCGGCGTGGAGCGCGCGCGTGTGGGGGCAGAGCGTGCGTGCGTGGGCGGCCCCGCACCCTGCGTGGACGTAGGCGCCAGGTGCACGGCTGGTCATGTCGAGTTGCATCTCTCCCAGGACAAAGAGGGAGGCTTGGGCCAGGAAGAGCGGCACGGCCAGCAGCCCGACGAAGATGTGGATGAGGTGCGGCATGGACCAGCAGTCTGCAGCAGCACGCGAGGAGCAGAAGCGGGGGGTCGCGTGCGCGCTGGCAGGCGCACTCGCGGGCGGAGCACAGGGGCCCAGCAGCGCGCGTGGCGCTCTGGCTGTGCCCCACTCACAGACGGAGGGGAACTCTGCGTGCTGGTTGATGGCGGCGTCCGCCCGGCCAAACATCTGGCAGTCGAGCGGGAGGAGCAGGATGGTGAAGGACATGACGTCCAACGCCTGGTAGAAAATTCGTGCAAACCGCCGGACCACGAACGTCAGCCTGCGGAGCAGAGCGGCGCGGCGGCAGAATCCCTGTGGAGCCTGTTGCGGAGCCTGGCCGCCGCCGCCGTCCGGCATCGAGCCCTCCCTCCCCGCGCACCACGAGTACTCGAGCCGGTTCTTGTGGAAGCACCAGGCCAGCCAGGCGCCCATGGCAAACGTGGTGGCCACGCCGACCACCAGCAGGTAAAAGCACGCCACAAAAAAGGTGTAGCCCTGCGAGGGAGGAGGCAGCAGCGCGCAGCGTGGTGCTGTTGCCCATGGCAAAGGTGCGCAGCACGCGCCGCCACTGTGCGCCACGCACCCGTGTGGACATGAACTGCCTCATCGAGACCCAGCTGAAGATGCGCCAGTAGAGGCGCGACGCGTTGATGTCGTACAGCTGCACCGGCCCCACCACCAGCAGCCACAGCTGCAGCCACTGGGCGAAGAGCCGGAACACCAGCCAGAGCGTGGTGTGCCTGGCCTTCTCCTTGCACACTGCGCGGCACTCAGGTGCGAGTGCGATGGGCACTGTGAGCCGGTGCGCCTGGGTCCCAGCGTTCATGCCAGCAATACGCAGGCACCAGCGCTTCACCGTTATGCGTCGCGCCCATGATGGCCAGCGTCCACCCCGCCTCGTCCTCCAGGTCTGCGAGCAAGGAGGCGAGCGCCCGGCACCGGCTCAGCCCGCCCGCACGCCCACATTGGCCTCCCCACATTGCTGCAATGATCAAGCCACTTTGCGCACCTGCCGCGGAGGCGCCATGCTTCCCCGCTGCGCGTGTGCGGAACGAGGGGCATGAGGGGCACGACGGTCAGCAGGAAACCCACCACGAGGCCGCGCACAGGCACGAGCGCAAGCTGCATGCCTACTCCCACCCCAGCGAGAGTCGCGGACTTGCCTGCGCCGCGCCCAGTGAGCGACACCGCGCTCGTCACGGAGCCGGCGATGGAGCCCGGCATTCCGAACGACGCCGCGCGGCAGGAAGCGCTGCAAGTCCACACGCGCACCCTGCTGTCTCCTCTGGGCTCAGTGGTTTCGAGTTCCTGAAACGGCGTACGGCAGGTCCGGTACATCGTAGCGCGCCAAGTCGCACAGGACGACGCACGAATGCGTATGAAGGAGGAGAAGCAGCCGTCTGCCTGAGCAGGAGCTTCAGTTGAGGGAGAGGATTCGCGCGGAGGGCGCCGTGGGGTGGAGTCGCGCGCCGCGCACCCACTCGACCGAGCACCGCAGCAATGGCGCCCGCGAGCGTCATGTCGGCCGCTTCGGCGGCGCCTTCTGGCACGCCGTCGTCGCGCGTCAGCATCGGGGAGGACGGGTGAGGCCCAGCTGCTGCGCAGAAGCGCGAGGCCGAGCAAAAACGCTGTGGAAGCTCACTAACCAGCACATTGATCTTGCCGCTCTGCTGTGCAGGCCTGCAAAGCCTGGGAGCCATGGTGGGTGGTGGTGGTGGAGGGGCAGCGCCGAGGCACCGCGTTGCCCGTGCCGCCGCGTCCTTCCCACCCAGACGCTGCCCACCCAGACGCTGCCCAGACGCTGTACTCTGCTGCGCAGACGACCTCATGGACGAGTCCACGTTCTGGGCAGGCGCACGGGGCGCGCTATACACTGGTGCGTCCTGCAGTCGTCCCTCACGCGCGCGAGCACAGGCCGCACCACAGCAGCGGCGTGACGGTGGTTTCTCACGCCACGTGTGCTCTGGCTCGCAGTCAGCCACAGCAAGGCGCGGCACGCGTGGCCGTATGTGGCCTTCCGGCTCTTCTTCCACTGGCTCCAGCTGTGGCTGCTGGTGGTGGGCCCTCAGCAGTTCAACATTGACTCGTCGCGCCTCTACTGGCGCATCTTCAGCTGGGTCTCCATGACACAGTTCATGTCCACGCGGGTGCGTGACAACGCACCACTGGCAGCGCGTCTGCTGCCTCCTTGGCCCTGGCCCTGTGCTTCAGCGGCGATGCCACCACGCTGCGCGCTGCTTCGCAGGGCTACACCTTTTTCGTGGCGTGCTTCTACCTGCTGGTGGCCAGCGCGGTGTGCGTGCTGGTGGTCTCGTGGTGGATTGGCTGGGCCACCATCAACAACAAGCTGGACTCGCACCTGTGAGCACTGCGCTGCCTGTCGCGCGCTGGCGCCCCTGGCAGCGCCCCTGCGCAGCGTGGAGCAGCGTGCACCACGTCCTTCAACGCACGGTGACGGCTTGTGTGGTGCGTTTGCAGGCCGGTGGAAGCAGCTCGGTGGTGGTTCCGCATCTTTGTTCAATCGCTGGACGTGATGACTGTCAGCATCCTGCTCATCCCGCTCCGATGCCAAATGTTTGGCCGCCCTGATGAGGTCATCGGCTACAATGAGGCGTTCCCCAACGTCTGTGAGTGGCGGGGCAGGGGCAGGGTCGCGCTGCATGATGGTGCAGACGAGCGACTAAAGCGTGCAATGCCGCACGGCTCTCTCTCTCAAGCTGCTTGGTGGGAGCGAGAGCAAGCCCTCGTGCTGCACCACGTGCTTGCAGACTGCTGGACCATGCCCAACCTGGTGAACGTGGCCGTGGCCATTGTCTTCATCCCGGTGGCGGTTTCCTTGGCCGTCCTGTTCGCTGTGGGTGAGGTGGAGCTGGACATCACCACGTCGCACCCCATGGCCTACGTGGACGCAAGGTGCGCGTGTGCCGCAAGGCCGTGGTCGTGGCAAGCGCAAGCGAAGGCCCACACCTCTCGCCGAACACCTGTGCGCAAGCCTCACGTGTGGTTGGCATCGCAACCCCGCGTGCAGGGTGGAGGCGTCGACGGTGCTGGCTCGCATGGCCATGACCATCATCGCCGCGCTCATCTACAACGCCCGGTGGGCCTCGGTGCTGCTGCTGGGCTTCTCCATGTGGCTCACGTGGCTCACGTGGTACTGGCAGCCGCACACCAACGCCGCCATCAACCACGTGCGCACCGGCATGTACGCGTCCGTCGCCATGTGCGCCTTCCTCTACATGCTGGGCGCCTTTTACATCGGTGAGAGCAACGAGGGCCACCACTTCATCCCAGGACGAGCGCACCGTGTCACCGCGTGGGGCCCTGACACATCTGTGCCTGCTGCTGTGAACGCCGCGCACGCAGGGTTTGACGCCGGCGACGGTGACGCGATGCGTCGTGGCGTGGACAGGCTGACGGCAGCCATGTGGGCGCTCACCATCCCGATTGGTCTGCTGGGCGCCCTGGCGTCCTACCTGCGCGAGAGGAACTTCCACCGAGTCGTGGCCGGCAAGTTCAGGTGCGCTCGCTCGCACACACAAGCCAGCACGCTCGCCAGTGCAAGCAACACCAGTCCTGACCTCGCCCAGGGACTGCCCAAGAGAGCAAGGCAACGCTGCGCCGCCGTGGGGCCTGCAGGGAGCACCTCAAGCTCGACCTGGAGCTCAACAGCAAGCCCCCGTACCTGTTTGAGGACAGCCGGCTGGTGGTGCGCGTGGCCAAGGGCTGCCTGGCGCCGCGCCGCGACGCGCCGGGCTTGGACCCCGAGTCGGTGCAGCTGGCCTCCAACGTCATGCAGGTCAGTGCTCTCTGGTGCCTCCTGGCCAAGACCCTGGAGCTCCCTCACTGTGGCCGCAGCGCTTGTGCCGGGCGTTACCGCGTGGCCTTGGAGAGGCGCGCGTCCAGTCCGTGAGGTGTGGGGGGGGGCATTGCTGCGTGGTGCAGATGGCGCTGTACCAGATGCCCAAGGACCCGTTCCTCGTGGTGCTGCACGCCGCCTACCTCATCAACGTGCTGGGCACGTACCAGGCGGGCTACGCCCTCCTCCAGGCAAGCAGGCGGGGGTGGTGGTGGTGGGCCGCACGCGCGCTGCTTTCGCCAGGACTGGCGTGCAGCCCATGCCATTTGTTTCCCGCCCAAGCTCGTCCCGCAGGAGGCGCGGCAGCTGGACCCGAGCTACATGCTGTCCATGGCCATCTTCACGCTGCAGCAGCAGCAGTCGCAGCGCAGCGCGGCGCAGCCGGGCACCCGCGCGGCGGAGCTGGCCAACCTGGTGGAGTTCCAGCGCAACTACCAGGTGGTGGCGCGCGAGCACCGCAAGGCCATGGCGTGCATGACGCAGTTCTGGGAGAGCCTGGGGTCGGACGACGTGTCCATGCGCACCATGGAAAAGTGCATCGTCAACCTCTCCAGGGCCATCGCGCAAGGAGAAAAGGCCTACAAGTGAGGCCTCGAGCTCCATTGCTGTGCGGGGACACCAGGGACTCCCCTCGTGCTCGTGCTCAATGGCGTGAATTGCTGACGGCGTCATGCGTTTGCAGACAAGTGCTGCAGCGCCACGACGACAACACCAAGCTGATGCGCTTGTGGGCCAAGGTGAGCCTTGACGGCTCACTGCCACTCAGCCAGTGACGAGGTCATTGGTGGCGCGACCACCTGACCACAACCCGTGTGCTTGCGCGCGCACCCCGCGCGCAGTTCCTGGAGCACGCCAAGTTCGACCCCTGGGCGGCGGCAGGCTGGCTCGAGTGAGCGCTGGCCTTGTGGTGCAGTCCCAGACCCTGCGGTGTGCCTGTGAGCTGCTGTGCAAGCACACGTGGTGGATGGGCCAGCGCGCGCGTGCTGCCCGTGTCGGCTGCTTGCAGGGAGGCGGACCGGCTGGAGGCGCAGCAGGAGCGGCAAAAGGCGCTCAGGAACCTGGAGAACTGGGAGCTGCCCGACACCACCATCAAGGAGGCGCTTGCTGGAGGTGAGCAGGCGGCGAGCAGGCGTCGGGAGGCTCCACGGGCGCCCAGGCCCATGCCCCTGCGCTGCAACGTGCTCTCGCTGCTGGGGCGCCCATGCACGTGCGTGCAGGCCTGCTGGGCGTGAGCTCGGCCCAGGACGACCGCGGCGCGGTGATCATGAACGCGCAGTCGCAGCTCATCATGGCCAACCAGGTGGCGTGCGACCTGCTGGGCTACACGCGGCAGGAGATCAAGTATAAGGACGTCAAAGTCATCCTGCCGCCGCAGATCCAGGAGATGCACCCCACGTACATCAAGAACTACCTCCTGACGGGTGCGCGGGTGTGAATGCGGTGTGCGGCTACCCTCTGCCGTGCTCTCCATGGCCATGCCACCTCAAACTCAAGTGCGTGTGCGAACGCGTGGCCCACCCATCATGTCGTCGCGCAGGCAAGACGTCGGTCATGAACCGCACAATGATGCAAGTGGCCGTGCACAAGGACAAGCGCCTGGTGCCCATCAACGTGACGGTGCTCAAGATCCGCGGCACGGGAGAGGACACGCTCTTCCTTGCCATCATGACGGTGCGCGCACCCTTTGTTGGTATCGCGCGCCTACACCCCACGCGCTCCCTTTGCAGGGAGGCCGGCGCCCGCTCCAGCAGCTGCTCTGCCACCTGCTGCTGCGCAGGCCGTACCCGTGCACGACGACGAGTCCACCGTGTGGGTCATGCCCGACGGCTCCGTCATGGGCGTGTGCGCCAACTACCCAGACCGCTTTGGCTTCTCCGCCAAGGAGGTGGCGCACAAGCCCTTGGTCACGCTGGCTACCAAGGGGGCCAAGCAGCTCGAAGAGTGAGTCGAGCGGCCACGGCTCACTCTTGCCCCGACTTCTCGCCTGCTTGTTGTGTGGCCAGTGGCCGGCGTCACAACTGAACGGTTCTGCCGCTGCGGTTGCCGTGCAGGGCTCTGCGGCTGGCCAGCGCGGCGATGCGCGGCAAGTCTGCGTCGGCCACCAAGGCGAGGAACGCCAAGGACAGCCCCACGGTGCAGGACGCGGCCCAGGTGGAGGCCAAGATTGGAACCGAGCCGGAGCCCCACGCCGCGGCTGCCCAGCAGCTCATTCCTCGCCCGCCCAGCGACGACCCAGCGGCCGGTCCGGGCGCCAGTCCGGCGCGCCACGGCAGGCCTCCGTTTGCGCGCACGCAGCCCGCCGCCAACGCCGCGGTGGCGACGCGCGTGTCGGACGCGACGAGGGCCGCCGGCACGCGCCAGCAGGTGATCAACCAGATGGACGCTCTGCTCGAGCAGCAGGCGCAAGAGGCAGCCGTGCTGCGGCCGGCGCCCTCCCTGCTGGCGGCCGAGGTGCAAGCGGGCCTGGCGCGTCGGCGCTCGGTTCGCATGAACAGCGGAGAGGTGGGAGACGACGACCTCGCGGCGACCCCGGTGCGCCCCGCCGGAGGCATAACCTCACGAATGTCCTCGTTCGCGAGCGTCACCGAGGACGGCGGCGCGACGCTCCTGTCTCTGACGTCTCCGGGGCCGCGAGCTGCGCCGCAAGCGCCGCCCGTGACGCTCGAGGTCGACGCTTCCGGCAGCAAGTGGCGAGTCCTGGGCCTGCAGCTGGCGCACAAGTTCGCCGAGGACGTGCCCGTGGACGTGTCCATCATCAACGCCGGCATGGCCTCGCTGGTGTTCCACGTGGTCACCATCAAGCGCCACCAAGCCCCGGCAATGCCCTCTGGCTTCATCACGGCGAGGGGGCCCGGTGGTGGCGGCCTCGGTGCCGGCGGCGGCGGCAGCGCTTCCACGCCTGCCCTGCGCGCAAAGAAGAAGAGCATCGAAAAGCCCGAGCTGGCCGCTGTGCCCAGGTCCGCCGTGCCGGGGACGAGCATTTTGGTGCGCTCCTCCACCAACAGCACAACCGCCGCCGCGGGCCAGGGCGTCTCGCGTGGCACCACGGGCGAGCTGCAGCCAGCGGGCTCGCGTAGCCGGCCCAGCAGCGCCATCACCGCCCTGGCGCAAGCGCAACAGCAGCAAGTAAGTCGCGGCTTGCCCATGCACGCTTCACGGCCGCACGGGCGCCCACCACAGGGTCACTCAAGCAAGCGCTTGCTTGCTTCTGTCTCCCTCGCGGCCCGCGCTTGCAGGACATGATGCTTGTCTTCAACACCAAGGGCGACGCGGTGCACGTGACACGCTCCGTGCTGGAGCACCTGGGCCGCGCCCGCCCAGCCACGGGGATGGCCGCCGCGTCCGCGTCCTTGACGGTCGACCAGCTGCTCGCCGAACCCTTCGCGCAAATCCACCGCAGCCTCCTCCAAGTGCGTGCCTTGTGACGATGCCTGCGGAGTCCTGTGGTGCATCATTTCACGTCTGCGCGCTCCACAAACTGTTGCGCCCACCCACCATGCGCAGGTGACACCCCCCGCCAGCGTGCCGACGTACTCGTGCCGCGCCGGCGTCACGGTGCTGCTCAACGGGGTAGACATGCACGGCCGTCCGCAGGCCATGCCCTTCCGCCTCATCATCAGAAAGCGGCAGGCCGGAGAGGACATTGTGCACGTGGCGCAGCTGCAGCCCAGCTCCCTGGCCCAGGTGCGGAACCTGCTCGACGTGCCAGGCCGTGCATGCCTCTCTGCTTGTGTGCGGTCAGCCGCACACGGCGTGCTGCTGAGCTCCTTGTCTGCCTGCCTTCTCAGGCCTTGGACGAGCGGCGGCTCGTGTACGAGCTCGACGACAAGGGCACGATTGTCTCGCACGTGTCCATCACCGCCTCCGCGACTCTCTTTGGCTTTGAGCCCGAGGGCGTGGTGGGGCGCAGCATGATGAGTATCCTGGACATCATGGCCGTGGGGGACACACTCCGCTACTCCAAGTCCGGTGCGTGTGGGCTCGCTGGCGAGTCGCGTGCACGTCGCACACACATGCTGCCTTGAGCTGCTCTCAACAGCTGCGCTCACGTCCACGCATTTCTCCTCAGGCACGGCCCACGACCCGGCCAAGGCCACGCCGGAAGTCGCACAGGTGGGCCGCGCTGCCCTTGCGCTCCAGCCGTTCTCGGTTGGAATGCAGCTGGCTGACCACCTGCCGCCAGCACCGTGATGTCGCACGGATGTCGCAGGTCCTGCAGGCCATGGTGCGCGAGTCCATGAAGCACCCGGGCATGTCGTGGCGCGTGGGAGTCATGGCGCCCCAGTCCGAGACCGCTGCCGCCGTCAGCGCCGCCGCCTCCAAGATATCCGGCATCGCCAACAAGAGGCGACCTGCGGTGAGCCACTTGCGCGGGGCGAGTGTGTTCAAGGTGCTGGCGTGTGGGCAGCGTGCGGGCCTCTCAGTGTGCGGAGGATCTTGGACTGCCGCCGTGCAGATCATGGTGCTCATGGTGGAACCTGGCACGGGACGCAACGGCAGCAGCATCCGCATCCAGGTGCGCGCCGTCGCCTGGCGTTCGTAGCACTCAGTGGCTGAAGGCCACAGCGCTGGGCAGGGCAGGTGGACGCCTGGCGCCCGCCCTGATGCGACTGTACGTGGTGCGCGCGCCCGCAGATGCACCTGTGGCGTGCCGAGCTCGCCGCCAGCGTGGTGACGGTGGACTCGGCGGGCCACGTGGTCGCCACCGACTGGCCCGAGATGCACGAGCTTTACCCGCCCGGGCTGGTGCTGGGCAGCTCCTGCACCGAGATGACGGGCAAGCACGTGGGCGACCTGCTCAAGCCGCTCAAGGCGCGGCCGCTGACTGACCTCTTTGTGCCTGGCGCCATTGGGCCGCCCCCCAACGCCAACAAGGGCGGCGCCAAGCGCGGCGGCCTGAAGCAGGCCAAGGCCGCCAACGAGGTCGTGGACGCGCACTGCGGCCCGCAGCAGACCGTTGTGGTCCAGCACGCAGGGGACAGTGCGACCATCCATCTCTGCCTGCAGGTGAGCTGGGTTGGGGGGAGGTGGTGCAACAGAAAGGGCGTCAAGCTGGAGCCCGCTCGCACGTTCGTGCGAGAAGGAGGCGACGGCGTGCGGGCTGCCTGCCTGTGCTGCCCCCGCGGCGCAGGCGGTGCGCAAGCCAGGCAAGGGCGAGGCGGCCATCTCCCTCATCGTGCGGCCCCTGGCACCGACAAACAGCCGCCCGCAGCTGGCCGCCTTGCTGCTGGGCGACACTGCCGCCACCATCGCTCCAGGACCGCACCTGCTGCAGGTGCGCAACGTGTAACGCCTTTCGAACGACCTCGGCAGAGGTGCAGGTCCTGGTCCTGCTACTCACGCGCTCGCTGGCACTCGCCCGCGTCGATGAACCGATGTGCGCAGCACATCGGCAGCATGGCCCGTGGCGGGCCTGGCCTCGGTCGTCCTCGCCACTCCAACCTGCTGGCGCAGCGCACGTCGAAGGACGCCGAGGAGCGGGTCGTGGGGCTGCGGCGGCGGACAGGCACCGGCGACAACGGCAGCGACGACCGCAGGGACG
>VFQP010004829.1_pt1 | contig 12197 bp, 8 predicted proteins | sample 3512351 | NCBI WGS metagenome assembly VFQP01 (sample SAMN10412372, study PRJNA504923) | tailings metagenome | isolation source: Relicate 1 Philex TSF1 revegetated site | place: Philippines: Tuba, Benguet | collected 2017-08-29 | reverse complement strand
GGCGCGACGCTGGTGCAGGAGCTCGCCTTCACGCTCGCCGACGGGCGCGAATATGTCCGCGCGGCGCTGAAGAAGGGCCTCGACGTCGACGCCTTCGCGGGTCGCCTGTCGTTCTTCTTCGCCATCGGCATGAATTTCTTCATGGAGGCCGCCAAGCTGCGCGCCGCGCGCCTGCTCTGGACGCGCATCATGGAGGAGTTCGAGCCGAAGAAGGCCTCCTCGCTGATGCTGCGCACGCACTGCCAGACGTCGGGCGTGTCGCTGCAGGAACAGGACCCGTACAACAACATCGTGCGCACCGCCTACGAGGCGATGGCCGCGGTGCTGGGCGGCACCCAGTCGTTGCACACCAACTCCTTCGACGAGGCGATCGCGCTGCCGACGGAGTTCTCGTCGCGGATCGCGCGCAACACGCAGCTGATCCTCCAGCACGAGACCGGCGTCACCAAGGTCGTCGATCCGCTGGCCGGCTCCTATTACGTCGAAAGCCTCACCAACGAGCTTGCCGAGAAGGCCTGGGCCCTGATCGAGGAGATCGAGGCAATGGGCGGCATGACAAAGGCTGTGAATGACGGCCTGCCCAAGCGCCTGATCGAGGAGGCCGCTACCCGTCGTCAGGCCGCTGTCGATCGCGGCGACGAGGTAATCGTCGGCGTCAACAAGTACCGGCTGGAAACCGAGAGCGAGATCGAGATCCTCGCGATCGACAACAAGGCCGTGCGCGAGGCGCAGGTGAAGCGCCTGGAGCGCATCCGCCGCCAGCGCGATCCGAAGAAGGTCGAGGCTGCGCTGGCGCGGCTCGAAACCGTGGCGAACACCGGCGAAGGCAACATTCTCGAAGTCGCCGTCGAAGCTGCGCGTGTCCGCGCAACGGTCGGCGAGATTTCCGATGCGCTGCGCCGCGCCTTTGGCGACCATGCCGCCGTGCCCGAAGTGGTACGCGACGTCTATGGTCCGGCCTATGACGACGAGCCGGAATACGCGACGCTCGTGAACCGCCTGACGGACTTCGCACAGGCGCTCGGCAACAAGCCGCGTATCCTCGTGGCCAAGCTCGGACAGGACGGACACGACCGTGGCGCCAAGGTGATCGCGTCCGCCTTCGGCGATATCGGCTTCGAAGTTATTGCCGGCCCGCTGTTCCAGACGCCGGAAGAGGCAGCCGGCCTTGCGGTGGAGAAGAAGGTCCACGTCGTCGGCATGTCGTCGCTCGCCGCCGGCCACCGCACGCTTGCCCCGCAACTCGTCGAGGCGCTGAAGGCGCAAGGGGCGGACAACATCATTGTCGTCGTCGGCGGCGTCATCCCGCGCCAGGACTATCAGTTCCTGCTCGACAGCGGCGTATCGGCCGTCTTCGGCCCCGGCACCAACGTGCTCGATGCCGCCCGCGCGGTCATCGACCTGATGGAAGGCCGGCGCCGCAACGAGCCTTGAGCGGCAAAAAAAGAGGCGGGGCCGAAGCCCCGCCAGTCGCACCCCCGCGTCGCCGGACGCAGCTCGGAAAAGGTTTAGGAAACAAGCAGCGGGTCGAACGCCTCGACGAAAAGCGTCGCCGCGCAGGTCGACGGTTCGAAGGTGCCGACCCAGATGTCGTACTGGCCGGACGATCCGCCCTCAATCGTCAGCATCGGGTCAGGCCCGCCCTCGAAATCATCCGCATAATGCCAGGACCCGTCGGCGGCGTTCACCAGGATCATCGTGTCGCACGCGCCGAGTACGAAGAGGTCGAGCCCCAGATGCTCGGTGCCGGAAAGCGTCAGCGTGACATCCGGCTTCCTGGCCACGAACCCGACACCCGGGAGCGCGCTGCAATCCATCAGGTCGAGTTCACCACCCGCCGTCAGCTCGAGCACCAGCGGATTGGAAATCAGCTCGTGCGCAAGCAGCTGCTCGCTCGTCTGACGCACTTCGAAAGCCGGGCACGACGCGGCGCCGGCAGCGCTGTTCTGGATGTTGGCGGCCTGGGCGAAGCTCGAGGCAATCGTCGAGGCTGCGAGAGAAACCGCTGCAAGAAGATGTGCGCTGCGCATGTGTCCCACTCCGGTGCCGGCTCTGATCGCGCCGTTCGAGCATGAGACGCCGGCCGGGCATTGATCCTTGGGGTGGGCTCGCGAAAAATTTTGCGGCCGCCGGTTTGGCAGGAACGGGCGATGGTCTATCGATGCAGCATGAAGCTCTTTGACATGGACCACGCCTGGTTCCGCCCCCTTTGGGTGCGCCTGCTGATCGTCACGGTTGCCGCTGGCTGGGCAGCGTTCGAGGCGAGCATGGGAGAAACCGTCTGGGCCGTCATCTTCGGCGCCATCGCGGCTTATGGCGTCTGGTCGTTTTTCATCGACCCCGAAGCGCGTCGGAAGCGGCGAGGGGACTAGGTGCGTCCTTCGAGGCTCGGCTACGCCGAGCACCTCAGGATGAGGGAGGGTAGTGCCTTGTCCGACAATTTTTGCGGTCCGCACTCCTGGGAGCAAGCTCGCTCACCAACTCCATCGTACCTCAGGATGAACCTCCCTCATCCTGAGGTGCGAGCGAAGCGAGCCTCGAAGGACGCACCCCGAGGCTCGGCCTGACGTCAAATGTCGAACTGGTAGGTCACCGGTACCCAGCGATAGCCCGTGTCCAGCTTCTCGACGAAGCCCATGGACGGGAAGGGCATGTGATAGCCGATAAAGGGGATGCGGTCGGCGGCGATCATGTCGAAGACCCGCGTGCGTGTAGCTGCCGCTGCCGCTTTGTCCATGTCGAAGGCGACTTCCCAGTCCGGCCGGCGCAGCGACACGATGTAGTGGTTGGCGACGTCGCCCGTCAGCATCATTTGCTGGCCGTCGCTCTCGATCCGATAGGCGAGGTGGCCGGGCGTGTGGCCGAAGGTCTCGACCGCCGTAATGCCCGGCACCACTTCCGAGCCCTCCGACAGGAAGGTCGCGTTCTCGGCGAGCGGCACGACGACGTTGCGCACGGCATTGGCCGCATTTTCCGTCGGGCCTGACAGGCGCTCTTCGGCGGTCCAGAAATCATACTCCGCCTGGCCCATTACGTAGCGCGCGTTCGGGAAGGCGGGCGCGCCGTCTTCCATAAGGCCGCCAATGTGGTCGCCATGGAAATGCGTGAGCACCACGATGGTGACGTCTTCCGGCGCATGGCCGGCCGCCTGCAGGCGCTCGCGCATCTGGCCGAGGCCGTTGCCGCGCGCATTCGCGCCAAGGCCGGTGTCGAACAGGACCAGTTCCGAGCCCGCACGCACCAGCGTCGGCGTGAAGCCGTTGACGAAGCGGTTGGTCGGCAGGAAGTTTTCCTCGAGAAGCTCGGCCACCGTTGCGGCATCCTGATCGGCGCCGAAAGTCGGATGCGGGCCGTCGCCGGCGCGACCGCCGTCGAACAGCGTCGTGACCTCGAAGCTGCCGATGCCGAAACGGCGATAGCCGGGAATTGCGGGCGCCATGTCGTCATCCTGTGCGTAGGCTGCGCGGACCATGATCTGCGGTGCTGCAAGAGCCGCAGCGCCCACGGCGCTGAGCTTGAAGAGCGAACGTCTGCTGGCGCGAAGCGTCATCGGAGTGTCTCCTGGCGTTGATGGCGGATAACGCCCCACATGGCAAGGTGGACGGCAGAGACAACCGTCTCACGCCATTGTTATCCTGTTATGCAGCTTCAGGTGGCAGGCTCGGCCGATTGTCGCGCCCGGCCGCTTCGTGCTAGCAGCCGCCCATGCCCATCCCCGACCTGCCGGCGGCCGCGTGTTCCAGCCTCACGGACATGCGCGCTTGAACCGGACCATCCCGCTCATCCTTGCCGTCGCGCTGTTCATGGAAAACATGGACTCGACCGTCATCGCGACGTCGCTGCCGGCGATCGCGGCGGACATCGGCACGAGCCCGATCACGCTGAAACTGGCGCTGACCTCATACTTCGTCGCCCTCGCAATTTTCATCCCGATCAGCGGCTGGATGGCCGACCGTTACGGCGCCAAGCGCATCTTCCGCGCCGCGATCGGCGTCTTCGTGATCGGCTCCATCGCCTGCGCCGTGGCAGGTTCGCTGACCGAATTCGTCATCTCGCGCTTCCTGCAGGGCATGGGCGGCGCGATGATGACGCCAGTCGCGCGCCTCGTTCTGGTCCGCTCCACACCGCGCGCGCAGCTTGTCCAGGCGATGGCGTGGCTGACGATTCCAGGGCTGATTGGCCCGCTTGTCGGCCCACCTGTCGGCGGCTTCATCACCACCTTCTTCACCTGGCACTGGATCTTCCTGATCAACGTGCCGATCGGGCTTCTGGGCATCTGGCTCACCGGCCGGGTGCTGCCGGAACTCGAAAGCATGCCCGCCGGCCGGCTCGACACGGCGGGCTTCCTGTTGTCAGGCGTTGCCGCCGCCGGCGTCGTCTTCGGCCTCTCCGTCATATCCATGCCGGCGCTGCCGCCGCTGGTCGGCGTCTCGACGCTGCTCATCGGCTTTGCCGCTGCCTATGGCTACGTGCTGCACGCGCGGCGGGTCGACCGTCCGCTCCTCAATCTCGGGCTGATGGCGAACCCGGCCTTGCGCGCGGCCGTTATTTCCGGCTCGATCTTCCGCATTGGCGTCGGCGCCGTACCGTTCCTGCTTCCCCTGATGTTCCAGGTCGGCTTCGGCCTGTCGCCCTTCCAGTCCGGGATGCTGACGTTCGCCTCGGCCTTCGGCGCGATCGCGATGAAGTTCGTCGCGAGCACCGCGCTGAAAAATCTCGGCTTCCGCTCGGTCCTGATCCTCGCATCGCTCATTGGCGGCGCGCTGATCGGCGTCAATGCGCTCTTTCAGCCTGACACGCCTTATGCGCTGATCATCGCGGTGCTGATCGCGTCCGGCCTGATGCGCTCGCTCTTCTTCACCAGCGTCAACGCGCTCGTCTTCGCCGAAATCCGCAACGAGGAGGCAGGAGAGGCGAGCGCCATATCGGCCGTCGCCCAGCAGATTTCGATCGCGCTCGGCGTCGCCGTAGCCGGCCTGATCCTCGAACTGCACGGCGTGGCGACGGGCGAGCCGATCGGGCTCTCGTCCTTCGTGATCGCCTTCCCGATCATCGCCGGCCTGACCATGCTGGCGGCAATCCCGCTTCTCCGGCTGCCGCCGACGACGGGCAGTGCCGTCTCCGGCCACCGGCAGGCGCAGATGCGGCCGGAGGTCGTGGAGTAAGGCCTAGGCCGCCGCCTCGTCGCCTTCGGGAGCGGCGCGGCCCTTGAAGCCCTTGGCGAGGATATAGAGCTCGACCGATTCATCGCGTGAAGCCGGCGGCTTCACGTGATGCACCGACTGGAAGTTGCGCTTCAGGAGATCGAGCAGCGCGTTCTCCGTCCCGCCTTGGAACGTCTTCGCCACGAAATGCCCGCCCGGCTTGAGCACCGCGATCGCAAAATCGGCCGCGATCTCGCAAAGATGCATCGTGCGGATATGGTCCGTGCGGCGATGGCCTGTCGTGGGCGCGGCCATGTCGGAGAGCACGATGTCCGGTTCGTCGCCAAGCGTCTCGATGAGCCGCTTCGGCGCGTCGTCGTCGGTAAAATCCATCTGCAGGACCGTGGCGCCGGGCACCGCATCCATCTCCAGATAGTCGATGCCGACCACAGTCGGTGCTTCGACGGGCGACTTTACCTTCGCCGCCGCAATCTGGCACCAGCCGCCGGGTGCGGCACCGAGATCGATCACCTTCAGGCCGGGCTTGAGCAGCTTGTAGCGCTCGTCGATCTCGGCCAGCTTGAAGGCCGCGCGTGAGCGATATCCCGCCGCCTTCGCCTTGTGAACGTAGGGATCGTTCATGTGCCGTTCGAGCCAGCGTCGCGACGAGTTCTTCAGCCCGCTCTTCTTCTTGATGCGGGTCTTCAGGACCCGCTCGCCGCCGCCGGGACCCTTGCCGGGCTTCTTCATGAAGGTCTTGCTCCCCGCCTGCGGCTGCGCCGCCACGCACCATCATCCGCCATCAATTCCGACAGCATGCCTTCGCGCAGGCCCCGATCGGCAACGCGCAGTCGCTCCGACGGCCAGTGGCGCCGGATCGCCTCGAGGATCGCACAGCCGGCCAGTACTAGGTCCGCGCGGTCCGCCCCAATGCACGGATTGGCGACGCGCGCCGCAAAATCCCACGACAGAAGCCGTGCCACCATGGCATCGACATTGGCTGAATCCATCCACAGCCCGTCGACGCGCCGGCGGTCGTAGCGCTCGAGTTCGAGATGGACACCGGCAAGCGTCGTCACAGTGCCGGACGTGCCGAGCAGGTGGAAGCTGGCACGACCGGCCAGGTGCTTCAGCCTGTCGCGACCGGGAAACGCATCGAGCATGCCGCTGACGTGATCGACCATGGCGCCGAAGATCTCGGGCGTGACGTCGCGGCCGCCGAACTTCTCGGCCAGCGACACGACGCCGATCGGCAGCGACGTCCAGGCGACGATGTGGTTGGCAAGCCGCGGCGTGCGCTGTCGTGTAAGATCCACCAGCGCGATCTCCGAGGAACCCCCGCCGATGTCGAACAGCACGAGGCCTTCCGTCTCGCGTTCGACCAGCGTTCCGCAACCGGAGACGGCCAGCCGCGCCTCGGTCTCGCGATCAATGATCTCGAGCTGCAGGCCCGTCCGCTCCTCGACCCGGTCGAGGAATTCCTGTCCGTTTTCGGCCGACCGGCAGGCCTCCGTCGCGATCAGCCGCGCCCGGTCGATCCGCCGCTGGCCAAGCTTGGTTGCGCAGACCGCAAGCGCATCGACAGCCCGGTTCATCGCGGCGTCAGACAGTCGCCCCGAACTCGTCAGCCCTTCGCCAAGCCGCACGATGCGCGAAAACGCATCGATGACCCGGAACTGCCCTGGCCGCGTCGGCACCGCCACGAGCAGCCGGCAATTGTTCGTGCCGAGATCGAGCGCGGCGTAGACAGGCAGATCCGACGGCCGCGCGGGCTGGGCGTGTCCGTTTGATATATGCGGCAGAAGAGGGCCACTGTGCCCGGCGGCAGCATCGTGGGCGCTTGCATCCTGGATGCTCGACTCTGCCGCCCTGCCAGAGCCCGCAGCAGCCCGATCGGCGTACGAAGCGCCTTTGGAGCCCAGTCCGCCAGCAGGCGCTACATCGACTGCAACCGGCCCGATACTCGCTCCTTGCGGCCTGGCGTCCCCAGCGTGAGACGAGCCGTTGGTATCGGGCGTGCCATCGACACTGAGCGGCGCTGCGTTCCGGCCAGCCGCATCTTGTGCGAAAACCTTGCGCCCGCGCTTGCGCCGCCGCCTGCGTCCGGGCTTCTTGTCGCCGGGCTGGCCGCCCACGGCATTTTTTTGCGGCGCCGTCCACGCAGGCCCCTTGCGGCCAGCGCCCTTCGGTGCACCTCGCTCTGCAGGCGACGCTTGGTCGCCCTTCTCGCGCGATACCCCGCCGCCCGGCGCGCTTGCGCCTTCATGGGGGTCCTTCACGTCATGTCCTTCTGCCCCGCGCGCACCATGAAGGGCAGCAGCTGGGGCGCTTTTCTTTGCGTTGATCCAACTCTATCAGCCGTTGCGCATTTGACCAAGGCCAACCTGTGCCGGCTGACGACTGCCCCGAAGCGCTTCAATCGCCGGCCGCGCAGCGTTCTCCATGCCGCCACGTCGCCACCATTTTGCGACACACCCTTGACTAACGCGCCCGCTTGAACGAAAAGCAGGCCCGCACCGACCGGGGCCACCCTCGGCGCCTGTTGGGGAATAGGTTAACGGTAGACCCACGGACTCTGACTCCGTTAGTCCTGGTTCGAATCCAGGTTCCCCAGCCAGTTTGCGTCCCAAACCATTGAAATCGTTGAACTTTCCGGTCTTCGGAGACGACGCGTCCTGCGTCAATTCCGCCTTCCGCAGCTGGTGCCCACAACTGATGCCCAGAGCTGGTGTCCATCCGCTCGGGGCCGGCGGAGCACGGGGCGGATGGGACTGCGCAGGCATCAGGTTGAAAACCTCGTTCTCAGGGGCCCGGTCTTCTACTGGCGGGCGCGCATTCCGGTCGGGCTGCGCGCCTCGGGGCGCAATGCGAGGCTTTCGTTGAGCCTTCGGCTTTCCGATCGTAAGAAGGCATCACTGGTGGCGCGGCGGCTCAACGCCATGCTGCTCGAACTTGAGATGGTCCCGAAGGTAAGGATGGCGACAAAGGAACAGCTCGCGAGGATCTTCGCGCTTGAAGCCGAGGCCATGCGTGCCGAAATCGAGGCGCTGGACCTGGCCGCAAAACGGACGGGTACCCTGCGCGATCCGGAACATCGCGAGGCAGACCGTCAGGTGGGCTGGGCCTACCGCCTGCTGCACACGTTCGGGTCGGGCGAGGACGTTTCCTTCGCCGAGGGCAGCGAGGCGCACGAGGCGCTGATCGATTCAGGCGCCCTTGCAGACGACCTCCCCTTCATCGAAGCGACCTATCGGTCGGAACGCGAAATCACCGATGCGGACAGGAAGGGCGTGACGCGCAGCCCATTCCTTCGCGACGTCCTGCACCGCATGGCTCAGGTCGAACTCGAAGACACGCCTTTGGACCGCGACGCAGCGATCGAGGAGATCTTCAGGGCGCGTGCGGACACGCTGCTCGCCTCTGCCGAAGACCTGAGAAAGCCGAAGCTCACCGCAGAACGAGCGCCGGAACGTCCGTCGGTCGTCGCCAGCGCCGGGTCACCACCTCCCGGCCCGGCGGTTCTCTGGACTGGAGACAAGCCAGCTGTGCGGGCGGCGGCCGAGCCGGATCTTCGGCCGGAGCCCCCAGTCGAACCTGTGGAGCCAGTATCCGTCCGGCATCCCGTCCCTCAGGCCAAGCCCGACAAGCCGAAGACGGCACGGAAGGATCTTCCTCTCGCGGGCTTCGAAACCGAGCTCGATAATCTCGTGTCGAACAGGAAGGACGAGTGGGAAGACGACACGGCGTCCGACGTTCGGGTGCTGGTGGGGATTTTCCGCGGCATCCTCGAAGAGCATGGCGTGACGCATTCCGGCGAGATCACGCAGGAACATGTCGCGGCGCTCCGCCAGCACTTCAATCACATTCTGCCACTTTATGGCCGCAGCCCCCGCCTTCGTGCTCTCTCGCCTGCTGCATTGAGAGCCGAGAGCCGAAAGCGCGCCGATGAAGCGGCGGCGAGGAGCGAGAAGATCGTGCTTGGGCTGTCACGCGCGACGATCCGGCGGCACCTCGGCAATCTCGACCATTTCCTGAAGCACCTGCGTGCATCCCACTACACCGTACCGGAATGGACCTTCGAAGGTTTGCGGCCAAAGAAGCCGCCGAAGGGCGAGATCAGGCTTCAACAGGTCAAGCCGAAGCCAGAGGACATTCGCCCGCTCTTCGACATCCCGCTGTTCAAGGGCCGCAAAAGTGTCGACGAACCGGCAATCGCCGGCGACCTCGTCTTCCATTCCGCGAACTACTACCTCCCGATGCTTTTCACCTACCTTGGGTCGCGGCGGAAGGAGTTTGCCGGCCTCATGGTCGACGAGATCGTGCAGAGCGATGGACACTGGTCGATCCAGATCAAGGCGAATGAGGTCAGGCGCATCAAGAATGCCCAGTCGAACCGCTTGTTGCCGGTGCCGAACGAACTCCTGCGGCTCAATTTCATCGAGTATGTGGATCGAATAAAAGGCCTCGGGCACAAGTTGCTGTTTCCCGAACTTTTCTCCCCGTACCTGCAGAAAAACGACCCTGGCGATCGCTTCTACAAGGACTTCGTATCGGTCGCCGAGAAATGCATGCCCGGCGGTCTCTGGAAGCGTCCCATCCATGCGCTTCGGCACGGCTTCGCCGACACGCTCAAGCAGGCCGGCGTTTCCGACGGCGTCATCGAAGACATTTCGGGGCGGCTTGGAGAGACGGAAACTGCGACGCGGTACACCAACCCGGCCGGACTATCGCTGATTCAATTGATCATCTCCCGATATCCTGTCGTCACCGGACATCTCGAGCCGCAGCCGGTCAGACTGCTGCCCTGGGTTGAAGAGATGCGGCCGCCCCCATGGGCAGGCAAGAAGAGCGGTGACCGCTTTGGCGACAAACGTGGACGCCGACCAAAGACCCGGGCTTGACGACCACGGCCTATCGGCGGTTGCGAACAAATGGGAAACGCGGTTCAGTCCGCAGATGAACATTGCCGTCCGCGATTCGACCGAAGAGATGCCGCCTGCCGTTGCCGATTATCTCGACGTGCTCAATGCCGAGCAGCGGGCGGCGGTGGAGCATGGCGACGGGGCGGTGGCCGGACCGCTTCTGGTGATCGCCGGCGCCGGATCGGGCAAGACGAACACGCTCGCCCACCGCGTCGCGCATCTGATCGTCAAGGGTGCCGATCCGCGCCGCATCCTGCTGATGACGTTTTCGCGTCGAGCGGCGTCCGAGATGAAGAGCCGCGTAGAGCGGATTGCTGCGCGCGTGATGGGCGACAAGGCCACGACGCTGACGGAAGGGCTGACCTGGGCCGGCACCTTCCATGCCGTCGGCGCTCGGCTCCTGCGCGACTACGCGCTGGAGATCGGTCTCGACCCTGCCTTCACGATCCACGACCGCGAGGATTCCGCAGACCTGATGAACCTCGTGCGGCACGAGCTCGGCCTGTCGAAGACCGAAAGCCGCTTTCCGGCCAAGGGCACCTGCTTTGCGATCTACTCGCGCGTCGTCAATGCCCAGGGCGATCTGGAGCCGATCCTCGCCAGGAGCTTCCCGTGGTGCATCGGCTGGGCCGAGGAGCTGAAGCAGCTCTTCACAGCCTATGTCGACGCCAAGCAGGCGCAGAGCGTGCTCGACTATGACGATCTCCTGCTCTGGTGGGCACAGATGTGCGCGGAGCCTGCGATCGCCGAGCACCTGGCGGGCCGCTTCGACCACATCCTCGTCGACGAGTACCAGGACACCAACCGCCTGCAGGCTTCGATCCTGCTGGCGCTCAAGCCCGACGGCGCCGGGCTGACGGTGGTCGGCGACGACGCCCAGTCGATCTATTCCTTCCGAGCGGCCGAGGTGCGCAACATCCTCGATTTTCCAGGCCATTTCGTAGAGCCCGCGCGCGTCGTCACGCTCGACCGCAATTACCGTTCGACCGACGTGATCCTCGAAGCCGCGAATGCCGTGATCGGCGAAGCGTCCGAGCGCTTCACCAAGAACCTTTGGACCGAGCGCACCTCACGCGACCTGCCGCGGCTCGTCACCGTCCGTGATGAGGCCGAGCAGGCGAACTACGTGGCCGATCAGGTTCTGGAGGCCCGTGAGGAGGGCATCGCGCTGAAGGCGCAGGCCGTTCTCTTCCGCGCCGCGCATCATTCCGGGCCGCTCGAGATCGAGCTGACCCGCCGCAACATTCCCTTCGTGAAATTCGGCGGACTGAAGTTCCTGGACGCCGCCCACGTAAAGGACGTGCTGGCTGTCCTGCGCTTTGCCGAGAACCCGAAGGATCGCGTCGCGGCCTTCCGCGTCATGCAGCTCATCCCAGGCATCGGACCGTCGGCCGCCGGTCACGCGCTGGAGGCCATGGAACGCGCGCTCGATCCAGCCTTGGGTCTCCAGTTCTTAAAGGCGCCCGCGCGTGCCGAGGCCGACTGGCCGGGCTTCGTCGACCTCTATTCGGGCCTGCGCGCCAAGTCGCAATGGCCAGCTGATCTCGAACGGGTGCGGCTGTGGTACGAGCCGCATCTGGAGTGCATCCACGAGGACGCCACGACGAGGCGCGCCGATCTTCTGCAGCTCGAACAGATAGCCGCCGGCTACCCCTCGCGGGAGCGCTTCCTGACCGATCTCACGCTCGACCCGCCCGACGCCACCAGCGACGAGGCAGGCCCGCCGCATCTCGACGAGGACTATCTGATCCTCTCGACCATTCACTCCGCCAAAGGTCAGGAATGGACAAGAGTTTTCGTGCTCAACGCCGTCGATGGCTGCATCCCGAGCGATCTTGCCGTCGGCGAGCGGGACGACATCGAGGAGGAGAGGCGCCTGCTCTACGTCGCCATGACGCGCGCGAAGGACAGCCTGCACCTCGTTACGCCGCAACGTTTCTTCGTGCACGGCCAGGCCGCGCGAGGCGACCGCCACGTCTACGCCTCGCGCACCCGCTTCATCACCGAACCGATGCTGGATCGCTTCGCCCGCACCTCCTGGCCGCCACCCGCGCAAGGTTCGAACGGGCGGGCGCCGCAGCCCGATATCCGCGTCGACCTCAAGGCCAGGATGCGTGGAATGTGGCGCTAG
>VFQP010004828.1_pt1 | contig 12201 bp, 12 predicted proteins | sample 3512351 | NCBI WGS metagenome assembly VFQP01 (sample SAMN10412372, study PRJNA504923) | tailings metagenome | isolation source: Relicate 1 Philex TSF1 revegetated site | place: Philippines: Tuba, Benguet | collected 2017-08-29 | reverse complement strand
CACTACCTTGCGATAACCAGATTTTGAGTCTAGCGCGTCTACCAGTTCCGCCATCTGGGCTAATGGGGCTGCAATGATAGGGAAAAAATTTGAAAATTTGAGAATTTGAGAATTTGAAAATGAAGAACCCCGAATTTTATTAGCCACTAACCGGTTCAGCCTACCCCCATTTTCAAATTTTCAAATTCTCAAATTTTCAAATTCTCTCCAAATACCTACACTTAAAATAATACTCCTTCACTTGCAACAATTCTTCTTCGGTAGTAATACCTTCCTGATAATGTGTAATAATTGGTTCAATAGGGGCATAAATGCTTTGTTTGATGGTTTGAATAGCGGTTTGTACGGCTTCAGCCTGGCCCTCTTCCCTCAATTCATTCAATTCCATCATTTCCATCAAAAAATCGGGCGATAGCTGGTATTTTTCTTCTTCCTCCAGTAATCCCTTCAACTCCAACACATACTTAATGGTTGCCAGCGGATTCCTGAGCACCTGAAAGGCCTTATTCACCTGCGCCGACAACTGCAATGCCTCTTCCTGCTCAGCCTCTGTAGCCTGTCCGTAACGGTCTGGATGATACTGCCGCTGCAATGCAATATACTTCCTCGAAACCTCCGCCTGATCGGGGGTGAGGGTGATGGGGAGGGAGAAGAGTTGGAAGTGGGTCATTGGGGAATTTGAAAATTTGAAAATTTGAAAATGAGGGAGGTTTTGAAAAGTAGGATAACTTAGGCATATGCTGTTTTCCTTTTTTAGAATTTTCTACATCTCCCTTTTTTTCAAAATTAATCCAATACAGACTATTGGACTTATGGGTATGGGAAAAATCTGGTGGATAATGGCGACTTACATAGCGTGTTATACGTTTTTAACCTGAAAATTTAAGAATCTGAATGGATTAGAACTTTAAAAAGTAGGCTAACTTGCATTCAAACCATTTTCAAATTTTCAAATTCCCAAATTTTCAAATTATCCCCCCATGCTCACAATCGGTCTTATCAGAGAGGGAAAAATTCCGGCGGATAATCGGGTGGCGCTTACGCCGGCGCAGTGTAAGTGGCTGCAGTTGCATGTGCCGGATTGTAAAGTGGTGGTGGAGCCATCTGTGAATCGTTGTTTTAGTGACCAGGAATACCGGCAGGCAGGGGTTGAGGTGAATGCGGATTTATCGGGTTGCACGGTGCTATTGGGCATTAAGGAAGTGCCGGTAGAAATGCTGCTGCCCAATAAAACCTATCTGTTCTTCTCCCATACCAAGAAAAAACAACCCTATAACCAGGCCCTCATGAAAGCCATGGTGCAAAAGGGTATTACTTTGATTGATTATGAATGTCTGGAGCATGAAGATGGTCAGCGGATTATTGGTTTCGGCTTTTTTGCCGGTATTGTTGGTGCCCATAATGGCATCATGGCTTTCGGAAAAAGAACCGGTACCTGTAGTTTAGGCAGGGTGGGTGATGTACGTGATTATCGTGAACTCATTCATACCTATTTCGGACTTAAACTCCCCAATATCAAAATCGCCGTAACGGGTAGCGGAAGGGTGGCACATGGCATCCTCGAAATCATGAACCTGATGGATGTGCAGGATGTGGAGCCGGAAGATTATTTGTCGCGCAATTTCAATTATCCTGTATATGTGCACCTGAAAGGCAGTGACCTTTATCAGCATCGGGAAACAGGGAACTATAAACGCAGTGATTTCCATGCCCATCCTGGCAATTATGTCTGTACATTCCGTCAGTACCTCCCCGTTACCGATGTACTCATGAATGGTATTTACTGGGATCAGCATATACCTCGTCTCTTTGAGCTTGAAGACCTGCGTAGCAGTGATTTCAGACTCCAGACAATTGCTGATATCACCGACGATAAACATGGCAGTATACCCTGTAATATGGGCGATGCAACGATTGAAAATCCGGTGTATGGTGTGGACAGGATCAGTTGGAAGCAAACAGAACCTTATCTGCCCTCATCGGTAGATATTATGGCTGTGGGTAACCTGCCTAATGAATTGCCGAGGGATGCGAGCCGATATTTCGGGGAACAACTTATCAAGTATATCCTCGAAGATATCCGTAAGGGTGGGAGTGACGTACTCGAACGCGCCACAATACTCCGCCACGGACAACTTACCGCAGCCTACCAATACCTCCACGACTACGCCCACACCTAACCTTTGTGTTACCCTTTGTGTACTTTGTGTCCTTTGTGGTTTCAAATCTGCTTGCATCATCTGCAGGCCCGCGAAAATTCAAAGAAAATTGAAACCACAAAGGACACGAAGGACACAAAGGGTAACACAAAGGGGTTAGCCTTTTAGGTAAAAGGGTTGCATTAGTTTGCTGAATCGTTGGCTGTAGCTACCGTTTTCTGCAATCATTATAGTCTCTGGTATGCTTGCTGCAGTTGCAGATCCCCTTCCAAAGAATAACATCACCCTAAATGGCTCCGGATGATTCACGGTTTGATGAACCCTGGCCACATACAATACCTGAAATCCCTTTGCTTCAGCTAATATCAAACATTCTTTTTCCCGGAATGCAGGTAATAATATGGCACAGTGGCCATGCTGAGTAAGTAGTGGGGGAACGATTTCCCACCAATCGATTAAACCCAATCCTGTATCATGTAAGGCAAGATTACGTTGCTTGTCAGGGCTCCTTAAATCGCCTTCATAAAAAGGTGGGTTAGATATGATGAATGAAAAGGGAATCGCAGGCCGATAGGTTTGAATATCTCCCATCATCAGAGTTAACCGATCCTTCCATGGCGATGCTTGAAAGTTCTCTGTTGCTTGTTCTGCCGCCAAAGCATCTATTTCAATAGCGGTCAACTTCGCTTCGCTTAGTTCTTGTGCGAGCATGAGGGATAAAAGACCGGTACCGGCACCAATATCCAATACACGAATGTCATTGGGCAATTGTTGCCGCGCTACCGATGCCACCCAGGCACCAAATAAACAGGCATCGGTACATACTTTCATAGCCGTACGATCCTGGTGGATGGTGAACTGCTTAAACTGAAAATAGGTATTGCCCATATTGCAAATGTATCGCTGTTTTATTCCTGTGCGTATAGAAAATCTGGGATAGGAGGGTTTGGTGTTGATCGCTTTGACGAGGCTTGTCACGAAACAAAAAAGGACCGCAAGCTATGCTGCGATCCTTTTGTTAATGTATTCAGTGTAAAACTATTCTGCGGTAAGACTAGCCATCAGGTATTCCTGGTTCAGGCGGGCGATATTACTGATTGAAATTTCTTTCGGACAAGTAGCTTCACAAGCACCGGTATTGGTACAGGCACCGAATCCTTCCTTATCCATTTGCGCCACCATGTTCATGACACGGCTCTTACGCTCTGGTGAGCCCTGTGGTAATAAAGACAGGTGCGAAACCTTGGCACTCAGGAAGAGCATGGCTGAACTATTCTTACAAGCCGCAACGCAGGCACCACAGCCAATACACATGGCAGCAGCAAATGCAGCATCCGCTTTATCTTTTTCAATTGGAATGGCATTACCATCTACCGCATTACCCGTATTCACACTCACATAACCACCCGCTTCAATAATGCGATCGAAAGCGGTGCGATCTACCATCAAATCTTTGATTACAGGGAAAGCATTCGCCCTCCAGGGTTCAACCACAATGGTATCACCATCCTGAAAAGCACGCATATGCAGCTGACAGGTAGTATTAGCCTGCCACGGACCATGAGGCTTACCATTGATGTACATGGAACAGGATCCACAAATGCCCTCACGACAGTCATGATCAAAAGTGATCGGATCATCCCCATCACGGATCAACTGCTCATTCAACACATCGAACATCTCCAGGAAACTCATCTCCGACGAAATGTTCTCCACACGGTAAAGCTTGAATTCCCCCTTACTGTCTTTGTTCTTCTGCCTCCACACTTTGAGGTTGAGGTTCATGTTGTAGTGTTCCATTGTATTCAATTTGAAAATTTGGAAATTTGGAAATTTGGAAATTTGGAAATGCCATCAGCTTCTTCGTTTTAATTTTGATGTCGAAATGATTTTTGATAGAATGAGTATGATCTCATTTAGACAAATGATCAATTGTGTATCAAAATTTTTGCAATCACTTCTCTCGCATAGGGTAAGCCAATATTTAGATTCACTTGCCTCTTTCGCAGCGATTTTCATTTTGTGAATGAAATCACTCAAACTTTCAGCATTTTGTGCTTCATAAACATTTGCGCCTATAGAAGTGCCTGCTCTCAGTAATTGCTGAGCAATTACAAATTCCCGGTCTTGTTCAAGAACTTCCGCATATCTGATTATTGCTAAAGAAAACTCAATACATTTCTCAACAATAACATTCGGTTTGTCGCCTCTCATCTTCTTACATTTTGCTCAAATTAAGAAGAATCAAATTTTTGCTAAACGAACCGACAGACACGCATTTTAATCAACAATTTTATTTTAAGATAACCATCGATTCGAAGATTTGTTTTTCATTTCCAAATCTCCAAATTTCCAAATCTCCAAATTCAATAGTTACTTATAATTCCTCTGACTCGGCTTAATCACCTCATAATTCAACACCTCTTTATGCAATTCCCACTGGTGTTCGCCTTTGAGTTCCCAGGCGGCAACGTACATGTAGTTGGCATCGTCGCGGAGGGCTTCGCCGTCTTCGGTTTGAGACTCTTCGCGGAAGTGTCCGCCGCAGCTTTCGCGGCGTTCCAGGGCATCTACGCACATCAGTTCACCCAGTTCAATGAAATCGGCAACGCGGTTGGCTTTGTCGAGCTCGGGGTTCATTTCGTTGATGCCTCCGGGGATGCGAACATCACTCCAGAATTCTCTTTTCAAGGCCTGGATCTCGCTGATGGCTTGTTTTAAACCCTCTTCACTGCGCGCCATACCACATTTATCCCACATGATTTTACCCAGGCGCTTGTGGAAGCTTTCCACCGTTTGCTTACCCTTGATATTCATGAGTTGATTGATCCTTTCATTGACCGCTTTCTCAGCCGCTTCAAATGCAGGGTGGTCGGTGCCAATGGCTTTGCTGTAAATCTCATCTGCCAGGTAGTTACCAATGGTATAAGGAATCACAAAGTATCCATCGGCCAAACCTTGCATGAGGGCAGAAGCACCCAGACGGTTAGCACCATGGTCACTGAAATTCGCTTCACCCAAAGCATATAAACCAGGTACGGTAGTCATCAGCTCATAATCTACCCACAATCCGCCCATGGTATAGTGTACCGCAGGATAAATCCTCATGGGAACCTCATAGGGGTTCTCACCAGTGATTTTCTCATACATATCGAACAGGTTGCCATATTTCTCTTTCACCACTTCCTTACCCATGGCAATGATCTGCTCCTGAGAGGCATTCAACCCTTGTTTATTGGCTTCAATACGACCATAACGCTCGATCGCAGAAGCATAGTCGAGGTATACTGCCTGTTTTGAACTACCTACACCATAACCGGCATCACATCTTTCCTTGGCAGCCCTTGATGCCACATCACGTGGTACCAGGTTACCAAAGGCTGGATATCTTCTCTCCAGGTAGTAATCACGCTCTTCTTCAGGAATATCGGTAGGCTTACGTGTATCGTTTTGTTTTTTGGGTACCCAGATACGACCATCATTACGGAGAGACTCCGACATGAGCGTTAGCTTAGACTGGTGATCACCACTCACTGGAATCCAGGTTGGGTGGATCTGAGTAAAGCAGGGGTTTCCGAAACGAGCACCTTGCTTATGTGCTTTCCAGGCTGCAGTTACGTTGCTGCCCATGGCATTGGTAGACAGGTAGAAAACGTTACCATAACCACCAGAGCATAATAATACTGCATGGCCAAAATGACGCTCCAGTTTGCCTGATACCAGGTCGCGAGCAATGATACCACGAGCTTTGCCATCAATTTTCACGATGTCGAGCATTTCATGGCGGCTATACATCTTCACATTACCCAATGCAACCTGACGCTCCAGTGCCTGGTATGCACCAATCAGCAATTGCTGACCTGTTTGACCTGCGGCGTAAAAGGTACGCTGTACCTGTGTACCACCGAAGGAACGGTTACTGAGCAATCCACCATATTCACGGGCAAAGGGAACACCCTGTGCCACACACTGGTCAATAATATTCGTACTTACTTCAGCCAAACGGTGAACGTTAGCTTCACGGGCACGGTAGTCGCCACCTTTAATGGTGTCGTAGAAAAGTCGGAAAACACTGTCCCCATCATTCTGATAGTTCTTGGCAGCATTAATACCACCCTGTGCAGCAATAGAGTGTGCACGGCGGGGAGAATCCTGAAAGCAGAATGCCTTAACCTTATAACCTAATTCACCAAGTGAGGCAGCTGCAGAAGCACCAGCCAAACCTGTACCAACGATGATCACTTCCAGTTTACGCTTATTGGCCGGGTTAACCAGCTTACAATGACCCTTGTAATCTGTCCACTTATTGTCCAATGACCCGGCAGGTATTTTCGCATTCAGCATACGAGGCGATTTTTATGATTGAGAACTATGGTCTAATATCTTTCTAAATGGCAGAATGATCTGCCTTAAACGATTATTCTATCCAACCCAGATAAAAACTAATGGGCATCAAAGCGAAGAGCAGTGACACGATAATGGAAAAACCATAACCGATGCTGGTCAGCGATTTGTTATACTTTTTGTTGTGAACACCCAGGGTTTTGAAAGCACTCTGGAAACCATGTGCCAGGTGATAAGCTAAGGAAATACAGCCAATCACATAAGTAACTACTACCCACAGTTCACTGAACTCCAGTTTCATCTTGGCATACAAGTCAATCTCTTCACCCAGCAGGAAACCCTGATGAGAGCGGTTAGGGAACCAGAAATGCGACATGTGCATGATCAGGAACAGCAGGATGATAGTACCCAGCAATCCCATACTGCGGCTATACCATTTACTACCATTATTATAGGATACTGCATATCCAACAGCACGCTTGCTACGGTTTTGTGCAGTCAGCATATAACCCTGAACAATGTGGAGGATGATACCGGCAAAAAGACCGATCTCAAGAATACGGGGAACCCAATTAGCTCCCATGAAGTGGGCAGCTTTCAGAAACATTTCACCACCATCATTGGCCCAGATACAGGCATTGAGGCCGGCGTGAATGATCAGGAACAGGATCAGGAAAATACCGGTAAGACCCATGACCAGTTTCTTTCCAACAGATGAGGTAAACATTTGTTTCCAGGTCATAACGCAAGTTTAGGTTAGATTAAAATCGCTGCAAAAATAACACACAGGGCAATAGCATTTTCGCAAAGAGGAAAACTTTTTTGCTCCTTTGTCTAAAAAACAATGCCCGTAAAGGTTTGGTTCATAAAGAAGTAGAAGATTTTTTGCTTTTATTTGGCCTGTGAGAGCAAAAACAGGGAATTCATGCGTAAAGATTCCACAAGATGGGTGACCGTATTCGTCCTTCATTTCACCGTTCGCATAAAAATAGTTTTCCCTTCAAGTCCATCATCTTACATTTGAAATATGTTTAAACTGCTTAGTATTCTCTGGAATAGCTTCCGGATGGCATTGCAGGAGTTGAAGGTAAATAAACTCAGAACCTTCCTGTCGCTATTCGGAATCACCATTGGTATCTTTTGTATCATTGGGGTACTGGCCACGGTGAATAGCCTGGAGAAGAAAGTGCAGGACGATATCAAAGCCTTTGGTAACAATACCATTTATATAGATAAATGGGATTATTCCGGAGGCGGCCCCGATTACCCCTGGTGGAAATACATGAAACGCCCCAATATCAAAATTGAGGAAATGCGTTTCATCAAGACCAAAAGCCAGCTTTCTGCCAACCTGGCCTTCTTTGTTTCTTCTTCTGTTAACCTGAACTACAAAGACAATATATTAAATGGTGTGAACCTCTATGGAATCACTGAGGAATTCTCTGCCATCCAAACCATCGAGATTGAAGATGGTCGTTATATTACCGAAGCCGAATTTAACCGTGGTAATACTTCTTGTGTGATTGGCTATATGGTTGCCGAACAATTATTTGGCAATGCTTCAAGAGCCGTAGGGAAGGAAGTGAGTTATAACGGCCGCCGCATCAATGTGGTGGGGGTGATTAAAAAACAGGGACAAAGTTTGATCGGTGGCTTCGATTATGATCAGTCTGTACTCGTTTCCTATCGCTATTTCGCCAGTGTGTACAATCCCGATTTCAGTAGTCCATATATTATGGTACAGGGCAAAGCCGGTATTCCTTCACCCGCCCTGGCCGATGAACTCACCGGTATTATGCGGCAGTTACGTCGTCTTAGTCCGATAGAGGAAAATAATTTCACCTGTAATGATGTAGCCTTATTTAGTGAGCAAGCCAGCGGGTTCTTTGGCATGGTTACCCTGGGTGGTGGCTTCATTGCGGCTTTCAGCTTGCTGGTAGGCATATTTGGCGTGGCCAATATCATGTTCGTAACTGTTCGGGAAAGAACCAGTCAGATAGGCTTGAAGAAAGCAATCGGGGCTAAAAAAAGAACGATTTTGACTGAATTTCTGTTTGAGAGTGCATTCCTCTGTATCCTCGGCGGACTCATTGGCTTAATGATGGTGTACCTGCTGGTATTGGTGTTGGGGTCTGTATTGCCTTTCCCTATTTTCATATCGCCTACCATTGTGTTTGGCGCTTTAGCACTTTGTATTGGAATGGGGATTATATCGGGTATTATTCCGGCATATATCGCCGCCCGAATGGATCCTGTAGTGGCCATCCGTTCCAAATAAGCGGATCCATTGATCGAATCAGGCTTTTTTTTCTGAATTTTGTGTGCTCATGTCCGCAAATCCTTCAGTTACCATACTCGCTATTGAATCATCCTGCGATGAAACATCTGCTGCTATTTGCAGAGACGGACAAATACTGTCCAATATCATTGCCACACAAGCCGTACATGAACAATATGGTGGAGTAGTGCCTGAACTGGCGAGCAGGGCACATATGCAACATATTGTTCCCGTAGTACAGCAGGCACTGGTAGAGGCCAAATGTGGGGTGCAGGAGTTGAGTGCTGTAGCATATACTCAGGCGCCTGGTTTGATCGGCAGCCTGCTCGTGGGAGCGCAATTTGCCAAATCATTGGCTCTATCCCTCAATCGGCCACTGATTGGTGTGCACCATATGCAGGCGCATGTATTAGCCAATCTGATTACTGATGCGCCTCCGGTCTTTCCCTTTCTTTGTTTAACGGTGAGTGGCGGACATACCCAGATTGTTCTTGCCCATGCGCCGCTGCAATTGGAAATCCTCGGTGAAACCATTGATGATGCAGCAGGAGAGGCATTTGATAAAACAGCCAAGTTACTCGGACTCCCTTATCCCGGTGGCCCCTTAATGGACCGCTTTGCCCAACTGGGCAATCCCAAAGCCTTCAGTTTTGCCGAGCCTCAAATTCCGGAACTCAATTTTAGCTTTAGCGGATTAAAAACATCGGTACTCTATTTTCTGCAAAAGCAAACCCCCACATTTATCGAAGCCAATCGCCATGATCTGTGCGCATCCATACAGTATACCATTGTGAACATATTGCTTAAAAAGTTGAAGAAAGCGGTAGAGCGTACTGGTATTCAACAAGTATGCATAGCGGGTGGCGTAAGTGCCAATAGCGGATTACGTAATGGAATCAGGGAAATGGGGGAGCGACATGGTTGGACCGTTCATATACCCTCATTTGAATATTGTACAGATAATGCGGGCATGATTGCCATTACCGCCTATCACCGCTATCTGTCCGGGGCATTCACAGCTTTGGAAGAAGGACCTGCTGCCCGTGGTGCATGGTAACTACTGTGGAAAGCTTTATTTCTATACATCTGTCTGGTTCCTTCTTAAATCCACTGTTTAATTGTAATTTTGCGGCCTGAAAATCAGATAAATCAATGATCAGTGCCAGAAATATTACCCTTGCCTATGGCAAGCGCGTTCTGTTCGATGAAGTGAACATCAATTTTGTAAAGGGTAACTGCTATGGCGTGATCGGCGCCAATGGTGCGGGTAAATCTACCTTTCTCAAGATATTAAGTGGAGAAATTGAACCCAATAAGGGCACTGTAGAGATCACACCCGGTGAGCGGATGTCTTTCCTGAAGCAAAACCAATTTGAGTTCGATGAGTGTACAGTACTCAATACCGTTCTCATGGGACATAAGAAAATGTGGGAAGTGATGCATGAAAGGGAAGCCATTTATGCCAAAGCCGATTTTTCTGAGGAAGATGGGATCAGGGCGGGTGAACTGGAAGCCGAATTTGGTGAAATGGGCGGCTATACAGCCGAGAGTGATGCGGCTACCTTATTGAGCAGCCTTGGTATTAAGGATGATATGCACCATAGTCTCATGAAGGATATCCCATCCAACATGAAAGTGCGTGTGTTGTTAGCACAGGCTTTATTTGGTAATCCTGATATCCTGTTACTCGATGAACCGACCAACGGTTTGGATATTGAAACCATTGGCTGGCTGGAAAACTTTCTGGCCGACTATGAAAATATTGTTTTAGTGGTGAGCCACGATCGTCACTTCCTGGATACGGTATGTACCCATGTGGCCGATGTAGACCGCTCTAAGATCAAGGTATTCACCGGTAACTATACCTTCTGGTATGAGTCATCACAACTCATGAGCCGCCAGATTAACGATAAGAATAAGAAGGTAGAAGAGAAGCGCCAGGCTTTACTGGACTTCATTGCCCGATTCTCGGCCAACGCCTCTAAGAGTAAGCAGGCTACTTCTCGTAAGAAGGCCCTGGAGAAGCTGACCATCGAAGAAATAGAACCATCTAACCGTAAATATCCTGGTATCATTTTCCAGCCATTGCGTGAAGTAGGTAATCAGATTCTGAATGTGGAGAATTTGAAGAAAGTAATTGATGGCCGTGTGCTCTTCGATAAGGTATCATTCAGTGTGAATAAGGGCGAAAAGATTGCCTTCCTGAGTCGTGACCCCCTGGCTGTGACTAGTTTCTTTGAAGTGATTAATGAGAATATGACAGCCGACGGTGGTAAGTATGAGTGGGGAACCACCATTACCAAAGCCTATCTGCCCGTAGAAAACAGCGAATTCTTTAAAGAAGGACTGAACCTGATGGAGTGGCTGCGTCAATTTGTGCCCTCACATGTAACCGATGCTGATGAGCCTTTTATCCGTGGTTTCCTGGGTAAGATGTTGTTTAGTGGTGACGATATCATGAAGAAGACCAATGTGCTGAGTGGGGGAGAGAAAGTGCGTTGTATGGTGAGTCGTATGATGCTCCAGAACCCGAATCTGGTTACGCTCGATCAGCCTACCAACCACCTTGACCTGGAAAGTATCCAGAGTTTCAACGAAGGCTGTATTAATTTCCCGGGTATTGTGCTGCTCACTTCGCATGACCATACTTTCATGCAAACCGTTGCCAATCGTATCATTGAGATCACGCCCAAGGGCATCATCGACAGGTTAATGTCGTTCGACGAATACATGGAAGACAAACGCGTCAAGGAACTCCGCGCCGAAATGTACGCCTAACCTTCGTGCTCACCTTCGTGTCCTTAGTGTCCTTTGTGGTTTCAAATCTCTTTGATATTCAGCAAGCCTGCAGATAATGCGGGAAGATTTGAAACCACAAAGGACACTAAGGACACAAAGGGAAACACAAAGGGTTGAGTATGAGTGGGTTGGGTGTAATGGTGGAGGAGGGGGAAAAATGTCGAATGTGGATAAACTCCCCGAAATTTTAGCAGTAAGCCTTTTTTTTCGGCCTTTTGTGAACAAATTATTTAAAAAAAGGCGATTTTAGATGGATAGTTTGCGGTATTTCCCTACCTTTGCCGTCCCGAAAAAAAATAAGTCATGGCAAGAGTATGTCAGGTTACTGGAAAAAAGCCCATTGTTGGACATAGCGTTTCTCACTCCAACATCAAGACCAAGCGTCGTTTTTTACCCAATTTGCAGAAGAAGCGTTTCTTCTTTGCAGAAGAAGACCGCTGGGTTACGCTGAAAGTATCAACTGATGCATTGAGAACCATTAACAAGAATGGTTTGGCTACTGTGATTAAAGAACTGAGAGCCAAGGGCGAGAAGATCTAATTTAAACAACAAAGAAAACACCGAATACAATGGCAAAAAAAGGTAACAGGGTACAGGTGATTCTGGAATGCACTGAGCATA
>VFQP010004827.1_pt1 | contig 12202 bp, 8 predicted proteins | sample 3512351 | NCBI WGS metagenome assembly VFQP01 (sample SAMN10412372, study PRJNA504923) | tailings metagenome | isolation source: Relicate 1 Philex TSF1 revegetated site | place: Philippines: Tuba, Benguet | collected 2017-08-29 | reverse complement strand
ACCTGGTCGCCGTCAACAGGCAGTCGCGCCCCGGCCTGTTTGGCCGGTATTTCGCGGGACCCGAGCTGCTGCCGCGACTGTCGGAACATGCGCATGTCTTCGTCGACGGGGATTCGATCGAGGAAGAGGGAGCGCTGAGCAAGCGCTGGAGGAAGCTCTACCCCGACCTCGGCGTGCGCGAGATCGACGCGCGACAGTCGGTCGTCGAGCTGTTCTTCCTCGACAGGAAGATCGAGCCATTCCTGGCCGCCGTGAAGGAGCGAGGCTCAGCCGCCCCGGCGGCGCAGCCGGTCGCGCAACCAGACAATGGGGTTCAAGGCGCGCCAACCGAATAGAAGCTCGGAGATCGCTATCCCCTGTTCGCCGGCGACGGCATAGAGCAGATAGGTGCGGTCGCCGTCGCGGAAGAGCGCGGGGTCGCGCAGCGCCCGCTCCGGTCGTCTCGCTATGCCTCGCCGCGACCGCGTCAGCGGAAGATGGCCGCCCTCGTATCTCTTTCGCGGCCGCAGCACCGACCGGGCGCCGCGAACCTGCCAGTCGAGCCAGTCGCGCGCCAGGTCGACATAGCCGACCATGATGCGCTCGGGCTTGTCGCCCCTGCGGGTGTAGAAGACAGCGAGACGGGTTTCGGAAAGCTTCAGCACGGCGAGGTGCCTCGGCTGCAACGGCGCATCCTTGTCGAAGGCGAGCGACCCGCGCTCGAAGGGCGGAAAGCCGTCCGCGGAGCGGTACATCGAGATGTCGCTGGTCGAGAACAGTCCGTAGGTCCGGCCCTGATGCGAAAAGACCTTCGCGTAAGGCGGGCCGAGGATCGCGTCGACCGGCTCGAAGTCCACGCCGTCGGCCGATGTGGCCATGAAGCTGTACTGGCCGGTCTTGCGCGACGACGGACCGTGAAAATACATCACGATCCGACGGTTGGCCTCGTCGACCAAGACGTCGGGGGACGCGATGTGGTCGCGCACGGCGGGGCAGTTCTCGAGATGCAGCGACCCGCCGGCGTGAATGCGCCACGGCCCTTCAACCCGGTCCGCATAGGCGAGCCGGATGAAGGTGCCCTTGTGATGGGCGAAGTAGAGATAGTAGTTGCCGAGCTTGTTCTCGACCCAGTCCGGGACCTTGATCATGGACGGGCCGTTGATGTTGCGACCGTCCTGGCCGCGCAACATGCGTCGTCGTATGACGAGGCCAATTCTTCTGACCAGGAAAAACGTCATTGTCGGCCCAACGGATTTTCCCGGACATGACCTGCCTGCGTTCGGGTCGAAGCAGATCGGTCCAGGCAAAGCTCAATGAAACGGGCAGTCGCCTTGCGGCAGCCTATGCGGCTGCCTTCGGCATCACGTAATCGAATTCATCGCAGAAGTCCGACAGCCGCTTCAGGAAGCTCGGCTCCATCGCCAGCACGTATGCCAGGAACTCGGGCTTGGAGCGCCACTTCTCGATCGAGCTGGCGACGATCGGCGTATCGGGGTTTTCGCTGAACTTGACCTTGGGCTTCAGTGCGAACCGCTTCGCAATCGCGTCCTGAACCCGGTCCGGCTCGCCGACGAGGTCTTCGTAGCGGATGTACAGAATCTGCCGGTCGGGCTGCGCCTCGCGCAATTCCTGCAGCGCGTCGCGCTCGCCGATCCAGCGGTCTTCGGTCACGTGGAACTGCCTGAGATGCCGCGTCTTGGTGTGCGAGCTCGTCAGGACGTCGACCGGATGACGGAGGCAGTAGATCAGCTCGATATCGGCCGGGAGCTGGGGCAGCCTCTTGTAGCTCCCCGCGGTCCTCTTGATGACGTGATTCTCCCAGCTCGGGTCCAGTTCGTCGAACGTCTTGCTCTGCGTCTCCTTCTGGACGACCAGGGTGTTTTCGAAGCACTTCATCAAGTCCTTCGTCAGGCTGGTTCCGCTGCGGGCACATCCTGCAACGAATATCTTCTTGCTCATGCTCTGTTCCACGGTTCGATTACCAGTTTCCGGAGGAATACGGCAGCTGCCCAAGTCCGGGGTGAAAATGCTCCATGACCCGCCTCAACAGGTCCTTCGGCTTGCCCTCGGGCACGCGAACCTCGGCAGGCAGGCCGAAAGCCATCTCGAAAATCCTCCGGCTGTTGAAGCCGGACATGGAGTACATAGCCGGGTCCATCTCGTTCATCATGTGGGATCCCCAGGTGCCGATGCGCTTTTCCCAGTAGAAGACATCGTTGGGGTCGAAGCCCAGCCCCGCGCAGTCCGGGATGCTGACGCGGGCGCGGTAGCCCTCATACGAATCTGTTATGATTTTCCGATAGCGCGCATCGTCGCGATACGCCTTGCGCGTCCCCTTCATGTAGGCCGCGACCATATCCTTCAACGACGTCCCTCGCATGATCTCGCGAGCCAGATATTTCGATCCGCGGATGACCTCGCCCCCGTAGCCGCGAACGTACACCGTCGAATTGCGGGAATGGTACAGATCGTGCATTGCGGTGACAACCCCTGAGCCCTTGCGGAACTCGCCGGCGTTCTCCAGCGCCACCTGCGTGATGGCGTTGGGCCGGTAGCTGCCGTCATCGATGTAATCGTGAGCGAGGCCCAGAAGGTCCGTGACCTTGTCGATGTAGGGGCGCTCCTCATCCTTGAAGTTATAGTCGGTCCAGGTCACGCCGTGCGGCACGACGCCGTAGTGCATCAGCCCTGACAGGACCGTGCGGGAATCGATGCCGCCGGTGATGCTGACGAAGACGTCCTTGCCGCGGAGAAACCCAGAAAACGCCTCGAAATACTTGTCGAACTCCACCGCGATTTCGGCGAAGCCGACACGCTCCTTCCGTTTCACCGGCCAGTAACGGACCGACCTTCGCCTCGACAGGTCCAACATATTGTTGGGAATGAGCTGGTAGACGCCCTCCAGGCTGGTGTCGTCGCCCGGCAGATAGCGCGGACGGCGCCGGAGGAAGGCTTCCGACGATGTCAGTTCGGCGATGTCGGGGCGCAGCGCGCGGCGCTGCGCCCGGCCGATCAGACCGTAGTGCGAGGCGACGGCCAGTGGACCGCTGGCCGCGTAGAACACTGTGCGCGACCCGATCGGATCATGGAAGACCTTGGCCGCGCCGCCGTCGAACACGAAAAGCGCGAAACGCCCGGTGTAGTCGTAAAGAAGCGCAGGAAGTTCGCCGTCTGCGAGCGACGCCGCAGCGGAGGCAAGCGGTGTCGTCGCCCTTTGGCCGACGCCGATCGCGTCGCCAATGACCAGCGCTTGCCTGCTCCCTTCGCTGTGAGCGGAGACATTCGTCTCGGGATGCAGCCAGATGACGAAATCGCCCACCTCGCGCCGCAGCCAGGTCGTTTTCAGCGCGCGCCAGACCTCATCGCCCTCATACTCTTCGCCCTTGAGGACGCAGAGGAAGCCAAAGCGATAGAGCAGCGCCAAATCCATCCCGAACATCTCGCTCCGGTCAAAATCGTTCGCCGGTCCCGCCTTCCAAAGACGAAGGCAAGCGACGTTCCTGCAATCCGGTCGGCACGCATCCCCGCGACGGCCATCGGATGGCTGAACGCAGGCGCGATATCCCCGGCCCCGGCGAACGCTATAGGCCATAAAATGCGCCGCAAGTCGATGCATGAGACACCAAGGCAGAAGCGCGAGACGCGGGTGAAACGGCTACCTCCGTCACGCCGACCGTCGGGTTGTCCGGATGCAACCGGCAGAGGACGCGCAGGTCGGGCTTGCGAGGCGGACCGTCTTCGTCACCGCGATCGGCGACCTTTTTGCGCCCATCCGGATATGCAGCAGACGACGCGCGGAACGTCGTCATCGACGGCCTGCAGGGCGCTCGTGCGACCTCCCCGGCGGGGGCACAACTGCAATTGCCACGGCGGTGCTGCTTCCGGTTCGAGGAGGCATCCGAGACGGCCGCAAACCGGCTTCGGGAACAACCATGCGACAGGCTGCAAACCGTTGCGCGCCACGGCTGCAAGCCCTTGCAAAAGGCAATGTGCCTCAAAATTAATCATACGACCTGTCGTTGCAACTGCGGCACGACGATCGACGTTCCCAGCGGTCGTTCTCACGGAATAGTGAAGCCTTTTCAGCGGCTTAACAAATGACAGAATTAACTATGTATTAACTATCGCGTTGCGGAGCTGGGGATAAGCTGCTTTCATTTTGCACGGGGGTACAATCTAGAGGCGAGGCTGGGCTCGCTTCCGAGTGCAGTGGGTGGTGGGCGTAATGCGTAAAGCTGACGTGCGTGCGAAGCGTTGTCTTGTTGCGGGAGGAGCCGGCTTCATCGGCAGCAATCTGGTCCGGACACTATTGGCCAGGGGCATGCAGGTGGACTGTGTCGACGACCTCTCAACCGGGCGGCAGAGCAATATCAACGACCTCAAGAGCGATCCTTCTTTCCGCTTCATCAGGTTCGACATATCCAATGCCGAACAGTGCGCGCGGCTGCTGCGGCGCCACTACAGCGAAATCTATCACCTCGCCTGTCCGACCGGCGTGCCGAACATCGAAATCCTCGGCGAAGAGATGCTGCTGTCATCCTCGGCGGGCACCTACAATCTGCTGAAGGTGGCGAAGCGGACGGGGGCGAAGTTCCTGTTCACCAGCACCGCCGAAGCCTACGGCGACCCGCAGGTTTTCCCGCAGCCCGAGTCCTATGCCGGCAATGTGGACCCGGTCGGGCCGCGAAGCGCCTATGAGGAGGCCAAGCGGTTCGGCGAGGCGATGACCCGCTACTACGGCCGCAAGCATGGCCTGGACGTCAGGATCATCCGCATCTTCAACACCTACGGAACGCGCATGTCGCCCGACGACCAGCGCGTCATTCCGCAGATGATCGGCAGCCTGATCAACGGAGAGCCGGTGTCGATCTACGGCGATGGTTCGCAGACGCGCACCTTCATGCATGTCGACGATCTCGTTCGCGGACTTCTGCTGGTCATGGACCGCGGCGCGAACGGCGAGGTCTACAACATCGGCGGCAGCAAGCAGCTCACCATCAAGCAGCTGTTCGACGCGGTGAAGAAGGCGACCGGCCTGCGCGGCAGCGCAGTGTTCCAGAAGCATTTCATCTCCGACCATCGCGGACGCTGGCCCGACACCTCGAAAGTCGAGCGGCTCGGCTGGAAGCAGAAGGTGAGCCTCGACGAAGGATTGCGTGAAATCTACGCGGAGTTCCTGGCAGCACTGGAGCTGCGGCGCACGGTGCAGGAGACGATCGTCGCCTCCACGGCCAATGGCGCGCGCAGCCACCGGGGACGTTCCCTGGCACGGGCATGACCAGCCTTTTCGAATATGGCTGGATGCTGCCCGCGCTCGCGGCCTGCGTCGGCATCAGCGTCACCTTCTGGTGCGCCGTCGGCCTGTGCCGGTTGATGGGCAGCGCATTGCCCGCCCGCCGGCGCGGACAAGGCTCGCTGACGGTCGCCGACGTCGCGGTCGTCATCCCGGCGCACAATGAAGAGATCGCCATTCCCAAATGCATCGCGGCGCTGACCGCGATCGTGCCGCCGAGCCAGATCTACGTCGCGAGCGACGGATCGAAGGACCGGACCGTGATGCTGGCGCGCCTGGCGGGTTGCAACGTGCTCGACATCCAGCCGAACGGCGGCAAGGCCAAGGCGCTGGCGACAGCCATCTCCAAGTTCGAGCTGTGCGACCGCTACGCAGCCGTGCTGATCCAGGATGCCGATTCCGAGATCGATCCCCACTATCTGGAGAATGCGCTCCCGCTGCTGGAAGACCCCGGCACGGCGGTGGTCGCCGGCCACGTCCTCTCCAGGTGGCGCAACCAGTTCTGGCCGAGCATGGACATGCTCTACGCGGCTTACCGCACGCGGCTCTACCGCCTGCTGCAGACCGCCTTCCAGTATGGCCAGACCTGGCGGTGGACGAACGTCGCCTACATCGCGCCGGGCTTTGCCAGCATGTATCGCGCGAGCGTGCTTAAGCACATCGACATCACCGCGCCCGGGCTGGTGATCGAAGATTTCAACATGACGTTCGAGGTGCAGCGCAAAGGTCTCGGCCGCGTCGCCTACACGCCGAAGGCGCGCTGTTCGTCGGAAGATCCGCTCACGCTGAACGACTACCGCAAGCAGGTGCAGCGCTGGTATCTCGGCTTCTGGCAGACCGTGCGCCGGCACGGCGTGTGGCCGAGCCTGTTCTGGCTGTCGCTGGGCACGCTGCTGGTCGAGCTGCTGGTCATCTCCGCCCTTGCCCTCGCTTTGCCGGTGATGCTCGCTCTGCATTTCGCGGCGGGCATCGAAGTGCCAGCCTTCTCGCCGACGAACCTCGAGTTCGAGATGATGTCGCCGGTGCCGCTGGTGATGCTGTTCCTCGCCGTCGACTATGCGCTGACCGTCGTCGTCAGCGTGATCGAGAGGCGTCCGAGCCTGCTCGTCTACGGGCTGCTGTTCCCGGCGATACGGCTGCTCGATGCCGCGCTGTTCTGGCGCGCGCTGTTCATTTCATTCGTCGTCCAATCGGACGGACGCTGGGTCAGTCCCCAGCGCTACGGACCCAGGGTGACCGCGGCGGGCGCCTAGCCCTGCAGAACAAGGGAGTTGGATCAGTGAACATCAATCGACGCAACCTCCTGCTGGGCGGCATCAGCCTGCCTACAGTCTCGCTGCTCGGGCGCATGCTGGCGCATGCGGCGCCTGCCGAACTGGCCAATCCGCTCATCGTGACGATCAGCGGGGTCGACATCTCGACGGACCCGATCCGGCTTGCGACGATCATCAGCCCGTTCCAGATCCGCGGACTGCCGGTTACGCTCACCGTCAATCCCTACGGCAGCGACGGCGGCAGGCTCGACTACGATTCCAAGCTGGCGCGCTACCTGCGCGCCAACATCCGGCAGGACCCCTCGAAGCTCGAAATCGGCATCCATGTGGATTCGATCGACACGGCAAGCCCGTTCTTCCAGCTTCGCCGCGTCAGCGACGCGCAGGCGATCTTCTCCAAGGCGGTCAACGAGTACGAGCACTACAAGTCGAAGGCAGTCGCCACCGCCTACACGCTGACCACCAACTCGCCGCTGGCGTCCTACCAGGATGGCGCGGCGCTGCGCGCAACCGGCATCCGCTCGGTGGTGCGGCTGGCCGCCGGCATGAAGGACGCGGCCGGCCTGCAGCCGGACAGCGGATACTGGGTGACCGATACGGGGCTGGCCAACATCTTCGGCTCGCCGAAAAGCGCCAGCCGCCCGCTGCCCAAGCGCATGCCCGCGCCCGACGTCATCGCCGGCGGCATCGACAAGCTCTCCGCCTCGAAGGATCCGATCGTCGTCGACCTTCCCTTCAGCCTGTTCGGCGAGATGGGCGAAGGCGACCTGGCCAGCTATTCGACCGAGATCGCGCAGGCGGTGCTCAGGGAGATCGCGGACGGCGGCGCACGCGCGATCCTGCCGATCGAACTGCACCGCCAGAGCCTGCCGGAAAAGCATCGCTACGTGATCGTGCGGTTCGACGACCTCAGAGTGTCGCCGAACGACGACAAGACGCAGATGGGGATAGTCGAGGGTCTGGTGAAGGCGGGTTACCCCGTGACCGAGGCCGTCGTGCCGGCTCCCGGCCAGCGATATCTGTCCGCCGACGACACGGTCGAAGCCTATCTTCAGACGATGACGAAGTATCCGCGATACGACGTCTCAACGCACGGATGGCAGCACGTGCCGTCCGAGCTCGAGGGCAATTCGGTCGAGAAGGACCTTGACCTCATCCGCTACGGCACCGCCGAAATCTTCCATGCGACGGGCCGCATGCCGACCTCCTACATCCCGCCGAACAACGCCTATGACGAGAACACGCTGATTGCGCTCTCCGACATCGGCACCACCATCATCAGCGCGGAGAAGCGGGACTTCCGCTGGTTCGCCGGACTGGACGAGCGCGGGCTGCTGCACGCCTCCAACACGGTGGTGTTCGAGAAAGCATGGGACGGCGACATGCCGTATCACGACACGCAGACCGTGCTCGACATGATCGGCGACAAGAACGACACGGTGTTCTCCGTGCACGTCAACACTGCCAACACGCCCGAGAAGATGCAGCAGATCCGCGACGTGCTGTCGACGCTGTCGCAGCAGGCCGGGACGACGCTCGTCAATTTCGACGAGTATCGCGACCGCGTCATGCCGCCGCTCGGCACCTACGACCGCATCCGCGAGGCGCGCGCCGAGGTGATGATCCGCGACTGGAACCCGGTGGAGCTGACGGCGGCCGACAGGACCGCGCTGCTCGACGATGCGGCGCTCGCCTGGCGCTACTTCGACTGGGGCATGCAGACCTTCAACGGCATCGCGCCCGGCACGTCCTGGATGGAGGACGGCAAGCAGCAGGGCTACCCGTTCGCAACCATGTGGGACATCGCCAGCATGGTGATGGCGAGCGTGTCGGCCAAGCGGCTGGGCATCATCGACGGCGCGGACCTCGAGGCGCGCGCCACTCGCATCATCGCCTTCCTCGGCGAGGAAAGCTTCCGCTACGGCGGCGTCAAGCTGCCGCCGGCCGAACGCCGGCTGAGCAAGCAGGCGGGAGAACGCCAGGGCTTCGATTCAGCCGACACCGGACGCCTGCTCATCGCGCTGAAGGCGCTGGACAACGAGACGGCGAGCAGCCTCGGCATCGACAAGCTGATCGCGCGCTGGGGGCTGCAGAAGATCCTCATCGACGGCGAGATGCATCTGGTCAGCGCCAAGGGCCGGCTGACCGGCGTGCACACCAACAGCTACGCCAACTACGTGTCGAACGGCTATCGCCTCTGGGGCTTCGAGACCAAGCCGGTGTTCGGCGGGCAGGACCCCGGCCGCAACATGGACGACGCGGTGCTGGCGGTAGAAGAGATGGCTGCGCGCGGCCGCATCGCGACCGAGCCGCACCTGACCGAGGAGATCGAGCTCGGTGCCTCGCCGCACGGGCGGCTGGCCTCCGACATCCTGCTCGACGCGCAGGTGAAGCGGTTCCGCGAGACCGGCACGCTGACGGCCGTGTCCGAAGGGCCGGTGGCGCTGGCGCCGTTCTTCACCTACCAGGGCTACCAGATCAGGGGCGACGGCGGCGAGTTCGTCGTCGATGCGCCGACGCGCAAGCAGGCCGACCAGGCTGCCAAGCGCGGCGACGATCTCAGGATGGTCAACTGCAAGGCGGCCTATCTCTGGTATGCCTGCCGGCAGGGACGCTACAGCGACAGGCTGGTCGCCCACATCCGCGAGAAGGGAAAGCTGGACATCGGCTTCGCGTCGGGCGTCGGCGAGCTCAGCCAGACGGCGGTGCCGATCGCCGACGTCAACACGAACGGCATCATCCTCGAGGCGATCTCCTACGTGATGGGCGGCCGTGCGCCGCTGCTCAATCAGGATACCACTTCGGGAATCTAGAACATCGCATTGGCCATTGGACGGTCGGCGGAACCGCAAATTGCAAGGAGCAGAGACATGAGGGTCACGGAACAGGCAAGGGCACCATCGCTGTTTGCGAAGATCGAGGGACGCACTGCGACGGTGGGCATCGTGGGCATGGGCTATGTCGGCCTGCCGCTGGCCTCGGCGGCGGCGCGCGCCGGCTTCAACGTCATCGGCTTCGACGTCGACCGCTCGAAGGTCGAGAAGCTGAACGGCGGACGCTCCTACATCGACGCGGTGAGCGATGCGGCGCTGCAGGCCCACATGGCCGAACGGCGCTTCCGGGCGACCTCGGACTTCGCTGCCTTCGAAGAATGCGACGTGATCGCGATCTGCGTGCCGACGCCGCTGACCAAGCAGCGCGAGCCCGATCTGAGCTTCGTTGAAAAGACGACCCGCGCCATTGCCCCGCATCTGCGCAAGGAGCAGCTTATCGTCCTGGAATCGACGACCTATCCCGGCACGACCGACGAACTGATGAAGCCGATCCTCGAAGCGACCGGCCTGCGCTCGGGCCGCGACTTCTTCCTCGGTTATTCGCCCGAGCGCGAGGACCCTGGCAGCGCCGGCTTCGAGACGGCGACGATCCCGAAGGTGGTCGCCGGCGACGGTCCGGCCGCGGCGAAGCTCGTCGCGCAGTTCTACGGCTCGGTCGTCGAGACGGTGGTGCCGGTGTCGAGCATCAAGGTGGCGGAGGTGGTCAAGCTGACGGAGAACATCTTCCGCGCCGTCAACATCGCGCTGGTGAACGAGCTGAAGGTCATCTACGACGCGATGGGCATCGACGTCTGGGAGGTGATCGAGGCGGCCAAGACCAAGCCGTTCGGCTACATGCCCTTCTATCCTGGTCCGGGCCTCGGCGGTCACTGCATCCCGATCGACCCGTTCTACCTGACCTGGAAGTCGCGCGAGTTCGAGGTGTCGACGCGCTTCATCGAACTGGCCGGCGAGATCAACGTGTCGATGCCGCACTACGTGCTCGGCAAGCTGACCGACGCGCTCGACAAGCGCCTCGGCCTGTCGCTCAGCCAGGCCTCGATCCTGGTCGTGGGCGTCGCCTACAAGAAGAACGTGTCGGACGTGCGCGAAAGCCCGGCGCTGAAGATCATCGAGCTTCTGGAGACGCGCGCCGCCGACATCGCCTACCACGACCCCCACGTGGCGCGCATCCCGAAGACCCGCAAGCATCCGATGCTGGCCGGCAAGGACTGCATCCGCCTGTCGCGGGATTCGATCGCGGCCTACGACGCCGTCGTCATCGTCACCGACCACGACGATGTCGACTACGGCTTGCTGGCGAACCACTCGCGGCTGATCATCGATACGCGCAACGCCATGCAGCGCGCCAACATCGTCTGCGACCGGGTGGTGAAAGCCTAGGCAACAATCATCGGCATGATCCTGCCCGAAAACCGGGACCCACTTTTCGGGATCATGTTCCCTTGGCAGGCATGATCCTGCCCGAAAACCGGGACCCACTTTTCGGGATCATGCCCTAGGCAACTCTCGCCGGAGCGGCGGTCAAGGCGCGCACCACCGCGTCGAAGGCCGGCTTCGGCTGGTTGTTGGCATCGAACAGGGCCGGACGGGCGTCGCCCGTCCCTACCTTGCGCTTCTCGGAGGTGTAGCGGCGCACCACCCAGTTGTCGAAATCCGAGATGCCCCAGAAGACCAGCCGCTTCACCGCCTTGTGGCTGAGCACGGCGGTCAGGAATTCCTCGTAGTATTCGGCGACCAGCCGGTCGCGCTCGGCGATGTCCTGCGGCAGCGTGGAATCGTTGACGTCCAGCTCGGAGATGAAGACGTCGAGCCCCTGATCGGCGATGCGGTCGATCATCTCCAGCGTTGCGCGCGGCGAGGCGCGATAGACGGTCGAGAGATGGCCCTGGATGCCGACTGCGTGGATCGGGCTGCCCATGCGTTTCAGGTCGCGCAGCAGCGCGGTCATGTGCGCCTGCTTGGTGCCGCACCAGTATTCGCCGCATTCCAGATTGTATTCGTTGATGGAAAGGCGCGCCCGGGGCGCCGCCTCCTGCGTCGTGCGGAGGCAGAAGTCGATGAACTGCAGGCCATATTTCTGGATCAGCGGCTCGTTGCGGTAGCGCTGCTTTTCCTCGCCGAGGATCTCGTTGAAGACATCCCAGGATTCGGCATCGGGGTAGTGGCCGACGACATCCTTGATGAAGCCGCCATAGGTGGCCTTGACGTCTTCATAGCTCCCCGCCTCCGCCCAGCGGATCGGCTCCTCGTACCAGAACAGCGTATGGCCGTGGAAAGCCATCCTGTTGCGGACGGCGAAACGATGGATCGCATCGCAGGGCGCGAAATTGTAGGGCGACGCCTTCTCCGGGCGCAGGAAGCGCGGCTTCAGCTGCCATTCGGGCACGATCAGGGCGGAATGATAGGCGAGCAGACGCCGGTAGGCCGGGTCCTCGTTGCCGGAGAAGGCCGTGCCGATCTCCAGGCCGCGCGCCTTGCCGAGCTTCTTCAGCGACGGCAGCTTCTTCGCGGTCCCGGTCACGGAAACGTCGTCGAGCGCAGACTTCGGCACACAGGCCGCAAGACCCGCCGTCGCGGCGCCAAAGATCAGGGACCTACGAGACGGCATCGGCGCGCATGGCCTGCATAGAAGGCTGAAACTCTCCGGAATAGTGGCGAAAACCTACACGACGCGCGGCATTTCGCAAGCGCCCTGCCGTCCGCCCCGGGAACGGCCGACCTTGCCGATTGCACGCGCCCTACCCGCCATGATAGTCAGGCGGCTGCGCGGGTATGATGTAATGGTAGCCTGTCAGCTTCCCAAGCTGAACGCGCGGGTT
>VFQP010004826.1_pt1 | contig 12203 bp, 9 predicted proteins | sample 3512351 | NCBI WGS metagenome assembly VFQP01 (sample SAMN10412372, study PRJNA504923) | tailings metagenome | isolation source: Relicate 1 Philex TSF1 revegetated site | place: Philippines: Tuba, Benguet | collected 2017-08-29 | reverse complement strand
TCGGTCACCCACCCCCGGTGGAGCGGAGTGGTCAGCGCGCGGCGCTGCCCTCGGTGTAGTCGGCGTCCTGCTGCTTCCACGCGAACAGCGACCGCAGCTCCTTGCCGACCTTCTCGATCGGGTGCTGCGCGGCCTTCTCGCGGAGTGCCGTGAACTCCGGCGCGCCGGCGTCCTGGTCGTCGATGAAGCGCTTGGCGAACGCGCCCGACTGGATGTCGGCGAGGACGCCCTGCATGTTCTCCTTGACGCGGGCGTCGATGACGCGCGGGCCGGAGACGTAGTCGCCGTACTCGGCGGTGTCGGAGACGGACCAGCGCTGCTTGGCGATGCCGCCCTCCCACATGAGGTCGACGATGAGCTTGAGCTCGTGCAGCACCTCGAAGTACGCGATCTCCGGCTGGTAGCCGGCCTCGGTCAGCGTCTCGAAGCCGTACTGGACGAGCTGCGACACACCGCCGCAGAGCACGGCCTGCTCGCCGAACAGGTCGGTCTCGGTCTCCTCGGTGAACGTCGTCTTGATGACGCCCGCGCGGGTGCCGCCGATCGCCTTCGCGTACGACAGCGCGACGTCCCAGGCCTGGCCCGACGCGTCCTTCTCGACGGCGATGATGTCCGGGATGCCACGGCCCGCGACGAACTCGCGGCGCACCGTGTGGCCCGGCGCCTTCGGGGCGACGAGGATGACGTCGACGCCCTCGGGGGCCTCGATGTAGCCGAAGCGGATGTTGAACCCGTGCGCGAACGCGAGCGTCTTGCCCGTGGCGAGGTTCGGCTTGATCTCGTCGTTGTAGATCGAGCGCTGGTGCTGGTCCGGCGCGAGGATCATGATCAGGTCGGCCCACGCGGCGGCGTCCGCCACGGACTTGACCTCGAAGCCCTCGTCCTGGGCCTTCGCGACGGACTTGGAGCCCTCGCGCAGGGCGACGACGACCTCGACGCCCGAGTCGCGCAGGTTCTGGGCGTGCGCGTGGCCCTGGCTCCCGTAGCCGACGATCGCGACCTTCTTGCTCTGGATGATGGACAGGTCGGCGTCGTCGTCGTAGAACAGCTCAGCCACGATGGATCTCCTCGGTTCTTCGTTGCGGTGCAGGGGTCTGTTGCGGTGTCGCGCGGAACGGCGACCGGTGCGCGCCGACGCCCACGGGGGTCTCGGTGCGAGGGTAGGCGATGGTCAGGCGGAGCGGACGACTCGTTCCAGCGCACGGTCCGTGATGGAGCGGGAACCGCGCCCGACGGCGACGGTCCCCGACTTCACGATCTCGCGCACGCCGTAGGGCTCGAGGGCCCCGAGCAGCGCGTCGAGCTTCTCCCCCGTGCCCGTCGCCTCGATGGTCACGGCGTCGGGGACGACGTCGACCACCTTCGCGCGGAACAGGTTGACGACCTCGAGGACGCCGGTGCGGTGGGCGCCGTCGGCACGCACCTTGACGAGCAGGAGCTCGCGCTGCACCGACGCGGACGAGTCGAGCTCGACGATCTTGATGACGTTGACCAGCTTGTTGAGCTGCTTCGTCACCTGCTCGAGCGGGCGCTCCTCCACGTCGACGACCACGGTGATGCGCGAGATCTCCTCGTGCTCGGTGGGGCCGACGGCGAGGGAGTGGATGTTGAAGGCACGGCGGGCGAACAGGCCCGCGACGCGCGTCAGCACGCCGGGCTTGTTCTCGACGAGCACGGAGAGGGTGTGGCGGGACATCGGTCAGTCCTCCAGGGACAGGGGTCGGATCGAGGCTGCATTGCGCTGCAGCCGAGTGCCTTGCTTCGCTGCGGCCCTCAACCTCCGCTGCATTCCGCTCAGTCCTCCCGGTCCCAGGCGGGCGAGATGCCCCGCGCGTACTGGATGTCGTCGTTGCTCACGCCGGCGGCGACCATCGGCCACACCATCGCGTCGCGCGAGACGTTGAAGTCGATGACCACCGGGCGGTCGTCGATCTCCATCGCGCGCTTGATCGCGGCGTCCACCTCGCCCATCGACTCGACGCGGATGCCCTCGCACCCGTACGCGTCGGCGAGCTTGACGAAGTCGGGCACGCGCGCCGTGCCGTGGCCGGTGTGCAGGTCCGTGTTCGAGTAGCGCTGGTCGTAGAACAGCGTCTGCCACTGGCGCACCATGCCGAGCGAGCTGTTGTTGATCAGCGCGACCTTGATGGGGATCTCGTTGATCGTGCAGGTGGCGAGCTCCTGGTTGGTCATCTGGAAGCAGCCGTCGCCGTCGATCGCCCACACCGTGGCGTCGGGGCGGCCGACCTTCGCGCCCATGGCCGCCGGGATCGAGAAGCCCATGGTGCCGAGGCCGCCGGAGTTGAGCCACGTCCGCGGGTGCTCGTAGCGGATGAACTGGGCCGCCCACATCTGGTGCTGCCCGACGCCCGCGACGTAGATCGACTCGGGGCCCGAGATCTCGCCCAGGCGGGAGATGACGTGCTGCGGGGCGAGGTGGCCGTCGTCGGGCTCCGTGTAGCCGAGCGGGTACGTCTCGCGCCAGTCGTCGATCTGGCGCCACCAGGCCTCGACGTCCGGCTTGCCCTTGGCCTCGTGCTCACGCTCGAGCTCCGGCAGCAGGTCGGTGATGACCTCCTTGAGGTCGCCGACGATCGGCACGTCCACGTCACGGTTCTTGCCGATCTCCGCGGGGTCGATGTCGGCGTGCACCACCTGCGCGTGCGGGGCGAAGCTCGACAGCGCGCCGGTGACGCGATCGTCGAAGCGGGCGCCGAGCGACACGACGAGGTCGGCCTTCTGCAGCGCCGCCACGGCCGGGACGGTGCCGTGCATGCCGGGCATACCGAGGTTCTGGGGGTGCGTGTCGGGCACCGCGCCGCGGGCCATGAGCGTCGTCACGACGGGCGCGCCCGACAGGTCGACGAGGCGGCGCAGCTCGGCCGACGCGTTCGCGCGGATCACGCCGCCGCCCACGTACAGGACCGGGCGGCGGGCCGTCGCGAGCAGGCGCGCGGCCTCCTTGATCTGCTTGCTGTGCGGCTTCGTCACCGGGTGGTAGCCCGGGAGCTGCACGTCCTGCGGCCAGGAGAACGTGGTGCGGGACTGCATCGCCGACTTCGCGATGTCGACGAGCACCGGGCCCGGGCGGCCGGTCGAGGCGATGTGGAACGCCTCGGCGATGGTGCGCGGGATGTCGTCCGGGTCGGTGACCAGGTAGGAGTGCTTGGTGATCGGCATCGTGATGCCGACGATGTCCGCCTCCTGGAAGCCGTCGGTGCCGATCATCGACTCGGCGACCTGGCCGGTGATCGCGACGAGCGGGATCGAGTCCATGTTCGCGTCGGCGATCGGGGTGACGAGGTTCGTCGCGCCCGGGCCCGACGTCGCCATGGTGACGCCGACGCGGCCGGTCGCGTGGGCGTAGCCCTGCGCCGCGTGGCCGCCGCCCTGCTCGTGGCGCACGAGGATGTGGCGCAGGCGCTGGGAGTCCATGAGCGGGTCGTACGTCGGGAGGATCGCACCACCCGGGATGCCGAAGACGACCTCGGCACCGGCCTCCTCGAGCGAGCGGACGATCGACTGCGCGCCCGTCATCTCCTCGCCCGTCGGGGCGCCGTTCGAGGCGCCGGCCGGGCGAGCCGTGGCTGCGCGCCGGACGTCGCCGCGCGGGGCGACCGACGCGGGTGTCGGGGCGGGCTTCGGCGCCGCGGCGGCGGGCGCCGGGGCGCCCTGTCGCGGAGGTGCCGGGGTGGGACCCTGGGCCATGGTGTCTCCTGCGTGTCGTGGCCTCGGCCCGGCGGGCGCCCCGTGGGGCGCTCCGCCGGGAGCCGGAGCCGACCGTGGTGGTGCGGTCGTGCTGGTCGCGGTGTGCGGGTGCCGGTCCTCGCGGGTCTCGCGGGTGCGGCGCTCGCGGTGGCCGGGTAGGCCTGCCGCGGTCTGTCTGCCGTGCTGATGGCGTTGTGGTGGCAACAAAAAACCCCTCGGACCCGGGATGCCGGGCTGGACGAGGGGTGAGCGCGCTGACGAAGCCTGGTGGCGTGGCCTCAGCCGGCGCGCTCAGGAAGTACTACAAGGAGGATCGTCTGCACGTCTGGGACTGTACGCCCATGTCCCGGTGATGTCACGTGTCGAGGCGGCCGTCTCACGCACTGGGACGTGCGGGGCGCGGCCCGGTGCGCCGGAGCGCCCGTCCCTCCCACGGCTCCAGGTGACCGACGGCGCCCGGCCGGGTGCCGTCGTCGGCCCGCCCGGGGTGCGTGGTCACCAGGACCGACGCCTCCTCCCAGCCCGTGAGCGTCCCGGCCGGGACGTCCTGCGGCACGCCACCGACGTTGACGAGCACGAGCAGCTCGTCCCGGACGGTCGTCCCGTCGGGCCCGGGCGCGTCGAGGGCGCGCGTGAACGCGTAGACCGCCTCGTGGTCGGGCAGCAGCATGCGGAAGTCGCCGAGCGCGACGACCGGCTCCTCCCGGCGCAGCGCGACGAGCCGCCGGTAGAAGTGCAGCACGGAGTCCTCGTCGGCCCAGGCGGCCTCCGCGTTGATCGTCGTGTGGTTCGGGTTGACCTCGAGCCACGGCGTCCCCGTCGTGAAGCCGGCGTTCGCGCTCGCGTCCCACTGCACGGGCGTGCGGGCGTGGTCGCGGCTCGCGTGCGCGAGCACGGCGAGCATCTCCCCGTCGGTCCGCAGGCGCGGGGCGCCCGTGCGACCGGTGAGCTCGCGGAAGTACCCGAGCGACTCGACGTCCTGGTACTGCTCGATCCGCGTGAACGGTGCGTTCGTCATGGCGAGCTCCTCGCCCTGGTAGACGTAGGGCGTGCCGCGGTGCAGGTGCAGCAGGAGGGCGAGCGCCTTCGCCGAGGCGACGCGGTGCTCCGGGGAGTCGTCGCCGAACCGCGAGACGACGCGCGGCTGGTCGTGGTTGTCCCAGTAGAGGGCGTTCCAGCCCCGGTGGGCGAGGCCCGCCTGCCAGCGGCCGAGGGTCGCCTTGAGGTCGGCGAGGTCCCACCGGACCGGGTCGTACCGGGTCGCGCCGTGGTCGATGCCCATGTGCTCGAACTGGAACACCATGTCGACCTCGCGACGGTCCGGGTCGGTGTACCGCACGCCGTGCTCGACCGTCACGCCCGGCGTCTCCCCCACCGTGAGGATCTCCCGGCCCCGGGCGAGGTAGGGCGCGAACACCTCGCGGTGCATCTCGGCGAGGAACTCGTGCACGCGCGGGCCGTCCGTGTAGTGCGGGCTCCCGTCCCCGTACGTGCCCCAGTGCACCTCGCCGTCGGGCAGCGAGCCGTCGGGCGCGACGTCCTTGGAGATGAGGTTGATGACGTCCATGCGGAAGCCGTCGACCCCGCGGTCGAGCCACCGCCGCATCATCGCGTAGACCGCCTCGCGGACGTCGGGGTTCTCCCAGTTGAGGTCCGGCTGCTTGGTGTCGAACAGGTGCAGGTAGTACTCGCCCGAGGCCTCGTCGAACCGCCACGCGCTGCCCCCGAAGAACGAGCGCCAGTTCGTCGGCTCGGCGCCCGGGGCGCCGGGCTCCATGCCCTCGCGCGCGGGCCGCCACCAGTACCAGTCGCGCCGCGGGCTCTGCGCCGACGAGCGCGACTCGACGAACCACGGGTGCTCGTCGCTCGTGTGGTTGACGACGAGGTCCATGACGAGCTTCATCCCGCGCGCGTGCAGCCCCTCGATCAGGGCGTCGAGGTCCGCGAGCGACCCGAACAGCGGGTCGACGTCCTCGTAGTCGCTGATGTCGTAGCCGTTGTCCGCCTGCGGCGACCGGTACACCGGGGACAGCCACACGACGTCGACGCCCAGCCGCTCCAGGTGGTCGAGGCGTCGCGTGATCCCCGGGAGGTCCCCGATGCCGTCGCCGTCGGTGTCCTGGAACGAGCGCGGGTACACCTGGTAGACGACCGAGCGCGTCCACCAGGGGGCGTCACCGGGCGTCTCGGCGCCGGGCCACCCGCCGCGGGGCAGGGGGTCCGGGGTGGGTGCGGACGAGGTCATCGCACGGCTTCCTCTCAGGTCAGGGGGTCCTGGTCCCAGCCTGCCCGACGCCGCGCGCCGCGGCGACGCGACGGGCGGGGTCCGTGAGGACGTCGACGTCGTCGACCCACTGCTCGACGGTCCCGACGCCCGGTGGCAGCGCCTGCACCACCGGGTCCTGGATCGCGGACGTCACCACGTCGGCCACCGGCCCGAGCCCCCGGAAGGGCCGGTCGAAGAACGGGACGACGACGTCGGTCACGGTCGGGAGGCCCACCTCGCCCTGGAGGTCGTGCAGGGTCTCCAGCCCTCGGCACAGCGCCGCCTCGCGCGCCCGCCAGTCGTCGGCTGCGAGCGCCTCCGCGAGGTCGGGCCCGGCGGCGACGGCACGCGGGAGCGCGGCGAACGTCGTCCCGAACCACTTCGCGTACGGCGGCCAGCGCCGCTCGAGCAGGAAGCCGAGGTGCATCGCGGCGCGCACGAGCCGGGCGGCGACGACGCGCGACCCGAGGTCGTCGCCGCGCTCCGCCGTCCGGCCGACGAACGGCAGCTCCTGCCCGATCCGCGCCCAGTCGACGGCGACCGCGTACCGCCACAGGTCGTCGGGATACCAGGCGAGGCGCTCGCGCGCCGCGGTGACCTGGCCGCCGGTGTCCACGAACACCGGCCCGGCCGTCACCTCGAGGACCGCCTGACCGGTGAGCGTGAGCCAGTCGTCGACGGCGAGCGGTCGCGTCGCGTCGACGCTGAGGCGCGACGTGACGAAGCCCGACGGCGACGCGACCTCGACCTGGTGCGGACCGTGCGGGCTCCACGTGGTCGGGAACCGGGTCGGGTGCCCGGCGAACGTGTCGGGCAGCGCCGCGCCGAGCAGCGCGTCGACCTCGTCGACCATCGGCTCGTCGACCAGCAACGTCAGGCGCAGGCCCCAGTCGTGGTCGCGCGACGTCGCGTCGTCGAGCCCGAGGACGTCGGACCCGCTCCCGAGGCGTCCCGCCGCGTGCGGCAGCCCGGGCCAGCGGTCGAGCAGGATCGGCCCGACGACCTCGTCGTAGTAGCGCCGCGCGAGGTCGGTCCCGGACGCCGCCCGGACGTCCTGCCGAGCGCGGCGTGGAGCAGTCACGGCAGCGACGGGCTCGACGAGGACGGCGCCTCGGGGCGGGGTCGCGGACGATCGTCGCCGGGGTCGGAGGTGATCGGCTGCTCCGGTAGCCGCGGAGGCCACGCGCGCCACCCGGACTGCCGCACCAGGGCGAGCTCGGTGGGACCGGTCGGGCGCCAGAGGGTGACAGTCTCTTCCGACGCGGCGGGTCGCGGACGGGTCGGCGCGTTCATGGGCCCATCCTGGTCGCTGCGCCCTCTCGCGCGCAGCACCAATTCACCAGTCCGTGGCGCCCGCGAACGACGTCGGTGCCGGGTCGACGCCCAGCACGTCGCGCAGGACCGCGAGGTCGTAGGTGCGTTCCATCGCGAGGTGGCTCAGCGCGTACCGGGTCAGGCGTGGCGGCTCGGGGCGGCGCAGCCGCCGGGCGACCGTCTCGACCGCGCCCGCGAGCGCCCAGGCGGGGCGCACCGGGACGGCGACGACCCGCACGGCGGTACCGCGGCGGCGCAGCGCGTCGACGAGCGCGTCGCGCAGCACCACCGGCTCGGCGTCGGCGACGTTCGCGACGAGCCACCCCGGGGAGGGCCCTCCCCCGCCGCATTGCGCCCGGACCGTCTCGTCGGGCAGCACGACGGCGGCGCGCACCGCGGCGAGCAGCGTGTCCACGTGGGTCAGGGACTGGAGCACGCGCCCGCCGCCCGGCAGGACGAGGCGTCCGCGCCGTACGGCGGCCTCGACGCGCGGCAGGAGCGTCGTGTCGCCCGGCCCGTAGACGGCGTGCGGGCGCAGCACGACGACAGCGCCTCGGTCGGGGTGGCGCGCGACGTCGCGGGCCAGCGCGCGCTCGGCCTCCGCCTTCGTCGTGCCGTAGGCGTCGAGGTACCGGGCGACCGGCGCCTCGTGCTCGCGCGCGCGGACGCTCGGGCGGTACGGGTCGTACACGCTGCCGGACGAGACGTGCACGAACCGCGCGCCAGGGAACGTGTCGCGGACCGCGAGCGTCCCGGCGACGTTCGTGGCGCGCGCGACGTCGAGCGCGCACCAGTCGGACACGGCGGCGCCCGCGTGCACGACGGCGTCCACCGGGGGCGCGTCGGCGAGCGGACCGGTGGTGAGGTCCCAGGCGAGGTGCCAGGCGCCGTCGACCGCCGGGTCGCGGCGGGAGGACGTCCAGACCTCGTGGCCGTCGGCGACCAGCCCGCGCGCGACCGCTCCCCCGACGAACCCCGACGCCCCGGTGACGACGACCCTCACGCGCGGGTGCCGGGGGTGTCTCGGCCGACGGCGGTGGGCGCGGCGGCCACCAGCGGCTCGGCGGGCCCGGTCGGCGCGGCGGGCACGGTCGGCGCGGCGGGCACCAGCGGCGCGGCGGCGCGCGAGAGCGCGGCGCGGTCGGGCTTGCGCGAGCGACCGGCGAGCGGGATGCGGTCGGCGAGCAGCACGACGTCCGGCAGCGCGTCGTGGTCGAGCACGCCCGGCAGCGCGGTGCGCACCCGGTCCACGAGCGGGTGGTGCGGGTCCAGATGCACCGCCGCACCGGCGTCGGGCCGAGGGTCGGTCCCGGTGCCCGCGTCCGGCCGACAGTCTCCCGACGCCGAGGTGACGACGAGCGCGACCCGCTCGTCGCCGTCGACCTGGGGCACCCCCACGAGCAGCGCCTCGCCGACGCCGTCGAGCGCCGCGACGCGCGGCTCGTAGAGGCCGGGGTAGATGTTCGTCGTGCCGCGGATGATCATGTCCCGCGCGCGGCCGACGAGGACGAGCCGTCCCGCGTCGTCGAGGCGTGCGAGGTCGCCGGTGCGGTGCTCCGCGGCCCGTGCGCCCGCGCCGCGGGCGGGGGCGTCGAGGTCGTGCAGGTAGCCCGCCATGAGCGACGGCCCGGACAGCACGAGCTCACCGACGACGTCGTCGCGGCCGGGCTCCCCGACGACGGTGTCCCGGCCTTCCTCGGGCTCCTCGTCCTCGACCGGGTCGAGCCGCACGACCGTGCCGGGCAGCGGGACGCCGACGAGGTCGCCGTCGCCCGCGTACGCGAGCTTCTCGCGGGCCTCGACCACCGCGACCGGCAGGATCTCCGTCATCCCGTACACCGCGACCCACCGCGTGCCGGGCAGCACGCGCGTCGCGCGCTCCAGGAGCGCGCGGGTCACGGGAGCGCCGCCGACGAGCGCGACGCGCGGCCCGTGCGCAGGCACCGTCCCGGCCTCGATCGCGTCGAGCAGCGCCGTGACGTCCGCGGGCACGAGGTACGTGCCTGCGGCGCCGTCGAGCTGGCGCGCGAAGGTCGTGATGTCGCGGCCCGGCGGGTCGGCCGGCACGGACCACGTGGCGCCCGCCAGCAGCGCCGGGACGCCGAGCAGCATCTGGTCGGTGTGCACGACGTCGCCCGGCGCGAGCGCGAACACGTCGCGCAGCAGGTCGCACCCGGCGAGCAGCGACCCGGCCGTGTGCACGACGGCCTTCGGCTGCGCCGTCGTGCCGGACGTGAAGACGGTGAGCGCCTCACGGTCCGGGTCGAGCGGCGGCAGCGCCGCGCGATCGACCGCGCTCGCGGCGAGGCGGCGGGCGGCGCGCGAGCCGCGCGGCACCCCGGGGAGCCACGGGCCGGCGTGCACGTGCCGCAGCGGGAGGCTCGCGTAGTCGGGCAGGAGCAGGCCCCGCGACCGGGCCAGACGGCGCAGCGGCCCGCGCGAGACGGCGTAGAGGAGCGACTCGGTCGTCGCTAGCGACGGCCCGGCCGCACCCACGCGCGCGGCGAAGAGCTCCGGCGTCGAGCCGGGGTCGACGAAGACGACGGTCCCGCCCGCCCGGACCACCCCGAACGCGAGCACGACGCCCTCCGGCCGGGGCCGCACCGAGAACAGGGCGCGGTCACCCGGCGCGAGGCCGTCGGCCGCGAGCGCCGTCGCGGTCGCCTCGACGCGCCGCGCGAGGTCGGCGTACGTGACCTCCTCGCGCACGCGCGCACCGCGGCGGCCCGGCCGCGTCCAGCGCCGGAGCGCGACCGCGTCGGCGGACGCGTGCCCGGCGGCCCCGCGGGCGAGGATCGGGGCGAGCAGGTGGCGGGATACGGCGTCGGGCGTGGTCACGCCGCCTCCCCCGCCGACGACGCGGCCGATCCCGCGACCGGGCCCGACGCGCGCACCTCACCGCCGACGGCCCGTACGACGAGCGAGCGGTACGCCGGGATGAGCACGCCGCGGGCGGCGGCGCGGTCGGTGACCTGGAGGCTCTGACCCGCCGCGGCGACCGGGCGCAGGGCGTCCAGGACGGCATCGACCTGGGCCGTCGCGAGCGGCATCCCGAGGCAGAAGTGCGGTCCGGCGCCGAACCACAGGTGCCGCACCGCCGGGTCGACGGGGGCGTCCGGGTCGAAGGGGCCCGCGTCCTGGCAGCAGGAGATCGTCGCGATCACGACCCGGTCGCCCGCGCGGACGCGGACGTCGCCCACGGTCGCGTCGGCGCGCACCGAGCGCAGCATCGCGGGCGTCGGTGCCGTGACGCGCAGCGCCTCCTCGACGACGCGGCCGCGCAGCGCCACGGCCTCCGGCCCGGCGCCGGGGTCGGCCCCGAGGAGCCGGTCGAGCCAACCGGTGTCCGCGGTGAGTGCCACGAGGCGCGGCACGAACGACTGGATGGTCTCGGTGCCCGTGAGGACGAACGCGCCGACGGCGCCCAGCGCCTCCTCCTCCGAGAGCCCGAGCTCGCGCATGCGCCCGGGGACGGTCGCGGGGTCCCCCGCGCGGTACGCGTCGCGCGCCGGCGCGGACAGCCGTGCGAGGACGGCGCGCGCGTGCCGCACCTGGCTGGGCGTGAGGCTGCGCCGGTGCAGGCGCACGAGCCCGACCACGGACTGCGCGGCGGTCATCGCCTCGCGGACGGCGGCGTCCGTCGGGGGCAGCCCGGTCATCGCGCAGACGACCGTCCCGGCCATGGTCGCCGTCTCCGCCACGAGGTCGACTCGTTCGCCCGCGAGCAGCCGCGGAGCGAGGCCTGCGAGGACGTCGGGCACGCTCACCGCGACGAGGTCGCGCACCGCTCGGGGCGTGAAGAGACCCGACAGCGCCCGGCGCAGGCGCGCGTGGTCGGCGCCCTCCATGTTGAGGAGCACGGACGGGCCGAGCACGGGCGTCCACAGGTCCGACGGCGACCCCGGGCCCACCTTGGAGAAGTGCTCGGTGTCGAGCAGCACGGCGCGCGCCGTCGCGGCGTCGGACACGACCACCCCGATCCCGGGGACGCGCACGACCGGGCCGCGGTGCCGCAGGGCCCGGATCGCCGGGTAGACGAGCGGGTGCGCCCCGCGCTGCACCCGCTCCTCCCAGCGCATCGCCGCGGCGAGCCCGGCGGGTGCGGGCGCGAGCGCCGTGCCGGTCACCGGATGTCCACGAGCTCGGGCCGGTAGCGGTGGTCGGCGTACCAGCCGAGCGTGCGGACGAGGCCCCACGCGTGCGCCCGGCGCGTCGAGGCCCGCACGACGACGTCACGGTGCGCGCCGTACCGCCGCGTGCGGCGGCGCACCGCGTTGACGAGCGCCCGGTCCTCGTGGACGTCCTCGATCGCGGTGCGCGGGAACCCGCCCGCCGCCTCGTACAGCGCCGCCGTGATCGCCATGTTGCAGCCCGGCGCCATGACGTAGGGCCCGAGGTAGGACGGGTCCTGGTTGCCGGGGCGGAAGCGCCCGAACGTGCTCGCGACGCTCACCGCCGCGGAGAGCACGCCCTGCTGGACGCGCGAGACCGGGCGGTCGTCGGTACGCGGCACGAGCCGTCCCGCGACGAGGTCGTGCCCGCTCGCGAACGCAGCCCGCACGCGTCGGGTCCAGTCGGGCAGCGGCAGGCAGTCGGCGTCGGTGCGGGCGAGGTGGGTCGCGCCCTGCGCGATCGCCGCCCGCATCCCCGTGTCGGCCGCCGCGCCCGTGCCCTTCTGCGGCTCGTCGACGACGCGCCACCGCGTCATGCCCCACGCCGCCGCGGTCGCGCGCGCCAGGTCGCCCGTGCCGTCCGACGACCCGTTGTCCACGACGACGAGGTCGAAGTCCGTGTCCTGCTGGTCGCGCAGCGCCTCCAGCGTCGCGACGATCCCGTGCGCCTCGTCGCGCGCGGGCACCACGACGGCGAGCCGCTGCGTGCTCGCCACTCCTCGCGTGAACCGCCGGGTGCTCAC
>VFQP010004825.1_pt1 | contig 12204 bp, 9 predicted proteins | sample 3512351 | NCBI WGS metagenome assembly VFQP01 (sample SAMN10412372, study PRJNA504923) | tailings metagenome | isolation source: Relicate 1 Philex TSF1 revegetated site | place: Philippines: Tuba, Benguet | collected 2017-08-29 | reverse complement strand
CATCTAGGTAGGACGCGGCGAAGGTGAGGACGAGTTGAAAAAGGCCGGTGGTGGGCTCTGCTCGCGGATGAGCCAAGGCCGCGCGCACTCGCTCTGCGCGATCAGAAGCTGCATCGCCCGCGCCTGATCGCCTCACCTGGCGGAGAGCTGGTCCAGCGCGCGCTTGACGAAGAACATCGACCCGGCTCCGCCACCGAGCTGCTGCGCGTTGGCCTCGAGCACGAGGTTGAGCGCCTCGTCCTGGACGCCGGGGGCAAAGCGGGAGATGTCGCGCTTGAGGATGGGTGCCATCTCGAGCTGCTGAGCTCTGGTGGAGGAAACTGGTGTGCGCCGGGAGGGTGCGTAGGCTGTGCAGGCCCTGGTGCTCTGCAGTGTTGTGCTCTGCAGCGTCTTGTGTGTGCGCGCAGCACTTGAGTGCGGACTCTGGCGCACCGGGGAGGGGGCGCGGGCGCCGGGGGTTGGAGCGTGCGATCATGCGAAGGTCGCAGGGAGCGGAGCCCTCTTCATCGCGCGCGCACCTGCACGTCACATTGCTCACCACGTCTGCGATCAGCCGCTGTGCCGCTCGAGTGCCTCTTGGCTCCGCGGGGCTCATCTGCTGGGGCAGCCAACCCTGGGTCGCGCGGGGCGCTCGTATGCGCTCAAGCGCCTGCACACAGCCCCCATGGGTGGAGGACGCCGCAACGCAGCTGCCGCTTGCCTCTGCGCCTCTCCATCCCGTGTGTGACGCGTCGCTCGACGTGACGCTGGCTCTCCCCCTCGGCCCTTTTGCTGTTTCGGGCCCACCCGCACGGGCCGCATCGCGGCGCACGAACTCACCAGACGAGGACCAGAGAACACATAAGAGACGCGTCGCCGCCCCCTCCTGCGCCGCGCGCTGTGCTGGCGCGTCCTGTGCAGCTGCACCCCCCTCCCTCTCGCCAGGATCTTTGACCAGGCTGCCCCAGCCGGCTGGCGCTGCCGCGAGCACTGAGCGAGGCAGCATCCGCCTCAGCAACGGGTGAGGTCCGCATCAGCGGTCGCCGACGACGGGTTCGGTCTGGGCTCCGCCGAGCGGCACTCGGGCGCATGTCTCTGAACGCGTAGCTACAGCGCGGCTCAGGAAGGGGAGCAAGCGCAAGCGCAGCGACGACGCCAACAGCTCGACCAGCGACCCACAGAGAGCGCGCCTGCGCTCTCAGTTACTCGCCCGGGCGTTCGGCCGTGCGCTCATCGAGGTGGTGCCGGGCTGCAGCGGCAGAGGTGGCGAGTAGCGGGGCCCCTTTGCCAGCGAACCGGCCTGGCTCCGCAGCAGCTGCGCCTCAGCAGCACACCAGCGACGCATCGATCCTCGCAGAGGCTCCTCGCGGAGGCCCTCGCGGGCGCGCTCGCGGGTGAGATGCACCTGCCACGCACGACCCACCAGGAGTTGGGCCGGCTTTGCTTTGTGTGCGCAGGCGCTAGGCACCTCACCATCGGGCGCGCATAGTCCCTACCACCTAACCCAATGGCAACAACGACGCCAACGACGGCGCTGCCGCCGCCGCCGCCGCCGCCCACCTCGAGCGGCGGCGGCGACGAGCCCTTTCCGATCGGCTACGTGATCGCCATCACAGTGGGCGGAGCGGTGGGCCTCACGCTCCTACTGGTCGCGTGCTTCTGCGGCCTCCGGTGCTACAGGCGCTGGAAGCGGCGGCGCGGCTTCAGGTGCGCGAGGAAGCGGCACCCTCCCCGCTCGGCCATTGGGCGGGCCGGCAGCAGCATCACGTCCTGCAGGCGGAGCGCGCCAGGATCCACAGGCTCGCACTGCGGGGGGCGGGTGCGCTCCGGCGGTGTCCCGGCAGATCCGCACGAAATCACGAGTCGAAAAAGCCGCGTGCTCCTCGCGTGGTAGATCACCACGTCCCGCCACGTCCCGCGAGCACACAGGCACTCTTGGGGGAGCTCGCTTTGTGGGCCTTTGCATCCACCAGGCCAGGCGTGCACGCAGCCGTGCGGGACGGCCGCTTCGAACGCCCTGCCCGGCCTTCCCCCGCCCTTCACTCACGTGACGCCCTTTCCCCCCCACGACACCAACCGCCCCAGACACACGCCACCGCTCCGTCCCCAAATCACGCGACTCCACCACCACTTCACTGGCACACCCTGCGTGTGATGGCCCCTTTCTCTCAACTCGCGCACCTCGCGGCACCCTTGCCGCCCCGCCCGCCGCGCGCACGCGCCGCATGCATGCACACCTCCCCCACCAACCACCACGTACGCCGTGCGACGTGCGCCACGCAGGCAGTACGACGTGGAGCACCAGCTGGGCGACGGCAAGGGCGGGCCCGGCGCCGTGGCGCGCGTGGCGCTGCCTGGCGACGCCAACGGCAAGGGCGGCGCCAACAGCAAGGCGGCGGTGCTCAAGGGCATGAGCCACCTTGCCACCATCAAGGAGGCCGAGCTGACTGTGTCGCCCAACGTGGTGGTGGACCTGGGGGACCACGAGAAGCTGGAGCTCAACGTGAGGAGCAGGAGGGCGGGGGAGCAGGAGGAGGGATCCAGGAGCAGGAGGGAGCAGCGCGCGTGTTGTGGTGCCCGGGTGGGGCGTGTTGTTCGGGTGGCCACGGCAAGCTAAAGCTCAACGTGAGGAGGGATGGATGGGGGTTGGGGGGAAGCAGGGGCAGAGGTAGGAGAAGGGAGCAGCGCGCTGCGTTTGCGTGTCGGGCGTGTCGGGAGCGGGTGCTGTGGTGAGCATGAGGCGCTGGCGGGCCGACGCCGGCGTTGCTTTTCCGCATGCGTGCGCCCCCCTGCCTGCGCAGGGCCTGAGCGTGATGCAGTCGGGCCAGCAGGCCTCGGGAGCCGCGGCCGGCGCCGCGGCGGCCGCGCACCGGCCCCCGCCGCTGCAGACGTCAGGCTCTGCCAACGGGAGGCTGGTGCGCGCTCCTTTCTGTCTCTTCAGTTCACAGACTGAACCTGGGAAAGTAAAGGAAAGAGTTCTGAACTGGAAAGGAAACCACCTTGGTACCTTGTGGTTGATCGCGCAGGAGAAGCTGCCGAGCAACGGTCCCTCGACGGGCGGCCGCATGTCCTCCATCCTCCGGTGGCTCGAAAGCACCGAGTTCCCAGGCGAGTCGCCCACCCACCTCCCTGACCGAAAGAAAGGGACCATGGAGACGCCAGGAGCCCGCCGCTGGCTGCGGCAGCTTCGCGGCAGCTCCTGCAGCGCCCGTGCCCCACCTGCATTGGCAGCTGGAGGGCTGACGCTGTCGTGCGTGGCATGCGTGTGTGAGCGTGTGCAGGGGACCGGGCGGTGGCGGCGCCGGGCGGCGGGCTGGTGCCCGCCACGTCGACGGCGTCGCTGCCCACGCCGCACGGCGCCGGCGGCGCGCTGTCGCCGACGCTGTCGCTGCCGGCGGCGACGGGCCGCCTGGCGGCCAGCATGCGCGGCATCCTCGGCCGGCAGGTGAGGGTTAGGGTTAGGGTTAGGCGCCCCTCTTCTTTGGCACTGCGGGTGGGGCGAAGGGAGGCTGGCGTGCTTCATCCTGTAGTAGCGGCAGGAAACCCACTGGCCCGTCGTTGCCAAGGGAAGGAGGCACGTGCCGCCACTCTCGCCGGCCTGAGAGCATGCGCTGGTGGTTCTACCCGCACTCTGCCCGTGACACGGGAGAGCGGTGGAGCTCGTCTTCAGTCAGGCCACGCTGACGAGTCGTGCTCGAATGTGTGCGCGTGCCGCTCCGCCCGCATGCGGCGCAGGAGAGCGCCGAGGTGGCCGAGATGCGCCGGCGGCTGCTGCTGGCGGCGGGCCACCAGTACGCCGGCGACAGCGCCAACGCGCCCATCGACCTCAAGGTGCTTGCGTGCTGCTTGCATGAGGGGGTGCAAACAGCCAGAGGGGAAGACCAGGGGCAGTCTTTGCGTGGGCCCCGCCGGAGCAACACGCACTCACGCTGCGCGCCGCGTCCCCGCCGCTGACGCCTCGGAATGCCACACACACCACGCCCACCTCACCTTCACACGCCCGTGCTGCCCCCTGCCTCGAGCCCCGCAGGGCATCACCTTCGCGCGCCTGCCGCCCTCGCGCATGACCTCCCCGGCGCCCTCGTCCGTCCACGGCGACAACCTCTCGGTCGCCGGATCGGCAATCTCCCGCTCGCGCACGCAAATCTCGCGCCTGCCACTCGGGGTGAGACGCCGCCCCCTTCCCTCCCCCCGCCTCTTCCCTCGCGTCCCTCCCTCCGCCACCACACGCCGCTCCTTTTCCCTGACCTTCCCTTTCGATTCCCATTGTGATGTTGTCGTCCGCAGACGACGCACGACGGGCTGCCCGCCGCCGAGATGGGCCCCCCCGAGCAGCAGCTGCAAAAGTCGGCCTCAGCCCGCACGCCGCGCAGCCTCAACGGCGCGCCGCCGCCGCACTTCCCGCCGCAGTACACGGCGCCGGCGCTCGCCCGCCTCAGCCAATCGGGCTCTGGCGCCGCCGCCGCGCCGGCCACAGTCAGCTCCGTCAACGGCGTGGCCTTCGCTACCATTGGCCTCGCCCGCACGTCGGTCGGCCGCCCGGGTGACGCCGACGCCACGCCCTCGGCCACGCCGCGCGGCAGCGCGGCGGCCGCCAGGAACTCGGCGGCGGCGGCGAACGCGGCCGCGCAGGCGGGCCGCGGCGGGCTGCCGCAGCAGCAGCACCAGCAGCAGCCGCCCTCGCCCTTCCTGCCGCAGGGAGGCGCGCGGCCGCCGCTGCCGCCCTCCGCCTCGCAGCTGATGCAGCAGCAGCTCTCGCCGCGGGGGCCCCCGCCGCCCCCCCCCGCCGCTGCAGTAGCACCCCAAATGGGCTACGACCAAGCCATGGCGGTGCTGGAGAGGGCGGCGGACCCTGGCGGCGGCGCACCGCCGACCGCAGCAACCGCCGCCATCGCACCGGGCGTCGTCGCCGCCTCCAAGGCGGCGCTTCAAGCGGCGGCCGCCGCCGCCACCACGTCGCCGCGGCCACCGGAGACGCCGCAGCAGGGCCAGGAGCAGCACACGGCCTCCCCTCCTCCTCCTCCTCAGCAGCAGCAGGGCACAGTGCCCATGGTGACGGTGCTCTCTGGCGCGGAGGTGGCGCTGCCGCCGCCGCCGCCGCCGCCGCTCCCCATCAGCTCGGCGCCGTCTGGAGCGCAGCAGTGAGGCAGCCCTCGGGTGGCCAGCAGCACCTGTCCGTTTCCCGTCCCTGCGCCCCTGGGATTCCAGGGCCTGCGCTGCGTTGGGCATCCGTTTCTCCACGGAACGCAACAAAACTCTCTTGCGCTGTGGCCGCGGCGCGTCCCCCTGGGGCGATGCAGGCCGTGTGGCTGGGGAGGGCTTGACAGCGACGCTCCTGCCAGGCGGGCGCCTGCTGCGCACGCTGCCCGCCTGCTTCGCTTTGCTCCTGCGCACGCAACGCCGTTGCAGCCAGAGAGCCCTGCCGCCCCCGTGGTCCCGCACCTCAACCTGTCCCCCACGCACACCTCATTCATGAATGCGCGCCTTTAAACGGGCCCCACGCCTCCCCCCTATCCTCTCCTCCGCTCTGCACCGCGCCCACCATGCATTTGGCAGCAGCAAAGCGCAGCGTAGCACAGCGTGGGGGCGGCCGTATCACGACCCCTGGAAGTGCGAGGGGGCGGCGACCACACGTTCCTGTCCCTCGCACGGCAAGCGGCACCGCCCAGCCTCCTCATCCCCTCTTGCTCCTGGCGCACACGGGCCTCCACCCGCCAACCCGCTCGGCGCTCGTCTTTCCCTGCTGCTTCCGCGCACCGCCGCCGCCGCCGCCCTGCTGCTGCTTAGCGCGCCCCCCATCACCCCCAGCACTCTTGGGTGCGCGGCGGCCTCCCGCGCAGCCCCACCCTCGCTCCTTCCGCCCTCCCGCCTGCCCCCTCACCCCGTCAGGGACTCACGTGCCCTCTGCCTGCGTTCCAACCAACGACGACAGGTCTGCATGGCGGCGGTAGTGTGTGGTATTGGCCGCATTTGCGCGGCTGTGCGCGCACCGAGCGCGCTGTGGCTGGCAGATGTGCAGAGCGGCAGACGGACCCCAGGGCTGACTGCCCTGGGCTGGAACGTTGGGCAGACCAGCAGGGCCGAGGTTTCGTGGCCGCATTCCCCTTCTTTGTGTGCTATGTGTTGGCGTCCCCTTAGAGCGCGAGGCCGGAGAAGCGGGACGGTGCACGCACCTCTATGCCGTGGCTTTGCTGCTGTTGCTCCTGATGCTGCTGGTGGTGATGCCGTGAGCAGAGAGACGAAGCGTGAGAGCCAGCAACGTGGTGCAGCCGCCTGCTCGCCCAACGTGCGTGATTGTCCGACGCGGGGCAGCCCTGTGCATTGCTTTGCTCGGCGCTCTTGGGCGGTGCACATCTTTGCCGAACACACTTTTTCCCCAAACGCGTGATTCGTGCTGCGCAAACAACGCTTTGGCGAACGGCATCTGTGTTCACGTGGTGCTGGCTGACGTTTGACGCGGCGCCGCCGGGGCCCGTGCTGTGCTCGTGCTGCGATTCCTGACGACGAGGCAGGGCCCGGCGTGCGCCGCTGCTGGGACTGCGCTCCGCTCAACCGCAACTTGATTGCCGGCGCACCTGCCGCACGCCTCAGAGATCTCTGACATGCTTACCACGATGACACGCACAGTCTGTGTACCAGTATTAGCAGCGCGGCGGGAGTGTGGCAACGGTCAGGTCGCAGTGCAGAGAGCACGCCGTTCACCAAAGCGTCTGCCAGCTCCCCCCAATCAGGCGCCAGGGTGCGCCTTAGACGAAGCCAGGGGTGGCGGGGACGGCGTCAGGCGCGGGCATGAGGCCCAGGTCGTCAATGAGCAGCGCCGACACTTGGGTGCCCGCCGCCAGCACGCCCGCCGCCCGGGGGATCTCCACGAGTGCGTTAGCTGACCTGCGGCGCCACCACAAGCACAGCCACGCCACACAACGCTCATCTGCTTGCCAGGGGACAGCTGCATCCCAGAGGTGCAAAGCTCGACAGCACGACGTGCGCGGGGTACCGAGGTGGCAATTCCGCGCGCTCGTCCCTAGCGCTGCAGTGGATGCAGGATGCAGGATGGCGCTGGCACTTGCGGGCGCGCTGTGGCGCCGCCCCTCACCTGGCGCTCAGCAGGCGGCTGCTGATTTGGTTGCCCGTGCTGACGGCCCACCATCCCAGCTCCTCTGCGTCCACGCCCTCCACCTTGAGAGGGCACCTGCACGCCAAGCAGAGCGGGCAGAGCGGACGCTGGCAGCCCATGGCTTGCAGCGTCGCGACCCCTGAACTACTACTGGCAAGCGCACGTCGAAGAGCACACTCCGCCGTGCACGCGAAACGCAGATGCACGTGCACGACACGCGCACACACGAGCACAAAGGCCGGCGGCGGTGCGGCGGCGCTCACTTGCTGTACTGCAGCGTGACGCGGTGGTACTCTGGCCGCTCCGGGTCCATCTTGATGCTGACGGCCAGGCGGCACGGCACGCGCCGCAGCATGGGGTCGGCCCAGCCGGCCATGCGGCGCAACGCCGGCAGCACCACCAGGTTGAAGCACACCTAAAGCGGGGAGCGACGCACAGGCCCGATCAAGCACGCTGCCTCTTGGTGGGAGGGAGGGGGCAGCACCAACAGGCGGAAGCACATCTGCATCACGCCCGGTGACGTGGCAGTCCCGCGGGACCCGCGAAAGGAAGCGGTGCCTTCACATGACGGTGCCTTGGCGGCACGGCAGTCGCAGGGTTGCGCAGTCCTGCTGCGCTGATTGGGTGAAGTGAAGGCAGGTGGGCCAGGCAGGCGGACCCACCACGCGCACACTCTGCCGCGCTTTGCACCACCCCAACCCCCGCGCTTTGCACCACCCCTAACCCCCGGCACCACCAGATGCCAGGAGACTCACAAAGGAGGAGACGGGGTTGCCAGGCAGGCCCACCACCAGCATCTGCCGCGCGCCGCCCTCGAGCTCCAGCGTGGCAAACGTGAGCGGCTTGCCCGGCTTCATCAGCACGCGGCCAAAGTGGATGGTGCCGGCCTGCTCCAGCAAGGGCTTGATCAGGTCGCGGTCACCCATGGACACGCCGCCTGCGGGGCACGCACACGCCCGTGCACGTGCTTCCGCTCGCTTGCCTCCGCTCGCCCCCCTTCTGTGTGCTGCGAGACATCTGATATGCCCGGTGGCTGGGCTCCGGCCCCGCCGAGGTGTCCAAACAGATGCAAATCCAACGCACACACGCACGCACGCGCAGGGCAGGGACGCGGGAGTGCGGCGGCCGGCAAACGCTGCGCAGCGGCGCAACTCAACGGAGGCGGCGGGCCGCGGCGCCGCTGCCGCCTGTTGCAGGTTTGCGCGGCGGCGGCGCGGCGGGGGGTCCGCCTGCCTGCCTGCCCGCCTGCCGCCGGCGCTGGTGCGTGGGCGGCGTGCGCTGGCGGTCTGAAGCAACCGCCCGACACTTGGGTGGCTGTGGCCTTGAGGTTTTGCATGTGCAAAGGCACCGACCGCACCTGAGGTGACGAGCATGTCCACGCGCTGGTCGATGGCCGCCTGCAGCGCGCCCCTCAGGTGGCCCTCGGTGTCGCGCGCCACCCCAAGGTCCGTCACCTGCCCAAGGGACAGAGAGCGAGCGCACAGGAGCAGGAAGAAGAGCACGCGCCCGCTTTGCCGGAAGGGTCGCGCCGGCAGAGGCAGGGCGGTAAGGGCTCTTCCCGCAGCTAAGGCGCACGCGCCCTGCGTCGCCCCACGCTCTCGCGCGGAAGGAAACACGAGGAGGCAGGCGCGCGCCGGCGCGCACGACGCACCTTGCACCCGGCCTTGGTGGCGGCTGCCAGCAGCATGGAGCGGTTGGCGTCGCGGATCTGGCCGGGCTGCAGCTGCCGCGTGGTGGGCTCCACCACCTCATCCCCTGCGCGTGCACGCCACAACACCCCCGCAGCGTGCGTGTTGAGGGACTAGAAACAGGCAGAGTAGAGGAGGTGGCGTGGAGAGGGCAGCCTTGGTCGTCAGGGCAGCCGAGTCGTCAAAGGGACAGGCACGGCATCCCTTCAACCAGGAGCCGCAAGAGTCGCGACAGTGCGTCCAGACGGCCGCATTGAGACGCCCTGGCGGCCCCGCCGAGGCGCAGGCGCGCCCCCACGCCTGCCACGGCCGCACCCCAAACCGCGCACCGGTGGACAGCCCCGCCCACTCGCTGGCGGCGGCGCGCAACCCCCTGACATCCGCAGGCAGAGGGCGCCACTGCATCCCTGGCAAAGCCCGGCCCCCTCGCGCCCAAACCGCGCACCGGTGGAGAGCACGGCCACGTGCGGCTGCTTGTAGACCTCCAGGTCCTCCACCGCGCCCACCGTCGCCAGGATGCCTACCTGCGGGCGGCCGTGGGTGACGAGTGCTGTGGCGCTACAATCGACTGCCCTGGGCTCTGCCCCGGCCCGGAGCCCCGGCTGAAGAAGCAAGCTCAAGGCGAGGTGAGGCCTGCGGGCCTCACCTCTGCCACGCCGACGCGCTCCCCCGCCTGCAGCACCACCGCGCCTGACCTGCGCCCACGGCACAAAGAAAGCGTGCACGCGGCGCCACACACCGCTGACGTGAAAGCGAGCGGGCCGGCGAGGTGGTGGACGGGACTGCCGTCCCCGCGAGCAAGGGCGCCTCCTTTTCCTTCCCCATCCCTTGCGTTCGTTGCTCAGCGGTTAGCCAGAAGTATGCAGGCGCGCTCAACTGGATGTCGGAGCCGACGGCACGGATGTCCTGCGCCGGCTTTGCCGGCTTGAGGATGCGCACGCGCGCCACGCGGCCGCCCTCCCCGCGCGCCACCACCTCGGTGTCCTCCACCTGTACCACGGCGTCAGCGCCGGCGGGCACGGGCGCGCCTGCGCGGGCGCCACGGTGGCGTTCACGCCACGCCGCCGACGGGTGGCTCGTTCGGGCGCCGCACAGGCCGAAAGCGAACGGCGCTGCTGGGGCAGGGGCAATGCATGTGTAAGGAGGACTCTGCCTTTGCATGCAGTGCCCCAAGGGGCGGCCTGGGCGCAACCCGTGGTCCGTCGCGCACCCGTGGTGATGTACGCGACGACGCCCGGGCGCATGGGCAGGTCGTCGATGCTGCCGGCCCTGGACTCGCCCACGACGTCGTACTCGCCGGGGCCGTCGCTGGCCACCACGGCGTACCCGTCCTGCGCGCCACCATGAGCCCGCCAAAGGGATCGATCACGTGCGCCGTTTGGGATGAGGAGTGTCGAGCGGCGCGCATTGCTGGGAAGGGGAACCACCTTGATGGAGGCGGGGAAGGGCGGCAGGGGGTCCGGCGCGGTGACGGCCTGCGCCAGCACCCTGCCGAGGGCCGCCGCCACGGGCACGCGCTCGGTGGGCAGCGTGCGCGTGTGCTGCAGCACCAGGCGCTGCGCCTCGGGGATCAGGATCATAGGCCACTGGGAGCCCATTCTTGCTGAAGAACTAGCGCGGCGGCCCTGGCGCTGCTGTTTGGTCTTCTCGCCGGCATGGACGCCGGGCTTTGCTCGGGTGTAGAGAGCAACACGAGCAACACGGCAGGGCGACAGCAGCATCAGCAGCACGCGCGCATCGATCAGCTCCCATCAGAGAGAACTTAAGCCGCCCAGCGCGTGCGCAGCGGGGACTTGTTCTCTGAAGATCTCTCGGCGCGAGGCGCAGCAGGAGCGGAAGGAAAGGCGCGCGCGTGTGTGACGGGCGGCGGCGCCTCCAGGAACTCGCCTTGACGTCGACAACAGCATGGCCAAGGTGCGCGAGAGGCAGAAGCAGTCCTCCGCTTGCTCCTCGTGGTCCAGCGCTTCGCCTCTGACGCTCGCTTGTGCTCTCGCTCTGCGTGCAGCATCATCCGGACCTCATCATGTGCAGGAAGCAGCCGGGGATAGGTGCGTGTGCGGGGTGGCGGCAGCACCCGGGGGGACTGGCCGCCGCGTCGTGCTGCGAGCACGCAGAGCAGCAGCAGCGGCGGCAGAGCCAGCAGTCAGCGACATGCAGGCAGCTCAGGGGTCAGGAGCCTCCTTCTGCAGGATCGTGCTGCCCGGCACGCGCAACAAGCACGCATGCTCGTCCCTCACGCTCCCGGCCCCGTTGCCCACGCAACGCCACCTGCACCCGCAGCCATCGGGCGCCTGTGCGAGAAGCACGACGGCCTGTGCCCCATCTGCGACTCGTACGTGCGCCCGGCCACGCTGGTGCGCGTGTGCGACGAGTGCAACTACGGCTCGTACGAGGGCCGCTGCGTCATCTGCGGCAACCCGGGCGTGTCGGACGCCTACTACTGCAAGGAGTGCACCTTGCTAGAGAAGGACGTGAGTGGCGCGCTCTTTGCCTTTGGGGACGTCGGCAGCTGGCCCAGTCTGGTGGTCTGGTGGCAGCGCGCACTTTGCTCGACTGACTGGCGCGTGTCGCGTGCCGTCCGTCCTCCTCTGCAGAGGGACGGGTGTCCCAAGATCATCAACCTGGGCTCGGCCAAGACGGACCTCTTTTACGAGCGGAAAAAGTACGGCTTCAAGCGGCGATGAGCTCAGCTTGCCTGTCCTCTCTGGAGGGGCTCGCTGAGAACGACTCTGTGCGTCTGACCCTGACGGACCCTGACGGACCCCAGAACTGCAAACGCTTGGCTTTGCGGCGTGGAGAGGAGGGCTGTTGCACGGAAAGCTCGGGGCGCAGGTGGTCAGGGGTCAGAGGAGGGCGATCATGTCCCCACCAGCAGCGGCGTGGCTGGCAGGGGAGGTTCTTCAAAGGCAGAACGTGAAGGAGAGTGTAGGGCAGGTGAAAGGTCAATCTGTCAGTCAAGCCAGCCTGGTGAGGAGGTGCAGAGTTTCGTCGCTGGGCGGGCCTGTCCATCCTGCCGTCGCCGCCACCACCACAGCGAGCCGCGGCTCACCACCACCGCACCACCAAGCAGCAGTGCACAGTGACGTGCCCTTTTTTTGGGGGGGGGGGGGGAGGAGAGCGGCTACAAATCAAGAGTCTGGGCTGCGCACAGCAGAGATGCACACCTGTGGAGTATGGACACGACGCTACAGGGCGGTGGAAGAGGGGCGGGTCAAGCTGCAGACTAGGGTTGCTTCGTCAGGGAGGGCGCTGTGGCAAATAGAAAGTGTCATTGAGCACAAGGTGCCTGCAGACCTCAGGGAGCGGCCAGGGCAGCACTGCCGCCTGCTCCCACCTCAACAAAGCAGAGCCCCTGCCCCTGCCCGGACTCCTCCTCAGCAGCAGAGGCGCCCACTGGGGTGCCTGGTCAAGCGGTACAGGGTG
>VFQP010004824.1_pt1 | contig 12207 bp, 8 predicted proteins | sample 3512351 | NCBI WGS metagenome assembly VFQP01 (sample SAMN10412372, study PRJNA504923) | tailings metagenome | isolation source: Relicate 1 Philex TSF1 revegetated site | place: Philippines: Tuba, Benguet | collected 2017-08-29 | reverse complement strand
GCGCGATGAGCGGGACGGCGCCGGAACGGGGCGGGAGCGAGCGCGACATCGCCGCCGCGCTGCGCCTGCGCCCCGAACCGCCGCGCGTGGTGCGGCTCTCGCGGCGGGTGCTGATCGGGCTCGGCGTCGCGGCAGGGCTCGGCATCGGGGCGGCGCTGATCGTGGCCCTCCAGGGCCGCAGCGGTGGCGAGGGGCCGCGCGAGCTCTACAGCACGGACCGGAACCCGCAGGCCGATGGGCTCGCCAACCTGCCGCGTGACTATGCCGGCATCCCGCAGCTGGGGCCGCCGCTACCGGGCGATCTTGGCCGGCCGATCGTGCGGGCGCACGAGCGCGGCCAACCGGTCGTGCCGCCTGCCATGCCCACCACCGCCGACCCTGCTGAACAGCGGCGGCTGCAGGAAGTCGAGGCGGCACGCACGAGCCGGCTCTTCGTGCAAGTCGACGCGCGGGGCGAACCCCGCGGCGTCGCGCCTACCGCGCAACCAGCAGCAGACCCTGGGGCCATGCCTGTGGGTCCCGACTCCACCGACCGGCGGCTCGCCTTCCTGGGCGGGCCTGCCGACCGCCGCACGACATCGCCGGATCGGCTCCAGGCGCCCGCCAGCCCCTTCGTCATCCAGGCCGGCAGCGTGATCCCCGCGGCGCTGCTCACCGGCCTTCGCTCCGACCTGCCGGGCCAGATCACCGCCCAGGTCACGGCGAACGTCTTCGACAGCCCGACCGGGCGGCACCTGCTCATCCCGCAGGGCGCACGCCTGATCGGCGCCTACGACAGCCGCGTCAGCTTCGGGCAGCGGCGCATCCTGCTCGTCTGGAACCGGCTCATCCTGCCCAACGGCCGCTCCATCGTGCTGGAGCGCATGCCGGGCGCCGACGAGGCGGGCTACGCGGGGCTCGAGGACGGCGTGGACTACCACTGGGGACGGCTCTTCCTCGCCGCGGGTCTCGCGACGCTGCTGAACCTCGGCCTGGAACTCGGCCGCGACGACGAAAGCGACATCGCCCGCGCCATCCGTGAGAGCGGCCAGGACACGGTCGGCCGCGCCGGCGAGGAGATCGTCCGGCGGCAGCTCTCCGTCCCGCCGACGCTGACCGTGCGCCCCGGCTTTCCGGTGCGCGTCATCGTCCACCGCGACCTCGTGCTCGAGCCCTATGGAGGCTGACCGATGCCGAAGCTGAAGCTCGGCCCGATCCTCGACGACCGTCCGGTGAAGCTCAGCGTGGAACTGCCCGCGGAGCTGCATCGTGAACTGGTGGCCTACGCGGACGCGCTCTCGCGTGAGACCGGGCAGCAGGTGGAGCCCACGAAGCTCGTGGCGCCGATGCTGACACGGTTCCTGGCGAGCGACCGGGGGTTTCGCTCTGCACGCCGGCCCGCGCCTCGATCGCGCGGGTCGCAGGCTCAGCCCGCGCGCGATCCCTGAGTGGCACGCAGCTGCGCCAGGAAACGACGCAGGGCGGGGTTGTCGCGCTTGGGGTCCCAGTACGCCGCAGCCTCCACCATCGTCGGACCGGTCTCATTGCCGACAGGCCGGAATACGACGCCCGGATAGGATGCTCCGGAGGCAGACTCCGCGAGCACGGCAACGCCCAGGCCCGTGCCGACGAGGTTGAACATCGCTTCTCGACCGACGTTCTGCTCGACGAAACTCGCCCCATGGCCGGACGGCAGCAGCGCTTCGATCTTCCTTCGCGCTTCCGGCCCCGACCCTCGGCGCGCGATGAGGAAGGTCTCCGCGACAAGGTCGGACCAGAACACCATCGGCCGGCTGACCAGCGTGTGCTCCTCCGGCAGCGCAACCATGCCGGCTTCCTGCCACAGACACAGCCGGTCCAGGCCTGGCTCCTCCATCGGCCCCAGCAGAAGCGCCAGATCGACCTCGCCACGTCGAACGGCGGTCAGTAGCTCGTCACGGCTCCCCTCACGCAGCCAGATCCCGACGCCGCGGTTCTGCCGCGCGAAGCCCATGAGCGCCTTGCGGAACCGCCCTGTGGAGGCTGAGAAGTAGGTCCCAATCTCGAGCCTCCCAGCTGCCGCCGCCCCGGCCTCTCTGGCCCGCGCCACGGCCGACTGCGCCCCGCCCAGCAGACGCTCGGCTTCGGCGAGGAAGTCCTCGCCAGCGGCCGTCGGCTTCATGCCGGATGAACGCCGCTCGAACAGCGACACGCCCAATCCCTCCTCCAGGGCACGTAGCCGCCGGCTCACCGCAGATGCCGGCAGCCCGACCTCGCGCGCTGCGAGCCGCAGGCTGCCCGTCCGCGCGACCACCACCGCCAGCATCATCCCGTGCAGATCGATGGCGCCCTGAAGGGCCGCCGCTCGCTTGCGCCGCTCCGGCCGCCGCGACACGTTGACCAGCCTCCGCTGCCGGCCGACCCCGATCCCGGTCGCGCACGGAGTTTGGAGCGCGCCTCAGGCGCGCGGGACCGGGCCTTTCTGCAATCAATGCGAGTAGCCTGCCCGAGCCAATGTCGGAACTGCAATCACATTTGTGAGGCCCCACAAGGCAGTCCGACAGGCATCGCGCCTTCATGCGGCTGATGCCGAATCCGTGATCACTTCCTCCTCGGGAGCGGCTCAGGACAACCGTGCAAGCGCCCGATTGAGCCGCAGCACGTTGACCCGCGGTTCACCCAGCAGCCCCAGCAAGCGCCCCTCGATATGCTCCGCCACCAGCGCTGCCACACGCGCCTCTTCCAGTCCGCGCACCGCGGCCACGCGGGCGACCTGTGCCTGTGCGGCCGCGGGGCTCAAATGCGGATCGAGCCCGGAGCCGGAGGCCGTGACGGCATCGGCAGGAACCGGGGCAGCCATGCCGGACGCCGCGATCCGCGTCTGCACGTCCGCCAGAAGCTGAGTGCTTGTCGGGCCGAGGTTGGACGCGCCGGAGGAGGTCGCGTCGAACCCTTCGGCACCCGCCGCGGAGGCGCGGGGATGGAACCACTCGGGCCCCTCGAAGCGCTGGGCGATGAGTTCGGAGCCGATGACGCGGCCCTGGTCCCGCACCAGAGAGCCTCCCGCCTCATGCGGGAACACGGCGCCGGCCAGCGCGCTGAAGGCGAGCGGGACCACCGCGCCGACCAGCAGCGTGAAGCCACCAAGGAAAACGAGTGTGGGACGCAGCAGGGCGAACATGGTCAGACAACTCCGAACAGGGTCAGAAGGACGTCGATCAGCTTGATGCCGAGGAAGGGCGCGATAAGGCCGCCCAGGCCGAACACCAGCAGGTTGCGCCGGAGCAGCGCCGCGGCGCCGACCGGTGCATAGCCCACGCCCCGCAGCGCCAGCGGCACGAGTGCCACGATGATCAGCGCGTTGAAGATCACGGCCGAGAGGATGGCGCTCTCGGGGCTCGCGAGCCCCATCACGTTGAGCGCCGCCAGGCCCGGATACTGCGCGACGAAGATCGCCGGCAGGATGGCAAAGTATTTTGCCACGTCGTTGGCGATCGAGAAGGTGGTCAGCGCGCCGCGCGTGATCAGCAGCTGCTTGCCGATCTCCACCACCTCGATGAGCTTCGTCGGATCGCTGTCGAGGTCCACCATGTTGCCGGCCTCGCGCGCCGCCTGCGTGCCTGTCTGCATCGCAAGGCCTACATCGGCCTGGGCAAGCGCGGGTGCGTCATTGGTGCCGTCGCCGGCCATGGCGATCAGGCGCCCCTCGGCCTGCGCGCGGCGGATATAAGCGAGCTTGTCCTCCGGCGTCGCCTCGGCGAGGAAATCGTCCACGCCCGCCTCGGCGGCGATGGCCGCGGCCGTCAGGCGGTTGTCGCCGGTCACCATCACCGTGCGGATGCCCATCCGCCGCAGCGCGTCGAAGCGGCCGCGGATCCCGGGCTTGACGATGTCCTTGAGCTCGATCGCGCCGAGGATGCGGCCATCCCGCGCGACCGTGAGCGGCGTGCCGCCGGCGCGGGCGATGCGCTCGACTGCCTCGCGCAGCGCGGGCGGCGGCGCGGTGCCCAGCGCGCGCGCAAGGCTGTCCACCGCGCCCTTGCGGAAGCTGCCGCGGCCCGGAAGGTCAAGGCCCGAGAGGCGGGTCTGCGCCGTGAAGGCGATGATCGTGGCGTCACCCGGGAGCTCGGCGGTCACGCCGTAGCGCTCCCGCGCGAAGGCCAGGATCGAACGGCCCTCCGGCGTCTCATCCGCGAGCGAGGCCAGCACCGCGGCCTCGGCCAGTTCGCGCTCGGTGACGCCAGGCGCCGGCACGAAGCCCGCCGCCTGACGGTTGCCGAGCGTGATCGTGCCCGTCTTGTCGAGCAGCAGCACGTCCACGTCGCCCGCCGCCTCCACGGCGCGGCCGGACGTGGCCACCACGTTGAAGCGCGTGAGCCGGTCCATGCCCGCGATGCCGATGGCCGAGAGCAGGCCGCCGATCGTCGTCGGGATCAGCGTGACGAGCAGCGCGGCGAGCACGGGGACGGAAGGCGGCGTGCCGTTGAAGCTCGCGAGCCCGACCACCGTCGCGACCGCGAGCAGGAACACGATGGTGAGGCCCGCAAGCAGGATGTCGAGCGCGATCTCGTTCGGCGTCTTCTGCCGCGAGGCGCCTTCGACCAGCGCGATCATGCGATCGAGGAAGCTGTTGCCGGGTGCTGCGGTGACGCGCACCACCAGCCAGTCGGACACGACGAGCGTGCCGCCGGTGACCGCGCTGCGATCGCCGCCGGATTCACGGATGACGGGGGCGCTCTCGCCCGTCACCGCCGCCTCGTTCACGCTGGCGATGCCGGCGATCACCTCGCCATCGGCGGGGATCAGCTCGCCCGCCTCCACCAGCACGACATCGCCTTCCCGCAGGTCGGCGGCGTCGCGCGGCTGCCAGAGCGTGCGGTCATCGGGGCGCACCAACAGCTTCGCGCGCGTGCTGCTACGCGCGCGGCGAAGGCTCTCGGCACGGGCGCGTCCGCGGCCCTCCGCCACGGCTTCCGCGAAGTTGGCGAAGAGCACGGTGGCCCAGAGCCAGGCAGCGATGGCGGCCTGGAAGCCCCAGGCCTCGCCGCGCCACGCCGCAAGGGCGGCGAGCAACGTGACGAGGATGGAGACGATCTCGGTGACGAAGATCACCGGGTTGCGGATCAGGCTCGCCGGGTTGAGCTTCAGCACCGCGTCGCGCAACGCGCGGGGCAGGAGGCTGCGGTCGAGGAGCGGGGCGCTGCGCAGCGTGCGCGTGGCCTCGCCCTGGTGGGTGTTGGCGTCCATGGACTTCGCCCTCAAAAGGTCTGGCCGGCCATCAGCGCGAAATGCTCCGCGACTGGGCCGAGGAAGAGCGCGGGCAGAAACTGCAGCCCGCCCAGGATCAGGATCACGCCACAGAGCAGCCCGATGAAAAGCGGCCCATGCGTGGGGAAGCTGCCCGATGAAGGCGGCAGCTTCGGCTTGGCCGCTAGGCTGCCCGCGATCGCGAGCACCGGCACGATCACCGCGTAGCGGCCGAGCAGCATGGTGATGCCGAGCGTCGTGTTCATCCACGGCGTATTGGCCGTGAGCCCGCCAAAGGCCGAACCGTTGTTTCCCGCCGCGGAGGAGTAAGCGTAGAGCAGCTCTGACAGCCCGTGCGGCCCGGCATCCTGCACGCTGGCGAGCGCGGCCGGCAGCACGGCCGACACGGCCGAGAAGCCTAGGATGCAGAAGGGCACGATCAGTACCGTGAGCATCGCGAGCTTCACCTCGCGCGCCTGGATCTTCTTGCCGAGATATTCGGGCGTGCGCCCCACCATCAGCCCCGCGACGAAGACCGCGAGCAGCACGAAAACCAGCATGCCATAGAGGCCGGAGCCGACGCCGCCGGGCAGCACCTCGCCGAGTTGGATCAGGAGCATCGGCACGAGCCCGCCCAGCGGCGTGAAGCTGTCGAGCATCGCGTTCACGCTGCCATTCGACGCGCCCGTCGTCGCCACGGCCCAGAGCGCCGAGAGCGCGATGCCGTGGCGGACCTCCTTGCCCTCCATGTTCCCGCCGGCTGGGTCGAGCCCGGCCGCGATGTGCAGCGGGTTGCCGGCCGCCTCGGCGGCATAGGTGATGGCGGTGCCGGCCACCACGAACAGCATCATGACCGCGAAGAGCGCCCAGCCCTGCCGCTCGTCCCCGACGATGCGGCCGAAGGTGAGGGTCAGCGCGAACGGGATCGCGAGGATCGCCCAGAGCTGCACCAGGTTGCTCAGCGCCGTCGGGTTCTCGAAGGGATGCGCCGAGTTCACGCCCCAGAAGCCGCCGCCATTGGTGCCGAGCTGCTTGATGGCGACCTGGAACGCCGCCGGGCCGAGCGCGATGGTCTGCTCGCCACCGGCGAGCGTGTGAGCCGTGACATAGGCCGCCAGCGTCTGCGGCACGCCCTGCGCCACCAGCAGCAGCGCGAGAAGCAGGGTGAGCGGCAGCAGAAGGTAAAGCGTGATGCGCGTGAGGTCGGCCCAGAAATTCCCAAGGTCCTGCACCCCGCCGGCGGCGAAGGCACGCGCAACCGCGAGCGCCAGCGCAATGCCCGTGGCCGCAGAGAGAAAATTCTGCACGCCGAGCCCCGCCATCTGGCTGAGGTAGGACAGCGCGGCCTCGCCGCTGTAGGCCTGCCAGTTGGTGTTGGTGACGAAGCTGATCGCGGTGTTGAAGGCGAGCCAGGGCTCGAGCCCCGGCAGGCCTTGCGGGTTCAGTGGCAGCACGCCCTGCAGCCGTAGCAACGCGTAGAGAAGCAGGAAGCCCGCGGCGTTCAGCGCCAGCATTGCGAGCACGTAGCTGCGCCAGCCCATGCCTCTTGACGCGTCGATGCCCGCGGCTCGGTAGAAGCCCGTCTCCGCCGGCGCGAGGAGCCGCACACGCCCTGCTGCAACAGCGGCCGTGTATCGTCCGATTGGCACCGCCGTCGCGGTGACGAGCGCGAGCACGAGCGCGATCTGCGCCCAACCGATGAGGGTCATGTCAGAGGCTCTCAGGCCGCAGCAGGGCCCACAGGAGGTAGCCGAGCAGGGCGGCCGCCACGGCGCCGCCGAGGATGAGCTCGAGCATCGCCGTCAGACGCGCGCGCAAGCGGCGACGTAGAGCGCCATCAGCGCGAAGCCGCCGAGGCCGAGGGCGAGGAGCAGGAGGTCGAGCATGGAGCGTCCGTCCGTCATGACAGGTGGCGACGGTGTGCGCGCGTCGGGCGCAAAGGCGCCATGCGTGTTCGGTCGCGACCGCATAAAGGCGGCGTAAAGACGAGTGCCGCCCCGCGGCGCCGCCTCTATGGTCGTCGCCGATGCAAGAGGATCCCGACCGCCCCGACCCCGACGCCCTGCTGGCCCTGGTCCGCCGCGAGGGGCGCGGCCGGCTGAAGGTTTTCCTCGGCGGCGCACCCGGTGTCGGCAAGACCTGGGAGATGCTGGCCGAGGGTCGCCGCCGCGCCGCTGGCGGCGACGACGTGCTGATCGGCATTGTCGAGACGCATGGCCGCGCCGAGACGCTGTCCGCGATCGGCAATCTGCCGATCCTGCCGCGCGCGCGCCTCGATTATCGCGGGCAGGTGCTGGAGGAATTCGATCTCGACGCCGCGCTCGCCCGCCGGCCGCGGATCCTGCTGCTGGATGAGCTCGCCCACAGCAATGCCCCCGGCAGCCGCCACCCGAAGCGCTGGCAGGATGTGGAAGAACTGCGCGACGCCGGCATCGAGGTGTGGACGACGATGAACGTCCAGCATCTCGAGAGCCTGTCGGAGGCGGTCGCGCGCATCACCGGCGTGCGCGTTGCCGAGACCGTTCCCGATCGTGTGCTCGCCGAGGCCGACGCGGTCGAGCTGATCGACATCCCGCCCGCCGAGCTGATCGAGCGGATGCGCCAGGGCAAGGTGTATCGCCCCGACCAGGCGGCGCGCGCACTGCGTGGCTTCTTCCGCGAAGGCAACCTCGCCGCGCTGCGCGAGATGGCGCTGCGACGCACCGCCGAGCGCGTGGATGCGGACGTCACCGGCTACATGCGCGCCAACGCCATCGCCGGCCCCTGGCCCGCTGGCGACCGGGTGATGGCCCTGGTCGGGCCCGACCCCTCGGCGGAGGCCGTGGTGCGGGCCGCGCGGCGGATCGCGGATGCCTTGAAGGCGCCGCTGATCGCACTGCACGTCGAGCAGCCAAGCGCGCCCGCCACCGGCGATCCGGCATCGGCCATGCAGGTCGCGGAGAGCCTGGGCGCCGTCGCCGAGACCGTCGTCGCGACGGACCTGCCGAGCGCGATCCTGCGGGAGGCCCGCGCGCGCAACGTGACGCATCTGGTGATTGGCCGCGGCCAGCCGACGCTGTGGCGACGGCTGACAGGGACGACCCTCTCCGCCACGCTGCTGCGCCGCGCGGGGGACTTCACGCTGCACCTGGTGCCCGATCCGGCCGGGCCACGCCGCGCGATGCCGCCAGAGCCGCGCGGCCTGCCCTCATGGCTCGGCTGGGCGGTGACGCCCGCGCTGGTGACCGGCGCCACCATGGTCGGGCTCGCCTTTGACGGCACGGTGCCAGAGGGCGCGCTCGGCATGGTCTACCTCGTGCCGATTGTCGCGGCGGCGGTCGGCTTCGGGCCGCTGCAGGGCGCACTGGCGGCGGCGCTCTCCTTCCTGGCGTGGAACTTCCTGTTCCTGCCGCCGCGCTACACCCTCACGATCGCCGGTCCGCAGGATGTGGTCGGCGTCGTCGTGTTCGCCTTGGTGGCGCTGTTGCTGGCCGGCACCACCGGCGGCCTCGGGCGCTCGGTTCGCGCGGCGCGGGCCAGGCTGGTCAGCCTGCGCCGCCTCGTCGAGTTCAGCCGCCGCCTCGGCGCGCCGGGCGACCGGACGGACATCGTCCTCGCCGTGGCCGAGGAGGCGGCGCGCATCGCGGGCGGCGCGGCCTGCGTGCTGCTGCCGCTGCCACCCGCGCCGGGCGAGACCTCGCCGGAGCCGGTGGTCCGTGCCGCCGTGCCGGTCGAGGCGGAGCCTGACGAGGGGGCGATGGCCGCCGCGCGCTGGGCCATCGCGAACGGGCGCGCCGCCGGTCGCGGCACCGACACGCTGCCGGCCTTACCCTGGCAGTTCCGGCCAATGCGCGGCGCACGCGGCATCGTCGGGCTGCTTGGGATCAAGCTTTCCGAGGACGCCGGCCCGCTCGACGCGGAGCGCAGCAAGGCGCTCGACGCGCTGCTCGACCAGGCAGTGATCGCGCTGGATCGCGCCGAACTGATGGAGGAGCGCGCCCGCGGCGAGGCGCGCAGCGAGACCGAGGCGCTCCGCACCGCGCTGCTGACCTCGCTGGGGCACGACCTCAAGACGCCGCTCACGTCCATTCGCGGCGCGATCGGGACGCTGCGCGCCTCCGGTGAGTCGCTCACGCCCGCGGCGCGCGATGACCTGCTGCTGACCGCCGAGGAGGAGACGGCGCGGCTGACGCGATGGATCGCTAACATCCTCGACATGGTGCGGATCGAGAACCGGCAGATCACGCCACGCCAGGAGATGGTGGACCTGGCCGAGGCCGCGGAGAGCGCCGCGCTGCGCGCCGCGCGCGCCACCGGTCGTCACGTGGGCCGGGACTTGGCACCGGGCCTCGTGGCACCCCGCCTCGATCCCGTCCTGCTTGACCAGGTGCTCGCCAACCTCCTCGACAACGCGCTGAAGTTTTCGGGCCCGGAGGGTCTGGTGAGGCTGCGGACGCGGCGCGATGGCGCCGATGTGGTGCTGGTCGTCGAGGATGACGGGCCGGGCATCCCCCGCGCCGACCTGCATCGCGTTTTCGATCCCTTTTTCCGCGCCACGCGCACCGATCGCGTCGCCGCGGGCAGCGGGCTCGGCCTTGCGATCTCACGTGGCCTCATCCAGGCGATGGGAGGGCGGATCGTCGCGGACAGCCCGGTCACGCCTGACGGGCGCGGCACGCGCGTCACGGTCCGGTTTCCCGCGCTGTGAACGATCCCGGCCGGCCACGCATTCTCGTCATCGACGACGAGCCGCAGATCCACCGCTTCCTCGGCCCCGCGCTCGAGGCCGCGGGCTATGCACCGATCCGCGCGCTGAACGCGGCGGAGGGGCTGCGGCTGGCGGCCGAGCGCACGCCCGCACTGGTGCTGCTCGACCTCGGCCTGCCGGACCTCGACGGCCAGGCGGTGTTGCCGAAGCTGCGCGGCTTCTGCGCCGCGCCCGTGATCGTGCTCTCGGCGCGTGAGCGGGAGGAGGAGAAGATCGCCGCCCTCGATGGCGGCGCCGACGACTACGTGGAGAAGCCCTTCGCGCTGGGCGAGTTGCTGGCGCGGCTACGGGCTACCCTGCGCCGTGCCGGGCGAGTTGCGGATACGGCGGGGGCTGTGCTGCGCATTGGCCCGTTGGAGGTGAACATTCCCGCGCGGATCGCACGCGTGGGCGGCGGCGAACCCCTCAAGCTGACGCCCCGCGAATGGGATCTTCTGGTGGCGCTGGCGCAAGGCGGCGTAGGGCGGGTGATCACGCAGCGGCAGCTTCTCGCGACCGTCTGGGGGCCTGCCCATGTCGAGGACACGCAGTATCTGCGCGTTTATATCGGGCATCTGCGTCAGAAGCTCGGGCCGGCGGCGATGTTGATCCGGACCGAACCGGGTGTCGGCTATCGCTTCGGCGAGGATACGGAGCCGGGCTGAGGGACGGCTCGGGAAAGGTGGCCTGAGGCCACACATCCAGCGCGGCATCCCGAACGCCTCAGCCCCCCTCCACGATCGTGGGCGGCGGAGCTGACGCGCCGATTCGCTTACCGACTGCTTCCGTGGTGCTTCCGTGAGCACTTGCAGCACGTGGCGGCCGAAAAACGCTTCTGCTAGCGCGTTGATTAGTGTAGAGAATTTGGCGGACCCGATTGGATTCGAACCAACGACCTCTGCCTTCGGAGGGCAACGCTCTATCCAGCTGAGCTACGGGTCCGTGTCTTTCAGATAGCGGATCGGCGGCGCTCGGGGAACCCCTGTCGCGCTTCGCGCTGGACCCGAGGCTGATCGTGCCCCTCGGCGTGGTGTAGGAGTTGTGCTCCTTGGCGGGCTGAGTCGCCGTGTCAGGCGGCCACGGCGGGCAGACTAACGGTGGGATTGTGGCTCACGGAGCCGATGGTTTCCAGCGTCATGTAGCGGGCGCGCTGGGTGGCCCATTCATCGGATTGCTCCAGCAGAATGGCGCCGATCAGGCGGGTGATGGCGCCCTCGTTCGGGAAGATACCGACGACGTCGGTGCGGCGCTTGATTTCGCCGTTGAGACGCTCGATGGGGTTCGTGCTGTGGATCTTGGCGCGGTGCTCGCGCGGGAAGTCCATGTAGGCGAGCACGTCATGCTCGGCGGCGTCCATCAGTTCGGCCAGCTTGGGGACCTTGGGGCGGAGCTGGTCTGCGACGCGGCGCCACTGGGCATGGGCGGCGGGCGCGTCCGCCTCGGCGAAAGCGGTGCCGATCCAGGCGGAGACCAGGCGGCGCTGCGTCTTGCCGGCGTGTGCGGTGGCATTGCGCATGAAATGCACGCGGCAGCGCTGCCAGGTGGCCCGCAGGACCTTGGTCACGGCGGCTTTCAGGCCCTCATGGGCGTCGGAGATCACCAGCTTCACGCCGCGCAGGCCGCGGCGCGTGAGCGAGCGGAGGAAGTCGAGCCAGAAGGTCCCGGCCTCGGAGGCACCGATGGCCATGCCGAGGACCTCGCGCCGACCGTCGCTGTTGACGCCGACGGCGATGGTGACGGCGACCGGGACGATGCGACCTGCCTCGCGGACCTTCACATAGGTGGCGTCGAGCCAGAGATAGGGCTAGTCGCCCTCGATCGGGCGGGTCAGGAAGTCCTGCACCCGCTCGTCGATCTCGGCGCAGAGCCGGGAAACCTGGCTCTTGCTGACGCCATCGAGGCCCATGGCGCGGACCAGGTCGTCCACCGAGCGGGTGGAGATGCCCTGGATGTAGGCTTCCTGGATCACCGTGGTCAGCGCCTTCTCGGCGGTGCGCCTGGGCTCGAGGAAGGCCGGGAAGTAGCTGCCGCGGCGCAGCTTTGGAATGCGCAGCTCGACGGTGCCAGCGCGGATCTGCCAGTCGCGCTCGCGGTAGCCGTTGCGCTGATTGATGCGGCTTTCGCTGCGCTCGCCAGGGGCGGCACCGGTCAGGCCTGCCATCTCCAACTCCATCACGCGATGTGCGGCGAAGCCGATCATCTCGCGCAGCAGGTCGGCGTGATACCAAGCGCACAAACTTCTGACTCTTGGGGTTGAGCCGACGCGGGTGGTCGTG
>VFQP010004823.1_pt1 | contig 12210 bp, 6 predicted proteins | sample 3512351 | NCBI WGS metagenome assembly VFQP01 (sample SAMN10412372, study PRJNA504923) | tailings metagenome | isolation source: Relicate 1 Philex TSF1 revegetated site | place: Philippines: Tuba, Benguet | collected 2017-08-29 | reverse complement strand
CATGGCAAGGTCGACGGCCCGGTCAGGCTTGAGGAAAACGGCGTCAGCTTCTTCGCCGACCTGGCGGGTGGCCAGAAGACCGGATGGTTCTACGACCACCGCGACAACCGGGCGTTCGTGTCGAAATTCGTCAAGGGCGGCAGAGTGCTCGATCTCTACACCTTCGCCGGCGCCTTCGGCGTGCAGTGCGCGGCGGCCGGGGCGAAGGACGTCGTCGCCATCGACCGCTCCGAGCCCGCGCTGGCGCTGGCCAGGCAGGCGGCCGAGGCCAACGGCGTTGCCGCAATCATGGATATCCGCCGCGCCGAGGCGTTCGAGGCGATGGAGAGCATGGGGCAGGGCGGCCGGAAGTTCGATGTGGTGATCGCCGATCCGCCCGCCTTCGTGAAGTCGAAGAAGGACCTGAAGCCGGGCCTCAAGGGCTACCGCAAGATGGTGAAGCTGGCCGCGCCGCTGGTGAAGCCGGGCGGGATCCTGCTTGCCGCCTCGTGCAGCCACAATGTCAGCACCGAGGCTTTCGCCGAGGAAGTGGCGCGCGGGCTTGGCGACGCGCGCAAATCGGGCCGAATCCTGCGCACTTCCGGCGCCGGGCCGGACCATCCGGTGCACCCGCTGTTGCCCGAAAGCGCGTATCTGAAATGCATGGTGCTGCAACTCGACTGAGCCGACGGAATCGGGTAAGGCTTTTCCGCACACGCGCTGAATTTGCGTATTCGATCAAGACGGGCGATCAGGACAGGAGACGGCACATGACCGAAGTCTGCATCATCGGTATCGGCATCCACAAATTCGGCCGCACCGAAGGCAAGTCCGGCCGCCAGCAGGGCGCCCATGCGGTGCGCGAGGCGCTGAAGGATGCCGGGCTCGAGTGGGCCGACATGCAGTTCGCCTTCGGCGGCTCGGCCGCGTCGGGCAACGCGGATTCCCTGGTCAACGAGCTGGGCCTGACCGGCGTGCAGTTCGTCAACGTCTCCAATGGCTGCGCCACCGGCGGCAGCGCGCTGATCTCGGCCTACACGGCGATCAAATCGGGCCAGTACGACGTCGGCGTCGCGGTCGGCTTCGACAAGCATCCGCGCGGCGCGTTCAATTCCGACCCGGCCAGCCGCGGTCTCGAGCATTGGTACGGCGACACTGGCCTCAGCCTCACGACCCAGTTCTTCGCCATGAAGATCAACCGCTACATGGCCGATCATGGCATCTCGCACGAGACTCTGGGCATGGTGGCGCAGAAGGCGTTCCGCAACGGCAAGCTGAACCCGAACGCGTGGCGCCGCGAGGAAGTGGACCTCGATACGGTGCTGAATTCGGAAATGCTGTCCTATCCGCTGACCAAATACATGTTCTGCTCGCCGGCCGAAGGCGGCGTGGCGCTGATCCTCGCCAGCGAGGAGGCGGCGCGCCGTTACACCAACCGTCCGGTGCAACTGCGGGCCTGCACCCTGCGCACCCGCCACTACGGCGCGTTCGAGGTGTTCAGCCCCTATCTGGCGCTGGACCGCGCACCAAGCCCGACCGTGTTCGCGTCGAAGGCTGCGTTCGAGATGGCCGGCGTCGGTCCCGAGGACATGGACGTGATCCAGATTCAGGACACCGAGTCCGGCGCCGAGATCATGCACATGGCCGAGAACGGCTTCTGCAAGGACGGCGAGCAGGAGAAGCTGATCCAGGAAGGCCACACCGAGATCGGCGGAAAGATGCCGATCAACACCGATGGCGGCTGCATCGCCAATGGCGAGCCGATCGGCGCCTCGGGCCTGCGCCAGGTGTACGAGGTGGTGCTGCAGCTGCGCGGCGATGGCGGCGCCCGGCAGGTGCCGAACAATCCCAAAACGGGCTATACCCACGTCTATGGCGGCCCCGGCGTGTCGGCCTGCACCGTGCTGCAGGTCTGAGACATCAGCCAGTTCCCCGATAAAATTTGAACCGCATTCGCAATATTCGTGGCCGGTAACTTCGTGTCGTGTAGGCTCTCCCTGATCTGAGGGGATCGACAGGGCCGGCTCGCGTCTTCCGCGCCGTCCCCTGTGGGCTACTACAAAGGGGGCTGGTTCATGAACAGGACTTGGGCGCTGGCATCGGTCAGCGTAGTCGCGTTGCTCACGTCCGCAGGTGCCGGGGGCGCGCGGGCAGACGCCCTTTTCGATCTCAACATCGCGGTTCCCACCGTCGAGGCCGGCACCGTCAACTCGGTGTTGATCGAGGTCAGCCAGCCGGGCGTCCTCACCAATGTCGATGCGACGAATCAGGACACCGAGTTCGGCGTTCCGCTCGGGCCCGCCGCGCACGACTATGGCGGCGGAACGAATGCGCCGCTTGTCGATACGAACCTTGCTTTCGCCAGAGCCTTCAGCAACGGCGAGACCAGCTCCATCGACCTGTTCGTTGCCGATGGAAAGGCGAACTTCGACGCCGCGACCATTGCCGTGCTTCAGCTCACGGCAGGCGGAGACGTCACCACCATCGATGCGACTACTACGGCGACGTCGCACATTTCCGCCATTGACCTCGGCGCCGGCAGTTCGGCGAAGGTCACCGACAACACCCATTTGGCGACAGTCGCGGTCAATACCTCGACAAGCCGGATCGCCGGCATCGTCAACAAGGGCCTGGCAGGCGGCGAGCCCGGACAATCGACGGCGATGACGACCGGCACGCCGAACGAGCTCGAATCGAGCGCGCTGGCCCTCGTGGCGACGGCGCAGCTCATGGTCGCGGTCGACACGCCCGCGGCCACCGCCACCGACAACTTCGTGTCGCTCCAGGCGGTCAGCGACGACAAGACGACGGCGCTGGTCGGCTCGATCCTCGACGTGACCGGCAATGCCATCACCGCCGACGCGACGGGCAACAACGCTTCCGGCGTCATCGACATCAAGGCTGGCGGCGCGGTTACCTTCCCGGGCACTGCAGGCGTTTCCAACTTGCAATATGCCGTGGCCGACGGCGCCGGTGACTCGTTGTCCGCGGTCTCTGGCGGGCGAATCGACATCGGCGTCAACGCCGGCACGCCAACCGCCGCGCTCGACGGCAGCACCGCCACGCTCGCCGACAACCGCTTCGAGGCGGACTCGCGGGGTAACGCGGCCTACAACCAGGTGTCGCTGGCGGCGGGGATCAGCCTGGACGGCACCACCGCCGCGGCCGACCAACTGAACAGCACGACGGGCAGCCTAAAGTCCGACGTCGCCGGTGACCTGTTCGTCCACAGCAGCCAGACCGGCCTGCTGCCGACCTATGCCTCGGTTGCCACGGTTGGCATGGGCGTGAACACCCAGAACCTGAACGGCTCGACGGTGACGGTGGGCGACGGCGACCTGAAGGACACGGACGATGTCGGCAACGTGTTCTCGGCCCGGGCATTGGGTAACGAGGCCACCAACACCGTTGGTATCGGCGGCGCCGCCACCGTCTCGGCGATCGCGGGCATCAATGCTACCCAGACGACGATCGGGATCCACCAGGCCGAGATCCAGTATGCGCCGATCGAGGTGAGCGTCGCCACCAATACGCCCATCGGCACGGTCACCAACTCGGCGGTGAGCGTCGACGGCAACATGTTCAGCACCGAGGTGGGCGGCAACAGCCAGTCGAGCTTGATGACGATCGCGGGCAACACCGTCAGCGGCGGGGGCGTGCTCGGCACGCCGTCCGTGACGGTGAACCGCAGCACGCCCGGTGATGCGGTCGAGGCCGATTACAGCGTGCTGAGCGCCCAGGTGTTCGATGGCCTGAACGTCAACAATCTCTCCATGGCGTGGAACCTGGTCTCCGGTGCGATTATCGTCGATCTGGTCGACCAGGCCAGTGCGGCCGGCTCGTCCGTGAGCGACACGACGCTCAGCGTCGCGTCGAACGAATTCTCTGCGCTTTCCATCGGCAACCTGTCGAGCGGGACCGGCATCCATATCGATGCCGGCGCAAGCTTCACCGGAACGCTGGGCGTCATCAACGACCAGACGCTGATGAACGATGTCTTCATCACTTCGGCGACGTTGGGCAATACCAACGCCATCGAGGTGCACGTTACGCCGGCCGCGCTGACCGGCACCGATATCGCGGTGACGGACAACGCGATTTCCGCGAGAAGCTGGGCCAATTTCGCCCAGGCCAATTCGTTCACGGTCGATGGCGTCACGGTCAGCGACGGCGATCTGGCCTCTACGTTACTGCCGGGCGCGTCCGTCGACCGCTCCAGCGATACGGTACCGATCACCGCCGCGTCGGCGTCCCTGGCCCTGCTGAACGACCAGTCCGTGGAGGATCTCGAAACAGGCGGGTTGGCTTCCGGTGTCGCTTCGTCGGCGATCCTGGTGGAGGTGACGGGTCTCAAGTTCTCCAGCAACAAGCTGGCTGTCGACAGCAACAGCTGGCTCAGCGCTGCGGTGATCAACCAGGCTGTGTCGAAGGGAAGCGTCACGGCGACCAGCCTCGATGCATCGTCCACGTTGGTAAACGTTCAAAGCTACGCGGACGAGGACAATGACGGTATCACCGGCGGCCTCTCTGGCTCGCTGAACAACAACGACATCACGCTTGATGCCGATGCCCTGAACGCCGACATCAGCCGCTCTGCCTTTTCCGTATCGGAGAACACGGTCGTTGGCGAAAGGCATATCAACCTGGCATCCAACACGTTGTCGATCACCGCGCAAACCCAGGCCGTCACTGGCGTGGTCGCAGCGGGTACCGAGCAGAGCGCCGTGCTTGGCGCGGATACCGAAGCCCGCGGCGAGATCGTACTGGTCAACGACCAGTATTTCGATGACCTGAAGGGCTTCGGCAACGGCGTCGGCACCAACATCTATCGGACGGATATCGCGACCGGCGGAGGCGACCTGGTCTCCGTCGATGCGCGCATGGACGGCAATATTTTCCAGGCGCTATCGGCGGGCAACGACGCGGCCAACACGATCGACATCGATGTCGGCACCTTCGATCTGAGCAAGGCCAGCAGCGCCGGTGGCGCGCTCAACGGTCCGGTCGCGACACTTGCCTCGAGCCAGCGCGGCCTCGATATCCCGGACAAGGCGATCACGATCGGCGGCAACACGAGCGGCAACGTCATCGACATGCTTCTGGAGGGCGTGAGCGGCGATATCCTCGACACGCACATTTCGACGAACGCCAACACTTTCGACTCGCTGGTAAGGGTCAACAACGCGCTGAACACGCTCGGCGTGAAGGGCACCAGTTTCGTAAGCCCGATGACGTCGACACCGCTGGCCACGGTGCTGGACGGCACGGGCGGTGACGACATCATCGTGGACAAGACCGGTTTCGTCGTCGCCTCGCGCCAGGAGAACGCCTACAGCGTCTCGTCGACCGCAACCGGTGTTGTAAAGACTACGGTGACGTCCGCCGCGACGATCGTCGACTCAAGCCTCGACGCGAACGGCAACCTCGTGTCGGCCGCGGCGCGCGGTAACGACTCGGACAATACCCTTACCCTCGACTTCGTTACCAACGAGGCCCAGGGCTTCGTCGTCAACGCCCAGTTCTCGGCCACATCGGATCCGGTCATCGGCGCGCGGGTGCTCACGACCAACGTATCCATCGACGCGGATGGGATTGCGGTGCTCGACCGGTCGAGCGTCTCTGTCTCGGGCAACGGCTTCCAGGCATTGGCGTCGGCCAATCGCACCGACAATACGCTGACTGCGTCGGGCGCGAATGTTTCGGGCGGCTCCGGCGCCTTGCCGTCGGTGGCTGTAAATCCCAACCTGACCGGCGACATCAAGGTTGGCGCCGACCTGGCGATCGTCAATGCCCAGGGATCGGAAACCATTGCCGGTGCCGAGGCGGACGGCATCACCGCGACCGTCACCGCCGTCGGCGTGGACGCCGAACTCGACACGATCCTCACAGGCTCGTTGGCGGTGGACAACAACGTGTTCGCGGCGCAGGGCATCATCCACAGCGCCGGCAACACGCTGCTCATCGACGCGGACGTCACCGTCGCGGGCATCGGTGCGTCCGTCGTCTCGCAGCAGGTCATCACCGCCGGCAGTACGATCGGCGCGTCGGCCGATTCCAACGGCGCCAGGGCGGCGGTGGTCGATATAGACGCCGCCGGCGCGGCTGCCGTTAGCGTCGACAACAACCGGATGCTCGGCGTTGGCATCGGCGGCATCGCCACCAACATCCTCAAGGTCGATGCTGGCGCGGCGATCACCGGAACGGTCGCTGCGCCCGCCCCGGTCCTCGGTACGGCGACGGGGCAGACCACCGCGTCGCTCGACGCCGATTTCAACGTCCTCAACCTGCAATTGGGCGACGCAGCGTCCATAACCGCCAGCACGACCGGCAGTACGATCACCAATGTGGTGTCGGGCGGTACAGGCCTCTCGAACGACGTGCTGACAGTCGACAACAACCTGGTGCAGGCGCAAGCGATCGGCTTCCGGGCAAGCAATCTGATGACGCTCGCCACCGAGTCCTCCAGCGACGCGACCGGTATCGTGGCCAACCGCCAGCTTGTCGACGGCACGGCGCTGAGCGCCTCGGCATCGACGATCATCGAGGCGAATGCCAGCGCCGCGTCGAAGAGCAGCATGACGGTATCGGACAACGGTCTCGTCGCCACCACCGCGGTCAACGCAGCCCTCAACGCTCTGGCGGTCGACGCCGGTTCAACGTTGCAGGAAGCGTCGGGCGCGGGTGGCGTCATCGACCCGGCGTCGGCGTCGGCCCTGTCGGTAACCGGTGCGGAATATTCGGTGCTGAACTGGCAGACCATCACCGATGGCACGACGGCATCCTCGGCCATCAGCGCCAGCACCATCGGCATCGACGCGGTGACGGGTGCGGTCGACTCCGCCGCGTTGACGGTGGACGGCAACCAGGTGCTGGCGCAGAGCATCGGCAACGACGCGGTCAACCAGCTCGCGCTCAACAGCGGCACGTTCCAGCATCCCTCGGCGGTCGTCGCCAGTGCCCAGACCACGAGCGGCGCGACCGTGTCGGCCTCGGTGGCGGATGTCGCCATCGGCATCGGCCTGGGCGGCGGCAACATCAATGCCGCCAGCAGCAACAGTAGCCTCCGGGTCACCGGCAACACCATCGGTGCCGTCGCCATCGGCAACCAGGGCGTGAGCAGCATCTCGAGCGGCGACTGATTGGACTGGTTCTCAGACTATATCGGAGTATAGTTCCTCCCTGCATTGGGGAGAACGTCCATGACCGAGGTCTGCATCATCGGAGTCGGCCTGCATCCGTTCGGGCGCACCGACGGCGTCAGCGGCCGCTCGCAGGGCGCCTATGCGGTGCGCGAGGCGCTGAAAGATTGCGGCCTCGAATGGGAGGACATGCAGTTCGCCTTCGGCGGCTCGGCCGCAGCCGGCAACGCGGATTCGCTGGTCAACGAACTGGGGCTGACCGGCATCCAGTTCGTCAATGTCTCCAATGGCTGCGCCACGGGCGGCTCGGCCCTCCTGTCGGCCTATGCGGCGATCAAGGCCGGGCAATACGATCTGGGCCTCGCGGTCGGCTTCGACAAGCATCCGCGCGGCGCGTTCAATTCCGATCCGCGTAATTCCGGGCTGGAAACCTGGTATGGCGAAACCGGCCTGATGCTCACCACCCAGTTCTTCGGCATGAAGATCAACCGCTATCTGGCCGAGCACGGTATTTCCCGGGAAGCGCTGGGACTCGTCGCCAACAAGGCGTTCCGCAACGGCGCGCTCAATCCCAATGCCTGGCGCCGCGAGCCGGTGGCCGTCGACGCGATCATGAACTCCGAAATGCTCTCCTATCCGCTGACCAAATACATGTTCTGCTCGCCGGCCGAAGGCGGCGTGGCGCTGATCCTGGCCAGCGAGAAGGTCGCCCGCCGCTACACCAACCGCCCGGTCTATCTGCGCGCCGCCACGCTGCGTACCCGGCACTACGGCTCCTTCGAGGTGTTCAGCCCCTATCTGGGCCTGCAGCGCGCGGCGAGCCCGTCGACCATCGCCAGCCGTGCCACCTTCGAGATGGCCGGCATGGGCCCCGAGGACATCGACATCGTCCAGGTGCAGGACACGGAAGCGGGCGCTGAGATCATGTATCTCGCCGAATGCGGGTTCTGCCGGGACGGCGAGCAGGAAAAGCTGCTGCGCGACGGCGACACCGAGATCGGCGGCCGCATGCCGGTGAATACCGATGGCGGCTGCATCGCCAATGGCGAACCCATCGGCGCCTCCGGCCTGAGGCAGGTGTGCGAGGTCATCACCCAGCTGCGCGGCGACGCGGGCGACCGCCAGGTGCCGGGCAATCCGAAGACCGGTTTTACCCATGTCCACGGCGCGCCGGGCCTGTCCGCCTGCACGGTTCTCCAGCTGTAGCTTGCCGCCGAATAAGGCGGCCGGACTGCGGCCATCGCAATAGAGGTTGCGATACGCCGTAGGGAACGCTACCGGATGGTCTCGAACGGCCATCCGGGAGGTCCCATGCCACTGATCCGCTACATCGAAGATGATGGCACCGAGCACGAACAGGAAGTGCCGGTCGGCTGGTCGCTGATGGAAGGCGCCTCGAAGAACGGCATCCCCGGCATCCTCGGCGATTGCGGCGGCTCCTGCGCCTGCGGCACCTGCCACATCTACGCCGATGAAGCCTGGCTCGACCGGTTGCCGCCTGTCGACGAGGGACAGGACATGATGCTGGAATACGCCGTCGACCGCCGCGCCAACAGCCGTCTCGCCTGCCAGATCACGGTGACGGCCGACATGGAGGGCTTCGTCGCCCGCACGCCGGTCCGGCAGCACACCGAATAGCTATTCGGCCGCCCGCAGGTTGGAATCCGCCACCTTGCGGACGTTGACCGGGATGGTGCTCATGCGCGGGATGCCGGTGTAGGGATCGTACAGCTCGTCGGTCGAGGTCAGCCGCCCCGTATTGCCGCCGACCAGATAGGGATTCTGGTCCTCGTCGGGGTTGGCGCCCCACGCGTGGGTCATCGAGATGCAGCCGCTCTTGACGTCATCGGCGGGCTCGGCGACGCCGAGTATCGACGCGCGGGCTGATTCGATCTCGACCACGTCGCCGGCTGCCAGGCCCAGCTTCGCCATGTCGTCCGGGTTCATGAACGCCGGGTTGTAGCGGTGCCGGCGGAGAAGCTTGTCGTCGTCGTGCCAGCACGAGTTGAGAACGTCCGACAGGCGCCGGCTGATCACCCGGTGCGTATACATGCCGAAATTGGTGCGGAAGTTCTCCTGTGCCACCTCCGCGAGCTCGGCCATCATCACCTCGTTGCCCACGTCCAGGCGGCCGGTCCACCCATCCGGCCTGGGCTGGACCTGCTGAGGCGGCAGGTCGAACACGTAACCCGTGCGGGCCTTCTGCTTCACCTCGTCGAAAGGCACCGGCGCGCCGTGGGTGATCGCGCGCCAGACGTCGTCGGGGGTCGGCTTGCGCGACATGTCGAGCGGCGTGGTCATCCCGGCGGCCTTCTTCTTGTCCGGAATGCTCGTCGAGCGAATCCGCATCTGGACCCCGAGCCGCTGGCAGACGCCGAAGAACAACGCCCAGTCATCGATCACGTCGGCGCCCTCGGGCGGGTCCATCAGGGCAGGCGTGAACTGGGCGTAGGGCTGGAAGTATCCCCAGCCGGTGCCGACGCCGCCGAGCATTTCCTGCAGCGAGGTCGCGCTCTGGAATTCGAGCGGCAGGGTGGGTGCGATCACATAGTCGGCAAGCTTGGCCGTCGCCGACATATGTGGATCGATGCATACCAGCAGCTCCAGCGCCTTCATCGCCTCGAACGCCTTCAGCTGGTCCGGCCACGCCATCATCGGGTTGCCGCCGATGACGAAGAGCGCCTTCACCTGGCCTTCGCCTTCCAGCAGGATTTCGTCGGCGAGGGCGGCGGTGGGGAGGCCGGTAATGGTGTCGGTGAAGCCCTTCACCCGCAGCTTCTCGCCGAAGCCCCAGGCGGGCAGCGGGCCGGGGGTTCCGGCGATGGGCGGCGCCTTCTCGATCAGCACACCGGGATTGGCCACGGGGTCGCCGGCGCGGAGCCAATAGCCGCCCAGGGTCAGCAGCACCTTGCCGAGATATTCGGTCAGGTTGCCGCGGCCGGACATGTTGGGGCCGGTGCCGCAGCTCACGCCGCCCCGGCCCGGGCGGCCGGAGGCGAACAGACGGGCCGCGTCGACCAGAGCCTGCGCGGGGATGTCGGTGCGTTCCTCCATATAGGCAGGCGTGAACGGCTCGACCTGCCGGCGCAACGCCTGGAGATTGACGGCCTCGGCCTCGACGAAATCCTTGTCATAGAGGCCCTCGGACAGCAGCACGCGAATGATGCCCGCAAGGATCGTGGGGTCTTCGCCCGGTTTGCACTGCAGGTGGATGTCGGCTTCCTCAGCGACATCGGTCACGCGCGGATCGATCACGATCAGCTTCATGCCGCGCTTCTTGCCCTCGTGCAGGCGCCGCGCCGGGTTGAGACCCAGCCCGCCATTCATCGAGGCGATCGGGTTCGAGCCGACCAGCAGGATCACGTCGCAGTCGTCGACCGGGGCGACGCCGGCGAGCCATGGCCCGTGCAAGCCGATGGCGATCCCCTTGCCGGGTTGGTCGATGGTCACCGACGAGAACAGCATCGGCGAGTCGATGGCGTCGAGGAATGCGGTGCCGAAGGCATTGGCAGGGAAATTATTGTAGCCGTGGGTACCGATATAGATCGCCACCGAACGGGGACCGTGCGTCTCGATCAGCTGGCGGACGCGCGCGGCGATCTCGTCCATGGCCGCCTCGCTCGCAATCGGCGCATGGGTGCCGTCGGGCTGGCGCTTCTGTGAATGCAGCAGGCGGGTCGGCAGGCTGTGATAGGTGCCGAGCTCGCGGCCCTTGATACAGGAATAGCCGAAATAGATCGGGTTGTTCTTGTCGCCGCGAATCTTGACCGGCTTGCCGTCCTCCATGTCGACCAGCAGGCCGCACAGGGCGTGACACGCCCGGCAGATCGTGTGCTCCGTCGTCTTCATCGAACTCTCCCCGTCCTGATGCGCCGCAAGACTGTAACGCCGTTACGGGGCTGAAAAAAATCAGAAACATTCACTGGCGTGTGGTCGGCCTGCCGGGCCGTACAATGAAAGTTGATGACGCGCCTGTTGTGTCTGCGCCGGAAGCGGATAGTCTGGAAGCTGCGGGGATCAATGGCTTGGGCAGCATCTTGACGACGGGATACAGGCGGGAGCGGCGTCGGCGCGCCGGATGGCCGACCCTTTTCGGAGCCGCCACCCTGCTTACGTTACCCGCCTCGGCGCAGGATTTCATCGCGGGCCCGCTCGACCCCGCCGACACCCTCGTGGCCGCGGCCTATTCCCCGGTGGCGCCCGTTTCTCCCACCGAGGAACAGTTCAATGCCGACGTCTCGCATGTCGAGGTGGCCGGCATACGCGATCCGGCGATTGCCGCCGCGCTTTCTGTGAACGATGTCTTCGGGGTGGCCGAGGGCGACGGCGATCAGAGCCAGGCGGGGCGCGTGTCCATCGAAGCGGCGCTTGCCGAGGATCCGGGACGCTTGCGGGCGGATGTCGCCGATCTCAGCATCGACAACGACCTGTCCCAGCCGACGGTCCGCGCGCTGATGGCCCCGCCGGGCGATCTCAAGCCGGATGATGGCGTGGGTGCGGGTCCGGTCGCGTTGAACGCTGCCGGCGAATAGGCTCAGCGATCCAGCCCGGCGATCAGCTTTTCGAGAAAGGCGATGTGCCCCGGCACGTCCCTCGCGCCCGTCGCCATCGAGTGCAACGAGACATGGCTGACGCCTTCCGCGCGCCACACCCCGATATCGTGGAAGGCGTCATCGAGCGTCGAGATCCGGCCGCCGAAGTCTGGCCGGTCCTCGGGATGCGTGAACACCACCGCCTCGAGACCGAATCCCTCCATGGCGCGGCCTTCCCGTTCCATGACCTCGCGGAATGCATCCATCATCGCCGGCGCCTCGCGGGCCGGCGCATAGGGTATCCAGCCGTCGCCGATGCGTGCGGCCCGCCGCATGGCGGGAGGGGCGGTGCCGCCGATCCAGACCGGGATCCGGCGGTTCGGCGGCAGCGGGCAGATGCCGGCATCGGTCACCGTATGGAACCGTCCCTTGAAGCTGATGGCGTTTTCGGACCAGAGCGCCCGCATCAGTTTGATCTGCTCGTCCATGACCGCGCCCCGATTGGCGAAATCGGCGCCGAGCGCCTCGTACTCGGCCTCGTTCCAGCCGGTGCCGACGCC
>VFQP010004822.1_pt1 | contig 12211 bp, 11 predicted proteins | sample 3512351 | NCBI WGS metagenome assembly VFQP01 (sample SAMN10412372, study PRJNA504923) | tailings metagenome | isolation source: Relicate 1 Philex TSF1 revegetated site | place: Philippines: Tuba, Benguet | collected 2017-08-29 | reverse complement strand
TGTGCTGAGAGTGCTGCGTCTGCTGGAGGCGCCCCGCCCCGACTTCACTTCTTTCCCTCGAGACTTCTTTTCCCTCCAACTCGCTAGTAGGTGCGTGAGTGCGGCTGGTGAGGCTCGCATGTGGGCCGGGCGCGCATGTGGCGCGTGCCACGTTTCCCCACCCTGGACTCCGCGCTGTGCCGTGCTGTGCGCGCGCTGTTCCAGAGCCTTCTTGCAAGAATCGAGATGCAGCAAAGCACACCGGAGCACGCCATCATGATGGCGTGAGTCAGGGGCGCACACCACCCGACCGCTCGAAAGAATTGAGAGGGCGGGGGAACAGAGCGGAGAGCGGCAGCGCGAAGCGGATGGGGCATGCGGTCGTGATCAAGGAGGAGCGTGCTGCTGCTGAGCAGAGCGGCGGCACAGTGCACACACGCCGGCCGCCGTCAGTATACGGCGCGTCCTGACAGTCAAGGGTCAAAATCGCACCGCGGTTGGGGAAGGAGGTTCATTCTCACTCATTCTCTGCCTGTGCGTCGTACGTTCAAGGTCCGTGCGCCGGCGCAGGCTCAGAGGCCCAAGGCAAGTCACGCACACACGTTCTCTCTGCTCCCTCTCTCGCTCTCTCACACTCCCTTCTCCCCGCAGAGAGGCAGCGGGCAGAGCGCCTCTCCAACCCTCTGACACGACACGCACGGCCTCTGGGGCAGAGCAGCAAGAGGCCGGCTGCTGCGCACCCTGCGCCTCTTCAGGACGCGGCGAGCGCCCCAAAAGCTCAGGCATCCACGCCGCCGACTCGTGCGAGGGGACCGCGCCGCTGCCACCGCGGGCCCCCTGAGCCCTAGAGCCCTAAGCCCCCTCGAGCCGCGCCATGTGCCGGTCCAGCTGCGCCACCACCGAGTCCAGCGAGACGAGGTAGCTCGACACAAAGTGGTCCATCACCATGGTGCGGCACAGCTTAACCCTAGCGTAAGCCCTGGGGTCCTCCACCTCCATGAGCACCCACGGCTCCTCCTCCTCCTCGTCCTCCTCGCCGTCGTCGTCCTCCTCCGCCTCGGCGTCGTCGTCCTCCTCCTCCCGCTGCTGCACCCGGGCGCTCACGCCCGCCGCCCCGCCGCCGCCGTCAGGGTCCACGTTAGGGCTGCCGCCATTGATGGCCCCGGATCGCCGCCGCAGCGCAAGCGCGTCGTCCCGGAGCTCCCGCCGCCGCCGCCGCTGCGCCGCCGCCGGCAGCGACCGCAGCGGAACAAAGTGAAGGATGCGGCCGGCGGGGTAGAGCTGCCGGTGCTTGTGCCGCCCGCCTCGCCCGCCGCCGCCGCCGCCTCCGTTCTCGCCCTCGCCGGAGGCGCCAGAGGCAGACGCCGCGCCGGCCGCCGCGCCGCCGCCGCCGTCGCCGCCGTCGTCGCTGCCGTGGTGGCGGTGCTCGCGCGAGGAGGCGGGCGGGGTGTGCGTGGCGGCGTGGCCGTCTGTGGTGGTGGTGGAGGTGCCGAGGAGGCCCGGGCTCGACGGCGCCTGCGTTAGGGTGCAGCGAGGGCATAGCATTCGTGAGGGTGGGTCAGCGGTGTCCACGCCGGCACTGCAGCGTTCGCGGGCGCTAAAGCAGCGGTGCAGAAGCCGTGTCCTGGCGGCCCGACCCCGTTCACGGCCCACACCTCCATGCCTGAAGCAGGTGCCCGTCTTCCTTTCCTTTTTCTTGCCCCCCACCCCTCCCCCCCCCCCCCCCCCCCCAAACCCAACACAGCAAAGCGCACCCCCACACACACCTTAAGAGGGAAACGGCACCTGCTTCGGGTGTGTGTGGGGTGCCGTTTCCCTCGTCCCGTCCTTCCACCTCTGCCCCACCTCTGCCCTCCTTCCCCCGCGGCAAAACAGCGGCAAAGCAGCCTCCCACACACGCACCTGAAGCAGGTGACCGTCCACGTTAATCTCCATCATGCCCGCCGCCGCCCGCGCCGCCGCCTGCTCCGCCGCCGCCGCCCGCCGCGCCCGCAACCCATCCGACCCCGGCAAGCTCACCAACGCGCCGCCCGCCCCGCCGCCCACCGCCGCCGCGCCGCCGCCCACCCACACCGCCGGCGCCGGCGCCACCGCCGCCGCGCCCCGCCCCGCCGCCCCCGAAGCCGACTGCGACCGCTGCCTGCCCCCCCACGCCGGCAACGGCGGCAACCCCCCCACACCGCCGCCGCCGCCGTCGCCCCCCACCTCCGCCAGCACCCGCTCCGCCTCCAGCGCCAGCCGTTCCTGCGCCGCGCCGAGCCCTAAGCCCTCATCATGCGCCGACGCTAAACCCTGGGCCCGGCCGCCGCCGTCGCTGGCGCTGCCGCCCTCCCCGCCGCCGCCACCGCCCGCAGCACCGTGGTCGTCCTCCGCGCCGCCGCCCAACGCGTCCCCCGCCGCCGCCGCTTCGCTGGTCACGGCGGCGACCACCGCCGAGATGCCCGCCTGCAGCTGCTGCCGCAGAACCTCCGCCGAGGGCCCCGACCCATGCGACCCGCCGTCCAGCATCGAAAGGTGCATCCGCCCGGCGCTGCCGCCGCTGCCCGCCGCCGCCGCCGTCGACGACCCTGCGCCGCCGCTGCCGCCGGCGCCCGCCAGCCCCCCATGCGCCCCCAAGCCCTCGTCTAGGGCCGTGGCCAGGTCCGTGTCCCCCATGAGCTCCTCGTCGTCCTCGTCGGCGAACTCGGGCGGCTGCCCCACGGCCGCCAAGCCCTCGCCCAAGCCCTCGACGCCCGCGGCCTGGCCGCCGCCGCTGAGCCCTTGGTCGGGGCTCTCGCCGCCATGCACTGACCCGCCGCCGCCGGCGCCACCGGCTCTGCTGCGGGTGGCGGCGGCCGCCGCGCCCGCCACCGTCCCCAGCATCCCCCCCAGGAGCCACCCCGGCCCCGTGGCCCGCCGCACCGCGCCGCCCGGCAGCAAGGGGCCCTGCTGCTGCAGCCGCGGAAGCTGCGAGGAAGCTGCCCCGGCGGATGCTGTCCCCGCTGAGGTGGATGAAGAGAAGAAGGGCAGCGACGGCATGGACGGGTGGCGCGTGTGGTGCGCAGGCCCTGATGAGGGCTTTAGCGGCCCATGCGGCCGCAGTTCGACCGTCGACGCCGGCACCGAGACGGGCAGCGCCGGCGGCGGCGGCTGCATGGTCGCAAGCCCTGACCGGGGGCCCTCGCCCACGCCCGCGTCCAGCGAAGCGCCGGAATCCACCGCTGGCGGCCGCTGCAGCAGGCCCTGCACCTCGGAGCCGCCGCGCGAGGCGGCGAGGGGCAAGCCCTCATCGGGGCTTGCGCCGGCGGCGGCATGGAGGCGCGAGGGCGGCAGCGGCGGCGCGGCGCTGTGCGTGGTGGGCGTGGCGGGGGAGGAGGCGCCGCCCAGGTCCGTGGAACCGCCAGGGTTGCCGCCGCCGTAGGCGTCGCCGCCGGGCGGCCACAGCCACGACAGCCACCCCGACCAGCCGCCGCCGGGCGCCTGCATGGGGCCGCGGGCAAAGCCCTTGTTGAGCCCTCGGCTGTCCGAGCCGGAGGAGGGCGCCGATTCCAGGTCCAGCGCCGCGCCTGCATGCGTTAGGGTTCGGCTAAGGTTTGGGTTTGCGTTTGGTGAGTTGAGTGCACAAGCCCTAGCGCAAGCCCTCACCGGCCAGCATGGAGGGCTGCGGCGCGTCGGCCGGCGTCGCCGGCGACAGCAGCGCCTCGCCCTCCTCCCCTCCCCCGCCCGCCGCAGCGGCGCCCCACGGCCACAGCGCGCGCCGCCGCAGCGCCGCCGCCGCCCCGCCCGCCCCTCCGGCCGCTCCTGCCGCGGCCGGCGTCAGCGTCACCTGCCCTCCCGCCGCGTGGCCCCCTCCTCCTCCACTAGTGAGCGAGGGGGAGGTGGGCGTGCGCCAGGCGCCGGACGCCGCGGCCGCCGACTCCAGAAGCTGCACGGCGGCCGCCAGCTGCTGCTGCTGCTGCGCGTGCTGCCCGCGCTGCGCGTGCTGCGCCGCGTACAAGCAGCTCCGGATCGTGTCCTGCGAAGGAGGGCGAAACGGTTGCGAGGCGTCAGTTGGCGGTTGGAGAAGGCGGGACACGGCAGCGGCGCGTGGCTCATGGCTCGTGGTGCACCACAGGCATGCAAGGGAGATGAGAGAGAAGGGCATAGCTGTTTGGAGCATGTCGCCCCCATTCACCTGCAGCGCCTGCTCCGACAGGGCCGAAGCGACATCCTCCTCGCCGCGCTGCCGCCGCCGCCGCCGCCGCCCCTCCTCGCCCCCCGCCGCCGGGGCCCCCTCCTCCTCCTCCTCCCCGCCCGCGTGCACCTCTGCCGTCGTGCCGCTGCCGAGGGTGGGCTGCCCCCGGCCGCCGCCGCCGGCGCCGCCGCCGCGGCGCTGCGTGGCGTTGGAGGGCCCCGCCGCGCGCCACGCCTGGCGCTGCTGCGCCGAGAGGGGCGGGAGGAAGAAGGGCTCGGCGCCGTCCACGCCGCCGCCCAGCCACAGGGCGCCTGTGCGGCACGCAGCAGAAGGTGATAAGGTGAGCGCGGCGCAGAGGCGTAGCTGGCTTGTGCACGCCGCCGCCCAGCCACAGTGCAGCGCTGCGGGCGAAGCCACGTCAAGGATGTTGAAGGGCGCGCGTGACGCGAGCAGGGAGCAGGAAGGGCGCCCAACGGGCCGCTGAATCGTGCGCAACACCGCCCAGCCACAGCGGGCTTGTGCGACACCGCCACAGGTCACGCAGCAGCATAAGGTGATCAGGGGAGCGCGGCGCAGAGGCGCAGCCAGCTTGCGCTGCCCACACCGCTCCACCGCGGGGATGGCACACCGCAATCGCCAGCGCGCGTGCAGCAAGGAAAGGCGATGAACCCTAAGCCCTGATGCCAGCGCACCGTCGTCGCCGGCGCCGCCGCCGTTGCCCGAGGGCGCGCGCGCGGGGCGGCAGGACGCCGCCGTCCGTGTGTAGCAGGCCGCCAGCGGCAGCGCGGCCGGCGTCAGGATGTTGCGCGCCGTCCACTGAGTGGCTGTGCCCAGCCGCCGCACCCCGCCCTGCATGAGGGCATACACCCCGCGCGCACACGCCCGTGCGCTTCGCTCGCGCTTCCTGCCAAAGCGAAAGAAAGAGCCGTTGCACGCAGGCGGCGGGCGAGCTGAGCGTGACTTGGGGGGCGCCGGGCCTAAGCCCTCACCTGCAGAGCCCTAACCATGGAGGCGCGGAGGTCCAGCTGGAACTCTGCGAACCAGCTGCTGGCCGTCACGTCCTCGCGCAGCGCGTCCACGCTCGCTGCGTCGCGGCCGCACGCATGGCACACATCGGGGCTTGCGTTAGGGCTTTCCGCGCATGCATTCGACCAGTCCCCGCAGCTGACCGACCTGCCGGACCTGAGGAGCTGGCGGCCTGAGACGTTGATGCGGCCCCTGCCCTCGTGCCCATCCGCCCACCAACCCTAGCAAAACCCTAGTCCCTCACCTGCGCAAAAGGTGGGCACAATGTCGGTGGCGTTGATCACGCTCGTGACAAAGCCCTTGCAGCTGTTGGCCAGCTCCAGCGTCATGCAGGCGGGGCAGGCGATGGCCACGCAGCGCGTGTCTGCCAGGCGGCCGCCCAGGTCGCGCAGCATCATGGTCAGCAGCACAGCCGTGCCGGCGCCCATCGAGTGCCCTGCGCATGGGCGAGGGTTTGGTCAGGGCTTCAGGAGGACAGGTTTTACTTACGCTACCAACTTTGAGGCCCGCCGCGCTCCTCTAGAGGAGCGATGTCCTTCCCCTTATCCAAGCCCTAGGGCGGCGACTCACCGACCACGCGGAGGTCATAGCCCTCGCCCGCCGCCTTCAGCGCCGCCTGCAGCTGCGGCGCCGCCTGCCGGAAGAGCCACCGCGCTGCCGCGAGCATGCCCAGGTGGCTGTACCCTAGCGTCACGCCCTCGACCGTCACCACGTGGTGCGGCTTGGTGGCGCCTGCGGCCAACCGCCACATATGTACAGACGGCGACGGCCACCCAAATCAGACGGGCTGCACGCTCCGCGCACGACTTGCGGTGTCGTCATCCGCTCGCCAGAGACGGCCGCCCTTCCCCCCAAGCACAAGTACCCGTGAGCGAGGTGAGGAGGCAGCCCTTCACGCTCAGCGTGGCCTCCCTCACCACTTTCTCCATGCCCAGCACCCTCCACCCTCGCACCCGCAAGAGGGCACCTCATGCCCTGAGTGCCGCGGACGCACAGCATCCACCCCTCCCCCCACCCCCTCCCCCCCACCCCCCCAACCAAGCACCCACCCGTGAGCGAGGTGAAGAGGTCCTTCATGCTCTGGGTGCCGCGGATGCACAGCATCACCTTGCGCAGCCCGTCGTCCCGCACCAGCACCCACGCCGGGCGCAGCAGCCCCGCCGTCGCCTGCTGCACCAAAATCTGCGACGGGTCTGCGGCGCGCGATGCACAAGGGAAAGGCAGCCAAATGCACGTGTGAGCACCGCCCCTGTGCCGCCGCCTGCTGCACCAAGATCTGCGACGGGTCTGCGAGAACGGCGCGTCGAAGGCGGGCAGACGCACGCACGTGGGCGGTGCTGCGCCAGCGCCTGCGGCCCGGCGCCAGCCTAGCGCAACGCAAGCAGCAGGGCGCACCGACGCTCCGCGCCGTCCCCGACCCGCGTCCCACACACCCTCTCTATGCGTGCCCCGAGGCCCTCACATCACCACAACAAAGGGCGCAAGGGCGCACCGACGCCACTGCTCTCAACCCCTGTATACTGCAGCTCTCTCTCTATATCTCTACCGCCTGTGCCCTCGAACACCGCGCTGGGCACGCAGATGCCAGTGCTCTCCACGCCATCTGACGCGCGCAACCTGCTGGCCCAACCCTGGCGCAGGCAGCGCACCGATGCCGATGTTCTCGACCCAGAAGCGCGCCTGCAGCTCGGCCTTTTTGAACTTGAGCCCCCGGCAGTAGAGCATGTACTTGCGGATCTCCATCAGCTCCTCCTGCAAATCAGTCGAATGGAGCGCAAGAGAGGGCAAAGGCCAAGAGGAGGTGTGCGCCCTGCCTGCCTGCGCATCTCCATCAGCTCCTCCTGTGGCCCACGGTGTGGGCAGCAGTCGAGAGGCAAGCGGATTGCGTGCCTGCCTGCGAATCCCCTCCGCTCCTTCTGAAACGTTAGCCCGCTCCTCCTGTCACGGGTCAAGGTTCGGCAAAGCGGACGAAACGTCCTCTTGGCAGGCGGGAGGCGTGCGCTCCCGCCTGTGGACTCCCCCGAGAGCAGCTGCACCGTGAGGATCGAGCCACGGCAAGAGGGCCACCCTGCCTGCCCCGTGCCCTTGGCGCCCTCAGAGAGGGGGCACGGTGATGCGAGTGCACCACGACGCTGCTCGTCCTCCGCCTGTCACCACGCGACCAAGCGCTACAGCCCACCAGCACTCGAGCAGCAACAGCATACGCACGCGCACCCACACCCGCACCTTGAGGCCCGCCGACACGCGCTGGGTGCCCCGCCACGCCACCGGCTGCCCCTTGGCCGCAATGTCCGCCGCCGGCCACACCGCCTGCTCCTTGTTGGACAGGTAGGCCAGGCCCACGAACAGGTCGACCGTGTGCCACCGGCCCAGCGTCTCCGTGTACATGAGCCTGCGGCGGGGGGCACACGTGCATGCAATCGTGGAGAGGCAAGCGTGCGCGGCAAGGGAAGCCGCTGCTGTCCAAGCTGTCGCTTGCGTGTGCGCGAGAGGACAGGAGGGCCGCGGCGGAGCTGCCAGGCACCTGGTGGCGCCCTGACGGCCTGCCTGAGCCGCTCACGGTGCCATGCAGTTGCGGAGTGCACGCCGCTCTCCACGGCCCATTCAACTGCTGCGCAGTCACGCATGCCTGCACGCTCCCCTCGCCGCGCCTTGGGGGTTGCGCTCGCCTCCCCCGTCCGCCCCCCTCCTAGCCCCAGCGCACGGTCGCCACAGAGCGCCACGCCCTCGTGCACTCGGTGCTGGTGCTCCCGCTGCGCTGCACGCGCCGTGAGGCGCCCTGGCAGAACAACCCCAGGCGCAGGAGGCAGCAAGGGGAGCCGCACGCACTTGAACACCTCCTTGAAGAAGTGCAGCGCCTCGACCCAGGTGTTGGGCGCGTGCTCCACGTCGCGGCACGCCTCCACGGGCACCGGCGCGGAGCCTGGCGCGGCGTCCGCTGCCGCTTGGGTGCTGCATGAGGCGAGCGGGTGCCTGCCCGAGCGCAGCGCGTAGTACAGCGCCAGGGCAGCGGCGCTCGCAGCCACCGTCGTCGCCATGTCGTAGCAGCGACGTCACGGCGTCCTCCTCTCGGCTCTGCCCTCTGCGCTGCTCCGCTCGTCTTCAGCCATCGCCTCCACGCTGCATCTCCGTGTGTTGCCTTGCAGTGAGCTCCTTTGCTGCGTTGCGTGTTTTGACTGCGCTGCTTGCTTGTGGTCCTGACCTACGCGAGCTGGGCTGGGGCACCTCGCGTCAACCCTGGGCGTGGCGCGGCGCCAACGAGCAGCTTGCACCCACAGGTCAGGACCTCTAGCGCCCAAGCAGCTTGCCTATCCGCACGTCGTGCGGCACCCAGGCCTTGGCCTCCACCACCACGCCCGGCGCAGGCACCTCGGGCCTCGGCTTTTTCTTCCGCTTCTTCTTCTTCTTCTTCTGCCCCGCCGCCGCCTGGGCAAGCTCCTCCTCCCCAGGCGCCACGGAGCCCGGCGGTTGAGCAGCAGCGCCCTCCGAGGCCGCAGGCGCCTGCTGCGCGCGCTGCTGCGCCGCCTGCGCGATGATGCCCTCGCCATCCACCGCCAAAGCGCCCAACGCCTTGCGCCGCTGCTTGGCCTGCCTCTGCTCCGCCGCCGCCGCCTGATGGGCAGCGCGCCGGGGCACCCCGCCTCCTTCCGCCTCGCCCTCTCCCGCCTCTGCCACGGCCGCTTCATGCGCGGCCAGCAGCTTCTCCAGGCGCCGCGCCGCTTTCCGCGCCGCCGCCGTGAACGCGCCCGCATCGCCTCCGTCGCCCCCGGCGGCGGCGTGGGAGGGCGGGTCCCCGCTGTCCGTTTGGGCGGGGCCATGCTGGTCGAGGGCTTGCCGGAGGAGGTGCAGCTCTGCCCTGGCCCGCTTGACCTCCACCGCGCCCAGGAGCTCCGGGGCAAGGCGGCGCTTGCCTGACCTGGCGACGGCCAGCGCCCAGGCATCTGCGCACCAGGCAGGCGTGAGAGAGGGGCAGGGCGCAGGCTGGCCTCTGGTGTGCTCGTGTCAGGGCCTCTGGTGCGCTTGTGTCACGGTATGCATCTGTTTGGACGCGTGTGCACGCTGGGCCGCCGGAGCCGCCGGGCGTATCAGATGTCTGGCAGAGCAGAGGTAGGTGAGCGCGTGCGATGAGCGCCCGCGAATAGAGGAAGAAGATCGTGCGCCGTGCTTGAACCCCAATGCCCCTGGTGGAGTGGAGGCGGCGCCTGCCGCTGTGTCCTCTCTCGTTCGATCGCCGAGGGATACGTCCCAGCGGCTGCACAGCGCAGCGTCCGCCGCCTACCTGGCACGGTGGTGACGGGGGCGCCGCGCTTGGCCCGCCTGAAAACGCGCAGGCCGGAGCCCAGGCACACCACGCCTGCCGCCCGCAGCAGCGGGTCCTGCACGTCCTCCTGCTCTTGCTCCTCCTGGTGGCGTCGTCGCCGCCGGTCCCCCGGTGCCCCCTGACACGCCGGCGCTGCAGAGGCCGCCAGCTGGCGCTCTAGCCGCTTGTCCAGCGCCGTCGCTATCTGCCACGCACGAGCTCACGCGCGCACAATGGTCAGGGAGCACCCAGCACCGCCCGCACATGCGCCGTCATCATGAGCTGAGGGCATCCACGCACCCGCAGCTGGATGATGGTGAGAGGCTGCACGTCGCGGCCCGTCCTGTGCGCGTCCTGGGGCAGGTCGGCGGCCTGCGCCGCGTCCACCGTCGGCGCGACCGCTCCTGGTGCCTCCCCTCCTTCATCACCCGCTGCCGCTGCGGCATCGGCTGGCTGCTGAGGCTGAGACTGAGGTGCTGGCTGCCTGCTGGCTGCCTTGGCGCCGTGCAGCCGCTCCTGGCCCTGCGGGCGGGGGGCAGAACCACGGGCGGCTCAACGACAGCAGAGGCGCACGAGCACGCGGTGCGACGCATCCGATGGCAATGCGCGCTCGCCTGCTTGATGGCGCGCTGCGAGTCGGCCACGATGGCCTCGAACGAGACCGCCGCCTGGGCCAGGCGCTGCGCGGCCTCGTCGTCCTCTGAGCTGCTGCCTGAAGACGAGGAGGAGCTGCTGGGTGATGGCATTTCTCAGTGTGTGTGTGTAGGGCTGGGCACCAAAGGGGGCCCCGGGGGGCGCGGCGCATGTGGCAGCACGCATGTCGTGCAACATTCAAGCGCCCTGACACGGTCCTCCGGAGGGAGGGCCTGGGGCCGCTCACACCCGGGTGGGTGTTATGTGTGGCGGCCAATGTACCAAGGTGTGACGGTGCTTGCACGGTGCCTTCTGTCGCGCCTGTGGTGGAGCGGCCCGTTGTCCGCCACCTGGCGCCGCAGGCCCCCCAGCACACCCTGGTGGCAATGAGCTTGCCCTAGAAAGGCCAGAGCACTTGACGATGCTGCAAGGGCGAGACGCGTAAAAGGCATGCGAACGAGCGACTGCCAGGGATGGGTGGCGTCTGGCCACTCGTGCTGGGACAGCGTGGAAAGCGCAAAAGTGCACTGCCAAGTGGCGACCAGCCATGCACGAGCAATCAGCAAACAAGGCAAGCAGAGCACACAGCCGCAGCGCAGAGGTACAGACACAGCGTCTTCGTCCCAGCGCCGCTCGTAGAGACAGACAGACGCGTTCGCACGCACAAGCCGTCCAAGCCAGCCGGCCTCCCACCACCCAGGCGCACGCTTGCCCCAGCGCCGCTGCGCGCCGCCAGCAGAGGGGCAGCGCGCTTGGAGGCACGGTGTGTTGAGCTTTCCAACCGTGGAGCCATCTCTGGCGCACTTGATCACAAACCGCGCACACACGCCACGGGTGCGGTACCTCCTCGCACGGCTAAACCGCCAAGTTGGCTACCCCCAGCCCCCCCAACGCCCGGGCGGTGAGGTGAAGCTCTGGGCAAGGGGCGCCCCCGAGCGTGGCCGTCGCCTACAGTGTGAGAATTTCCACGTGCAGGAGGATGCTGTGCTGTTTTGCCGGACTAAGCAGTGAGGAGCTCTTGCCATGCATCTGCAGCAAGCAACCGCCGCATGCCTTCGGAGAGCCCAGCGTTTGGCAGGCCGCTGTCGCCGCACACGTGTTCTCCATGCCGCCATTCCCGCCGTCACGCCCATGCTTGTGTGACTGCTGCGGGGGCGAGCACCGCGACAGAGCGTCCCCCAGCGTGGCACCACGGCAAGCTTGTTGCACGAGGGCCTCTGACAGGGCTTTATGCGCGTGGGGCAGACGATGGCCCGCACAAGATTGATTGTGCCGTGGCGGCTCAGGCGAGGGCCGCCATGTGCTGGTGATGCGGTGGAGCCTGCGGTGGAGCGCAGCAAGGCCGAAAGAAGATTCAGTGCGCCCTTCAAGTGCGCCTTGTTGGGCAGTGTGTGGTACACGACGCGCTGCGAGTCGGCCACGATGGCCTCGAACGAGACCGCCGCCTGGGCCAGGCGCTGCGCGGCCTCGTCGTCCTCTGAGCTGCTGCCTGAAGACGAGGAGGAGCTGCTGGGTGATGGCATTTCTCAGTGTGTGTGTGTAGGGCTGGGCACCAAAGGGGGCCCCGGGGGGCGCGGCGCATGTGGCAGCACGCATGTCGTGCAACATTCAAGCGCCCTGACACGGTCCTCCGGAGGGAGGGCCTGGGGCCGCTCACACCCGGGTGGGTGTTATGTGTGGCGGCCAATGTACCAAGGTGTGACGGTGCTTGCACGGTGCCTTCTGTCGCGCCTGTGGTGGAGCGGCCCGTTGTCCGCCACCTGGCGCCGCAGGCCCCCCAGCACACCCTGGTGGCAATGAGCTTGCCCTAGAAAGGCCAGAGCACTTGACGATGCTGCAAGGGCGAGACGCGTAAAAGGCATGCGAACGAGCGACTGCCAGGGATGGGTGGCGTCTGGCCACTCGTGCTGGGACAGCGTGGAAAGCGCAAAAGTGCACTGCCAAGTGGCGACCAGCCATGCACGAGCAATCAGCAAACAAGGCAAGCAGAGCACACAGCCGCAGCGCAGAGGTACAGACACAGCGTCTTCGTCCCAGCGCCGCTCGTAGAGACAGACAGACGCGTTCGCACGCACAAGCCGTCCAAGCCAGCCGGCCTCCCACCACCCAGGCGCACGCTT
>VFQP010004821.1_pt1 | contig 12213 bp, 6 predicted proteins | sample 3512351 | NCBI WGS metagenome assembly VFQP01 (sample SAMN10412372, study PRJNA504923) | tailings metagenome | isolation source: Relicate 1 Philex TSF1 revegetated site | place: Philippines: Tuba, Benguet | collected 2017-08-29 | reverse complement strand
GCCAGCGGCGGTCTGGCGGGCTTCACGGGTGGGATTATCCCGCAGTCCGCGCAGTGCGCGACAGAGTCGCCGCCCACCGACGCAACAGCATCACATGAAGCCACACCCAGAACCAGGGATCGGATACCACTGACCACACATTGCCATCGGGCAAACGGAAAAGCGCATACCCAAGGAACAGAACCACAGGCGCCCACGGCAACCAGCCACCAGAACCCCGCGACATCCACCAGGGCATCAGCGACATCAGCAGAAGACCCATCACCGTCAGCGGCGCAAATCCCCATGACCACAGACTCAGCGGCCAGACCGCAAATGTGTCCAGTGCCAGCACCCACCCCAACACCACCAACACAGCCATCGTCGGCACAGTCAATCCCATTGGTTGTCCGCCCGCCCGCGGCGCCTTGAGGTTGAGGGTCAGGTAGTGCAGTGCCACTCCAGTGAACAGCAAGCTGGGAGCCCGAAATGCCATACCCAGCCAATACGCCGGCGATATGTCACCAGGCAAAAAACACAGGAGCAGCAGTATCAGACCCAACCACCGCCGCACAAGAGTCGGCGTCCGCATCCAATCGCTCATACAGACAGTCATGGCAGCCAGCACCACGCCCCATGAGAGTCTGAGATACATGGCTTCCACCTGAGGCAAAGGCAATTGGGGACTCTGCGTGTCCGTCAGCACCGATAGCCAAGCAAACAACATTTCCATGTCAATTCCCTTGCTGCGTCGCCTTGGGCGCGTAACGGCGCCAGGCAATCGATTCACGCTGGTCGGTGTAACTCAGCCACAAGCGCCCCTCCACCCAGGCCAGCGATGGGTAAGAAAACTCGGCTTCGGCGGACTCACTGGTCAGTCGATCCACCTCGCGCCAGAGGTGCCCTCCCTGGGACTCGATGAGTGCCAGCTCCCTGCGCCCATCAGGCCGTGGATTGAATGCCAGAAACAGCCTGTCTGGCGAGATGGCGAGGGCCGCGATGGCAGCATCGGGATTCGCCAAGACCATGTCAGGACGGTCAACCCAGGACTGACCACCGTCGTCAGTCTGCGCCACGTGGATACGCCGGCCAGGACCGTTGTCCCTCATCAAGGCCAACCATCGACCAGGTGCCTGCGCCACCAGCGTGGGCTGGAGTCGATGTGGCAGCCGCGAAATCCGACTCACACCGCGGAATTGGCCCGCAGCGTCAAACCTCAGTACCAATGGGTATTTTTTGCCCAGCTCGAAATAGACCGGTAATGCCATTCCGCCGTCTGCCAGGGGCAAAGGGCTCGAGCGGACCAGATGACTCAGGTTCCACAGCCAGGCCAATGGCAACACACGAAGCGAATGGAAAGACGCCTCATCACTGTCTTGTCGCATTTGCAAAATACGGCTCGCTGCCCAACCACCCAAGCCTGTGGCAACCACAAACAGATGGGTACGACCCGACGCATCTTGCCAAGCGACGGGGTTTCCGAAGCGCCGGATGTGAAAGCCCAACTCCTGTCCGGCAGCTCCCCTGTTGGCGACATACCGGGCTGGAGTCCACGTACGGGTCGAACGCTGCCAATCCGACGCCACGATCTGTACATCCGGACCACTTTCCCGTGAACCGGCAAACCAGTACGCTTGCAAAGCGGCTTCCCCGTCATTCAGCCGAAATAGAAGATGACTGGCGTGTGCGGACACCGCGCCTCCAGGCATCGGGATATGCCCCGAGGCTTCCAAGCTGGCCCCTTCTCCCAAGAAGGCGTTTTGCTCAGCCACCCAACGCGCTTGTGCAGTACCCAACATGACAGACCGCCCCGACAGATCTGCCGCACCTATGACCAGTACCCAGATAAGGCTCCAGCCTAGACGCCCCATCCACCCCCAAGGCCGCCCAAACTGCCAACGCGCGCCGCCACGGATCACTGCTCCACTTTTCATCACATCTCCCTAAGCGGAGATATGCTAAATAGATGAAATGTGAAATTTTTCCAAATTCACACAGAGAAACTTAAATCTTGTCAAGCAGGAAAGCCCGCCACGTTTGGTAGACACGGTGACTGCTGATTGGTTGGTACCGGACCACCCGGAACGGGATTGGAATGGTGACGCGCTCTGGTGCACCCGTTCCATATCATCTGTGCGCGCTGTAGTTGGAGTACATGACGTTCCAGAACTCCTAGAAGGCAAAAGACGACCTTCCTCTGGAACGCAGTCTGAACAGTTCAGCCACTGATGTAGCAACTGCCTCCCTCACGAAACTACTGCAGTGGCGTCAAACGCACGGACTCGACCATCTGATGGAAGATAGTCTTGACCTCCTCGTACTTCGCCGGGTTGCGGTTGATGCCCCACGAAGTACCATCCCCTCCCGTAGAACCAATCAGCCGCATTGCAAACCAATACGGGGTATCTGGTATCTGCAGAACCCAATGTTCAATCGGTGCAGCGAATTGCTCACGATTCTTTGAATAGTCCGCAGGTGGAGTCTCTTTCTTGAGCCATCGCCACCCGTTGATCATCACGGGCTTGGCCCCTGCAATCCATTCATTGGTGCTTTTGGCCGGGTCTGGTTTGATCAAATAGACAGACATGCCTGACCAAATTTCCCGAAAGGTATGGTGGCAGAAGCTACTGTAATGGCCTTGAAACTCTCCCGTTCGGGTGTTGGTGCCGTAGATTCGTTCAGATGTCGCTGGAGTGAATCGTTTCTGTTTGTCTTGTTTCGGGTCCGGGTGCCGAGCCATCCACTCCACAAAAAGTTTGTCGCTCACTTCAACAAAACGATCTTCCCCACGATCTCCTGATTCACGGCTGAAATGGCAGAAACGAATATCAACAGGACCACTTATCCATGAAAATCGAAGCCGCCATTTATCTAGGAACTGGAAACTGTAGTTATCCGTTAAAGCAATTGGTCCAGGCCTCATCAAGATACCACCCTGATACACCCCTTCAGGCTGACTGACACATGCAGTTAGCAGGCCAATAACTACGAAATGCAGCACAATTTGACCCAGTCCAAATCGCATGCTCATGGCTGGGCTCCTTGAGGCATGACGAGATTACCTCCTTGGTAAATCATGATGTTTTGCGGCTTCTGGTTGGTTGGTACCGGACCGCCCGGCACGGGATTGGCAATGGTGGCGCACCTCGGCACACCCGTTCCATAACAACTGTGCGCGCTGTTGTTGGAGAACATGACGTTCCAGAACTCCTTGATGGCGGCGATGGCGTCTCCCGGGTTTCCAGCCGCAATCACGGACACAGGATCGTTGCGCATGTACGTGAAGGTCACTTCGCTTGGCCTTCCTGACACTGAGGTTGCAGCGTTTCGATACGCGTCTTCTTTCACCGCGCCACCAACGCCGGTCACGGTCAGGTTTTCGTTTCTGTAACCTTCATCTGCCGCGATATTCAACGCATTGGTCTGCACAATGGTCCCCCGACTGTGCCCCAACGACAAGGTTGGCTCCTCACCCCTCCCCTGCAGCGTGTCCGCATACGTTACATCGGCATTTGAGTAGCCCAAGGTTGGCGCCAGCAGTTTCTCGTAGCCTGCGACGAGGACTTCACCCAGCGTCGTGTCGGCTGGTGGAATGTGCATCAGATGAATCTCGTCGGGCTTGACAGCCTTCTCACCTTCGTTGACCAATGGCGCGTTCTGATAAGCCAACTGCCCCGCCCGCTCCGTCTCATTGAGGATGCCATTGACTGCCAGCACTTTCCCATTGCGCTTGGCCTCCTCTTGGCTGACCTCCTCCATCACCACTTTGCTTGGGTCCGCCAAGCACTCCTCGGGTGTGGCACCACACGCCACCTTGTAGAACTTGACACCGGTTTTGAACAGGGCTTTGTAGGCCGCGTCGGTGTGCACCGTCAACTGCTGGTAAGCGGCCGTCTTGATGACGCGATCAGCCTCGACCGATTGCTTCATGCCTTGCACATCCTGCTTGTGAACCGCATGATGCGCCTCGGCGGCATCACGGTTGAGACTTGCAATGGTTTCTGAGCCGGTTTTCCCCGTCAGGTCACGTTGTCGATCTTCATTGGCAATGACAATTTGACCCGCGCTGACAACGGATTGCGTCTTTGCCGCCGAAAGCGCCGATTCATCTGCGTGATTCAAGGCATTGCCCACCACCGCCTTGGCTATGCCGTACTTTCCCTGTGTCAGCATGTCTGAACTCAGATTGACACCGCTGCTGTCCGCGCTGGCGCTGGACTGATTGGTCAAGGTGGTGGAGCTCAAGCTGCCGGTTTCAACACGATTGCGCCCCTTATCGATCGCTCCCTGGGCGCTGATGATGGCACCGCCCTTCAGGTCGGTTTGACCAGCCACGCTGACCTGGAAACCCCCATCACCAGCCTTCAGGCCGCTTTGCTCGGTGACGCTCTGGTAGTCGCTGGCTATCTGGGTCTTGCTGGCGCTGAGTGAGCCACCGCCGCCCGCGCCGATCATCACGCTGCCGCCCACGCTTTTGCTGCTTTCGCGGTAGGTGGCGGTGTCTTGTAGACTTTCGATATTCAGATTGCCGCCCACGTTGGCCACGATCTGCTCGGCCTGGGCGGTGGCACCTTTCAATGTAGTGTCCCCGCCGCTGTCGATCTGGATCAGATTGCCGGCGTTGATATGGCTGTTGCTGTGGGTGGTCTCGTAGCCATCACCCTGGCCTTTGCCCTGGCTGGCGCTGGCCATGAAGCCGAAGCCATTTCCGCCTGCACCCACGCTGAAGCCTATGCCAACGCTGGCGCTGCTGGACTTCTGGCGGCTGTGCTCCTCGCTCTCGTTACGGGCGGCCTGCAGGGTGACGTCGCCGTCCGCCTTCAGGCGGGCGGCTTCACTGGCCGTGACGCTGGAACCTTGTACCAGCAGGTTGGAGTTCTTCCCGGAACCGCTGGCGATCAGGTTGACGTCTCCACCCGCTGTGACGCTGCTGCCCCGGGCAGTGTCGGTCCGGGTTTCGGTGACGGATTCGCTTTTGCTGGAGCCGATGCTGATGCTCACGCTCACCCCGGCTGCCTGGGCGGGGTTGGTGGCGCTGGCGATGTTCTGGAGGCCGTCGATCGCCTGTTTGCCTTGCAGTGCCAGCGTGGCAGCGCCCAGGGCTTTCATGCGGCCGTTCTGGGTGTCGCCCATCGCTTCGGCTGTGCTGGCCATGCCCTGCACGGCGCTGAGCACAGGGGCGTTGACGCTCACGCTGATGCCGCTGCTCTTGAACTTCTCTTCGGTGCGGCTGGACTGGGTTTCCCGCGTTTCGGTGATCTGGATGTCCTGGGCCACGATGTTGACGTCCCCACCGGGGGCTACCACGTCCGATCCGGTCTGGCGGTAGGTTTGCCCGGCCACCAGGGTCACGTCTGCACCGATGGCACCCACGGTGCTGGCGGCGGCGCTGGTGCCCTGGGTTTGCCGGTCGGTACTCTGGTCGCTTTTGCCGTAACTGACGCCACCCATGGCGCCCAGGCCGCTTTTGGTGGTCTGGCTGTAGCTGCTGCTGGTGTGGGTTTGCTGGGCCGCCTGGATGTCGATGTCGCCCCCGGCCACCACGGTGGTGCCCTGGTCTGCGATGACGCTGGAGCCGCGCACCTGGGTGTCGGCGCCCGAGCGCAGGGTGACGGTCTGCCCGCCGAACTGGCTGGCCACGGCGGTGTCGCTGCTGCTCTGGCTGCGCGAGATTTCGGTGCGCGAGGACATGAACCCGGATTTCTGGGCGAAGCGGGCGTCGTCGCTCTGGCGGGTGGCGCGGCCTTCGGTGATGTGGATGTCGCGCCCGGCCGTGGCGCTGAGGTCGCCGCTGGCGCTGACGCTGGCGGCGCGGGCGTTGAGGTCTTGCCCGGCGCTCAGCGTGGTACTGCTGCCCGAGCTGATCTGGCTGCCCACTTCCTGGGTGCCGGACTGGCGCAGGTAGTTGCGCGCATTGGCGGTGAGGTCGCCGGCCTGGGCGGTGCCCACGGTGCCCAGGTGGATGTCGCGGCCCGCGTCGGCCTGCACGCTGCCGGCGCTGCCCAGCACGCCGGCCACCAGGCTCAGGTCGCGCCCGGCGCTGGCGATGAGGGTGCCGGCCTGGCTGCTCACGTACAGGCCGGCGACGCGGTCGATCTGGGTGAGGCTGCTGCTGGAGGCGCCGGCTGTGGCGCTGGCGCTGCGGGTGGTGCTCTCGATCACGAGGTCGCGACCGGCCTGGGCGTTGAGGGCCTGCTCGGCCACGATCTGGCCGCCTTGCTGGCGGATGTCCTGGCTGGCCTGCACGTTCACGGTCTGGCCGGTGATGGTGCCCAGGTTGTTCACGTTGGTGGCGTTGAGCTGGACCACCTGGCGCCCGGCGATCTGGCCGGCGTTGCTGAGGTCGCCGTCTAGGCTGATGCTGACGCTGCGACCGGCCAGTAGCGCGCCGCTGGGCAAGAGGTCGCCCGCGCGCGGCACGACGTAGACCTGAGGCACCAGGGCGGTGGTGCGGCTTCCGTCGGGCAGGCTCACCTCTTGCGCCACCAGCCACACGATGTCGCTGGTGAGGGCGGCCACCTGCTCGGCGCTCAGGGCGATGCCGGGGCGCAACTGGTGGGCCTGGGCGAAGGTGGCGCCGGCGTTCATCAGGGCGCGGTACTGGGCGTCGTCCTGGGTGTGGTCGCCCAGGAAGCGCTGGCCGGTGAGCCGGGCCACCTGTTCGCGCACGAGTTGTTGCTCGTAGAAGCCGTCACCCAGGCGTTTCTGGACGGTGGCCGGGTCGTACCCCATGGTTTGCAGCAGGTAGTCGCTGCCCAGCCACTGGTTGCGGTCGGTGAAGCGGGGGTCGGTTTCGACCAGATAGTGGCTGGTGGGGTCGGTGGCGGGGCGCCACAGGCCATCCACTGGCAGTTGGGGGGGCGCTCCCAGATCGGTCTCGGCCCCGGTGCCCGTGACCGCCGTCTGCCCTTGCACGCGGGCGAGCCCCAATGGGGTGGTGACGGATTCGCGCACGGCCACATAAGCGCCGCTGCCGTAGTAGCCGGCGCGCAGCCGGTACGGCGAGTACTCGATGTTGTCTCGGCGGAAGTTGCCGTAGTCGGTGACGGTGCGGTAGCCGGTGGTTTCGTGGTTCGTGAGGCTGTTGCCCGCGATGTCGAGGGCGCCACCGGCCAGGATCTGGCTGTCGCTGTTGTGGATGGCGCCGCCGCTGATGCGCAGGTCGCCCGCCGCGATGAGGCGCCCGGGCGTGCCGGGGTTGTCGATGACGGTCTGCTCGGTCTGGCTGCTGGTGACCCAGATGCGGTCGAAGTCGCGCGTGGCGCGCGCCATGAAATCCTGGTTGTAGGCGGTGAGCCGGGCTCGCAGCTGGGTCTGGTCGCCCACGGGCACACCGAAGAGCGCCCATTCTGGGGAGTTGGTGGGGTACTCGTACGGCGTAAACACTGTGCCGAAGTCCTCGCTCCAGGCTGTGGTGTACAGGCGGTAGGGCTTGCGGGCGTAGCCAGCCTCGAAGGGGTATTGGGCACTGGGCACCACAAATTCCAGGCGGTGGGTGTTGTCCTGCCCGTCGTCGTTGCGGCCGGAGGCGCACTGGAAGCAGTGGCCCAGCTGGTCTTCGGTGTAGCGCACGCCGCCGATGACGATGTAAGCACCGGCTTCGGGGGTGGTGAAGGTTTCGGTTCGGGTGACGAGGCCGAGGTTGACGTTGTTCAGTTGGCGGGCGTTCAGGTTCATGCCACCCAGCGACTCGATGGTGGCCCCACCGTTGGTCAGCACCTCGGCGCTGCCGCTGGTGCGGCCTTGGGCGTCGAGCGCGCCACCGACGCTCAAGGCATCGGCGGCGCTGCCTGCACTGAGGATCAAACCGCCTTCGCGGTTGTTCAGTTCGCGCGCACCGATGTCCAGCCGCTCGCGCGCGGCGATCACACCGTCGTTGACAACCGTGTCAGCCCCCAGGGCCAGCTGTGTGCCGTAGATGCGGCCGGTGGCGGCGTTGGTCAGCGGCCCGGTGTCGATGCGGGTTTCGGCGCCATCGATCAGGCCCTGGTTGGACAGGACGCCCGCCACGTTCAGGCGGGTCTGGCCCACGCTGGAGAGCTCTGCGCCGCTGGCGTTGTCCAGCCAGCCGTTGGCGCTCAGGGTGAGGTGGCCGGCGGTGGCGCTGATGGAACCCCGGTTGTTCACCCCCAGCCCCGCTTCGGTGCCTTTGAGGTAGATATGGCCGGCGTACATGCCGCCGATGGCGGCCACGTCCAGCATGTACTGGGGGACCGGGCCGGTGCCGGCAATGGGGGTGGTGGTGGCATCCGTCCCCGAGGCCAGCGCCTTGATGTCGTTGCTGCCCGTGATGAGCGTGAGGTGTTTGGCCCACAGCCCGGCGTTGACTTGCACCGCTCGCGCCAGGATGCGGGCGTGGTCGGCCGTGCTGAGGTCCAGCCCCAGGCCGTCGATGTTGACCATGCCCCGGGTGACGCGAAAGGATTCGAGCTGGCCGCCGTTCATCACCGGGCTGCCGGTGGTGAGGGTCACGCCGGTGGCGTTGATGAAACCGCCGCCGTTGACCTGGATGCCGGCCGGGTTGGCGATGACGACTTCGGCCGCCTGACCCGCGACTTCGACGTAGCCGTTCAACAGGCTGGGGTTGGCGCTGCGGACTTCGTTGAGGATGACGCGGGCCGAGCCGGTGGCCAGCCAGGGGTTGGCACCCACCTGGCCGGCCAGCTGGGTGGAGGCGGCGTTGGCGCGCACGTTGTTGAGGATGACGCCCTTGTTCGTGACGTCGAACTGGGAGTAGGTGTTGTGCGATACGCCGGCCGCCGAGGGCGTCTGGATGTTGACCTGCACCACCCCGTTGGCTGTCTGCAGGACCGTGGGGCGCTGGTTGCCCGGGGCACTCGCGTCCGCACGGATCTGTGCGTGGGCTGGGGCGCAGACCATCAGCACCCCGAACGCCACGACGGAGAGGGTGACCGTGAGGACGCCCAGCACCCCTGCGCCTGCCGGGGCACCGGGGTGGGTGCCGCCTGCGGCCGTGCCACCCGCGTGGCTGCTCGCGGCTTCAGACACCACCATGCGTTGGCCCCGCGCGGCGTTGAAGATGATGCGGTGAAGGTGTTTGTTCATGGCGGCCTCCCTGGCGTTTGCTAGAACGATGTGCTCAGACTGAATCCCGCCGTGACAGGGGCGGTGCGGAAATAGGCGGGCTTGCGAACGGGCCTGCCTATGAAGAGGTCGTAGGAGACGCCTTTGACGCCGCCACGCAGACCCAGGACAACACCGGCCAGGTGGTCACCCACCAGCCATTCGGTGGCCGGCCCGCTCACTTGGCCGTAGTCCAGGCCCAGGTAGAGCTCGTGGCCGGAGTCGCCCAGCGGTACGCCGAATTCGTTGCGGAGCAACCAGCCGCGTTCGGCCGACAGGCTGGATTCACCATCGAAGCCGCGCACCGTGTAACGCCCGCCGATGGCGAAACGGTCTTGTGGCGACAGCGGTGTGCCGTTCCACTGCCCCCGAAGCACGCCCTGGTACCGCAGGTTGTGCCCCGCCAGCTGAAACGGCGCCTGCAGGTTGATGTCGATGCGGCTCACGCGCATGCGCGAAGTCCCTTCACCAAAGGCTTCCTCGGGCGCCGGCATGGCGCGAAAGGCCCCCGTGCCTTGCCGGTGCGAAGCACCGATTTCCAGGGTGGCACGGTCCATCGAGACCTTGTGTGACAGCCCCAGCTCCCAGCCCCCTGTGGCGCGGCGCTGGGTCTGCAGTTCGGTGTCGTCAATGAAGTTGTAGGAGCGCCGCAACCACCCCTTGAGGTTCAAGGTGGTCTTGCTGCTGGCGTTGCGGTGCACAAGCCGCGAGAGCTGGACTTCGGCACTCTGGCTGCCGCCGCTGTAGATATAGTCCTGCTCGGCACCGGCCACGTTCTGGTGGTAGCTGCTGTCGGAGGCGGTGGCCCCCAACAGCCAGTAGCCCCAAGGCAGCGAGTAGTGGGCGGTATGGCCACGCGTGCCCCGGCGGCCCGGAATGCCGCCGCCCAGATCGCGGTTGAGCGTGAGGTAGAACAGGTCGTTGAGCGTCCACCAGTGGTCGTAGCTGGCGGTGACGCTGCCCTGGTACCGGCCGGTGGACTTGGTGCCGCTGTCGTCCACGCTGGCCGAAAACCGGAACGGGAAAGACTGGGTCCAGGAGATGACCAGTTCGCTGTAACCGGGCTGCTCGGCGGGCTCGATGCGGATATCGGCCTGTACCGTGGGCACGCGCTTGAGGTTTTCCAGCCCCTGCTCGATGTCGCGCAGGTTGAGGATGTCTCCGACCCGCGCCGGTACGGCATTGCGCCAGGTGGCCCGATCCCGCGTGCCGGTGACAAAGCGGATGGCACTGATGCGCCCTGGCAGCAGGGTCAGGGTCAGTGCGCCGCCTGACAGATCTTGGGGTGGCAGCAGGACGCGGGTGGTGACGAACCCCCGCTCCATCAACCGCTGCTGCACCCGTCCCACCGCCACACCCAGCCCCTCGGTACCCAGGCAACGGCCCAGCGCGCCATCAGCTTCGAGGGTCAGGGGCTCCAGCGCCCAGGTGAAATCGGCCGCGGCGTCACCGTCGAGCACGATGCGTTCGATGGCAAAACACGGGCTTTCGGTGGCCGGCCACCCCCGGGCGGGCTCGGATGCCCCGGCAGCGCCAAACACATCAGCGGGGCGGGGCATGGCCTCGCGCTGCACCCGGTCGCGCTCGCCCTGTCGGCGCTGTTCCTGCTGATCGCGGCGGGCCGCGTCGCGCCGCACAGCTTCGTCCACACCCTGGGCATAGGTGTACACGCCCACCAGCGCCAGCGCCCCTGCAGCCACCGCCCTCCGGGCCATCCAGGCCCTCACTCCCTGTCTGATCGTTGTCATCACCCGCTCCCACCCTGTTGGTCACGATGCTAGGCGATTGAATTGCCATTTTTGTCAAATTTGTTTAAGGCAACGCCAACATTTGTCAGCAACAGCGGCCAGTTTCTGGCGTGCAGGGGGCTGTCGCGTCCGGCACACGCGGTGTGACGCCAGCGCACTCTTCCACTACGATGGCTGGCCTACGGAGCCCCACCATGATCTATGCCGTTGTTGCCATCGCCGCCCTGCTGGTTGCCGTGTTCTGGTGGCTCCGATCCCGGCGTGCCGACGCGGACGAGGCGCCTCGGCAACCGGCAACACCTCGGCCGCTGGCGGCCGATCAGCCCTTGCCCGATGCCACGCCCGCCGTTCGGGTGGACCCCGGCCCGCTGCCGGACGCGCTGCGTGACCTGCCCTGGCCCCTGGCCGACAGCCTGCCCGCCGAGCAGCAGGCCAGCCTGCTGGAGCGGCTGCGGCAGATTCCGCGCCCGCCGCGCGCGTTCCAGCAGCTGGTGTCGCCCGAGTTCGTGGCGCGGGCCACGTCGGTCGAGCTCAGCGAGCTGATCATGGGCGAGCCCACCATCGCCGCGCAGGTGCTGGCCACCGTCAATTCGCCGCTCTACGGCCTGCAGAAACCGGTGGTGAGCATCGGCCAGGGTGTCACCTTCATCGGTTTGAACGCGGTGCGCTCGCTCTGCCTGCGGCACATGCTCGAAAGTTCGTCCGAGTCGGCCGATGCCGCCATGCGGCACGAGCTGGACCTGGTGTGGACCAGCCTCACGCTGTCCAGCGATCTGGCGGGCCGCCTGGCCCAGCCGCTACGCCTGCCGGACCCGGGCGGGCTGGTGACGGAGGTCGTGCTGGCCCACCTGGGCCGCATCGTGGCCCTGCGGCTGCTGCCGGCCGACGTGATCCATGCCACCTGGCGCGAGGGTCTGCCGTTCGGTGAGCGCACCCGGGCTTCGGTGCAGGCCCTGGGCCTGCCACCGGCCGAGGTGGCGCGCCTGCTGATGCGCGAATGGCAGTTGCCAGCCGGCGTGACCGACGCGGTCTGCGCGGTCGACCGGGTGCTGGTGACAGCCCCGCCCGATGGACAGGACGCCGCGCACGCTCGGGCCGTGGTGGCCTACCTGTGCACCCGCGTGGGCGAGCGGCTGGCCACCGGGCGGCTGGCGTCGCTGGGCGCGCTGGCGCTGGACGACACCACCGACACCGACCTGCACCACGTGCGCACCGCACTGGCCCTGCCGGCGCTGGCACGCCTGCCACAACTGCTGCGCGAACCGGCCCTGGTGGCCGCCATGGACCAGATGGCCGCCGGGCTCAAGGCACCGGTGGAGGCCTGAACCGGATCGCCGCGCCGCGCCAAGCGGCGACAATACGGGCTGCTGCTTGATTGACACGAGCCCCCGATGATCCGACT
>VFQP010004820.1_pt1 | contig 12216 bp, 9 predicted proteins | sample 3512351 | NCBI WGS metagenome assembly VFQP01 (sample SAMN10412372, study PRJNA504923) | tailings metagenome | isolation source: Relicate 1 Philex TSF1 revegetated site | place: Philippines: Tuba, Benguet | collected 2017-08-29 | reverse complement strand
CCACCACCACCGCCATTGGATGTCATGACTTGTCGTATTGAATTGAGTGCATCATTTAATGCTCGTATTTCATTTGCAGCACCGACACAGATCGACTGATACGATTCTTTGAGCTGATCGACTGTTTTCATATCGATCGTGCACGTCTAAGTCGGTGGTGCAGAGATTCAGGTCGACGCGATTTTCGTTTCAGAATCTTTACGGATAACCGCAGCGATAGCGTTGGCGTCACGAATCAGTGCGTCGTGCTCGAGTCGTAATCGCTGCCATTCCATCATGCTACGGGCGAGCACGGAAGTAGCTGCGCCGGCCTCACTCATTGACTGATCTGCACAGAAACAGATAACGGTGAGTCAAGTCAGCCAGCTGAGAACAAAGCAGTAGCAAATTTGAATGGTTGTTTGAATAAACAGAAAACCAAATATTAATAAACGCAATGAGAAATGTCGGGTGCGAAAACAAAAAATGAAATGTTAGTCATCACTCATCGAATGAGTGGCGGTCGCTGAAACGGCCGGTGGTGATAATTTGTGCTTAATCCGATGAAAGGCTGGTTTGGGTCGTCGCTGGTGACCTGAGGTGGTGGTAGTGGTAGTGGTGGTGGTGGTGGTGGTAGCAGCAGTGCTGGCGGTCGTATTGGAAATGGCCAGATCGAGCAGAGGTGTCATGGTAGGTCTGCCGTGAGCACAATTAAACGGGAAGCGGCATCGACTCAAAGCCTCGATCAGTCGCGTCTGTTGAACCGGTGCGATTTCATCACCGAACATAATGGCACTCCGACACGCTTTCGAATGCAAGATTTTAACAAACGCTGACGGTCGCTGTGACAGCGGGATACCGCCCCCTGTATTGGTCGAAGTAAACGGGAAGTTTGTGGTGTCGAGTTCGGCCAAATACGCACGGAAATCATCGACCGTGCATGTCACATCACACAGAGTTGGTACACTGCGCAACAGGACGGATCGGTCACCGCCGAGTGCCGCTGCATTGGCTGCTGCGCCAGCGGTTAACGGAGTGGATGCGGCGGACGGAAACGATAACGAAAACGCTGATTGTAAGAGCAGACCCGCACATCGCTCGATCACGCGCAGTTCCTGTGTCGTCACGTTCACTCGAACGGGTGGAACAAGCGGCGTGCTTCGAAGCAGCTGAAGTCGTTCGGGTTGACCGGTCGCATCGACCGCTGGCAGAACGCGCGTATCACTATAATCAGTGAGCAGAACCGGTGAACCTGATTCGAGGCTTTGCTCCAATCTATACACGAAACACGTCGGTGTGAGATCAGGCGCGAGAGAAGAGAAGAGAAGAAGGGAAGAGGGTCGGAAGACTTACATTTCGAGTTTTCTGCGCTCATCCGCTGCGTGCTGGTCCAACGCGATCAGTGTGCGATCAGCAACAACCAATAAATATTTGTTGTCGACCTGACCGATTGCTTGCATTCGACTGATCATCGCTTTCGATATGGTTTGTGTACGACTCGCTTGAGAGGACGGATCATCCGTCGAACCATCTGCTCCGGTCGCGGTGGTGGTAATGGATGCAGCAGCGGCAGACGAAGGAAGCACCGATTTCTGAATACGCGTTGCCGTGGGAGCAGTGAATCGATTGATTGAATCATCACAGCACGAACATTTGCCACGAACAGATGGGAGGTGGTCGTGATTGTGTGCTGTCGGTGGGTTGTGTCGCTGCCACGACTCCAATTCTGCGATGAGATGTCCGGAGTCCATTTCCGGAGTAACCGGTGAAACGACCTCCTGTTTTGGTGCGATAATGGCAGGTGATGCGTCGATATCAACTGAAAAATCGTACGCGGTTGAATCTGGTGGTCGCGCAGGCGATACGGTGGGCTGAATACAGGAGTCGGTCTGACGGGTTGGTGATTCATCCGACACACGAAGCGACTCAGACGCCGCGGCAGTCGCAGAGTCAGATCCGATGACCGGTACCAGAAAATCAGAGCGCGTGCGTCGGCGATCCGGACCAGCATTTGCAATCTGCAATGCAGATGCAGATGGTGGGGCCGGACCCGGAGCCGGTGGGGCATGACGTTTCAGGAAGTGAGAGACCGAGCGCGACACTGCGGGTTGGAGTGACTTCGGGGTTGATTTAGGGCTTGGTGCAGCGACTGTCGCTGTGCGTGTTTGCGGTGGATCAACATCAACTGAAAAGTTCCAGTCTTGCGATCGCTGCGTCTGCGTTTGATCAGCTCCGGAGATGGTGGGACGTAATTTCTTCGGGTCAGACGCCGGAGCACGAGCGTCATCAGAATCGTCCGTATCCGCTGAGATGATCGAATCCGTCGATTCATCTTCGTCGATTGATGTGTCAGCCGCACTCGTAGCAGCAGGTTTCACCGCCGCAGTGGTTCGCTTGCGCTTGCGCCGTTTCGTGTACGGGTCGCGGCGCTTCGCTTTCGGTTTTGGTGCAGGCGGTGGAGGTGGAGGTGGCGGTGAGGGAGAGGCAGCCGCTACCGGTCGCCCACCGCCAGCAAAGAAAAACTCGAAGCTTTTCAGACGATCAGTTCGCTGCTGCTGCTGTTTGGTGTCGTCACTACCACCACCACCGCCGCTGACACCACCAGCGGCGGTCGAATCTGCAGGAATATCCGCAGTCAGTGCGGGGGTGGTTCGCGACGTGGCGGTGAGCTCGGAATCGCGAACAAACGCCGGCGCAAGAACAGCTCCGAGAGCCGGATACAGCGACGTAATTAGTTGTTTCAGTGCATCTTCGACCAAACCAAGCACGGTCGAAAGCGAACTGAATTCGATCGACACTTTATTTGGATCGTACGCGATATCGTACGCGCGAGCATCCGAACACGTGAAATTAAACACAAAAACGGCGTAGCTTCGAGCGGGAGCGCCGACCGCAATACCACCCCGACTCGTGGTCGTACTCGTTGCAGTCGCTGCTACACCGGCCGCGCCGGCCGCTGTGGCGGTGGCGGGGGTCGGGGATGGCGGTCGTGATTTCGCGCTCTTCATACCTCGAATGAATGTCCCACCACCACCGGCAGCCGCCGAACCAATCGAACCGCTCGTCAACAGCGAATTGATTCGTTTGAAAGTTGTATCGACGTATGCGTGGATGGAGCGATGATACACGGGACGGCGATTCACATACACGAATTGATACAAGCGAGATGGACTCGAAACAGCTGGACCGCAACACAACCCATCCAACTGCCAACCCGCTGAAATCACGGGAGCACTACCTCCACCGCCACCACCACCAGCCACGGCCGGAGTTGATGATTTGGATGATACGGGTCCAATAGCGTGTAGCAAACTGGCGAGATGAGGTGAAACGAGACCGGCAAATGACTGTTTCAATCCAGTCGTGCGGCGGCATTCCAGCAGCACAACAGAAGCGGTTGACGAACCGGTCCGTCCACTCCCAACCGTCACGCTTCCCGCTGGCACGCTTTTAGTTTGATACAGCGTGAAATGAACACCCGAATACATCAGCGCAATTCGTTCGATTCGCGCTTTGAGCTGTTCCGCATCGCGCTGCGGATCAATCAATTTGCGCCGAACCGGAACGGAAAAGAACAGGTCTCGAACTGAAATGGTTGTGCCCGAGCCTGTTCCGATGAGCGGCTGATGCTCGGTTGATCTGCACATATCATCACACATGAATGCACACTTTAGTACCACTACACGACTCGATCGATCAGTACAGGGATGATGCATACCCGAATGAGATCTGTTTACCGCCGCGAATAACACGCGTAACGGTTTTCACTGAACCGCCGGCGGATGCAGCACTCGAAGTGATCGAAACCAGAGCAATGTCACAAAGCGATGCGAGCGCTTCGCCGCGCCAACCGAACGTTTTCACACCCGCTTCAAGCTCTGACAACGAATGGATTTTCGATGTGTGATATCGCGTACCGGCTTTTGCCAATTCCGATGCGGTCAATCCACTGCCGTTATCGCGCACCGAAAACGAAAACGTGCGTTCAAAATCGACACTAATTTCGATGCGCGTGGCACCAGCATCCAAACTGTTGAGGATCAGCTCTTCGACTGCTTGGGCAGGTGAGTATATCACAAATAATGATCGAAGCGTATGTCTGACGTCGGGTGGCAAAGCACGGATCACTGCGAGAGACCGGTCAGTTCGATCGCTCCCGCCACCGCCACTCCCTCCACCCTCCGTTTGAAGCGACGCTGCCATCTGTACAGCAGTTGTCAGTAACCAAACAGAACAGATTAAACAAATGGAACAAATCGAACAAACGGAAACACAGACAAAATTGATAGATCGAGGAACATGTTCGAACGGTTGAAAAGCGTTTGTTGTTTTGGTTATTGCGTGATCGCCGCAGAAACGTCAGATTTCGCGTCCGCCGATTTCGCATCGCCACTGCCACTGCCACTGCCGCTTGCTTTCGCTGCAGCGCTGGCTCCACCTGATCCGGCTTCTGCTTTTTGGTCACTGCCAGCAGAACCGGTGCTCGGTTTAGCGGCAACTTTTGCGTCTCCGCCGCCGTTCAGTAGTGCTTTGAGGAATGGTGGTGTTTGGAATATGCAGTCTGTGAATTTATTGCCATTTGGAGATTTCAGAGTGCGTTTCAGTACAAAATCGAAAAGCAGTGCGTTGTGTTTATATATTGAATCGATGATCGTTCGCTCCTCCGTTGTGATCAAACCCGCTGATACTAATTTGCGAGTCCAAACGACGACGTATACGGCCGGCACCGGATAATCCGTTCCGAATATCAGACGGTGGTGAATGTCAGTTCGATCCAACAAACGCGGTAAGTACTGGACACGACGAAATGCCGTGATTGCACTGATATCACCATACAGTAATCCTTCGTATTTCTTTTCATCCATCAATCGAAGAAACAAATCGAAATTATCCGCACGTTTTGGTTTTGCTTTTGCCGCCGCCGCCGCCGCCGTCGGCGCTGCCTGTTTCTGGTCGTGCAGCTGTTTGTGGTCGTGCGGTGCTGCTGGTTTGAGCGGGTCGGTATCACAGCAGTCGCCCTCCGTCGCGCAGTGCGCTGCAATAACTGTTACTCCCATATCGAGTGGTAAGCGGAGATGTAACGGATTGCCCAATTCATTATCTAAAAATCCTGCGTCCACCGAATGCTCCTGCCCGGTATGGCACAAAATAGCGAGTCCCAACTCTTTGCACTTCGTATAATACGGAATGCATTTCTCGTCCGATGGATCTATTCCCATCGAATTTGGTAGCCACTTTATAACGCGCGAACCCGCCGCGTGCCACTTTTCTAATTGCTGAATCGCGTCTTTGCGGTAGGGGTGAACACTCATCGCAGCTACAAACGATTCGGGATATTTCGCCGCCGGTACATGAAAACCGGTGAGCGCTGGGTTTGGTTCGCCGGTTTTCTTATCATAATACATATCGAATGGTAGCAACATGCATCGTCCGTGCTGTTTGTTATCCGCTGCATTCGCCGGTCGCTGCCATTCGATCAGTTCTCTCAATATATCGAGATATTTCATATCCGCGTTTGGATCGGTTCCACCCACACCCGATGCACCCAAAAACGCCATTCGTTTCGTCGCATGATACGGGTGCCAAAACATCTACACAGCAACAGAGACAGGAACAGGAAGCATCAAATCCTATCCCTTTGCACAGGAGTGGGTGGTGGTGTGGTGTGTCATACCGATTCCATTTTTTTATTGACGAAACAGCCGGATTTGTTAGTGCCGAGGCCGCACACGTGCGCGTGAATATCCAGAATTTGTTTCGGGTCCTGTAGCCATTCACAGTGCATATCACACATCCCACATCCCACATCCAATCGTTGTCAGTTGCAAGAGCACAGCCACCGCCAGCACAGCGGCCGGGCAGCATACCAGATTGGCAAACGCCGCGTTCACCAGTTTTTTGCCCGCTTCAGACAAATGTCCGGCGTCATATATATTCGATGGTGTGGATGCCGCACCGCCCATCTCTGATCATGACATACGCACCAATACAGCACAACAATTAATTCAAAATCAAGCGGGAGACAAGTTTTGGACAGGGAACGTCATTCGACGTCATCCGTCGACAAATCAACGCACACTCGAGCGTCATTTGAAAAATTGTCGTCGATGACCCGTCACCGGCAAGCCATTGAACTAGGACGATTTTTGTTGTGGTTGCGTAACTTCAACTTCGCGGTGGTACCGTCTAATAATAGTCGTGTGGTGTTTGGGTGATAGTACTGGCCGTCGGCCTTTGTACAGAGCGTGCTCACGCGACTGTCGGTCTCGTGCACAGTCGTTACAACTCAATCACGCGCGACCGATTCCCAACACCAAGAAATTCACTCACCGGCTCTCAACAGCAACAGAACAGAAGAGTGAGAGATGTCGGTTACTGCTTCGTCAAACGTAAGTGGTAATTTGAATGGTTCGCTGCCGGTACAGCCGCCAGCACCAATCAGTATTGAGAAAGAGTCGGATTCGATCCAAACCGTATCTCACCCGCCCGCACCGCATTCCGCGCGCAGTCTCAGACCGAGTGCGAGCGGTGAATTCAATCATAGCACACTCCGACCCAGCGCGAGCTGTGAATTCAATACGACGAGTGATGGCGGTGGAAGTGGGAGCGGTAGCGGTAGCGGTAGTGGTAGTGGTAGCGGTAGCGGTAGCGCTACGGGTAGTGTAAGTGGCAGCGGATACGGTTTGGCGCCGCGTACCGCCGCGCCGCTTTCGACGCGGAATTTGGGCTCCGGCACTCGACAGTTAGGTTCGATGACGAGTCTCAAACAACAGGACGAGTTGGAATCACATAATTTATATGACTCCATCGCAAACGGTAAGCACTCGCCACTCGCCTGTCTCTGATTGTGAGATCGCGTCTCATGATCTGATCATCTGATGATCTGATGATCTGACCCCGCCTCTCGCCCGTCCCGTGTGGTCCACAGCGGATGGTGTGTTAACTCGAACGGATTTCGAACATGCGATAACGGATAGCGGTATTCAATTGAATGATCCACGCATGAAAGAGGTGATTCGACGTCTGAATGAACTGACCACCAACACAGCAGCTGCTGCGACGGCGACGGCTTCAAACTCGAATGGTGCTAATCCGAATACCACGAGCGCAAGCGCGAACGGCACAACCGGTGCAAACACCACCTCCACCGCTTAGACCGCTTCGTCGGTTGTATCAAACGGCATTGCGTTAGCGCCACAGGCCGGAACGGAAAAGAAACGACCGACACAGCAGCAGGTTCGGGCGATGCGCGAATCTCAAACTCTGACGTACGAGCAGTTTGATTGGGTGATACAACCGTGTGCGTTACTGATTGAACGCATATTGCAGCAGCGATTAGTGATTCCCGATTGGACGGGTTTCACTGATTCGTTGAAGCAAATGTACGATGAAGTGTGTGCGAAACCAAACGACGGTAAATGCGCGGATTACATCCCGGAACTGAAAAACCAAAATCCAAACGATTTTGGTGTCGCATTCACTTCGATTGACGGTCAGCACTGGGAAATCGGTTCAGCCAACGTAGAATTTAGTGTTCAGTCATGTTCCAAACCTGTCACATATCTTATGGCGTTGGAGGAATGCGGCTCGAAAACCACTCACCGTTTTGTGGGTCGTGAGCCGTCGGGTCGATCATTCAATGAATTGTCTTTAAATAAAGATAATTTACCGCATAATCCAATGATCAATTCCGGTGCTATTATGTGTACGTCACTTGTAAAACCGCAGGCCGATCCGGCAGCGCGTTTCAAACATTTCATTGAAACTTGGACGAAACTGGCGCAGGGATTTCCGATCGGTTTCTCCAATACTACATATCTGTCAGAGAAAGATACGGCCGACCGTAATTTCTGTTTAGGTTATATGATGAATGAGAAAGGAGCATTCAAACACGGTAAAGACCGGGACGCGCCACCCAGACCGTGGTCCGCTCATGATCTCAATAAAAATCTCGAGCTCTATTTCCAGATCTGTTCGATCACTGCAAACGTTCGTTCCATGTCAGCCGTCGCTGCTGCATTGGCTCACGGCGGTGTGTGTCCGATGACCGGCGAGCGGGTATTTCGCAGCCGACACGTTCGTAATGCATTATCGCTCATGTTATCATGCGGTATGTACGATTATTCTGGTGAATGGGCGTATGAGGTTGGTATTCCGGCGAAGTCTGGTGTGAGTGGTTGTATCATGTCAGTGATTCCCGGTGTGGGTGGTATCGCGGTGTTTTCACCGCCACTCGATCCGTTGGGCAATTCATTGCGCGGAATGCATTTCTGTCGTAAATTTGTAAAACAGTACTCATTCCATTATTATGATCTGATAAACGGTATTGTCAATAGCAATTCGAAACGTAAAGATCCGACCCTGACGGCTCACTTCACAGAGCAGTATGAATTGGTCAATCTCTCATTTTATTGCGCGCGCGGTGATTTGCACGCGATTCGTGGAATGGCCGCTTCGGGCTGTCGCTTGGACGGTCCGGACTACGACGGCCGTACACCGCTGCATGTAGCAGTGAGTGAGGGTCAATTGCATGTCGTTAAATATCTCGTGCAAAAGGGAGTGGCGGTAAACACGTCCGACCGGTGGGGTGGCACTCCGCTCTCTGATGCAATCCGCCACGGTCATAACGAAGTCGCTGCGTTCTTACAATCGAAAGGCGCGTCCGTCGGTAATCCACAGAATGCACAAACATTCAGTTTCTCGAAAATCGACGGCAAACAGTCTTCGTCTCATGCCGCTGCCCGCAACGCCAACACCACCGCAAACACTACCGCGACCGGAAACACCACAGCGACCGGTACCGGTACCGGTACCAACACCACAGCAGCCAACGGCACCGGCACTGGTAATAATAACATTAAACCGAGCGTGAGTTGGGCGGCTGATAAAACTGGTGTCGGTGGTACAATCAACGGTAAACAGCAATCGAGTGTGATGCTGCCCGGTACGAACACGACCGCACAGACTGTGGCGGTGTTGGGCAGTCGTAAGACGTATCAAGTGAATAACATCCAGCGCGAGGGACCACGCGATGCGGTGGGCAGACCGGGCGGTTCAATCACTCATCCGAGTCCGATCATCACCACACCACATACACATGGCACGACTCACACGCAGTTGGCACCGGCTGCACCGACCGCCACCACAACCGCCACTGGAACGGTCGCACAAACTGCCAATCTGAATCAGTTACCACCGGGTGTGATCGTATCAAATAATATGAATCTGCTGACTCCGACACAGTCGTTACCGGTAATCACTGGCGGAGTGATCGCCTCCACTCTACCGGTTTCGATCCTTGCACCGACCAACCCGACACCACTCATCACACCGGTCGCTCCAAACCCCAACGGCAATTCAGGCAATCCGATACCGGTCACGATCGTATCTGTTAATCTCTCACCGCCAACCGCCACGTCTGCACTCGCTGCATCACTCAATCAATGAAAATCACAGTATTTCGGTTAGTCCGGGAGAGACCGACCGATTCCTCTTTCATCGTCTGATTTCATACTGATATTTGTCGCTCTCACGTCTCCCTCCCACGCTGCACCCACTCCGCCACTACCCGGCTGTTCGTCAGTCTATCACAGTGTTTGTTTCTGCCCCCTCCACCGCATTATCCGATCCCGATCCGTTCGTTCGTCATCTTCATTTGGCCTCTCGCTCTCTTCACTGCTCGTTCATTCATTCGTCGCAGCACTGAACTCTTTGCATTTCGTTCGTTTGATTGCGTGTTTGTTTTCATTTTTCGTTCATTTTGTCACTTCGCTTTCGATTCCACTTCTTTTTCTCTCTTTTGATATTACGCACTCGCTTATTTATGCAAATCCATAAAGAGATCCAATCTATTTTTTTCACTCTCTGAGCTGCCTGCTGCTGACGCACGCGAGACCACTAAACGCAAACGCAAGGAAGACTTTTGTTCGACGAAGAAAGACGTGCGGGGACAAAACAAGCGAGCGGCGTGTGTGTATTAATATGTGTCGGTTGGCGCGTGCGAATTTAGCTGCTCTATTATTACTAACTACACACATCAGTTGTGAGAGGGTGAGCGACACGAACGTATGTAATGAAATAAATTCGAGTCAACAACCGACGAACATAATAGTAACAAACAGAAAGACAAACAGCAGCTGATGATGGAGTCAATAAAATTCAAGTAATTCAGTTTTATCGCTGATTCGGAGTTGGTTGATGATTAGCAGAACAGCGGAGCAGAGCAGTTGTGCTGTGGTGGTGGTGGTGGCGGTGGGGTGTAATTAATACTCTGAATCTGAGGGGTGATAATACTCTGCCAACAGACGATATATATAAGATGGTGAGTGACCGCCCCTGCAATTGCACAACACAACACACAACACAACAACACAGCACAACGCCAGCGTTAGAAATGAAATCGGAAGTGAGTGTGTCTGTGAATGCAGCAGCAGCGATGTATGTATGTATCATACTCGTTAGTGATATACAGCCCTACGAGTTCCGGTGCGATATAATCAAACGCCGGATTTACGACGTCGATTCGATCACTTCCGTCATCCTCAAATTTCAGGATTTGTGTGGGTGCGACGTGTTCATTGAACGTGTCTTGATCGAATGCATACAGCGGGCATAATTTATACAGACCGGCGACGACCACTACAGGAACAGAATAGTGTTTGGCGGCTGTTGCGATGTTTAATCCGCCGGAATGAGCGATCAGACCACCATTTGCCATCACGCCGTGTGTACCGATTATCACTTTATTGACACACGCCATCATCGCAAATACAGCACTGTCTGTAATGACCGTACACTCAATTCCTAATTCTGTCAATTGATTTGCCATCGTATGACCTTCGTAGGTCGGTGCACTCTCTGCGACGATCACTTCAAATTTTCGAAATTTGGCCGCTTCTTTTAGGAAAGCGATGACTGTCTTTGATACACCGTACGTCATAATCACTTCTTTGGCGTGAATGTGTTCGATTGCCTGCTCTGCAATCTGTGAATATACGTTTTTGATTTCGTCGATCAAAGTACCAATCTCTTCGCCCACCGGCTGCTTCACCTCTGCACATCAGCATCACACCAGCACATCACATCACATCATCACACATCATATCATCAGACGAGGCGGTTAGTTATAGCTCAATCATCACCGCCACCACCACCAGCCGTCGCAGTCGGTCGACGTACTCTGCACGATTGGTTTATTGGCGAATTCGTGATCCAACGAATCAGACGTTGCTTCATCCAATAATTTATGAAGTGATAATGACATATCGACCGTCACTTCTTTACCGCCACCACCAGCTGCACCCGAATCACCCGCATCACTCGATCCGGTATTCGGTTTGTTCGATTGTTTGACCTCCGGGGCTGGAGCTGCAGCAGCAGCGGTTGACGGAGCAGCCGCTGCGACCAGAACAGTCGATCCGGAGGCGGCACCGGATTTCACGTCCTTCGCTGAAGCGTTTGCGTTATTATTTGATGCTGAATCGAGTCTTACGGTCGTGGCACTTTCCTGTCGTACAATAAACAGTACGCGACGGACGACATTTCCAATACACAGCTCCTGGGGATGGGCTTCGGTTAATGTTTTGCCGACCGAACGAACCATTTCCAGCAGCTGCGCAATAGTTTGAAACCGACTCCGACTCACTACAATCGATAACAGCTGCGCGGTTTCGATCGCTACTGAGGAAGAGCCGGACAGCTCTCTGTATGCGGTGCACAACACCACACAAATCAATCAGATATGCACGACGAATCGATTGATATATATCACACATCCGCTACAGACCTTCGTTTCAATCTAACAACGAATGAGTCGACGATTTTATTGAGTGCAGACAGCCACTGCGGTTCTTTACCCTCTTCTGATGCTGCCGCCGCTCCCTCCTGCTTACCACCTGCCGCAGGGGCTGCGGGTGGTGGGCTGGTGTTGGACGCTGCCGCTGCGAGTGCACCGACCACGGGTTTACCACCCGCTGCGTTTGCCGGTGCCGGTGTGTTACCGACAGCTTTCGACATATTATCGCCTGCACAACACCACACCACACGTTTCAGTATCGTAACAGTAGAGAGTTGGTGTAACACACAGCAACTTTCGGGGTTTCGGACGGTACAGAGAACGAGCGAGCAAGAAAGTATGAAACGATATGTCGGAAGAGCGGATCGGGTGAGCGAGTGCGATACCATCAGGAGAGAGAGAGCGAGAAAGCAAGAGATCAAATGAATGAAAATAACTGAAAT
>VFQP010004819.1_pt1 | contig 12216 bp, 12 predicted proteins | sample 3512351 | NCBI WGS metagenome assembly VFQP01 (sample SAMN10412372, study PRJNA504923) | tailings metagenome | isolation source: Relicate 1 Philex TSF1 revegetated site | place: Philippines: Tuba, Benguet | collected 2017-08-29 | reverse complement strand
GGGATCCGGTCTTCCTCATGCGGAAAGCCGAACGTCTGTCGCATCCTGCGGTACTGCTCGGGCATCGGCGGGCGTGCGATCCCGCGTGCCAGCAGCAAGCGCTGGCAGGCGATCTGCCAGCTCGGGTCGTCGGGATTTCCGGGGTGCCAGAAAATCGCTCTGATCGTGTGTGAATCCGTGGAGCGCACCGGCTGGCTGTAAGCGTAGTCGAGCGTCGGATCGGCACCGCGCTCGAGCAACCAGTGCGTCATCTCGAAACCGCCACGCACCGCGTACTTCGAGACGATCGTGCTGCCCGGCGACACCTGGGCATCGATGTCCGCGCCGCGCTCGATCAGGAGGTGAACATTGCGCCATTGGTTCTGCTTGATGAAGGCGTGGAACAGCAACGCCTCGTTGTTGGCATTGCGCGTGTCCGGGTCTCCGCCGTGATCCAGCAGAATCTGCAGATAGACGGGATCGTCCTGCTCGGCCGCCCAGACCATCGCGTTGGCGTTGTTCCTGATCCCACGGTCCTGCGTCTCGTAGGCCTTGGCGACATTCGGATCCGCCCCGTTTTCCAGCATCGCGCGCAGGCCGTCGGGATTGCCGCGGACGATCGGCCAGGCCAGCAACGGGGTGCCGGCGCTCGATCCCCAGAAGATCGTGTCGGGATCGACGCCTTCACCCTGCATCAGCCGGCGCACGGCGTCGGCATCGCCGGTCGCCGCCGCGACCGCCAGGGCCTGCGCCCGGGGATCGTCGAACGCCCGGGCCGCGGCGGCGCGTTCGCCGGCGATGTCCGCCGACGGCACCGCGAGCACACAGGCGGACAGTACGAGCGCCGCAACGAGCACCGACAGCAGACGCCAGGGCCGCGCCGCACCGCGTAACGGAAACCTGGGCACCGGTTCTCGCGCAATTTCGTGTGGTGACGTCATGTCGCGTTCCCCGTGTCATCCATGTCGGGCAGAGGGATCCGGTCTTCCTCATGCGGAAAGCCGAACGTCTGTCGCATCCTGCGGTACTGCTCGGGCATCGGCGGGCGTGCGATCCCGCGTGCCAGCAGCAAGCGCTGGCAGGCGATCTGCCAGCTCGGGTCGTCGGGATTTCCGGGGTGCCAGAAAATCGCTCTGATCGTGTGTGAATCCGTGGAGCGCACCGGCTGGCTGTAAGCGTAGTCGAGCGTCGGATCGGCACCGCGCTCGAGCAACCAGTGCGTCATCTCGAAACCGCCACGCACCGCGTACTTCGAGACGATCGTGCTGCCCGGCGACACCTGGGCATCGATGTCCGCGCCGCGCTCGATCAGGAGGTGAACATTGCGCCATTGGTTCTGCTTGATGAAGGCGTGGAACAGCAACGCCTCGTTGTTGGCATTGCGCGTGTCCGGGTCTCCGCCGTGATCCAGCAGAATCTGCAGATAGACGGGATCGTCCTGCTCGGCCGCCCAGACCATCGCGTTGGCGTTGTTCCTGATCCCACGGTCCTGCGTCTCGTAGGCCTTGGCGACATTCGGATCCGCCCCGTTTTCCAGCATCGCGCGCAGGCCGTCGGGATTGCCGCGGACGATCGGCCAGGCCAGCAACGGGGTGCCGGCGCTCGATCCCCAGAAGATCGTGTCGGGATCGACGCCTTCACCCTGCATCAGCCGGCGCACGGCGTCGGCATCGCCGGTCGCCGCCGCGACCGCCAGGGCCTGCGCCCGGGGATCGTCGAACGCCCGGGCCGCGGCGGCGCGTTCGCCGGCGATGTCCGCCGACGGCACCGCGAGCACACAGGCGGACAACATGAACGCCGTGAGGAGCAGCGCCACGAGACGGCAGGCGCGTGTCCCACCGGTGATGCCACCCAGGCCGCGGGTCGATTCCATCCTTGTCATAGCGATCCTTCGCGCATCCCGACGCAACCGGACCGCCAGCCTAGCGCATGCCCGCCGGCCGGATGTGCGTGATGCCTGAACGCGCCGGGCGCGCGCGGGATGGCGCACCATGCGCATGTGCCGGCGCCCCCGCCGGAGCTCCGGATTCCCGCATGACGCCGCATCCCGTCCATCACGATGACGATCACGATCACGAGCATGCACATGGTCACGGCCACGCGCCGACGGTCTCGTCGACCAACGAACGGGTGGTGCTGACCGGCTTCGTTCTGACCGCGGGTTTCATGCTGGTCGAAGTGGTCGGCGGCGTGCTATCGGGCTCGCTGGCGCTGATCGCCGATGCCGGACACATGCTCACCGATGCGGCGGCATTGCTGCTGGCGTGGGTGGGGTTCCGGATCGGACGCCGCGCATCCGACGCCCGGCGCACGTTCGGATACATGCGCTTCGAGGTGCTGGCGGGCCTGATCAATGCGCTCACGCTGTTCGCGCTGGTCGCCTGGATCGTCTGGGAGGCGATCCGGCGGCTGCGCATGCCCGGCGACGTGCTGGCCGGGCCGATGCTGGCGGTCGCCGTGGTCGGCCTGCTGGTGAACTGTCTGGTGTTCTGGATCCTGCACCGCGGCGACCAGGCGCACGTCAACATCAAGGGCGCCACGCTGCACGTGCTGGGTGATCTGCTGGGCTCGGTCGCGGCGATCGTCGCTGCGCTGGTGATCCACTTCACCGGCTGGATGGCGATCGATCCGATCCTCTCGGTGCTGGTGTGCCTGCTGATCCTGCGCAGTGCCTGGGCTCTGCTGCGCGGCGCCTTCCACATCCTGATGGAAGGCACGCCGCCGGATGTCGACATCGCGGTGCTGCGCCGGCATCTGCTCGATGCGGTGCCCGGGGTTGCCGCCGTGGACCACGTGCATGTGTGGTCGATCACCTCCGGCCGGGTGCTGGCGACGCTGGAGCTGGGCCTCGCCGACGGCGCCGAGCCGGCGCGTGTGGTGCCTGCGGTCAAACGCGCGCTCGCCGAGCGCTTCGCGATCGAGCATTCCACGGTGGAGGTGGTGCACGCGCCGCCGGACGATTGCGCGCTGGTCGCCGCAGCGACGCCGACCCCGGTGCACGCCCATGGCGCGGTCGCGCGCCGGCATGGGCACGCCGGCGGCGACCCGCCGCATGACGGACGCCGCTGACGCCGGTCGAGGTCGCCCAGGAACGCGCGCCTGCCGGAGCACTGGCGGGATGTACGCGCCGGCCGTCGGACCGGCGCGACGGCGCGAACAGTTCCACACGCCGCTGCCCGCTGCCGGTGTCCCCAGGCGCAGCAGCGGCGCGCACGGGGCCGGCCACGCGCCCAACGGCGCGCGCGCAGGCGAGGCCGGTCGGGCCGCGTGAGCAGCGACCGGACCGGGCGCCGGCCGCTCAGCGCATCGTCAAGTGCGGCGCCAGCAGCGCCCGCGCGTCATCCAGCGAGTCGAGGATGCGGTGCCCCAGCGCCCGCGCGTCCGCGTCGGGTGCCAGCAGGTCCGGCACCTGGATGACGGTCATTCCGGCCGCCAGCGCGGCGCGCACGCCGGTCGGCGAGTCCTCCAGCACCAGACACTGTGCCGGCGGCACGCCGAGCCGCGCGGCGGCGAGCAGATAGACATCCGGTGCCGGTTTCGGCGCCTCCACGTCACTGCTGGTGCAGACCGCGTCGAAATGCGCGAGCAAGCCGGCGGCCGCGAGCTTGCGCTGGGCCAGTGGCGTGCGCGTGGACGTCGCGACGGCGCGCGGGATGGCGTGCCGTGCGAGGACATCGAGCAGTGCGACGACGCCCGGGCGGTGCGCCAGACCGGCCTCGGCCATCGCCACGTAGGCGGACCGTCCGCGCGCCAGCACGGCGTCGGCGGCGGCCGCGCCGACGCGTTCCACCAGCATCTCGCGGCAGACCGCATCGCCCAAACCGATCATGCCCAGCCACCAGTCGGGCTCGATGTCCGCGCCTTCTCCGGCAGCAGCGGCGCGGAAGCAGTCGAGAATCGCACGCTCGCTGTCGAGCAGCAGGCCGTCCATGTCGAAGATCACCGCCGCAGGGCGGAACGCCAGCGGCGCGACGTCAGTCATGGGCCGCCATCAGCGTCGCGACGTCGCCGGCGTCGAGCACGCGCCAGGCGCCCTCGGGCAGATCGCCGAGCGACAATCCACCGACCCGGCTGCGATGCAGGGCGTCGACGTGGTTGCCCACGGCCGCGAACATGCGCCGCACCTGGTGATACCGGCCTTCGGTGATCGTCAGCCGCGCATGCGTGGGGTCGATCACCTCGAGTACCGCGGGCTTCAGCGGCGTGGTTTCCGACTCCAGCAGCAGCGCGCCGCTGGCGAACAGCACGCCTTCGCTGCCACGCAGCGGCTCGGCCAGCGTGGCCTCGTAGACCTTGGGCAGCGCGGCCTTCGGCGAGATGATCCGGTGCAGCAGCTGGCCGTCGTCGGTGAACAGCAGCAGGCCGCTGGTCTCGCGATCCAGCCGGCCCACGCTCGACAGCGCCGGCGCGCGCAGCCGGAACCGCGGTGGCAGCAGATCGTAGACCAGGCGTCCGATGTCCTTGTTCGAGCAGGTGTAGCCGGCCGGCTTGTGCAGCATCAGGGTCAGGCCCTGCGGCGGGTCGAGCGGCTCGCCGTCGACGCGGATGGTGTCGTGACCGACCTGGTCGTCCGTGTACAGCACCTCGCCGGCCGCATCGGTGATCCGGCCCTCGCGGAACATGGACGTCACCTGCTTGCGGCTGCCATAGCCGAGGTTCGCCAGCAGCTTGACCAGCTTCACGCGCGCGCCCTCGCCGCCGACGCGCGCGCACGCACGGCGTGGATCACCTTGAACGCGCCGCTGGACGCGACCTCGCTCACCTCGCCGAAGCGCGCATCCAGCACGTCCTCGTAAGGCAGATGGCGGTTGGCGACCAGCCACAGCGCGCCGCCCGGCTTCAGCGCGGCTGCGGCGGCGGCGATGAACGCGCGGCCGATGTCGGGCCGGCCTTCGCGGCCGTGCGCATGGAACGGCGGATTGCTGACCACGACGTCGTAGCCCGGCGGCACGCCGGTGGTGACGTCGTGCCAATGGAAATTCAGCGCGGCGCGCGTGTCGATGGCGGCGAGGTTGTGCCGGGCCAGTGCCAGCGCGCGGGCTTCCGCCTCGAACACATCCAGCGCGGTGATGCCCGGGCAGCGCTGCAGCAGCTCGGCCGACAGATAGCCGTAGCCCGCACCGAGGTCGGCGACACGCCCGGCCAACGTGGTCGGCAGGTGCGCCGCCAGCAGGGCGGAGGCCGGATCGATGCGATCCCACGCGAATACACCCGGGCGACTGCGGAACCGGCCGCCCAGCACGTCACGCGGCCGGTCCAGTGCGGCCCAGCGCTCGACCAGCGCGGTGTCGACGGTCTCTCCGGCCTGGGCCCAGAACACACGGCACTTGTGCTTCGACAGCGCGCCGATGTTGCCGGCGAGCGTCGCGAGATCGTCCTGCGCGGATTTCGCGCCCTCGTCGTTGGCCACGCTGGCCAGCACCCAGCCGCCCGGCCTCACCGCCTGCAGCGCGCGCGCCAGTATCGCGCGCGACTCGTCACGCTGACGCGGCGGCAGCACCAGCACCAGCGACCTGCGCGGCAACGCCGCGTCGTCGGGCTCGCCGTCGAGCGCGTCCAGCCCGGCGCGCTGCAGGGCCACATGCAGCGGCTTGAAGCTCTGCTCGCAGACCAGGCCCGGCCAGCGTCCACCGGTGGTGGGCACGCCTGCACGTGCACGCAGGAACAGCGCGCCGTCGTCGGGCCAGGCGAGCTGACGCTGTTCGAGCGGCAGGAACAGGGCATCGAGTGCGGGATCGGACATCGGCTCGGACGGAACGGGACGGCCGTGAATTCTACCGGCCCACCCGCACCACCGGCCGAGGCGGCCTCCGCACGCCATGCCAACGCGAGATTGATGGAACCGCAACATCCCGGTCTGCACGATGAGGGCGCATTCCCAGACAGAGGAGATCCCGATGCCCATCCACGCCCTGTTCGTCGGCGGCACGATCGACAACAGCGAACTCGACCTCGACGGCGCCGAGCCACCGCACCGCTACCCGCCCGACACCGGCGGCGGCCAGTCGCGGTACCGCCTGCACGCGATCGGCAAGCGCGACGACGAGATCGTCTATGCGGTCTACGGCGGGCCGGACATCGCACACGAGGATGTGCAGCGGGTCAGCGAGGAGCGCGAGTACGCGCGGCGGTTCGAGGCCAAGGAAACCATCGTCGGCTGAGCGTGCGCGCGCCCGGCATGCAATGCCGGGCGCGCGTGGTCCTACTCCTGCAATGCGCGCAGGGTCACCGACGGCGGCGCATCGAGCACGCGACGGGTCGCCCACAGCCCGGCGAGCAACGTCATCAGCACACCGATCCCGCCGCCCACGGCGGCCAGGGTCCAGTTCGGCGTCCACGGCAGGTCGAACACCCGCACGGCGATCACGCCGGCCAGCACCGAGGCGGCGATCGCCGCCACCAGGCCCGACAACAGTCCGATCGCCGCGAATTCCGAAGCCTGCGCCAGTCGCAGTTGCGCGCGCTTGCCACCGAGCACCCGCATCACGCCGCCTTCGAGCAGGCGCTCGTCCTGGCTGGCGCTCACCGCGGCCAGCAGCACCAGTACACCGGCGGCGAGCGAAAACCAGAACACCACCTGCACCACCGTGGATACCTGATCAGCCGTGCTGCGCACCTGGTTCAGCACCGCATCGATATCGACGACCGACAGGTTGGGAAAGCGCTGCACCAGATCGGCGGTGAACCGCGTCGCCTCGGGCGGCACGCGCACCGCGGTAATGTGGCTGGCCGGATAGCCGTCCAGCGCGCCCGGTGAGGCGACGACGAAGAAGTTCGGCCGGAAACTCTCCCACTCGATACTGCGGAAGCTGGTGATCGGCGCTTCGAAGCGCTGGCCGGCGATGTCGAAGACGATGCGATCACCGAGCTGCCAGCCCAGGTCCCTGGCGAAGTTTTCCTCGACCGAGATTTCCGGCGTCGCCGGCGCGGTCTCGCCCCAGAACGTGCCGGCGGTGACCCGGTTGTCGTCGCGCAGATCGGTCTGCATCGACAGGTTGAACTCGCGCTCGGCGCGGCGCTGGGCCTGCCGGTCCTGCGCCTCGTCGCCGTTGCGGCCGGCGTAATCCTCGCCGCGCACGGGTTCGCCGTTACGCTCGATGAGGCGCGCGCGGATCATCGGGAACAGCACCGGCGCATCGACGCCCTGCTCAGCGATGAAGGCACGCACCGGATCGAGCTGCTCGGGCTGCACGTTGATGATGAAGCGGTTCGGCGCGTCCTGCCCGAGTGCGAGCTGCCAGCGGTCGAGCAGATCGGTGCGCACGAAGGTCAGCAACAGCAACGCCATCAGGCCCAGGCCGAGCGCGGTGACCTGGGCGACGCTGGTGCCGGCGCGCCGGCTCACGTTCGCCAGGCCGTAGCGCAGGCTGCCGCGCAGTCGCGTGCGCAGCGCGCGCACCAGCGCGATCAGGCCCCAGGCCAGCAGCGCGAGCACGGCGAACGTCGCGGCGATGCCCGCGAGCATCGCCGCCCCGAGCGTCGCCGAGCCGGCCTTCCACCACAGCAGTGCGGCCAGACCGACGAAACCGGCACCGCCGACCAGCCAGGCGCTCGGCTCGAAGCCGCCGAGGTCACGCCGCAGCACGCGCAGTGCCGGCACGCGGCGCAGCGCCAGCACGGGCGGCGCGCCGAAGGCCATCAGCACGACGAGGCCGACGCCGTAGCCCTGCAGCGCCGGCATCGGCCCGGCGGCGGGAATCGACAGGCCCAGCAGCGATTCCAGCCAGCGGCCGATGCCCCACTGCAGACCGAACGCGATGACCACACCCAGCGTGCAGGCGATCACGCCGAGCAGCAGCAGTTCGCCGACATGGATGCCGACCAGCGTGCGTTGCTGCGCGCCCATGCAGCGCATCACCGCGACCGAAGTCAGATGCCGCGCCGAGTGCTGGCGCGCGGCCATCGCGACCGCCACCGCGGCCAGGATCACCGAGACCAGCGCGGCGAGGCCGAGGAAGCGACCGGCACGGTCGAGCGCCGAGCGCACTTCAGGGCGTGCGTCCCCGATGGTCTCCAGGCGCTGGCCGCGGCCGAGAGTCGCGCGCGCGGTCGTGGCGAAGCCGTCGACCGCGTTCGCGTCACCGGCGATGACGAGGCGATAGCGGATGCGGCTGCCCGGCTGGATCAGACCTGTGCCCTCGAGATCGGACAGGTGCAGGAAGACCTTGGGTGCCACGTTGAAATAGTCGATCGACGCATCCGGCTCCTGCAGCACGAGCGCGGTCAGACGGAAACTGCGGTCGCCGAGAAACACGGTATCGCCGACCGACGCGCCCAGCGTGTCGGCACCGGCGCGGCTCATCCAGGCGGTGCCGGGTTCCGGTACGGCCTCGGCGTTGCGCTTGACGCCGTCGGCGCCGGCGATGAGGAAGCTGCCGCGCAGCGGGAAACCGTCGCCGAGCGCGCGCACGTCGCCGAGCTGCAACGCCGCGGCATCGCCCGCGCCGACGCGGATCATGCTGTCGAGTTCGACGGTGTCGACCGATTCGAGACCCGGCGCATCGGCCGCATCGCGAAGCGCGCCTTCGATCGGCGCATCGCCGCGCACGACCGCATCGCCGCCGAGCAGACGGTTGGCCTCGATCGCCAGCGCGCGTTCGGCGCGATCGGTGACGAACCCGACCGCGGTGACCGCGACCACCGCCAGCACCAGAGCGGCGAACAGGATGCGGATGTCGCCGGCCGTGAAATCGCGACGCAGTTGGCGCCACGCGAGCGCAGCCGTCCTCATGCGGGCATCGCCTCGTCGGCGACCAGGCGCCCGCTGTCGATGCGCAGCCGGCGCGTGCAGCGCTGCGCCAGATGGTCGTCGTGGGTGACCAGCACCAGCGTGGTGCCGGCATCGGCATTGAGCGCGAACAGCAGCTCGATGATCGACTGGCCGGTCGCGGTGTCGAGATTGCCGGTGGGCTCGTCGGCGAACAGCAGCGACGGCCGCGTGACGAATGCACGCGCCAGCGCCACGCGCTGCTGCTCGCCGCCCGAGAGCTGGCGCGGATAATGGCCCAGGCGCTCACCCAGGCCCACGCGCGCGAGCACGTCGCGCGCCGGCCCTTCGACGTCGCGGTCGCCGCGCAGCTCCAGCGGCAGCATCACGTTTTCCAGCGCGGTCAGCGACGGCAGCAACTGGAAGCTCTGGAACACGAAGCCGACCTTCTCGCCGCGCACCTTCGCGCGGCCGTCCTCGTCGAGGGTCGAAATCGGCGCGCCGTCGAGCACCACCGTGCCGGTGCTCGGCGTGTCGAGACCCGCGAGCAGCGACAGCAGCGTGCTCTTGCCCGAGCCCGAGGCGCCGACGATCGCCACCGTATCGCCGTGGCCGATGGCGAAGCCCACGTCCTGCAGGATGGTCAGTTCGCCCGACGGCAGCGCGACGCGCTTGCCGAGGGCCTCGACGACGAGGGCGCGGCGGGTTTCAGCCTGCGCTGGGTTGGAATCGGCCATGATGTTCCTTTGATGGGCCTGCACGAATGGCGGCCATCTTCGAAGACGAGGTTTAAATGATGATTAAGCGCGTCCGGTATGAGGCCATCCGCGCCTCCATGCAATGTGCCATCGGTTGCCTGCTGATGCTGTGTGCGTTCGTCGCGCCGGCACAGACCGCACCTGCGCCCTCGCCCGCTGGCGCGGCGAAGACCGTACTGGTCATGGGCGATTCGCTCTCGGCGGGCTACGGGATGTCCGCCGACCAGGGCTGGGTGGGCCTGCTCGAACGCCGCCTGCAGCGCGAGGCCCCCGGCTGGCGCGTCGTCAACGGCAGCATTTCGGGCGAGACCAGCGCCGGCGGCGCGTCACGGATCGTGCAGGCGGTGGTGCGCGAGCGGCCGGCGGTGGTGGTCATCGCGCTCGGCGCCAACGACGGACTGCGCGGCCTGCCGCTGGCCGAGGCGCGCCGCAATCTGGCGCGGATGATCGGCGCCTCGCAGCACGTCGGTGCGCAGGTGCTGCTGGTCGGCATGCGCATGCCGCCGAACCTGGGCACCGAGTACACGCGCGGCTTCGAAGCCAACTACCGGCTGCTCGCCGACACTTTCGACGTGCCGCTGCTGCCGTTCCTGCTCGAACCCATCGCCACCGACCGCGCGAATTTCCAGGACGACAATCTGCACCCCACGGTGGAGGCGCAGGCGAAGATCCTGGATCACGTCTGGCCGGCGCTGCGTCCGCTGCTGCGCTGACGGCGTCAGGGGTCCCGGGCCAGCAGCGGCCACGGGTTCACCGGCGTGCCGGTCCACCACTGCCGCTCCGGCGTGAGCCGGAACACCGCGAAGTGCAGATGGGGCGCCGAGGGATCGGCGTTGCCGGTGCTGCCCACCGTGCCGAGCACCTGACCGCGCCGCACCTGCATGCCTTCGGCGAGCCCGGGGGCGTAGGCCTGCAGGTGGGCGTAGTAGTAGCTCCACGTGCCGGTGGGGTCGAACTGGTAGATCGTCAGGCCACCGCGGTCGCTGGTGAAGAGTTTCTCGATGCGGCCATCGGCCGCGGCGAGGACCGGCGTGCCCTCGGGTGCCATGACGTCCAGCGCTTCATGGACCCGCTCGCTGCCGCGCGCGTCGTCGAAGGTGTCGTGGACGTCCGCGATGTCGACGCCCTGCACCGGCAGCAGCAGCGTGGGTGGATGCGCATCTGACGCGGATGACGTGGGTATGCGCACAGGCGCGACCGGGCTCGGGGCCTGCGTCGTCGGCCGCGGACCGACGTCCGGATCGACCATCGCGTCCTCGCGAGTGAGTTCCGCTGCGGGAACGGTCGGCGCGGGTGACGCGGCCGCCGTTTGCGGCGGCGCCGGCGAGCGCCACACGAACACCGCCACGTTCACCAGCAGCAGTACCGCCGCCAGTGCGCCCCACAGGCCGATCCGGCGCATCGGCTTACTCCTCGAGCACAGCCGTCATGCCCGGACGCACCACCTCGGCCACCCGGCGCGCACTCCAGTTGGTCATCCGGATGCAGCCGTGCGACTGCGTCTTGCCGATGTTCGCCGGCTCCGGCGTGCCGTGGATGCCGTAGTGCGGCTTGGACAGGTCGATCCAGACCGTACCCACCGGATTGTTCGGACCAGGCGCCAGTACGGCCTTCGCGTGGGCGGGGTCGGCGTCCCAGAACAGCGCCGGGTTGTAGTGGAAGGTGGGGTCGGTGGCGACGCCTTCGATCGTCCACTCACCGATCGGCAACGGGTCGCGTTCGCTGCCGGTCGAGGCCGGGAACTGCGCGAATACCGTGCCCTCGGCATCCACCAGCCGGACCACCGAGTCCGATTTGCTCACGACCACGCGCTCGGGCGTGGGCAGCGGCGCCGCATCGCGGACGTTCGGCACCACGATGCGCTGGCCGGCTGCGAACGCCACACCGGGATTGAGCCGCTGCAGCAGCGCCGGCGCCGCATGGAAACGCTCGCCCAGCGCTTCGAGCGGGGTTTCGAACCCCAGCGCGTCGAGTTCGGCCTTGTCCATCATGTCCTCCGGCAAGGCGCGCATCGCGCCCGCCAGTTCCTCGGCGCGGATGGTGTGCTCGATCAGTGCCGCGGGCGCGTCCGCGGTCAGGGCCTGCCAGGTCTCGGCGTCCAGTTCGCCGCTGGGCGTGAGGCCGCGGTGACGCTGGAACGCGGCCAGCGCCCGTGTGGTATTGGTGCCTCCGCGCGCATCGATCTCGCCGGGCGAGAAATGCGCGCGATCGAGCAACACCTGCGCGCGCAGCAGCGCGGCATCGCCGGCATCGTGCGCGGCGGCATTCACGGCATCGACGTCGAGTGCGGCGTCCTGGGCGAGCGCGGCATGCAGCGGCAGGCAGGCGACGAGCAGCGCGAGGCACCAGGCCAGTGCGCGCGGTGAGTGGCGTGTGGACATGCGACCTCCAGAGGATCCGGGTGCGGACGTGGCCCGCATCCTGCCGGCTGGTGGCGCAGCCCCGGCGTGAAGCCGGGCACTCGGGTGCTCAGCGCGCGCCGCAGTGCAGGAAGGCCGAGCCGTCGAGCCACGCGCGGTCGCGGGCGTAGGCGAACAGCACCTGTCCATCCTTCAGCGCATCGATCACCGGGCGCGCCGCCGCGCTGCGGACCGCCGGGCAACCCCAGCTCCGGCCCAGCCGGCCCTGGCGCCGTGCCTGGTCGGGGTCCACGTAATCGGCGCCGTGCATGACGACCAGCCGCTCGCGCGCACGGCCGTTGATGCCGGGCTCGAGGCCGTCCAGGCGCAGCGAATAGCCGTTCTCGCCGATGTAGGTCTCGGCGGTCGCGAA
>VFQP010004818.1_pt1 | contig 12219 bp, 10 predicted proteins | sample 3512351 | NCBI WGS metagenome assembly VFQP01 (sample SAMN10412372, study PRJNA504923) | tailings metagenome | isolation source: Relicate 1 Philex TSF1 revegetated site | place: Philippines: Tuba, Benguet | collected 2017-08-29 | reverse complement strand
TAGTTGAGTAGATCTTCAGTGCAACGGAAGGTTTCCTTATAAAGGGTCGTGATCAAATTATCCCTTCCTATCTGATAGATACTCTTCGGATTTTTAATGGCCAGATATTGAAAGAGCTGATCCGCTATCCTGATCAGTTGTACCTGGTGGTGCTGTATGTACAATTCGCGCTGACGCTCTTTGCTGTTGAAAACCGTATGAATGAACTGCTTTCTTATTCTATCGGTTTCGGATGCGATCAGTTCCCGCCATTGCGGAATTTGAGAGACGATTGAGTCCGTCTGTTTCAAACGTGCGGGGTGCAGGGTTTTGGCAACAAAGTTTTCCAGCACTTCCAATTCGTACTGTAGAGCCATTTTCAATAGTCGGGTTTAATACATATACATTGCTTTTCCACGCAACAGTCCACCTATAAAGGATATGCCATGGAAAGAATGCAGAGAGTCAAGATTGAAATCTTAGGTATAACCAATACAGATGCTTTCACTTTTTTAAAGCACCATATCGTCAAAGCTTATGTATTGTTTGTATTAACTCTTTCAGCTGGCAGGCTCTCGCTTTATAAAGTGGGTACGTGCAGTTTGCAATGCCGGCGATCGTCGCGATAGCAGCTAAGTAATTCCTTCACATTGATGCAGGCAATAGCGCATAGAGTAGGATCAAGCGTTCTTTAACCTATTATGAAGATAGGGTTTATCTATTATAAAAAATCAATTTGCGGATGATCGGGATCGTTAAGAAGCATTTAAAATAAGTCTTTAAGGCTAATTAAAAAGCTTTGTGATTTTATTTCATATTCAAGTGCCTGTAATAAAAAATATTACAATGCAACCGGCTGTTAGTCCCTCTCCCAAGCACGGTGTATAAAGGGGTGGTACCACCCCTTTGACACTGGTCTTGACTAGCCAATTTAATGTGCTTTGCTGCAAAACTTATAGACATGGCAGTAAGCATACTTACCAGGGAAGACCTGGCCGCATTCAAAGAAGAGCTCTTTGCGGAAATGAGAATGATCATTAATCATCCACTTAGTCAACAGAAGCGCTGGCTTAAGACGGATGAAGTGAGAAAGCTGCTAAAAGTCTCGCCGGGCACATTGCAAACACTTCGCGTAAACGGGACGCTTGCCTATTCAAAGATCGGCGGCATCATCTACTACGATGCAGATCATATCCAGAAAATTCTTCAGGAAAACATGCGTCCTGTACAGCACCCGGTACGACAGTAATCAATGATCGTCTTGCAATCGGTCTATCTCATTCTTCATCTACAATCTTTCGTCATGCATAATTTTTATCGTGGCAGATCCGGTTCGGGAAACGGGCGGGAATACCGTAAACCTAAAATCAAAACTGCGGAGCGTAAGAAGCGAAAGCAGCAAAAGAAAATTGAAAAAATCTTTCCAGTGTGGAAACGTTTCTTTTCCTGGTATGGGAAGGCGACAACTGTGGCGTTAGTAAAAATCTCCCAACACCTGAAAGGGAAAGGAGGACGTGCATGAATTATATCCGGCACTTGAATGCTTTCTTCGCGGTGGTCCGGCATGATAACCGGCTTACGACTTCACACATCAGTCTGTACATGGCGCTGTTCCAGTACTGGAATTTCAATCGCTTTCAAAATCCGTTTACTGTTTACCGGAACGATATCATGCGACTGTCAAAGATCGGCAGTAAGAATACCTATCACAAGTGTATGAAGGAACTGCACCAGGCCCGGTACATATTCCATCATCCGTCCGCAACCAAATATCAACCGGTGAAGATCTCCATGACGATGCTCGATAAAGCGGCGCAGAAGAACCCGGAGCAGCTAGACCTATTTGGGGACAATCCTGCAGGGACAGTGCGGGATGCTGACGCCATTATAAGTACCAAAAAGAAGACAGGTACCGATACCGAATATAAGACGCAGCGTGTCCCAAATCTGACAGATGCAAGTATCAATAATGATACAGAAGCAATACCGAATCCGGGACACCTTATAAAACATGCAAACAATAAACAAGAGAGAAACGCACCCGCCCATCAGATTTTTGCAAGGAATGGAAAAATACAGGAAGCCATAAATACGCCGCCATTCCGGGAACCGGCGCCCGGCCAGGCAAACGAATTAAATAGCCGGCCGAAATTGGTCGAGATCGAAAGATTCTTCATGGAGAAAAAGTATGCGGTGTCAGAAGCGAGGAAATTTTACAACCACTACAAAGCGATCGGCTGGAAGATCCAGGGCAAAACTCCTATCGAGGATTGGAAGGCGCTGGCTGAAAAATGGATGGTGAATACTTCGAAATGGAACGCTAGCGGAATAGCAGTGCTTCCGGATGCCGCGGAAGAGATCAGTGTGCAGTTTTTGTATGACCGGTTTTGTGAGGGTAAGAATGTTTTGCAGTATATCACCGCAGAGCATTTTGATCAGCTCGGGCTTTGCCTGACCGAGGAAGTCATGACCTTAGCTTTACACGAAAGAATCAAACAGGTGTCTGGCACTAATCAGCATTCCTTAAATCTGCTATGGGATGCTTATTTGAAGGGAGATGCTGATCACGTATTATTGAGAAACGATAGGCCTAATCTTACTCTGCTTGCTAAACAAATTTCTATCGTTAGGTATTTCTCAACTTTGAGAGTATCGGATACGGCCATAGCAAAAGTTAACGACGGATAACTTTAATTAATTGATAAATACAAGATTATGTGTTATATAAAATGACTATGACAAAATCAAAATAATTACTATTTTCGAAATCAAACCTTATTACTATGGCCACCCACCTAATTTTCGAAATCTGGGAAGATGCCCAAGATGGTATCTTTCATTTGATACTCCACAGCCCTAGACACGGTAACAAACTTCCTAAAGCACAAAAGATGCTTGAGGTTGGGCGATCGCGCTGATGGCTCCATGCGCGTCATCGGGATGCCGGGTGTGCACATGTACGTGCTTGGGCATTAAAACCGCTTTATGGTATATTGACTGACAGATTGTGTCCCCGCGTTAGTTTATTATATTTGTTTTAAATCGATTGTATAATATATTAACTTATTATATACTATTATGAAAATGCAGGAATATTGTAAACTATATTATAAACTACGCAGAAACATTGACCAGGCTAAGAAAGCCTTAATATATCAGTCGAGCTATATAGCACATGAGCGCTTTATAGTAAGAACGGGTTTTCTTGAAATGACTAAATATTGAAGCGCTTATTTATTAAAATTTGCAATTGTAAAAGCTGCTTTAGGAGAATTAATGTTGGGAAATCTGAGCAGATATTTAAAATAATCTTGACTAACAAAATCATAATGGCAAAAGCTGCAAAACAAGAGCAAGAGGAAGCATTAGAAAAGAAACTTTGGAAAATAGCAGATAAACTGCGGAAAAACATGGATGCTGCCGAATACAAGCATGTTGTATTAGGTTTGATATTCCTCAAATACATTTCTGATGCCTTTGAAGAATTATATAATAAATTAAAGCAAGGCGAAGATGAGTATGAAGGTGCCGACCCTGAAGATAAAAATGAGTACATAGCAGAAAAAGTGTTCTTTGTTCCGGCTAATGCAAGATGGACGCATATACAAGGGCGGGCAGCATTGCCAAGCATTGGCAAAGATGTAGATGATGCTATGGATGCCATTGAAAAAGACAATCCTTCGTTAAGAGGCGTACTTCCAAAAGTATATGCCCAGGAAAAACTGGATAAAACAAGTTTAGGTGGATTGATAAATTTGGTAGGTACTGCGACACTTGGTACTAAGGAAGCTCAGAGTAAAGACTTGTTAGGGAAGGTATACGAATACTTTTTAGGGGAGTTTGCATTGGCGGAAGGCAAGAAAGGTGGTCAGTTCTATACACCGGGCAGTGTTGTTAAACTATTGGTCGAGATGCTTGAACCTTATGAAGGTCGTGTATTTGACCCATGCTGCGGTAGTGGTGGAATGTTTGTACAAAGTGAAAAATTTATTAAAGCACATCAGGACCATTACAAAAAGAACAATGGCAAGAAACTTTCATTAAATCCTGCCGACCTGATTTCTATCTACGGACAGGAAAGTAACCAAACAACATGGCGGCTTTGTAAAATGAACCTTGCTATTCGTGGTATTGACAGCAGTAATGTAAAATGGAATAATGAAGGCAGTTTTTTAAACGATGCTCATAAAGACCTGAAAGCAGACTTTATTATTGCGAATCCACCTTTCAATGATAGCGACTGGAGCGGCGAGTTATTACAAACAGATGCCCGTTGGAGTGTATTGGGTGAAAAGCTAGTACCGCCGGCTGGCAACGCTAACTATGCATGGATTCAGCATTTCCTGTTTCACTTAGCACCTACGGGCAGGGCCGGCTTTGTTCTAAGTAAAGGCTCTTTAACCAGTAACAGCATCAATGAAGGCGAAATCAGAAAAGCATTAGTTGAAAAAGACCTTGTAGAGTGTATTGTAAACCTTCCAACAAAACTGTTTTTAAATACGCAGATCCCCGCCTGTCTATGGTTTTTAAATAGGAATAAGAAAAAAAGAAAAGGTGAAATACTTTTTATAGATGCAAGAAACAAAGGTGAATTGGTGAATCGTCGTAACAGAGAATTAACGGACAGAGAATTTTTCTTGGAGAAATATGCTCTTGACCAAACAGGCGACATTGAGGAAATAGCTTCTATTTACCACAAATGGCGTACTGGTGAAGAAGGCTACGCAGATATACAAGGTTCTTGCAGATCTGCTTTGGTAGAAGATGTTAAAAAGCTCAATTATGTACTTACGCCGGGCAGGTACGTTGGTTTACCAGACGATGAGGAAGATTTCAATTTTGTTGAAAGGTTTACCAGCCTTAAAAAGACATTGGAAGATCAGATTGCAGAGGAAGATGCGTTGAACAAGAAAATTGCCGAGAATCTCGCTAAAATAAAACTCCCCGAATGATCGGGGAGTTTAAAAACGTAACCCGGAAATTTAACTTTCGCCAGGGAAAACCGGGAATAAGATAAGGCAAATATAGAAAAAAAGCCTGACTAGAGCAAATTGTTATAAACAATGAGATACATTGACTTTGCAAATATAATGACTACTGCTCGAATGGGACGTTACCGAACAGCTTCAGGTGGTAATTCTATGAAAGCTATGACTTTATACCGGAAAAATCTCAAATTGTCCCAAGAGCTGTTTACCGTTATTAGTTGCTTTGAAATTGCGTTGCGCAATGCCATAGACAAGCATTATACCAATGCACTTGGCAATAATTGGCTGCAAAATGCAGCAGCACCGGGCGGCATTTTTGATAACAGTCAATGTTATCTAACTCGTACCAATATCAATAATGCTATCCGCGATCTTAACCACGCTTATACACATTACAAGCTGGTAGCCGAATTAGGTTTTGGTTTCTGGCGTTACATGTTTGCTTACCATCAGTTCAGGGTTGCCGGTAGTACTCTGTTACATATCCTTCCGGCAAAACCACGCAGTACTGCTGCGACTCAATACAATCATACTTTTGTATTTAACCAGTTGCATACCATTAACGATTTACGAAACAGGATTGCTCACCATGAGCCTATTTGCTTTCAGCCAGGACTTCCCGTAAAAGAAACTACTTATGCTCGGCAACATTACAACCTTATATTGCAATTGTTCCAGTGGATGAATATTGATGAAAGTGCGTTGCTCTATGGGCTCGACCATATTATAACCGTGTGTAACGAAATTGATACACTGTAAAAAACAACCCCTAATCGCCCATGCTCAAACAAGCCTTTGTTCCGATCGCCAACCAACATAGCAAAATATCTCCACTTGGCACTATGCCCGGCGAGCAATCATTGAGGTTGCAGCAATACTATGAGCATAAAGGCAACCAGTTTTGGAAAATAATATTTGCATTGTTTAACAAATACATGGAAAACCTTTGATGAGAAACTAAACGAATGGAAATTAATTTTAAAATATTTGTAGGATGAATGAATGGAAAGAATATAAGTTAGGAGATTTTGTTGAAATTCAAACGGGCCCATTTGGAAGCCTTCTTCATGCCTCAGATTATGTGGCGTCTGGAACACCGAGCATTATGCCAACCAACATCGGCAACAGACTTAATATTATTACAGATAAACTAGTATACATTAGCGATAAAGATGCGTCCCGATTAGAAAAATACTTGGTCATAGAAAATGATATTGTGTATAGCAGAAGAGGTGATGTTGAAAAATGTGCGTTAATTAAAAAAGATCAAACTGGATGGTTATGCGGAACTGGGTGTTTGAGAATTAGAGTCATTTCAGGAGAACTACATCCAAAATTTTGCGCTTATTACTTATCTACACCTGAAATTAAGAGTTGGATATTGAATAGTGCTGTAGGTACCACGATGCCAAATTTGAATACAGAAATTCTATTCGAGTTGCCAATGCTAATTCCAGATTTGCCAACTCAAACAAATATTGCTCAAACACTTTCAAGTATCGATGATAAAATCGACCTTCTACAATCTCAAAATCCAATTATTGAAGAGTTAACTGAAACACTTTTCCGACAATGGTTTATTGAAGAAGCAAAAGCAAATGAACGAGTAACCTTAGATGAATTTGTAAATACCATCAACGGCTATTCCTATAAAAGTTCAGAATTAACCTCTTCAGAAAACGCTTTGGTTACGCTGAAATCATTTAACCGCAATGGTAGTTTCAGGTTAGATGGTTTTAAAGAATTTACAGGCCCTGTAAAACAACATCAAACAGTGAAACAAGGCGATCTCATTGTTTCACATACAGATATTACACAGGAAGCAGAAGTAATCGGCAATCCTGCTTTGGTAATAGAAGATCCTCGTTACAAGCAACTTGTCATTACAATGGATATGGTAAAAGTCGTTCCGAAAGACGACAGGTTATCCATTCCATTTTTGTATTTTCTTATGCGTACGCCAGAGTTCAAGTTTCATTGTCTTGGTTGTTCCAATGGCACAACCGTATTGCACATGAGCAAATCAGCAATACCTACTTTTTCATTTCCAAAACCAGACTTTGAAAAAGTAAAAATATTTACACAGTACGCTGGCAACTTATTAGAGAAAACATTTAAGAACCATGCACAAATTCGTTCACTTAATAATTTCAGGGACACTATTTTGCCTAAACTAATTAGTGGAGAAGCAACAATAAAAGAACAAATCTATGAATAGAATAATAGCGCTACAAGGAAGAGGAAATTCCGGTAAAACAACCACTATTAATATGTTGCCTGCAATATTAATAGCTAATGGTTACAGCCAAGTGCCAGGTATGTATCAGCAGCATGGTGCAGATTTTTTAGATGTGTACGATAATGGCATTGTCCGCTTAGGTGTAACAAGCTCAGGCGATACTTATGATTTGGTACACAATAGGCTTACAGATTTAATAAATGCACGTTGCACTGTTTGTATTTGTGCTTGCAGAACAAGAGATAATGTATCGCCAGGTACAATAGCAGCAGTAAATAGTTTTCCCGGCTTTACGTCAACCTTTATTCAAAAAACCTATGCAGCTACGCCTGCACAAGAGCCTACTGTAAATGCAGCAAATGCCAACACTCTATTTAATGCTATTTAAAAGTGCAAAGAGTAAAAGCAATATTAGAAAAGTATAGCCGCTGGCAGGACTACGATTTTTATGTGACAAGAATTGAAGGTTACAGAGAGACGGATTTTTCTATTTGTATTGAGAATAGTAAATCGTTACTTGAAGGCATTTGCAAAGAAATTTGTAAACAGAAAAATCAACCAGTTGAAAAAACGGATTCTGTAAGCAAAGTGGTTCGGTTGGCTTTTGGTTGCTTGGGTCATCAACCCTCTGCAACAATTAATCAAATAGGTCAGGCTCTTGCTAACATAGGTCAGCAGATGGGTAATTTCAGAAATGCAATTGGAGCAACTGCTCATGGTAAAACAATAGAAGAATTAAAGAAGAGAGAAAATTCAATAGATTCCCTTACCGGAGACTTTTTAATTCAATCTATTGAAACCGTATGCTGCTTTCTGATTGAAGCATTTGAAACTGAAAATCCTTTAGTACCGGAGGAAGTAAAAGAAGTTTATGAAGATAATGAAGATTTTAATGACTACTGGAATAACATCTATGGCGATATAACAGTGGCGGTAGGAATAGATTATGATGCAAGTGAAATACTGTACCACTTAAACTATCCTTTATATAAAAAGGCATTAGAAGAATATAAAACTTTACCAAAAGATGAAACTGGTAACGGAGAGTAATATAGAAACCTTTGCTATTGAAGTATTACGTTCAATGGGCTGGCAATACCTACAAGGCTTGGCTATTGCACCATTGGCTGAAAAAGCAGAAAGGGAAAGCTTTGAGCAGATTATTTTAACGGCAAGGTTAAGAAGGGCTATTGCACTTTTAAACGCACATATACCGGCAGATGCTCAGGAACAGGCTTTGCAAAAAGTAGTACGCATTTACTCACCGGAGTTATTGCACAATAATGAAAACTTTCATGAATTTTTGGTAGAGAAAGTAAAAATACCTTACCAGCAAGACGGATACGAACGAAGCCATGAAGTAACATTAATAGATTTTGAAAACCCTGAACTGAATGAGTTTTTAGTCATCAATCAATACACCATTGTAGAAAACGGGCAGAATAAACGTCCTGATGTTTTGCTGTTTGTAAATGGTATTCCGTTGGTGGTTATAGAATTAAAAAATGCAGCCGATGAAAATGCCAGTATACGTAAAGCATACGAGCAAATACAAACATACAAAGCAACCATTCCTTCACTATTCACCTACAACAGTATTTGCGTAATAAGCGATGGGCTGGAATGTAAAGCTGGTAGTGTATCGGCAGGTTTTACCCGTTATATGGCATGGAAAACAGCGGATGGAAAAAAAGAAGCATCAAGGTTTATCCCGCAATTAGAAACGCTGCTAAAGGGAATGTTGAACCCTTCAACAATGCTTGATTTGGTAAGAAACTTTATTGTGTTTGAAAAAAGCAAAAAAGAAGACCCCAAAACGGGTATTACCCAGATTGAAACGGTAAAAAAGTTAGGGGCATACCACCAATATTATGCGGTTAATAAGGCTGTACAATCTTCCATACAGGCATCAGGAAAAAATGGCGATAAACGGGGTGGTGTAGTATGGCATACACAAGGGTCCGGCAAGAGTTTAAGCATGGTTTTCTATTCAGGTAAATTAATTACAGCCCCTGAAATGCAAAACCCTACCATTGTGGTTATTACAGACCGTAATGATTTAGATGACCAGTTATTTGACACATTCGCAGCATCAAGACAATTATTAAGGCAAGACCCAGTACAGGCCAAAGACAGGGAGCATTTAAAAGAGTTATTAAAAGTATCCAGTGGAGGTATTGTGTTCACAACCATTCAAAAATTTCTACCCGATGCAGGCAAGAATCAGTACGACCAGCTTTCAGAAAGAAGTAATATTGTAGTAATTGCAGATGAAGCCCACCGAACGCAATATGGCTTTGAGGGAAAAGTAAGAGATGTGGTAGATAAAGAAACCAAAGAGAAAATTGGGCAACAAATTGTATATGGTTTTGCCAAATACATGAGAGATGCTTTACCTGCTGCTACATACATTGGTTTTACAGGTACACCCATTGAAGGCACAGACGTAAACACACCGCAGGTATTCGGAAATTATATAGACCGCTACGATATTAAAGATGCGGTTGAAGATGGAGCAACGGTAAGAATTTATTATGAAAGCAGGTTGGCAAAAGTAAACCTGGACGAAGAAGGGAAAATGCTAATTGAAGAATTTGACGCAGCTATCGAGGACGACGAAGAAATTACTGAAAAGCAAAAAGCAAAAGCCAAGTGGAGCAAGTTAGAAGCTATTATCGGACATCCTGAAAGGATAAAGAATTTGGCTAAAGATATTGTTACTCACTTTGAAGCAAGACAGAATGTATTTGAAGGCAAGGCAATGATAGTTGCCATGAGCCGCCGCATTGCAGTTGACTTGTACAAAGAGATTGTTGCATTAAGAAAAGACTGGCACAACGATGATATTACTAAAGGAGCAATAAAAGTAGTGATGACGGCCACCAGTGCTGACGGTCCTGAAATGATAAATCACCACACTACAAAAGGGCAGCGCAAAGATTTATCGGAAAGAATGAAAGATGAAGCCGATCCTTTAAAACTGGTAATTGTAAGGGACATGTGGCTTACTGGCTTTGATGCACCTTGTTTACATACTCTTTACATAGATAAACCTATGCGTGGGCATAACCTAATGCAGGCTATTGCAAGAGTTAACCGTGTGTTTAAAGACAAACCGGGTGGCTTGGTAGTAGATTACTTAGGCGTTGCCACAGATCTTAAAAAAGCTCTTTCTTTCTATTCAGATGCAGGCGGTAAAGGAGATCCTACAGAAAAATTGGATAAGGCTGTTCGGATAATGCTTGAAAAATTGGAAGTTGTAAAACAACTTTTCAATGAAGAGAGCAAAACACAAAATGATATTTTGGTAGAAGAACCTGAAGCCTATTATGAAAACAGTTTAAAGTTTAATTATCGTCGCTACTTCAATGCAGCAGCATATGAAAAGCTATCTATTATACTTCAAGCAGAAGAACACATATTGGGCTTACAAGATGGCAAAGACAGGTTCGTAAGAGAAGTTACATTATTAAGTCAGGCATTTGCTTTGTCCATTCCGCATGAAAAGGCAATGGAGATAAAAGATGATGTTGCTTTCTTTCAAGCAGTAAAAGCAAGATTAGTAAAGTTCGAAGGTAATGGAACAGGAGAATCAGATGCTGAAATTGAAACAGCCATTAAGCAAATTGTTGACCGGGCAGTCAGTAGTGATACAGTCATCGACATATTTGATGCGGCAGGTATAAAAAAGCCTGACATATCTATTCTTTCAGATGAGTTTTTACTGGAGGTAAAAAATATGAAGCACCAGAACCTTGCTTTTGAGTTACTTAAAAAAATACTGAACGATGAAATAAAAAGCAGGGCAAAAACTAATTTGGTAAAGAGTAGGGCATTATTGGAAATGTTGGAAAGAGCCATTAAGAAATATCAAAACAACCTGATTACAACAGCTGAAATTATTCAGGAATTAATCAACCTTGCCAAAGAAATTACAGAATCAGATAAAGAAGCAGACCGGTTAGGGCTAACACAGGATGAAGTGGCATTCTACAATGCACTGGAAGTTAGCGAAAGTGCCGTACAGGTTTTAGGTGACGATACTTTGAGAGACATAGCAAGAGAGATAGCTGAAAAAGTAAAAGCCAATGCAACTATTGACTGGACTATCAGAGAAAGTGCAAGGGCTAAACTAATGGTATTAGTAAGGAGAACTTTGAAAAAATATGGTTATCCCCCTCAATATGAACAAAAGGCTATTGAAACTGTGATGAAACAAGCTGAATTAATAGCCAATTATTGGACTGGCAGTAAATAAAGGCAGGACATGACCTTGAAATGCTGCTGCGGCCAGCGCTTCTTCACCTCACACTGATGTTCGGGCGACCTCGCGCCGCCAGATAATCTTCCGGCTGCCGCGATGCGCCATCCGCAAGACTATCTGGCGGCTTCGAACATTCACTCCTGACTTGGCACAGCCGGCTGTCTATTGCGCGGACGCGGTGCTAAAGCACCAACAACAGCGTCGCGCAATACACAGCCCAAACCCGCGCTGCTTTGCCTGCGCACAGATGGCCGCGACCTCGCGCCGCCAGATAATATTTCGGCTGCTGCTATGCAGCACCCGCAAAACTATCTGGCGGCTTCGATCATTCACTCCTGACCTGGCACTGCCGGCTGTCTATTGCGCGGACGCGGTGCTAAAGCACCAACAACAGCGTCGCGCAATACACAGCCCAAACCCGCGCTGCTTTGCCTGCGCACAGATGGCCGCGGCCTCGCGCCGCCAGATAATATTTCGGCTGCTGCGATGCAGCACCCGCAAGACTATCTGGCGGCTTCGAACATTTACTCCTGACCTGGCACAGCCGGCTGTCTAATGCGCGGACGCGGTGCTAAAGCACCAACGACAGCGCCGCGCAATACACAGCCGAGCCCGCGCTGCTTTCAAAGCGGTGCGGCTTTGCCGCGGATCATTTATGCTTTGGCGGCGGGGTGGATCGTATACTGACAAGTTGCACCCCGCCGCCAAAGGCCGGTAAAAAGGTCTCTCTGCGGCAGGCATCGGCAAGC
>VFQP010004817.1_pt1 | contig 12221 bp, 11 predicted proteins | sample 3512351 | NCBI WGS metagenome assembly VFQP01 (sample SAMN10412372, study PRJNA504923) | tailings metagenome | isolation source: Relicate 1 Philex TSF1 revegetated site | place: Philippines: Tuba, Benguet | collected 2017-08-29 | reverse complement strand
TAGTATAAGAGTTTCCGAAGCTCCAGATCCAGGTTCGATTCCTGGCGAGGCCACCAATTTCCCCATCATCACTTATGAACAATTGCGTTTCCGTCTATTGCCTTCATGAACGCAGTTAGCCCCCATTCTGGCATATAGCAAGAAACGCAATCGATAAATCAAGCCGATGGCTTATACTTTTTTTCGCAGGATATAGATATTGGCCTTTTCCTTTAGGGATTTATTCGTAGCGATCACATACTGCTCATAATAGTCGTTAGTCATTAAATTGAGCTGTACCGCATATGACCTGCCTTTTTTCGCGGCTCCATATAATTTACTGGCGAAATAATGGGAGAAATCGCTAGGCTTGTATTTGTCTAATTCCGTATTGCTTACCTTTTTTTCATTGATCCATACGCCATATACACTGGCATCTTTCCATTTTTCGATTTGTGTGGCAGATGGTATTTCTTTTTTCATAGGGCCGGATGCTTTCATGAGCAGGAATTTCGCCTGGGCTCTTTGTTGCTCATTCATATCCTTATACCATTGCATAAGCTGGTTCACTTCCTGATCACTTAGCCCATTATTGAATTTATTACTATTGGCCGGATCGGTTAATCGTGGGAAAAATTGGTTATAAGCTTCTACTTCTTTCTCATTGATGCCTTTTCCGGGATTTTTCAGGCCAGGTGGTAGCGGAGCTACAAAAGGAGCAGCTTTTTTGTTTGGAACTGTGTCGATAACAGCATTGATCAGCGGGGCATCAGCAATAGGGGCTTTGCTAAAGGCAAATAGACCCATACATCCTGCCAATACCGGAATGATCATGTATTGGCGTAATTGATTTCGATGGGTGGCTTGTGGTTGATTGAGCATGGTAAAACGTCTTTTTATTGATGAATGAAAGAATGAATGTGTGGGTTCAAGGAAGTGTTGACCATAATTAGCTTGTAATAACATCGTGGCGAGATCTGTCGCTCCATTGGCTTGTGTGGCTTCCTGATCGGCAATGAACTCGTGTATGGTTTCCAGTTCCTGTTCCATGAGCCAGAAAATGGGGTTGCACCAGCATATCGCTGTTACTACCTGCATGAATAATTTGTCATAACTGTGCTTTTGTCGGATATGCGTAAGCTCATGCTCCATGATCTCTTTACAACCATTTGCCTGTAAGGCAAGATCATTCCGCCAGAAAAGAAAATGAAAGAAGGAGAATGGGGCTTCTGACATATTGGTATGCACCAGTATATGATCTTCCTGTTTAGTAGTGGGATATTGTTTTGTTAATAGTAATACACGTATAATTTTATATAGCAAAAGGATGAGTATGCATAGCGCTATCACACCGATTAATATTGATAAATAAGCTGTCCAATCAGCACCTGTGCTGCTATTACCAGTTATTGGGCTATTATTTATTGTAGTGGCGTCGCTAACCAACGGCTGTTCAGCAATCGTAAAAGCTACGGTATATTCTCTGGGTAGGGTAAACCAATTCAATTGCAGTAGGGGTATGAAGATCGACGCTACAACAGACATTAACAGGTAAAACCGATTATACTGGTGCATTCTTTTATTGCGTAAGGCCAACAGGTACCAGCCATAACAAATGGCACTGATCACGATCATTTTTAAGAGGTAGCTGAACATGGGTTACTTTTTTTTCAGTTGTTGAATAATCTCTTCGAGTTCTTTTACGGAGATTTTTTTCTTGCTGGCCAAAAAGGAAACTACATTCTTATAGGAACCTTCAAAATAGCCCTCAGTAATGCCTTGTATGCCTGCTGCCGAATACTTGTCTTTAGTAATGAGGGGATAATAAAAATTGAAGCGGTTGGGGTTGTCGATGCCTATATATTCCTTCTCTGCCAATATCTTGAGTAGGGTAGCCACAGTATTATGGTGAGGCTTGGGCTCGGGCATGGCTTCTACAATATCCTTTAGGTTGCCACCCTTTTGTAATGACCAAACAGCCTGCATTACCTGTTCTTCCGCCTTTGTCAATCCTTTCATTAGACTATATTTTTAGTCTAAATTTAGACGAAATATTTAGTTGAAAAAAATTATTTTGTTAATGAAAACCTTAAAATTTGGAAAAGGGATAGTAATACACCATGATTATGTTGAAATAACAACTGATAGATAACCTGAATAATCTAAAGGTCCTTTGTGTTTCTCTCTTAATTGTTTCACTTTCGGCTAACTTACTCTACTGCACGGCTATTTAGGGAAAAACACAAAGGACACAAAGGTTGCACAAAGGGAAAGAAGGTTTAGTTGTGGAGGATTTGTTGGGCTGCCTGAATTTCCTGTTCGTTAATGGTATGTCCCATGTGTGGGAATATATCTTTGGTTACCCGGGCATTCAAGCTTGAAAGAATGGTTTCACTTTCATTCACCCTGCTTACCGGTACATGGGGATCGGGATCACTGGTGCCAATGTATATGGGTGTACCCTTAAAATCACCCTGGTATTGTTCGGTAGCCAATTGTTCTCCAATCAGTCCGCCGGTAAAAGCGATCACGCCACCATAGGGTTTAGCATGCCGGGCAGTGTACTCAAGTGTGAGGCAGGCTCCTTGTGAAAATCCGGCAAAGTAAATTTGTTCGCTTGTAAAGCCTTGTGTGATCAGATCGGTTACAATTTCATCGATCACGCTAATAGCAGCACCCAACCATGGCTCATTCGAAGAAGTAGGGGCCATGAAGGAATATGGGTACCAGGTATGATTGGTAGCCTGTGGTGCGATTAGTGCAAATCCTTCTGTATTGAAATACTGAGAGAGGCTGAGAATATCTGAAGCCGTACTTCCCCGCCCATGCAGCATGATCAATACTTTGCTGGCAGAAGATAAGGGTGTTCCCTTTTGTAGGATGTTCCTGGTGTGCATGGTCAATGATTTATTGTGTGAGTACGGGTAAGAAGCCTTCTATTTCTGCGCGTCTGCTTTCATATTGCGCAGGTAGTTTTAAATGAGTACCTAATTCATTTACCGGCTCATCAACCGCAAAACCTGGGTTATCTGTTGCGATCTCGAATAAGATACCTCCGGGTTCACGGAAATAAAGAGAGTAGAAGTAGTTACGGTCGATCTTGGGCGTGATATTGAAGCCACTCATGGCAATGGTTTCTCTGAAAGCCATCAGCTCTTCTTCATTCTTTACCCTGAAAGCTACATGGTGATTGGTACCTCCACCGCCTACACCGGGTTTCCCGGTTGGGTCTTCCAGAATATCAACGATATTGGCTGTATCGACCGCATCAGTTATGAATCGCAGGTATCCGTTCTCCTGTTTTTGTAAGGTATAGCCAAATATATCGGTGAGTACTTTAGCTGTGGGGGCAGCATTCCTGAGGGCGAGTACGATATTGTGAAAGCCTCTGGTAGCTGTATCTTTTTTAATCTCTTTTGTTTCCCAAACTGCACGGTTGTCATCGGCAGCGGGTACTATCAGGTTCAATTCCAGTCCGTCTGGATCCTGAAAGGGCAATATGATTTCTCCCAGTCTTTCAAATGGCTGTGCATGTTTGGTATTGGTTTCTTTGAATCGGTTCAGCCAAAAATCAAGGCTGTCTTTGGGAATGCTATACCCTATTTCAGTAGCCAAACCATTACCATTCGTCCCTCTTTTTACATAGGTCCACGGAAAGAAAGTGAGGATGGTGCCGGGTGTTCCGTTTTCATTGCCATAATAAAAATGGTAAGTGCCAGGATCATCGAAGTTGACTGTTTTTTTAACCAGTCGTAACCCTAATGTTTGTGTATAAAAATCGTAGTTGCGTTGGGCTTTACCGGCGATGGCGGTTATATGGTGTAAACCCTGAATCTTGTTGCTCATTATGATTGTTTTTAGTGTTTCTGTGTACAGGTTGTTCACCTGTTATTCATAGTACAAATGTCAATCAATATGGTTGGGCAGGGAATGGTTAAATCAGGGATAGTGATGTACTTTTTACGGTTCTGGCTGGTAGCCTGCTGGTCACAATATAGGCCTAAGGTAGCCGTAATAGCTGGACATCTGCCCGTAAATGTACTTCGTCGGCAATCAGCAGTCCATTGGTATCGAAGCGGAGATTCCAGCCAATGTCAAAAGCTTTTCTGTCCAATATCATATCCATTTCAAAGCCTGCTTTGGTATTGCCCATGGCATCGGGTACAGTACCCAGGTATCGGGCATTGAAACCGATGGTATGTGTGACCTCTTTTACAGTTAATAGTCCGGTAATGTGGATCTCATCACCTGCTGTGGTTACTGCTGTAGACCTGAAACGAATAGTAGGGAATTTTTCGGTATGGAAAAAATCAGCTGACCGTAGGTGTTGATCTCTTTCTGTGATACCTGTATAAATAGAATGGGTATAGATGGTTAAATTAATCTCACTATCAGTAAAATCGCTGTTAGCGCCGCTCACTGCGCCTTCAATTTCCTGAAACCATCCCGATACGGTAGACAGTAACAGGTATTTTGCATCAAAGCGTACTTTTGTATGTACGGGGTCAATAGCCCAGGTTTGTTTATTTGATTGGGTTGCCATGCTTATACGTCGGTATGGGTAATGAGAGATTGTCCCGGAAGATGTTTCTTAAAATCAGTAAAACTAATACCAGCACTCTTTTTAAAGAATTTACTGAAATGTGCCAGGTCATCAAATCCAAGTTGATATGCCACTTCCTTCATAGATAGGCTGGTATAGAGTGCATGTCGTTTTGCTTCGAGTACAATTCGTTGTTGAATATGGTGACTGGCAGAGAAACCGGTTACTTTTTTAATCACCTCATTGAGGTAGTTAGCACTCACCACCAGTTCCTGGGCGTAATCTGATACCATTCTTTTTTGTGTGAACCCTTGTTCAATCAGGTCAAGAAAGCGTTGGGTGAGCTCCATGTGTTTGGAATGTCCTTCTTCCTTTTTTGGTCCCGGAAATTGACGAGTCAGGTAAATCAGAAAGATTTTCAGATAACCTTTTAAAATTTCGGCGCGGAGCAGGTAATAATTCGAGAACTCTTTTTCCATTCTGAGTACCATATCATTCATTTCTTCCCGCATCTCCTGATTTACTGATATCACGGGTGTATGTTTCAGCCTACTAAAAAGACCGCTGTTAAACAGGAGATCATAGCTTTCTTCCTGTACACCCATGAATGCGTTAGTGAATGCGATGACATAACCTTCGGCTCCTGGCAGGGGCTTGAGCTGGTGTATTTGACCGGGTGAGATGCAGTACACAGTATCATCCTGTAAGTTAAATTGCTCCAGGTCGATCATATGTGTGCCGCTGCCTTTCTTTACCCAAATAATTACAAAATAATTATGGCGATGCGGGGCTGTATTTTGTTCCCATCGATTTTTATCAATCCAATCCATGGTGTGTATCTCAAAGGGCATACTTACCAATGAGCTACTTAGTTCCAGTATGGGTGTATCGGATGCCATGGATGCGATGCTTATGATTATCTATTTCAATGGTATCTTGTTTATAGCATTCTACAGAAATAGATGGCTTTAAATGAAATGCGATTATTTTCCAAAAGCTGCTATATTACTGCTAAAGATCTTCACAGCAATAGCCAGCAGGATTACACCAAAGAATTTTCGCACTGCTAACAGGCCGGCAGGGCCGAGAGCCCGCTCAATTAGTTTCAGTGATTTCAATACTGTGTATACTACAATCAGGTTAATGATAATGCCAGCAAGAATATAAGTTTCTTCAAAGTTCGCTTTCAACGACATGATAGTGGTGAGGGTACCACTGCCAGCAATGATGGGGAAAGCTATGGGAACAACTGATCCGGATTTCGCATCTTTCTCACCCTTGAATATTTCATGACCCAAAACCATTTCAAGACCCAGCAGAAAAATCACCACCGAACCACCAACGGCAAAGGAGCGAATATCCAGGCCCAGCATTTTCAGGAAGGCTTCTCCGGCAAATAGGAAAAGTATCATGAGTACGCCCGAAATTAAGGTAGCTTGTGTGGATCTGATCCCACCCATTTTTTCCTTTAATGAAATCAGCAGGGGAATAGATCCTACGATATCTATCACAGCAAATAGCGTGAAGGTGATGGTGAGTAGTTGGTCGAGATGAAAGGTCATAAGGGTCAGAATTATAAAAGAAAGATAACAAAAATACAGCTATTCTGCCTCTGGCTCTGTTATCATTCCTGCTTAGTTGGCAGTTTGATGTAGCCATGGTTATATTGATGGAAGCCTGCAAGAAGAAAGCCCCCGCCGGGAACCGGACAGGGGCTTTCAAGGATTATCATCGAGTAATTGTACTGTCAGAATCGGAAAACATGATGTTTGACCAGCTTATACTCAAACTGCAAGGCTTCGAGGCAATTCCTGCACAGGCAGTCTGTGTATTTACTTTCTATATATACCCGCTCTTCATGACTTAGTTTGGGACCACTGCATTGGCAGGCTGGTATATTGCCCACTTTACATTCGAATGGCTTACTACAGCGCGGGCATTGTTTGATTTCATGTTTTTCCATGGTAATGCTGTTTACCAGTTAAAATTAATGCCTGCATTAAAGAGGAAGGGAATGGCATTGAATCCGCGTGCATCAAAGAACTTCTTGTTGGTGATGTTCTGCGCATCAGCGAAAAATCTGATTTGCTCATTCATTTGATAACTGATATTGGCTCCCAGTAAGAAGTAGGAGGGCAATGATATATCTGCTCGACGGTAGCCACCAATATCAAAGCGACTGCTAACATAACGACCGGTTAGCATAACATTAAATCCTTTGAACAGATCGGCATTGGCACTCAGATTGATCTGGTGCTTGGGTCTGCGAAGCAAATAATTATAGGTAACTGTATCCCTGGTTGTTAAACGGTTTTGTGTGATTTCTTCAGCAGTTAACAATGTATAGTTGGCATTGAATCCTGCAGACTTACCCAATTTACCACTTAGTTCCAATTCCAATCCATTCACTGTTTGCTTCACATAGTTGAAGTAGCTAAAAGTGATATAGTTGTAGTCGATACCATTTTTGATTTCACGATGAAAATAAGTAGCCCTCGCACCAAATTGTTGCGTTTGGAAGCTCAATCCGCCATCATAGTTCACAGATTTTTCTGCATCCAGATTCTTATTCAGGCTTAACTGGTACAGGGAGGGAGCTTTGAAGCCACTGGAGATACTACCGTATACACGCCAGTTTTTAGTGATCGTCCACGAAGGGTTGAATGTGTAGGTGCTATTATTCCCATATCTTGAATGGTCATTGTAGCGACCTCCTAATTCAATATTCAGGCTTTTATTTCTGGTGCTGAAAATCAAAGAGCCATAAACGGCAGTTTGTGTCATAAAGGTATCTCTGAACTTGCTGCTGAAAGGACCAAATGCACTTGTAGAGAAGTAGTCCTGGAAATAGGAACCTCTTCTATAATCTACACCTGTTAAGAGGGTGAATGAATTAGAGATTTTTGTATTGGCATATAATTCAGCAAACTGTGATTTGGCTTTGTAAGTATTGTTCTCGAACCAGGTACCGGTTTTGAAAATACTATCATTGAAATAGTTGCGCGACAGGTTATTAAGCAGGTAATTACCCGTAATGTTTACACGGCCTACCTGGTACTGGAATCCGGCACCGGTTACAAATGATTTGTTATTGATGGTATAGTCGCGGTCATCATTGAATACACCGGCGTCAATACTTGCTTTGTATTGGCTGTACATAACAAATGTTTTAACAGACAAATGAGGGTTGATCTGGTAAAGCAGTTGTGCATTAGCCACATTCCCATCATACCGGTCATTATCGAAATTTTTGGTTCCGGTACTGTCGTAGGCAGAAGAAAAGCCGTTGGTGAATAAGCGGGCATATCTGGCAGTGTACGTGAGCTTGCCTTTTTTCCCATATGCCTGAAAATTGCTTCTGGAAGTGCCATAGTTACCCTGGCTGATGGTGGTCTTGAAATTCAGGGCTTTTTGTACATCTTTTTTAACTGTGATGATATTGACTACGCCGGCAATCGCATCACTTCCATACAAGGTAGATTGCGCGCCACGGCAAACTTCAATTCTTTCCACATCATTAATGGAAAACAGGTTGAGGTCAAAATCGGTGGTAATGGTGGAGGGGTCATTCAATGGAATGCCATCCATCAGGATCAGGGTTCTGCCCGGAGCTGCTCCGCGCATATACAGGGTTTGCACACTGCCTGCATTGTTGAAAGCGCCATTAATGGTAATGCCTGCCTGTTCATTCAGGAGCTGGGCAACGGTTTTACCCTGGCTCTTTTCGATTTGTTCTTTGCTGATTACTGTGATGAGTTTACCAGTAGTGCTTTGTTTTTGTTCCAGCTTGTTCGCGGTAACCACTACTTCATCGAGTACTACGGTGTCTTTTTGCTGGGCAAATAGTGAAGTGGCTGCCAGCAAGCCTGTCAGGAGCGTAATTTGTTTTCTGCTCATTGTTCTTGTTTTTTTGGATCAACAATGAGCTTTCAGGAATAATAAAACGGCGAAACATAAATAGCTGTTGCCTGCAGTATTTACATTCCATGCTTTTCACCCGAAAGCCGTGAATGGATGTACCTGGCAGGTCTTCTGGCTTGCTCTGTAACGCACCTTCCCGTTCGCCCGGAGGCTGAACAGTGGTGTGAAACGCGTTAATTGGATTGCAATGGTTAAGATTGCCTTCCAAAGAGCTTACAGCTACGGGGATAGCGCCGGATCTTCACCGGACTTCCCTTTTAATTCCGCATGCGGAAACCAAATACGGTGCAAATGTAATGCTGACAGCTCGTGAAGCAAATTTTCTTTTACAAGGGGCGGGCAAAACCCACATAACTTCCTTACATTTAATCCTTTGTGCCCCTCCTTTGTGTCCTTCGTGTCCTTTGTGGTTTCAAATCTGCTCGCATAATCTGCATGCTTGCGAAATGTCAACGAGATTTGAAACCACAAAGGACACGAAGGACACAAAGGGGAGCACAAAGGGGTTTTGATTGTTGTATATTTTATCAATTTTATGCAAGGCACACAAAAACTGAATCTGTTCAGCTTTACCATGATTGTGGTGGGCTTGGTTATTGGGATGGGAATTTTTAGAACGGCGGCAACAAGTGCCAGTGGCGCTATTGAGCCCTCCGTATATTTTACGGCATGGATCCTGGGGGGGATTATTGCCCTTTGTGGTGCACTCACCTATGCCGAAATTGGAAGCCGGTATCCGGTAACAGGTGGTTACTATAAAGTATTCTCCTACGCCTATCATCCCAGCATCGCATTCGCCATCAACTGTATTATATTGATTAGTAATGCCGCCAGTTTGAGTGGTGTGGCATTGATTGGAAGTGGCTATGTAACCAAATTGTTTCCAGCCATCGCCTGGACAGATACCCACAAAGCATTGATCAGTAGTGGTGCCATCCTTTTGTTTTATGGCATCAACCTCATGGGACTTCGCATGAGTGCAAGAGCACAGAATATTTTGATGATGATCAAGATCGGGATGATACTGGTGCTCATTGCTGCATTATTCTTTCCGCATGAAGCCTCATCGGCAGTAACAGCTACAACCAATACCTCAGCGCTGCCCTCCATGAGTTGGATACAGAGTTTGGGTATTAGTTTGATCGCTGTTTCCTTCACCTATGGCGGGTATCAGCAAACCATCAACTTTGGTAATGAAGTGAAACAGCCTTCAAAAAACATTCCGCGTGGCATTTTCATTGGTATTGCTATTATCATTGGTTTGTATTTACTGGTGAACCTGAGTTATTATACCATTGTTGGCTTCGATCAAATGAAGGGAGAAAGAGAGATCGCTTATGTAGTCATGGAAAGAACCTTTGGCGAACGTGGTGCTGATATTTTTTCTTTCTTTCTTTTCTTTGGTGTATTGGCTTATGTGAATGCATTACTCTTGAGTAATCCACGGGTTATGTATGCCATGAGTGAAGAAGGTACCCTTCCGAAAGTATTCTCCAGGCAAAATCCAAAGAACAATGTATTAACAGTGTCCCTGACAGTATTTGCCGCTTTGTGTATGATCATCCTGTTTTTCTCGCAGGAGTTTGAACGTATATTGAACTTTACTATTTTCCTCGATTGTTTTGGTATGGTGGCTTCCAGTGCTACCATCTTCATTCTCAGAAAAAGGACCAAACACCTGGATGGTACTGGTATCTTCCGTATGCGATTGTATCCGCTTATGCCTTTATTATTCATGGCGGCTTATACTTTTGTAGGGATCAGCATTGCTTTACAAACGCCCGATACAGCATTAATAGGACTGGCTGTATTAGCGGCATTTATGCTGATATATTACATCACAGGAGGAAAGAACAGGGGCAATACAAATATTGGCCCTTCAACCATTAGCGAATAAAAGATTGATCTCACATGGATATGGATATCTCTTACATATTGAACGAATTAGCTGAAGACAGATCGCAGTATTTCAGGGCCATTGCGCCACCCATTATGCAAACCAGCAATTTCGCTTTTGCAACGGTAGATGAATTTCGTAAGTCATTTGAAGACGAATATGCGACCTGGTTATACAGTCGGGGCTTGAATCCTACCGTAGATATTTTGCGGAAGAAACTGGCAGCACTGGATGGAGCAGAAGACTGCTTAGTATTCAATAGTGGCGCAGCAGCCATTTTTGCTGCTGTGCTGGCCAATGTAAAAACGGGTGATCATATTGTGAGTGTAAAGGATCCGTATTCCTGGGCACAACGCATGTTCAATGTAATCCTTCCGCGATTTGGGGTTACAGTTACCTATGTTGATGGTAGGGATACCGCCAATTTCGTTTCGGCGATCCAGGTAAATACAACCGTGATCTATCTTGAATCTCCCAATAGCTGGATGTATGATCTGCAGGATATGGAAGCTATTGCTGCTTTGGCCAAATCGAAGAATATCGTAACCATCTGTGATAACAGTTATTGCACACCCATTTATCAGCGACCCTATGAAATGGGGATTGATCTGGTATTGCAATCGGCCACTAAATACATTGGCGGACATAGTGATGTCATTGCTGGGGTATTGAGTGGGAGTAAGGTCATGATGGAGAAAATCTTCAATAGTGAGTACATGAATATTGGATCAGGCATTCAGCCTTTCAATGCCTGGCTACTCATTAGGGGGCTGCGAACCCTGCCGGCACGATTGGAGCGGGTAACCAGAACAACGGCAACGGTACTGGAATACCTGAAAGCACATCCAAGGGTGGAACAGGTCATCTTTCCATTAGATCCATCTTTTCCGCAATATGAGCTGGCCAGAAAACAAATGAAGGGGGGCTGCGGATTAATGACATTTATAGTAAAAGCGGAGAAAGTGGAGACATTAGAGACCTTCTGTAACAGCCTTAAGCATATTTTAATGGCGGTAAGTTGGGGCGGACATGAGTCTTTGATCATCCCACGCTGTTCCGGAATGCCCAGAGAACAGTTCAATCCTGAACCCGCTATAAACCGTAGTATGCGCCTCTACGTTGGGTTAGAGGAGGCAGATTACATTATTCGGGACCTGGAACAGGCCTTTCAGACCATCAGCGACCTTTCATAACATATTATTAACGGTTGTAGCCCTTTCCCCCCGTCTGTCAGAATTTTATGTAACTGCTGCGGAAACCGTTATTTTTGTTATAATATGAAGAAGCTGCTAACCCTTTTTGGGACTGCACTGCTATTCCAGGTGCAGGCACAAACTACCAATGAGAAATGGGATCTGCGTAAATGTATTGATTACGCAGTCGTAAATAATATCTCTGTTCGTCAGGCCGATGTACAGGCGCGCATCAGTGCACTGCAGGCCCGACAGGCAAAACTGAGCCAGTATCCCAATGTCAATATGAACTCGGGTACAGGTGTGCGTTTTGGTCGTTCTATCGATCCTACCACGAACCAGTTCTCTACCAGTCAGTTTCTGTATCAGAACTTCGGTTTGAATGCCGGCATTCAGTTGTATAATAACGGTAGCCTTAAAAATACCATGCGTGCAGCAGAATTATCTGCCCAGGCGGCTTTGGCAGAAGTAGAAAGGGTGGCCAATGACATCTCCCTCAATGTGGCCAATTTCTATCTGCAGATACTGGCCAACAGGGAACAGGTGAAAGTGACCCAGGTGCAGATCTCTCAATCACAAACACAATTGGATATCACCAAAAAAAGGGTAGAAGCAGGCGTGTTACCAGAATTGAACCAGGCTGAGCTCGAAGCCCAACTGGCCAATGACAGCAGTAATTTTGTTACCG
>VFQP010004816.1_pt1 | contig 12221 bp, 6 predicted proteins | sample 3512351 | NCBI WGS metagenome assembly VFQP01 (sample SAMN10412372, study PRJNA504923) | tailings metagenome | isolation source: Relicate 1 Philex TSF1 revegetated site | place: Philippines: Tuba, Benguet | collected 2017-08-29 | reverse complement strand
ACATACCAAAACTAAGGGGAAATAAGTAAAAAGTCAAAATTAAAAAGTAAAAAAACTGCTGGGGGTGGGGAAATTGCAAATTGAACGCGGCTTTCGAGATGCTGTTGCAACGGGTTTATTTACCCGAATAACATATTACGTGAAGATGTTATTTTTGAGACACTTGTCAATCTATTATCGTATTTCGGTTAGCGGCCCCGGGTGCCCGCCTGTATCCTATAGTCAAAGGCATTGTTTAATCCGGCTCCGCTTCAAATACGAGTGCTTCCTGATCATCAGGCCTAATAGTTTCCCAATTGCCGTAGCCAACGGAGCGGCACGCCTCGGCCCGTGTGGGGGGCGTTATAGTAAAGGCTGTAGATACGTGGCACAATGCGCAGGGCTTGCTGCATACTACCGTCGGTAGCAAAGAAATACTCTGCAAATCCCAAATTATAACCTGTCTTCCCATGATATATTAAGTTCACCGGTTCCTGTAACGTCTCCCTGATCCAGGACTCAAAATTTTCCAATTCCCGGTGTTCACCTTCCACCATCATGCAATAGGGTAGAGATTGCAACTTTTCTGCGCGAAGCGGTTCGTTCGCGGCAATGAGTTCGGGCTCTTCAAAGGCGATCGTCATCGCCTGATAGGTTTGCACTCTCATGCTGAAAGATAGATCAAAACCAGGAAGTCTATGGATCCGGCAACTAGTATAAAATTGGGAATGAGCAGGGAAACGCGAAAGTGATGAATGGTCAACTGATCAACCTGGCATTAACTCCTCACTCATTGCCGAAATGTCTTTACCTTGCCCAACACTTCCCGCATCTTCGTCAATTGTCCCGCTCGTGTTTCCAGATAACTCCGCTCAAAGGTATTGAGTAACATAGGGAGCAATTCGCGTTGCAGTGCGATCGCTGTCAGTTGTTTTAGTTCCTCGTCAATCGTGCCCTCCAATGCCAACTGTGCGAAGGCGGTTCCGATGATGGCGTTATCCTGCCCAATCAAAAAGTCACCTCCCATGCCGCCGGCCGTGTGAACGACCAGGTCTCGCAACTCCTCATCTGTCAGGTTACTCACCGAGCTGTCTGACCTTGCCTTGAGCAACGCCATGGCTGTTTCGATCTCCTTTTCATTCAGGTGATCTTTGTCAGCTACATAGGCGCCAATCTTCGCGGTATCCAATTCATGTAAATCAAAATAAGGATATTCCCAGGTTACGATCAGGTCGTGCAAAAAATGCATTGGGCTCCGCGAGGAATTCGTCCGCCGCCATCTTTCAAAGCTATACGCTGCTTCAGAGCCTTCATCATTACCGAATGGACCGCTTTGGGCGATGGGACTCCAATAGAACTCTTCGTCCATCAGCACCTGTGCGTTGCGATGCGCCTTCGTCCGTTTGTATTCGAATTTTTCCGCTTCAAGCGAAGCGGTTGATCTGGCTTCATTGTTGGAACATGCTGTACAACAAAGTCCCGCGAGCAATGCAAATTGGAAAAGGGTTTTCATCAAACTGATTCTGGTTTGCCGCAATTTAGTTTTTTCCAAGCTTTTTGCACATGGACCTGTAAAAATCTGATTACGGCTTTCAAAATCGGCAATATGATTTTCACGGATGCCATCCAGGAATATGCAGAAGAGCCCCTCACCCGGCAGATCATGGTGGACATTCTAAAGGATTACAATCGCCCGAACGATAAGATCAACGAGCTTGTAAAAAAAGGAGAATTGACCACCGTTAAAAAAGGGCTCTACATCGCAGGGCCAAAGATCAGGCTCGCCAAGCCTGAACCCTTTCTTATCGCCAATCATCTTTGGGGGCCGAGTTATGTGTCTATAGATACTGCGCTTTCCTATTGGGGATTGATCCCTGAAAAAGTATTCGAGATCTCTTGTGTTACTACTCAAACATCGAAGAACTATAAAACTCCCGTCGGCAGGTTCAGCTACCACCGTTCACCCTTACCGTACTATTCGTTCGGTATCAAAAGTGTTCAGCTTACTCCAAGGCAGGTGGCGTTGATCGCTTCGCGCGAAAAAGCAATTTGCGACAAGATCGTGATGACATCCGGCATCCAGTTGCGAAGTCAGAGGCAAACACAGGAATACCTGCTCGATGATCTGCGGATGGATGAAGATCTGCTGCGGGAACTTGATCTCAAGGCCATCAGTTCGTGGGTCAAAGATGCTCCGAAAGCAAAAAGTTTATTGATGTTTATAAAAACAATCCAAAGTTTATGATCAGGGATTGGATCCAGGAATATAATCCACAAAACAAAGAGCAGGCCGAATCTGCTCTGCGTGAGATCATGCGGGAAGTCGCGCTGGCCGGTTTACAACGGACAGGCTTTTTTGAAAAAGCAGCCTTTTTGGCGGCTCAGCGTAACCGCGTTTAATATATTACTATTTAATCACCCTTTCCACACTCGTTTTCACGGTGTCCACACTCACTTTCTCCATCTCTATCGCGCCAAGTTTAATGCGACTGATAGCGGGTAGATACAGCCCGATCACGATAAAAACCAGGCTTCCGAAAGTAAAAAACGAATACGTCACCCCATCGATGCTGATGGCGGTTTTCCCTTCTGTCTCATCCACGGTACTCATGTCAACGAAGGGGATAAGACCAGGGTGAAGATGTTTGCCGACCTCGCTCCGTAAGGCGTTGATGTCTGGAAACTTCTGCAATAGAACAGGTGAGAGACTGTTGATTATTTCCAGGCTGTCTTTCAGGTTTGAGCTCCTCACGGAATTACGGATCTTATCTGCGTTCAAACTATAGCTTTTTTGTGTGCCGGTGAGATAATGTTGAATGCCTATGATCTGTGTTCCGAAGAAGATAAGCAATGCAAGAACAAATACTACATGAGCCCCGGAGGATTTGATTGGTTTACGTATCAAACGCCTGTTCACTTCGCTGAGTACTCTTTGCGCTTTCAGGTATTCTGATGCAGTGGCAGGAATTCTTTGCAGATCACTTCTTGCGCTCCATAACAAAGATGCGTCCAGTCCCTTACTTAGCTCATACAAGCGTACCTTACAATACGCAAGAGAATAGTTCACGCCATTTTCTTCTTCCATCGTCAGGAGTTTGGATGAATATTCTGTTTTATGAAATTGCGCGGCTTTTGTAAAGTATGTTTTTGCCTGGAGAAAATGGAATTCGGCTTCTGTACGGTCTTCAGATTCTACGGCTTTGTCTCCAAGATTCTTTTTGCATTCTCCCATGCCGATCAGCGCGTCAATATGATGATCGCAAAGCCTGAAAACTTTATGATATTGTATTTCAGCTTCGGGGATGTTGCCTTTGCACCGGTAGCTATCTGCGAGGTTACTTCTCAGATTCATTGAGTCTTCATATCGCAGTAAAGCATGGCTAAACTGCCGGATCGCTTCCTCATAGTTGCCGGATTTAAAAGAAGCAACACCAAAGCCCTCCATTGCACGAAACTCATCAGGGTCCATCTTTAAAACCTGCTGGAAAGCCTCAGCAGCCTCGCTGTACATTCCGAAATAAAGGTAGAAGCCACCAAGTTGAAGATAATGGTCAAGCTTTTTTCTTGGGTTACCTGTGGCTTTGATCCCTTGCTCAAAAAGCTTTATGCTTTTGTCAAAATGAGCAAGCATGGCGGCGTTTATCTGTTCTCTTTCATGCAGTTTCTCTGTGCTTCGCCGGTTGATATCAAGCTGGCCATTATCCATGGCTTTTTTCTTCGCATATAATATTTTTGCGAGTTCTCCGGGGCCGTCCGGGTCTTCCGGATCGTGCAGGCAGTATTTCTTTAGAAGAGCAATGATCAGGTTATATTGCCAGCCTTCCAGGATACATCTGCGGGAATTGATTGCTTCTGCATAGAAGTAGCATTTATTGGGATTGCTTTTGAATTCATCTTTTGTCCACTCCGCATTGTACAGATCAATTGCTTTGTCAAGATATGAACCTGCTTCATAGAAGCTACCGATAGACCGGTTTACTATAGCCAGGTTGTGTAATACATAAGTATGCTTTTCGTCCTGCGAAAGTATTTCCTCAAACAGTCGCTTGGCGTTATACCACTCGTTTAAGCTCATCGCCAGCTCGCCTTCAAAGAACTTAATTTTCTTCATCGCTCCCCTCCACCCTCCTTTGGCCAACTCAATTGCTTTGGGTAAAAGGTCTTGAGCTGATACTTTATCTCCAAAGAAATAACAGGTATATGCCTGGTGAAATAAATAACTTGGGTTGCGGGGATCCATTTCAACAGCGGTCTTGAAACACTCAATGGCCTTATCTTTATCCTGCGCATCCTTGTTGTAAACATATTCACGCCCTGAATAGTTGTAACACCTTACGAGCCCACCTTTATATGGAAAAGTAGGGGTATGAATTTCTGTGAGATACAAACGCATATCTGCCAGCTCTTCTTTTCTCATACTGCACCATGCGAGCATGAATGCAACTTGTTGTTCATTCGGACTTCTCTGTACGCCCTGAGGCACAGGTGAAAAATTTTTGAATATTGTTTTGTAAAGAGTAAGGGCTTCATCGTAACGGCAGGCTTTTACCACAATCCGTACGATGGGTAACAACTGTGCAGAAAATATGGTGGTGTTGAACTGACTTAACCAGTAGTTTGTAAGCGATTGCATCAGCGACAGCGTTCTGAATACATCCGTTAGCCCCACAATCCATCCCCCATTGGTTGCATACTGACCATGAGCTAAAAAAATCAACTTAGACAACTCGGGGATATCTTTTGCCTCAATGGCAGCTCTGATCAATTTCAGATAATCTTTTATCGATAGCATAGTAGTCTGGTTAAATTAACTTTCAGCAATTGCGAGGCCATACAATTGTGTATAGTCTCTTGCTGATACGTTCTGTTGGGTAACAGAGTGAAGTTTCTCAGCGGGCGGAATGGCTCAACATCAGTATTGGTTGATCTGCAGAATAGAAGAAATGCAATCCATTATCCTGAAAATATAACAATTCTGCAATCGGGTAAAATGTATTAACACCTTAATGCCCGGGTGTTTTCACCCACTGGAGCTTTTATTCGGTGAATAAGGGATTATTCATCTTCCCGGCGGTCTGCTTGTTTTATTGATGACCGGAATTCATTATGCTGAATTACAAAAAAGCAAACCCAGGTTAACTGTGTTTTTTAGTGCATCATTTAAATAGTACGTCCGGGATAAGACTGATATTCCAACCTTTTGTGTTCCGTTCTTGTCATTTGAGCAGGCACTTCACATCAGTTCCATCAAAAGTGCCTGAGTTCGCGTCCATTCGCACTTAGCGCAGTAGAGTCACCACTCCCTTTCTTTCAAACTTCATTCCTGCAGTACACTCCATCTCTACAAAGTACACATACGTTCCCGTTTCGGCAGGCACTCCTTTGTATCGCCCATCCCAGCTTCCGGCGTTTCCGCCCGGCGTGAAATTCTTCGCTTCAAAGATGATCTCACCCCAACGATTGAAGATGCGGAATGAAATGATCTTTGTTACACCCTGGCCTTCTATCCGGAAAAGATCATTTCTGCCATCATTGTTCGGTGTGAATCCTGTAGGAATATAAATGTTACCGTCTTTACAAAGCACATTCAGTTTCACTTTATCAGATGCCGTACATCCATGCTGAGTATAAACGGTAACAGTATATTCTATTGGCGCCAGCGGCACACTTACGGGCGTAGCACAATTTGAACAACTGAGATAATCTGCAGGTGTCCATTGCCAGCGAACAACGTCCGGGCTGTTGGTTATCTGCATGGTGTTGGGAGTTCCTACCACTGTTTCGAGATCAATGCCGGCATTAACGGTTGGCTGATCATGTACACGAACAGGAATAACAATTGTATCACTATAACAGTTGTATTGGTCAAAGCCTACCACGGTATAGTTTGTTGTTTGCGCAGGCTTCACCACCGGGTTGGCTATCTGCGGGTCACTCAGTCCATTGAGATTGCCAATCCACTTGTACGAAACCGCGCCGGAAGCATTCAACTGAACGGTATTGCCTTTGCAAATATCCGCAGCGGAGATAGCAGGCATCGTAAACGGTTCAGCAACCTTCACATTTACAGATGTGCTGCCTTTGCAGCCATAAACATCTGTAGCAACGACGGTGTAATTTGTGTTAACGGCAGGCCTTGCGATGGGGTTGGCGACCTGCGCATTATTTAATCCATTTACGGGCGACCATTGATACTGTACCCCACCGGATACCTGCAATTGAACACCATCGTTTTTGCAAACCAATGGCGATGCCGGCGAGATGTTTATCTGTGGGTCCGGATGCACCACTATCGGCGCATTGAGTTTCATAGCTGCTGCACAACCCGCTGCATCACGTATGATCAATGCAGGAAGATAGGTTCCTGGTTGACTATATGCATGACTGCTTAGCGAATCAGTTGTTGTGGAGAGATGGCCATTGCCAAAATCCCAGGTATAGGCATATCCCGCATTTTCCTCCGGAGAATATAGCTGGATCGTTTCTCCTTTACAGGCCGATAGATCATCAGCTGCTATTGCGACAGTGGGCAGCGAAAAAATGATCGTGTCTTTCACCTGGGTTAAAAGGTTTCCTTCGTGGAATAGGCTCAGCGTTACGATATGCTTTCCCGCGGTTGTATAAATGTGAGACGGGCTAAGCTGATCCGTCACCGTAAATCCGTCACCAAAATCCCATACCACACGGTCATATTTTACACCGGCATTGATATTGAAAGAAAAGGAAGCGTTCACAGGCGGGCAAGCAGCATTATCTCCAATTAAACGGGTAATGGTATTCATCGTGAGCTGAGGTACCGGGATCACTTCCCTGTTCACCCGGATAGTTATATTCATTGTATCCGCGCAAGCGAGTCCTTCGTCTGTTGCGATCATTGTTACGATATGTGCTCCTTCAACATCGAATGTGTGGGAAGGGCTTACGTCCGTTGAAACAGATCCGTCGTCGCCAAAGAGCCATTTATACCGGACCGGACCGACGCTGTGGGCGGTATTACTACTGTTGTAAAAATTGACTGTAGTTCCGGTTTCCACTACCTGGCTGGTGGAGAGCGTGAGATCATCCTTCACGCCTTTCACGGATACGGGCGTGGTGAGTGCGGTGGTGGAAGTGCAGGCGGTTCCGTCGTTCACGGTAAGTTTTACGTTATAGAAGCCAGGTCGTTGAAATGTATGCGCTACAGTTCCGCCGGCAGTCGACTGGCTGCCATCGCCAAAATCCCAAAGCCAACTGCTGATCGCGTTGCCGGTGGATGTTTTAGAAGTATCCTGGAATAGAATTGGCGAACGGAAACAGGTAGCCGGGTTCAGTACCTGGAAGCCAGGCATCACACCCTGCGCAATGATGGGTACATAGTTAGTAGTGTCTTCGCAGCCAAAATGATAAGAGGTTGTGATCAGCCTGATTTTGTCATCCTTTACATTGCCTATTGACAGCTCTGCGTCCAGGTCCATATACCATTGTGCCGGAAGGGCAGTTCCAACAAAAGCGTCCCCGCTTTCATATTCCCATTTCTTAATGGAATAACGGGGCATCATATCGGAAAGAATGTAGAGATTGGGTTGAAGGCCGCGTACCTGGAAATCAGTAGGCGCGTTGATGCAGACGGATGGTTGAGCAATGGAAAGTGTAGGACGGCTTTTACGCGTTACAAAAGCTGTTGAGTCCTGCAGCAGCCGGACAGCGCATCCATCTTTTTCTGCGGTCAATTGTACGGAGTAAAAGCCGGACTCTGCGTAGGCATGTGTTACAGAAGGTTGAGGTGAAGTATAGCTCATTGTATTTCCATCGCCGAAAGTCCAGGTCCATTTGTCGGCATTTGTTGTGCCGTCATTGAATGTTACAACATTTCTTTCGCCGTCACAGGTGTTGGTGATAGAGTTGATCCGTGTGAAAGGCCCTTTTACTTTGATGATGGAGTTCTTGGTGATCGTATCACCGCATACCCCCTGTGCCGCCATCATGAGTGTAACATTATAAACACCTTCCTGCTGATAACGGTGTGACCCCATTCCATCGGCATGTGTACCGTCGCCATAGTCCCAGATGACCATGCCGGCTCCTCCGGTTCCTTTGTAATTAAAATGCACCCAGTTATTGCCACATACTTCAGGCTGAACGTCGAAATCGAGCTTCACAGGGTCATAGACTGAGATAGTTTGTGACTCCCTTATACCTGTGCAACCATTGGCCAGCGTATAAGTGAGCTTTACATTGTAATATCTTCCTGAACTATTGAACAGATGTTCAGGACTTGCCTCTGTTGAAGATGTGCCATCGCCAAAATCCCAATGATATTTGATGATGGTTTCCCCTGACATGGCAGCGAATTGTTTTCGCAGTGTATCGCACCCTGACCATCCGTTTGCATCCAGCACCAGCATTCTCACATCCGGGCTACCAAGCGAGACGGTTTTTACTACGTCTCCATTACAGCCAGCCGCGTCGGTGATCTGCAACCGTACCTGGTAGTCGCCGGAGTAATAGTAAGAGTAAGAAGTATTTTGTGCAGATTGCTGAAAGCTATTATCCCAGGAGTAGTAATTGAAGTTCCATCCCCATGCCACTGCTGCAGAGGAAGTGTCTTTAACATTCAATACCCATGGAGAACCGCAGGAAGAAACGATCTCACTGATAAACCCGTTTACAACAGGATTCTTCCTGATCACTACTTGTTTTTCCAATTCCTGGTAACACAATCCAAAATAGTTGGCCAGTTTAATGGTATATGTTCCTGGTGTATTAAACTGCGTTCTGAAGACTCCGGTGGATGTTACGGCATAAGACATATCCTGTCCGTTCACGAACCATTTGCTGGAAGTTGGTGACGGGCTACTGGTGTTTTTGAAATCCGTTGACCGGTTCTCGCAAAGCACTGCCGGGATATCAAAGTCAGTATTGTAATTGCGCACATTGACAGGAGTTGCCAATGTAAAAGTATTGCTGCAACCTTCCGTATTGTTGACCGTCAGTTTTACCGGATAAGAGCCTTTTGCTGAATAGAGATGTGATGGTGATACTTCATTGGAACTACCTCCATCCCCGAAGTCCCAGGCATAACTCAATGTTCCGGGACCTGTGCTTGTATTCGTGAATTGTACGGTTCCCTGTGTTGCGCAGATCACTGTCTGGTCAGCCGTGAACTCAGCCACCAGCGAATCTTTCACGGACAGTACTGCCGGTTTACTGATGGTTCCGCTGCATCCGTAACTATTGATCGCCGTGAGGCTGACCGTTGGCGATTGCTTAAATGTATAGATATGCGACACGGTCGAAGAAGACGATTCTCCTGTTTTGCCGTCACCAAAATCCCAGTTCCAGCTGACGATGGTTCCGTCCGTGAGAGCCGTTCCCGTAAAAGACGCATTCATAGGCATGCAAAGACTTGCAGGCGTTACGATGAAATCAACAACAGGTTTTTTATAAACGGTTACGGTCTTTGTTTGCTGTGAGGTTTCAGAGCCTTTCGAAACTGTAAGGGTTACATTGTACACACCTTCTTCAAGAAAAACAGCTGACGGATGCTGCAGATCTGATGTGTTCCCATTGCCGAAGTCCCAATGCCAGTTCACCGTTCCGGAGACCTGGGACGTGTTGCTGAACCGGGTTGACAACGGTGCACAACCACCCGTCTTATCGATGGAGAAGCTCGCCTGCAGTTGGGCCTTTGTGTGGAAAGAGGCCAACAGTAAAAAGAGTAAGAGAATGCCGGAATTAGCTCGGTAGATGGATACGACGGGTCTCATTATGGTGGAGGTGGTGGTTTTCGGGGAAGAAAGATAAAGCTTTATGGCGGGGCTTACAAGAGGATCTGGTGTATTCTCTGCGGGGTGTGCCAGGGTACCAGGACGAAGGGATCCGGACCTTTTGCCGTGTATTTACGGGATAAATCAGTTTTTGAAAAACAGAGGTATTATCGTTAAGATCGTTTGTAAGAGCTGTTGATCATTACAGTTTAAGCCATCTGGTCACTCGGGACCATACCAGTTGCCCGTTGTACTGATTTTTTTGATCACGTTGGAATTCAACGTCCAATCAAGAAAGTTCCCATGTAGCGTTTGCCTGAACCAGAGCAGCAGCAATCCCGGTGAAGTTTTCTGCAAATGGATTGGTTCAGGCCGACCTTAAGAAAACTAACTAACTGTCATTCAATATGATTTAAACAATGTACGGATATTGCGTAATCTGCTTCCGTGTTTAGAAGTAAATAGTAAATATTTTAGTGCTGACGTGCTAAATATTTTAGTATCTTCATAAACCTTACTTCAAATGAAAGCATCATGGAGCAGCAGGTTTTAGTGAACAATACGAGTATCGATTCGGCCGGACTCACATCCGACTATATGGCCGCTATCGCCGAATACATCTGGAATGCATTCGACGCAAACGCCACGCATGTGGATGTGCAATATGCGCCGCATAACCTCGACTTTATCACAGCAGTGACCGTCGCAGATAACGGTCACGGTATCGACCTGAATACCATTGATCAGACATTCGGAAATTTCATGGATTCATTGAAGCGATCTTCTTTCCGTAAATCTTCATCGGCTGTCAGAGGAAACCGTGGTAAAGGGCGATTTTCATTTGTCGCGTTTGCCGGCGCCGCACAATGGATAACAGTTTTCGAAGACAAAAAGACAAAGAAGTTACTCGAGTACACTATCGACATTCATCAAAGCAGCAAGAATAAGTATAATCCCGACAGTAAGAAGGTTTCCAAAAAGCTGGAGACGGGAACAAGTGTAACATTCACAGAACTCACGAATGTAACGGCCTGGTCTTTTTCCAAACCGGAATTCCTGACTTATCTCGCCAAAGAATTCGGTTGGTTTCTCTTGCTCAACAAAGAAAAGAACTACCGTATCTCGATCAACGGCAAACCGATCAGTTATGAACAGATCATTGCAGAAACAGATAAGGTTGAATTTGTCGCCAAGAAGGATGAAAAACCTTATCGCTTCCGCATTACCTTCATCCGCTGGGCGGAAAAGATCGGTGACAAATTCTATTTTTATTTTCTGAATAGTGAGCAGAGTGAAGTGTTCAAGGATCTGACCTCCTTCAACAATAACGCAATCGGTTTTAACCACAGCGTTTATATCGAATCTTCCCTGTTTGATAATTTTAATCCCCTTGATAAGGAACAGTCACTAACGATTGACGGTTCTGCCACGCGGTCCTCACCGGCGTTTAAAGCGCTGACCATGCGTTTGCAGAAATTGCTTAGAGAAAAACAGAAAGATTTTGTGACGGATCAGGCTGCCGTGCAGCTCATTGCGGGTTATGAAAAGTCAGGAGTAATTCCTTCTTTCAAAGAAAATAAATATGATCAGGCGCGTAAGCAGGACCTGATCAACGTGGTGAAAGCGATCTATTGCATCGAACCGAAATTGTTTCAGGGTTTGAACAAAGAACAGCAAAAGATCAGCATCGGGCTGATCAATATCTTACTGGAAAAAGATGAACGCGATACGATACTGGAGTTGATCGGGCAGATAGTTGCCATGAATGCGACGGAAAGAAATGAGTTATCAGATCTGCTGAAAAAAACGACCATGGCAAATATCACGCGCATGGTAAGCCTGATTGAAAGCCGCTACAAAGTGATCATGTTATTAAAGGCGCTGGTGTATGACATGAAAAGATTTACATCGGAGATCCGGCATTTGCAAAAAGCGATCGAAGACAATTACTGGCTTTTTGGGGAGCAGTATCATTTAGTGTCTGCCAATGAAGCATTTAATCAGCTGCATGAAAAATATACGGAGTTCCTGAGTGGGAATCTGAATAAGAACGGAACAAAGAAGGAGGTGAAGGCTCTATCTCCGCGGCGTCCCGATATCTTTATTTGTCGCAAGCGTTTGATACCGGATCGGTTTGACGATGAATTGCAGATGGAAGAAAACATTATGGTGGAGTTGAAGCGTCCTTCGATTGATATTGGTGTGGAACAGGTCAGGCAGATCGAAGACTATATGGAGATCATCCGCACGGATGAAGTATTCAATTCACAAAAAAGGAAATGGAAGTTTATTGTCATTGGTAATAATGTGGATCAATATGTAAAAGGGCAATATGAATCGATGAAGGAAAAGAATCGCCGGTTCCTGGTGAAGGCGGCGCATAACTATGAGATTTATGCATATACCTGGGATGATATCTTTCAGCTGTTTGAGTTGCGCCATTGTTTCCTGGTGGATAATCTGAATTTTGACAAAGCAGCGATCCGGCAGCAGTTG
>VFQP010004815.1_pt1 | contig 12224 bp, 7 predicted proteins | sample 3512351 | NCBI WGS metagenome assembly VFQP01 (sample SAMN10412372, study PRJNA504923) | tailings metagenome | isolation source: Relicate 1 Philex TSF1 revegetated site | place: Philippines: Tuba, Benguet | collected 2017-08-29 | reverse complement strand
GATTGCCGCACTGGGCCTGGTCTTCGTGGCCTGGTATGTGCGCAGGAATTTTAAAAATGAGGCTGAGTAATCAGTCGGCTTCAAAAAAAATAAAAAGGCCGTTATGCGGCCTTTTTATTTGAACTGTCTAATCTATGACATCAACCAATGGCAGCACTTGCCGCTTTTAGGCGAGCATGGTTTCTGCTTCTGAGCTGTCAGCCTGATCATCATCCGCACCGGCTATCACCTTTAACATGCTGTGGCTGAGGTCTGCAGGCCCAATGGCACGCACCAGGGTCTCATTATCTACATTTGCATTGGCGGCAATACTCGCCAACATAAGTGCACTGTAAGCGAATACCAGAGCTAATACCGATTTCATCCATTACCCCACTGATTTTTTATATTGAAATCAGACTGTATCAAAGGTAGGCAAGTCATTTAAATAGCTCTTTAAGGCCAATGATTTAACCATTTAAATGTTGTGTCCAGGTGAGCGGCGTCCTCTAGGTTGGTATTTGCGCGGGCACAGCGCGAACTTACTTCCAGGTGACCACTTGCGACAAGGCTCTACGCGTTTTCGCTCTCGGCTCGTGTTTGCGATAACCAAACGCCACCATGTAGGCGAGGCCATACTCTTGCAGATTCACACCAAACTGTTCGGCCAGTAGTGCATCGGTTTCTTTTTGCTTAAATCCTTCAATCGGGCAGCTATCGATGCCGCGCATGGCGGCGACTGTCATCATGTTTGCCAGCGGTAAATAACATTGCTTGGCCGCCCAGTCGAACAGTTTTCGTTCGTCACTGAGGTCAAAATCAGATTGCTGGAACTGCGTGTAAAAGCCCAGGCGCATATCGGTCACTTCTTGCGGGTGATGTTGTACCTCACGCATAAACTGTGGCAAATAAGGGCCTTTGGGATCTAAAAATGGTGATTTCATGGTCAGGCAAAGTACAAAATGGCTAGCTGTATCCAGTTTGAGTGGTGCGCCCCAGGCATGTTGCTTGAGGCTTTCGCGTAGCGCCTTGTCTTGCACGACAATAAAGTGCCAGGGCTCAAAGCCGAAAGAGCTCGGCGATAAGCGGGCGGCTTCCAGAATAAATTCAAATTCCTCGGCAGGAATCTGCTTGCTGGCGTCAAACTCTTTGCAGGCATGGCGGAAGTTGAATGCGTCTAAAATGGCTTGTTTTTCTATCATCATGTTTCCTTAATGGATATCGACAGGCGCTAACTTGCCTGCACTTAAGAACAAAATAGCTGTTTTAACCGGCAGGCCTTCTGCCTGGAATAACTGCGCATAGTCAGCCAATTGCAATTTGAATATGCTGGCTAATACGGTGAGATCATCCTTGGCTGATACTGGCATGGATTTATAGTCGACAATCCAGCGTACGCCATCGGCGACAAACGTCCGGTCTATGACCTTTTTACCTGCGCTGAGTTGCTCAATCGCCAACTCCGAGGCCGCTTGTGTATGCGGCTGTAACACCCAGCGGCCATCTTCGGACTGCACGGTGGTGGTTAATAATTGAGCGACGTGGCTGGCGCCCAGGCTGGCTTCGCTATCACTGTAGCCTTGCTGTTTAAACCAGCGTTGCATGGGGTGTTGCAGCGATAAGAATGCGTTTTTTTCATGCGTCTGCCAGGCGGCCAAGCCTTGCTCGGCGATGAGTTGCAAGTACAAATGGGCGAGGATGCCAATATCTGCTTCTAGCCGGTGGGCGCTATCGTTTTCTGTTGAGGCCTGATAACCCGTGTGCGTTTCGTGGTGTGTCGTTTGCAAGAGGGCAGGTGTGCTGGCTTCGCGTAAACGAATGAGCTTGGGCACAAACTGGCGGATATCCGCTTCTTGTTTTGCACTGGGGTAGCGGCTGACAATATCGTGTTCGTTGCTAAACCACTGCTGCACTGCAGGCCATAACAAATGCAGAAAACTGTTTTTACGCGCTTGCGGTTCGCCACTTTTGTCCGGCTTGGCTGCGCCCAGTAAATGCAGTTGGCGTTCGGCACGCGTGGCTGCGACATAGAGCACGCGGGCGTCTTCGTAGGCAGCGCGGGTTTTGTCGAGGTCGTTTAGGTAGTCATACGTAGTGATCGTCGCTTGCTGGCGTTTGAGTGCGGTGGGCACAAACGGGGCGGCAACCAGTTCAGTATGGCCGTCTTCCATAGGAACCTCTTCCCAAATCACCAGCTTGGCATCATCAGGCGGATTGCTGCCATCCAGGCCTGGCAAGATGACTGTGTCAAACTCCAGCCCTTTGGATTTATGGATGGTCATAAACTGCAAGCTGGCGTCCGCTTTAGCGTCGGGCGCGGCGTAGAGCTTTTGTACATCGTCGGCCAGCGCTTGCGGGTTAAACTGGCCGTGTTGCTCCAGTGCGGCGATACGCGCAAAAAAAGCCTGTACGTCCTGCACGTCGCTTTCATTCCACAGACAATTGGCGCCGCCCAGCCGCAGCCAGGTGTTGTGCACCCAGCGGCTGACCGTGGTGCGGCCACGCCACTGCAAGGCGCTTTGCATCACCTCGCGCACATGGCGGGCCCGGGTTTGGCCGTCGGCACTTAAACGGGCGAGAATGTGGTCGTCGCTCAATAAGCTAAGCACGCTGCGCTGGCCATCCTGGCCGATGAGCGCGTGCATGTCGGCCAGCGTCAGGCCGCACCAGGGTGCGCGCAGCAGTGCCAGCCAGTGCACGCGGTCAGCGCGTTGATGCAGCGCATGCGTGAGCGTGAGCAAGTCTTGCACAATCTGCCGATTCGCCAACTCTTCAATCTCAACGGCCTGAAAACTCAGCTCGGCATGATTGCGGCGCATTTCTGTCACTAGGGCATGCAAGTGTTTGCGCGCCCGCACCAGCACGGCGATGGTAGCGTCAGGGTTGTCGGCGCGTGTTTGCTGGATGATGCGGATAATCTGTTCAGCTTCGAGGTGGCGGATATCGGCCGGTTCTTCGTCTTCGCTATTCACTGGCGTGATCAAGGGGTGCACAAACACGCCTGCGCCCGTGGCCTCGGCCCGTGTGGCGACAAATGGCCGGTAAGCAATCGCGCCTTGCTGTGGCGCATCGCTTGCAGGCAGCATGCCTTGAAAGGTCTGGTTGATCCAGTCCACCACCGGCGGGCGGGAGCGGTTGTTACGCCACAGCTTGAGTGGTGTCAGCGCAATATCGCCTATGCCGTGCAGGGCGGCATTGAGAAACAGGCCGACATTCGCCTTACGGAAGCGGTAAATCGACTGCATGGGGTCGCCGACGGCAAATAGCGTACGGCCATCGTCGGGCTGCCAGCCGCGTGTCAGCGCCTTAAGCAGGTCAATCTGCATCGGGCTGGTATCCTGAAATTCATCCACCAGCAGATGTTGGATGCGGTAATCCAGTCGCATGGCCAGTTCGGTGGCTTCATCGCCTTCTTGCAGCGCCTGAAACGCGCGTTGGGAGATTTCGACGAAATCCACTTCATTTTGCGCTTGAAAGCATAACCATAGCTGTGCGGCGGCAATATTGAGTAACTGGCTCAGCGCCTGGATCATGGCATCGTCTTCGCCGTTTGCATCCGGCAACAGGCGGATGCGTGCCAGGCTACGCTCGTTGTCAGCGTGTTGGGCGAGGCCCGCCAGTATCTCGGTCAGCGCTTCTTTATAGGGCTTAGCCTCGTCGGTGGCGGCTAAGCCCATGTTTTTATCCAGCCGCTTGCGCAAACCGCCGCTACTGGTGAGCAGCAGCTCGGTCAGCGCACACCAGTCTGGTAAATTTTCTATGTTGGCAGTCAATGGCGTTTGCCAGTCCAGCAAAGCGGATAGCGCATGCTCAGCTGGCAACTGGCTGGCGGCGTAGCGCGCAATAGGCATCAGTGATTGTTGCAGGCGGGCAGGGATGGCTGTTAGCGCAGCTTGCAATTCGCTTTCTATCAGGTAAATCAAGGCCGTTTGTGCCTGCGTATGGTCTTTGGTCTGACTTAAATGCAGCCATTGCTCACGCTTGGCCAGCATCGACATCAGCAGGCTTTCCAGCCTGGCTTGGTCATTATCCATATAGCGCAGCACACGGCGCACAGGTTTGCCCAGGCGCTCGTCATCCATTGTTTGCAATGCCAGGCCAGCCGCTTCACGGTAATAGGCCCAGGCATCTTCAGTCACGGCGGGTTGTGTGCCAAATCGGCTCAGTAAAGGCATTTGCCGCGCCAGGTTGGCGCATAGTGAGTCAATGGTGTAAATACGCAGCCGCGCCGGGCTGGCGAGCAAGTGCCATTGCAATTCCGCCGAGCGTCGCAAGGCCTGTTGGCCTAAGGCATAAGTGATTTGTTTGTGCGGCGCCTCTGGCGGCACGCCCGTGTCTGCCAGCAATAAGCTATCGAGAATCCGCGCCCGCATTTCCGATGCGGCTTTATTGGTAAAGGTGATGGCGATAATCTCTTCGGGCGCCTGCACGGTTTGCAGCAGCTTGAGAAAGCGCTGCGTCAACAGCTCGGTTTTACCGGCACCCGCCGGGGCTTCGACAATAAACGATTCCACAGCCAGCGCACGTTCGCGGTTGGCAGCATCCAGCGCCAAGGCTTGCTGGAAGTCAGTCTCAGTCATTTTCATACTGCCCCTCCGGTCTGAAGCTGCTCAAACTGCAATTGCCGTTCGGGCAGGCGCAACAAGGGCAGTACATCGCAATAACCGAGGTCTTGTTCAGCCTCAAACACCACGGCGGCTTCACCGGCCTTAAGTGCTAGGGCGGTGCGCGTGATTTGTGTGTGCCAATGTGTGAGTACCGATCGCCAGTCGGGGAACTGCTCAGGGTCAAACAATTTGTTTTTCTCGTGGTTAAAGGCTTTGATGCCAGGCACGATGTCATCTTCAGCGGCGACGCCAGCGAAACCGCCATCAGTCAGGCGCAGCTTGCCAAAGCACACTGCTGCAATGTCGGCATCCTGTAGCAGAAAAGCGGCGTAAATCGGTAATTGCGGTTCACTGATTTTGTCTGACGCCCAGTTTTTAAAGTCAGGCATGCTGCCGGTTTTGTAATCCACCACCACCAGTCGGCCATCGGCCAGTGTATCGACGCGGTCTATCACCAGTTTGACCTGTATGCCTTCAATGAGTGGTTTGAAGACTTGTTCGACCGAGGTGACGGCGAATGCTTGCGGACGTTCACGTTCCACTTCCCATAACCAGGTCAGTGCCAGTTTGCTCAGACGCTCTGCCTCCAGTTGGCAAAACACGGCAGAGAAGGGTTGGGCAAATTCGCTATTAAAGGCAGCGATGACCTCTGCGGCAATCTGGTCTAGCTGGGTTTTTAAGTGGTCGGCATCTACCGTTTGCCAATCCAGCGTCGTTTGCTGCGACCAAAAAGCTGCCAGCACGCGGTGGATGAGGTCACCGCGCTGCATGGCGTCCAAGCCATTGTGTGGCGTGTCCAGTTTGCGCGCTTTGAGGCGGTATTGGTAAAACGCCCAGGCCGGGCACAGCGCTTGCGCACGTAGCAAACCCGTGCCGCCGCTAATATGTTCACCTTCCTGTATAGGTGGTGCCTGGTGGTCATCCAGCCATTGCCAGTCTTTCGTGCTGTTGCGCGCCAAGGTTTCGGCCAGCGTCGCGGCACCTGCCGTTTCGGTGGCTTCTGGGATCGCTTGTATCAGCGGGCTCATGCGCAACAAACGATCGCCCTCTTGCCGGGCAGATGAAAAAATGACTTGTTTGGCCGAGCGCAGCAGGCGTTGGTGAATCTGGCTGGCAAAGGCCATTTGCACTTCGCTACTCGCATTGGGGGTGCCTGCCTGCCGCTGCAATTCAGCCGGGATCAGCGCATTGGTGCGCGATAATGGTGGCCAGACATGGTCGTTCATGCCCATTACCCACACGCCATCGAGTGGCTGTGCACTGGCTTCCAGCATGCCCATGACGGTGATGTTGGGCTGCCGCACGGTTTGCGGCTGGAAAATTTGTGCCTGGCATAACTGCGAGAGTCTGTGCAGCGCACTCATGGCATCTACCGGCCCCAGCCAGGCATCCAGTGCTGCCAGTTGTGTCAGTACGCTTTTAAACTTGGTCTGGCACTGGTGTTCGTGGCTGGATAAGCTGCGTTCGCCAGGCCAATGTGTGGCTGCCAGTAATGCAGTAAAGCTGGCCACCCAGGCGGAAGGGACTTGTTTGCGCGGTGTTTGTTTGGCTTGTGTCAGCAAAGCCGTTAAATCTGCATGCAGGGCGGGGCACAAAATCGGGTATTCATCCTGCTGCTTGCGCGAGACTAAGCGGGCGAAGGTCTGCGCGCTCACTTGCAGCGGTAACTGGCGGCGCATCTCGGCATCGAGTGCAGCGCGCGCATCCGCTTCATACAGCGCTTGCGACCAGTAAATATCGGCCAGCAACACCGACAGTTCGGCTTGTGGCATGGGGCTGGCCTGAAAGGCTAGCCGTAATACATGCAATGCGCACTGTACCAGCGGCCAGCGGCTCAGTGGCAGACCCAGCGAAAACTCGTAACAGCGCGGCGTTTCGGCCTGAGCAGGGTGCAGCGCTTCTGGGTGAAAGGTGTCATCCAGCAGGTTGGCCAAGGTGTCACGCAGGCTATCCAGCTCGGGCACGACAATCGCCAGTGTGGCTTGCGGATTAGCGCTTAACTGCTGTCGCGCCCAGTGCACTGCCGCGCGCATTTCGTCCATGGCCTCGGCAAACGTCATGCGCTGTGTGTGTTGTGCGGTCATGCCGTGATCAAAGGCGCTAATGTGCACGCCTGCCGCTTGCAGCGTTTCTAAGAGGGTTTGTACATGCGGGTTGATGCGGTCAAAACCAGCCAGTTGTATGCTGGCAGGTAAGGTCAAAGTGTGCTGATGGAGTTGTTCCAGTTGCCAGGTCTGGTAACGTACGCCCTCCAGGTAGCCACTTTGTTTGCATAAGGTTTGAAACTGCTGGCGCCACTGCAAAAACTGGCGCGTCTCTTCGCTGGCATCGTCCATGTCCAGGCTGATATTCCACTCAATCAGGTAGCGGTTGGCCTCCATGGCCGCGCTGGCCAGGCCGTTGGTATTGAATAAATCAATGGCGCTGTGCTGGCGTAAACAATGCTGAATCGCCTGCTCCCAAAGCAAGGCTTCCTGCGTGGTGGATAACATGCCCAGTGGCGCTTGGGCGATATCAATTTGCCCGCACAATAGTGCGTGTTCTATGCGTTGATTCACCCAGTCTTGTAATGGAAACACCTGCGGTGCCTGCCACTGTGCATGGCCTTGTTGCTGATACGTCTGTTGCAGCCATTGCCGGATACCTTGCGCCAGGCGTGCTGAGGCGCACAAAATCACAGTGCCTGAATCAGGAAGAACATTGGTGGCCGTCATGGGTAAGTGTCAGCAGGAATTATTATCTTTAGCGCCATATTTTATAAGATAATGCGGTAAATAAACGATAAAAAACTTGCGGAGAAGTGACATGTCGGCTTTTGCCAAATTTTTAAAATGGATTTTCTGGATCATCCTGTTACCGGTGGTGTTGCTTGGACTTTACACTTGGGGTAGCCTGAGCTGGGTATATTCTGATGGCGAGCGCATAGGGTATGTACAGAAACTAGCCCATAAAGGCTGGGTGTGCAAAACCTGGGAGGGCGAGCTGGTGCTGGTCACCGTACCGGGTACGCAGGCCGAGAAGTTTTATTTCACCGTGCGTGATGCGGCGGTGATCGCTAAAGTGAATCAACTGGCTGGTGAACGCGTGCGCCTGCTATACAAAGAACATAAAGGCGTGCCTTCCAGCTGTTTCGGCGAGACTGGCCACTATGTGTATGATGCGCAGAAAATTGAAGACGAGCATTAGTTTTCTTTTGGTGATGCTACAAATAAAAAAGCTCCCGGTTGGGAGCTTTTTTATTGTGCGAACTGATTAAGCAATCAGGCGTAAGCGATCGTGTTCATTACTGTCGTGCGCGTCGATTTTAAACTGATTCACAGACTCGACCAGCGTGTGCACTTGCTCCAGCATGCTTTCTGCCGCGGCCGCAGCCTCTTCAACTAGCGCCGCATTTTGCTGCGTGGTTTCATCAATTGAAGTCATGGACTCGTAGATTTGTTCCAGGCCGCTGCTTTGCTGGCCAGAGGCCTCAGAAATCGCCTGTATGCTGTGTGAGACTTGTTGTACGGCATGCACGATCTCATGCATGGTGTGGCCTGCCTGGCCCACTTGCTTGGCGCTAGCGTTGGTTTGCGAGACGGAGGCTGCAATCAGCTCTTTGATTTCTTTGGCAGAAGCCGCTGAGCGCTTGGCCAGGTTGCGCACTTCACCTGCAACCACGGCAAAACCGCGGCCTTCTTCGTCAGCGCGGGCGGCTTCTACGGCGGCATTGAGGGCCAGAATGTTAGTCTGGAAGGCGATGCTGTCAATCACGCCGGTAATTTGCGCAATTTGCGCCGAGGTTTCATTAATGCCTTGCATGGTGGTCGTTAAGGCATTAAACGCTTCGCCGCCCTGTAACGCCATCTGGTTGGCCTGGCTGGCTTGCAGGCTGGCCTGTTGGGCGTGCTCGGCAGTTTGCCGGATATTGTTGGTCAGGGTTTCGAGGTTGGCGGATGTTTCTTGTAGCGCATTGGCCTGCGTTTCAGTGCGGCGCGACAGGTCGTTGTTCCCTTTTTCAATTTCAGCCGCCGCAACATGGATAGTTTCTGCTGCCTGTTTGACCGTTTGTATCGGCGCCACCATGCGTTGCAGAATCTCCTGCGAACCTTGCAATGCTTCCCTGAAGTCACCTGCGTGGGTAGTGACATCGACCAGGCTATACAACTGGCCTTGTTGCGCTTCGCCTGCGATCTGGCGGGTGTCTTCTACCAGACGGTTCACTGCCAAAATGCAGGTATTCAGGTTGTTGATCAGCACCTTGAAGTCGCCATGGTATTGATTGTGGATAGGCGCAGGAATATCACCGGCAGCAATGCGTTTGACGCAGTCTGCGGCCACATGCAGCGGCGAAACCACCGCATCCAGCGTCTGGTTGATGCCCTGGATGATTTTCTGGAAATCACCGGCGTGCGCTTCAACATCGACGCGGGTATTTAACTGGCCTTGTTGTGCTGCAGAGGCAAGGTGGTGTACATCTGCAATGAGCTGATGAATCGCACCCGTGCAGTGCTTGAGGCTGGTTTGCATCAGGTTAAAGTCGCCGACAAAATGTTCTTCAATCTGCGTGGGGATATGTCCCGCAGCCATTTGGTCCAGATAGCGGGCGGTGGTTTGCAAAGGCACAACCACGGCGTCCAGTGTTTGGTTAAAACCTGCGACGATCTGTTGAAACTCACCCTGGTGGCGCGACACATCGACGCGGATATTCAGTTGTCCCTGTTCGGCGGCCTGCGACAGGGTATGGACGTCGTCCATCAGCAGGTTAAAGTTCTGGCGTACTTGTTCAATGCTCTGGTTGATATAGCTGCGCTGGCCGGGGAAGGTTTCCAGTGGCTGGTTAAAGTCGCCCTGGCCAAAGGCGGTTACTACTTGCAGGGATTTTGTCTGCGCCAGAATATGTTCTTCTACCATCTGGTTGATGCCAGTGGTGAGTTGCTGATAAGCACCATGAAACGGCTGGCTGTCGATACGGTAATCAATCATGCCGTCACGGTGCTGGCTGGACATTTCATTGAGGGATTGCACGATACTTTGAATCGTCGACTGCATGCGGTGCATTTCGCGCAGCAGTTTGCCGGTTTCGTCATGGGTCGTTGGCGCGTCTTGTGACATGAACTCACCGTTAGCTATATGCTGTGACAAGGTCAGTGCCTGCTTTAGCGGCGTAGTAATCGAGCGCGTCATTTTCCAGGCGATGGCCATCGCCATGAGCACGGCAATCAATAAGGCAATTTCGATGTGTTTGTTGGCCTTGGCAATGGTGGAGGCAAACTGGCTGGAGGCATCAGTGACGCCAGCAATATTCATATCCATCAGCAGCCGCAGCGAATGGCTCAATGGTTTGTCAGCGCCTTTGACTGTGGCATCAATGTCAGTCACGCTCATGCCGTCATCTTTCAGTGCTTCGCAACGCTTGATGGCGTCGCGGTAGGTATTCACGGCCAGACTGATGTTGCCTAAGATTTCCTGTTCCTGCTGATTGATCTCGCCGGTGGCGGCATAGGCTTTCATGGCTTGTTCGATATCATCCATGCTGTGTTGAAACTTGCTGGCTTCACGGCCCCCGCGCAGCACGTAGTTTTTAAAATGGTGTACGGCATCGCCCAGGCCTTTGCTGGCGTTTTCAATCTGAGTTCTTTTCACCAACTGGATGTTTTCAAAATGTTGCCAGGTGTGATTAATGTGGTTGAAGCCGCGCCAGGCAATCACAAAAATAAAGGTGGTAAACAAGATCAGCAGCGCGTAGCCCAAAAACAAGCGGGTGCCTACATTTAAATGAGCGATGGATTTCTTCATGCAATTCCTCTGGATAATACTGGGTAAGTCAGCAACATTGCGTTGCCACGGGCGTCACGCTTTGCGACGCACAACCCATTTACGTAAAATAAATTGGTAAATGAAGGCTTTTAAAAAAAGCTTCACAAAAGATTCATAAAGCGAGCTTGGGCGCCATTTCAGCGCAGGGGATGGTTGTGGCGGTAATCCGTTGTATGATGACGCGATTGATGACCGCCTACACAATAGAGTTGGGTTTAGATGGCTGAACAGAAAAATTACATTACGCCGGAAGGCTATGCCGCGCTGGAAAAAGAATTTCAATACCTGATTAAGGTTGACCGGCCCGAAGTGGTGCGTGTGGTGAGCTGGGCCGCCGGCAATGGTGACCGCAGCGAAAACGGCGATTATATTTATGGTAAAAAGCGCCTGCGCCAGATTGATGGGCGTATTCGCTTTTTGACCAAGCGCATGGATGCCGCGGAGATTGTCTACAGCAATACGCAGACCAATACTGAAAAAGTGTATTTTGGCGCCTGGGTGACGCTGTTCAACCTGGGGGATGATAGCGAAATCACTGTCCGTATTGTCGGTCAGGACGAATTGGATCCTGCGCAGGGTTATATTTCATGGGTGTCGCCCATGGCCAAAGCACTGTTGGCAAAAAACTTGGGTGATACCGTGCGCGTGGTCACGCCTGGGGCGGAAATAGAATATGAAATTATCGATATCCGTTATGCATAAAAACAAAAAATAAGCGGTGACTTGAACTAATCGCCATTTGGCCTTATCTTAGCCGTATATGCGAAAACGCCTTTGCCTGTTCCTGATTTGCTGGTTGCCATGCTTTGTCATGGCCGCCAACGTCATGTCATTGCAAATGGCCCTGGCAGAGCAGACATTCACTAGCACTGCCCAGGTGCAGCATGATGAGATGCCGTGCCATCATATGGCAGATGAGCATCAAGACATGCATCACGCAGCTGGCGATCAAACGACCTCTAAGCATCATTGCACAGTGTGTGGCTTTTGCATGGTCACGACTGGTGTTGCTCATTTAGACGCGTTTCCAACCATTTCCCTCATTGCACAGTCCAGCGCTGCCCCGTTGTTTGCGGCCGATCCTGTGCACTCTCAAACTTACCCCCCGGCGATTAAACCACCCATATTCAGCTAACACACAGGACAAGTCCGTCCACCCGTTTTGTTAGATTGAATATGGAGGCTATATGTTTAAGCAACATCATGTTGCGCTTGGTGCCTTACTTCTCTCCCAGTTAATGATGCCTGCCCACGCGGCGGCACTCATGGGCTTTGAAGATAGCGCCATGCTCATGACCGAAATCGGTCGCTATAACCAGGAATGGATGTTGAACTACTCGCCCGCGCTTGGGCATGCCATCGGCGTTGAACAGATGCGCATGTCGGGCAAAGGCGAGCAGGCCACCACCATTTCCGGCATCAATTACACCGGCCTCATCAAGCGCTGGAACCTGCCATCGGCGCAAGCCAATGTCTGGTTCAACGGCAGCGTGGGCGAAGCCCGTGGCCAGTATGACGGCTTTGCCTACACGCCCAGCTTGCAGTTCGATATGGAATCCACGCGGCTGTATTTTCTGGCCAAAGCCCGCATGATCCGTGCGCCCAATATGAACTACGACACTGCTGCGGTGCAGGCCGGGTTTTCGTTTTATGAAACCGGCTTTAACCAGACGCAACCGTGGTTTGTGATTGAGGCTAAAACCATGCGTAACAACGATCCCGGCCTGCAAATCACCCCGGCGTTGCGCTTGATCAACAAAAATTACTTTCTTGAATTTGGTGTCACCAACCCGTGGCAGGGCGAGGGCTTTGCGCCGCGCCTGAATGCCATGTTTGTGT
>VFQP010004814.1_pt1 | contig 12229 bp, 8 predicted proteins | sample 3512351 | NCBI WGS metagenome assembly VFQP01 (sample SAMN10412372, study PRJNA504923) | tailings metagenome | isolation source: Relicate 1 Philex TSF1 revegetated site | place: Philippines: Tuba, Benguet | collected 2017-08-29 | reverse complement strand
TTTTAAGAAGGTTAATCCTGTCGCGAGGGAATTAGTTCAAGCCATCGTTTATGGCGACCTCATAAAATCAGAAAACTTACTGAAAGCAAATTCCCTCTTATTAAGGACACTCCTCAAAGAAAAAGTCACGGTCAAAGATTATTCAAGACGTAAGGTGAAGCAGACTGCCTTTCAAGCAGCACTTTGTGCCATGGATGATGAGCTCTGTGAAATGTTAGCCAATTACCTGACCCCAGATGAAAAGGGTAGTCAGTATCAAGCCCTTTTTCCAGAAGGGCACGAGGCGTATTATCAAGCGCAAGCCCCATTTGACTTCGTTCAAATAGTGACTGCAATTAGTAACAGCAATGCTGCTGATGTCGAAAAAGCACTTTCTCGTGAGTTACCTAACACCACACCACTTTGGGTAGCACTTGAGCAATTTAGGGCGGATTTTACTCAATGGTCAAACCAGGAAACGGTGTTTAACCCCCAGCATCTCATCAAGGCATTTGAGCTTTATAATGAGAAATATCGTAGCTGGAGCGAGAATCAACAAGATTTATTTTGGCGACAAGTGATAGGTTATGTACAGCGCTTCCTGCCGGCCAATATCGCGATGGATTTCGCACAGGGGCTTCATGACCGGGTTGAAAATAAAGCAAAATCTGACCGGTCCTTCAATTTTAAATATACTGGTGGGACTATATTTCCTCTATCTCTTGATTCTTCTCTAGATGGCTTGGGATATAGTTATGGTGTGGGCGGTGGCGGGCGCACGGTGGAGGGAACGTGGTGGATGGATGTCGGCTGGGGGGGGGGCCCGATTGCATCTTACAAAACTTATGTCATGCAAAAACAGCAATCTTGGGAGAATTATGCGGCCAGAGATGCCCGACAGCCGGAGCTGGTGTTTAATTCAGTAAAGTAGTGTGAGAGCACATCGGCGGCAATACTTGCCGTTTCGACGTGCCAACACGTATTAATGAATTGTTCTACTAGCGTTTGAAGATCCCATGTATTTGCTGTTTTCACCCACCCGCGCGCCCATTGAACGAAATAACGCGTGATCTTTGCAGGAGAGACCTGATCGGCAACCATTAGTCTTACGTTCTCACGAGCCTTGCGCAGTGTTCGCGGATGCGGGGTGATACGCAAAGCGACATGCTGTTGATGTTTACAAGTGTCTACCCCCCCCCCCCCGCAACTCGATTAAATGTTGAGCAGAATGAGTTGTCGTTTATTGCATCATCATTAGCATGTTTAACGCTGGTGTAATTTTCCGGCCGTGTCAGAGAATAGTGAATTCCTAGAAAATGAAATGAATCTGTAATTATCCCCATGCGCGATTTCTTACGTGACAATTTTAATTGTCTTTCGCTCAATATTTCCATCATGCGCTTGCGACAGCGATTTAATTGGCGCTTCGATTTGCAAAGTGCCAAAATGTCGTCTTGAAATCTTACGTAGACGATATCCATTTGAGACAGCGCATCATCTAGCGGTTTAAGGTAGAGCGCGCTAAAAAATTGAGACAATCGGGCGCGTAAAGCAATACCATGAGAAGGATTTCTAGTTCCTCTTGGTGTATCAATGGGGTTAGTGACGATGTTTTCCAACATAGCGATTATTTTTGGATCATGATAATGCTGTTTGATGTCATGCAATAATTTGTGGTGTGGGATTGAAGCATAGTACGAACGAATATCAACACGTAAGAAATACTTTGGTTTTTCTTTTAATCGGTCATGCTAAGCGTGGCGGACAATTGCATATCAGTCGAATGAAAAACGATCGAAACACTGAATCAGCTGGATATGCTGCCATCCTTGGTTTTAACCTGAGACAAACCAGTAGAGCTTTATTGGTCAAATTAAAGGCAAAACACAGCCCGCCGCTGAATTGTGGACCTGTTATTTTTTGACCACATTACGCGACAGCGACTATATAATTGATGATACGTGATTTGATTTCTCATCCGAACCCGTTAAAAGAATTTAAGGCGTACGCTCTGTACGCGGATTGCTTTTAAAGGATGTAAACTGCAAACTAAATGGTGTACTATGGTAGTCAACAATCATTTTAATCCTGCGTTTAAGCCAGTTAAACGGATTGCATAAACTAAGGTGAGTGGTGGATACAATATTTCAAGAAAAGGATTATCAAAATTTATACCAAGTGTGTTTTAAATCCTCACATGATTTGATGATTGTCCTTTCAAAAACATTGCATGTTTTAGACATTAATCCACAGGCTTCAAAAATACTCAAGTGGCCCAAACAATCTATATACATGCAGTCAATCCACACTTTATTTGAGTCAACAGCGATTAAACCATTTTTAGATAAACATGTCCCAACCGAAAGATATAAAAAAATTAGCTATATTTCATATAAAAAACGAAATTTAAAGATTATCTGGACCATCGTTCCTTTTGCATCAGGGGAATCAGAGTACATTGGCGTTTTTGGTAAATTAGCGCCTGGTTTGACAGATAAAGAATTACGCATGCAGTTAGAGAATGTTGTTAAATACGCACCGGGATTATTTTATTGGAAAGATAAAAATAGCGTATATCAGGGTAGTAATGCTGAATTTGCTCGCTTAGCAGGGCTGGAATCATGGCAACAGGTAAAAGGTAAAACTGATTTTGATGTGGCATGGAAAGATCGAGCGGAAGAATATGTTGAAATTGATCGACAAGTGATTCAAACCGGTCAAGCAAATTTAAATCGCGAAGAAATCATCATGACGTCAGATGGTCAAACCATAACTGCATTGACCAATAAAGTCCCTTTATTTGATAGGAAGAACCGCGTCGTTGGCTTAATGGGTATCACAACGGATATCACACATCAGAAAGAGGTTGAACGACATTTAAAATTGGCCAAAGAGCAGGCTGAAATAGCAAATCGAGTGAAAAGTGAATTTATTGCTAACATGAGCCATGATATTCGAACTCCACTCAGTGGTGTCGTTGGTTTGTCTCAGTTATTAAAAGAACGCTTGGTTAATGCTGAAGAAAAGCAGTACGCCCAATGGATATCAGAATGTGGTGAGCAATTACTTGATTTACTTAATGGTATTTTAGACGTGGTTTCAGCAAACAATGACAGCGAAAGTGATCTGCGTCTCGATACGTTTAATTTACTTCAATGCATCGAGGATATTGTTCAGTTGGCGCGTCCATCTACGCAATTGAAAGGACTCTTGTTGACCATGCATGTTGGGCCAGATGTCCCCAAATATGTTATTAGTGATCGAACCAAACTACATCGAGTTTTACTAAATCTATTAGGAAATGCGATTAAGTTTACAGAAACTGGCTCAGTACATGTTGATATTCAGCTGGTAAAGCAAGAAGCAGATCATGTCACCATACGATTTCAAGTGATTGATACTGGGATTGGTATCGCCCTCGAGTTTCAAGATAAAGTTTTTGAACGTTTTTTTCGTGCATCACCCTCATATAAAGGGATGTACGACGGACATGGCGTTGGCTTGCATATTGCTTCATCCTACGTAGACTTATTGGGTGGTCGTATTCAGTTATCGAGCACGCTCGGTCATGGCACTAAATTTTATTTTGATTTGACATTTAAATTGGGTGAGCCGAAGGATATCAATACTTCAAAAGAGGAAGATTTGACATTCATTGCGGACAAGCAGTTAGCATCATCGGGTTATGTTTTAAATCATTCTACAAAATTAAAGTCCATGCCAAGGGTCCTATTGGTTGAAGATAATGCTATTGCTAGAACGGTGATTGAAAGTTTAATGACAGACATTAATATTAGTTATACCAGTTGTTACGATGCAGAATCTGCGTTTGCATTGATACAACAACAAAAATATGATCTACTCATCACTGACATCGGACTACCTGGTATTTCTGGGAATGAACTTTCTCAGCATATTCGAGTGTGGGAGAATGCTCAGCAACGAGCTCCCATCCCAATTATCGGTTTAACTGCGCACGAGCAACAACAAGTCCGTGAAGAATGTTTAAAAGCAGGGATGAATGATGTTTATAGCAAACCGATGAACCTGAATACGTTGAAAGCCATCCAACGCACTTATCTTCAACAGTCAACTGCATCAGAGATTTCTTTTGATGAATATGAATCGCTGCAGCACATACCCTTATTGGATATGGTTCATTTGATGCGAAACCTGAAACAAGACTCGCAATTATTCCAAGATATTTTACACTCTATGGCCCATCAAGAGCTTCCCCAACACATCGTTCAAATCACCACTGCTTATGAGAAAAAGCAATGGTCTGATTTTAAAGATTTATTACATAAAATGAAGGGTGGCGCGATGTATTGTGCGACATTGAGATTACAGCATATTTGTCAATACTTAGAAAACGCTTTGAAAAGCTCATATCACCACGAACAAGTAGATGTACTTTATCAATTATTAATCCAAATCGCTGAAGAAACGCAACACACCATTTTAACTGTATTAAAAGAGTCATAAATTTTAAAATGCCAATCATCTTTATTGAAAGACTTTATCCTAGAAGATTGCCGTATTTAATTATCCCTTTTTAAGTTGGGTGATATAGTTTTTAAGGGTTTTATACCAAACAGAATATGGTTGATAGAGATACCATTTAAGTGGAACATGACCGTAATGCTGGCGCACAATTTTTATGGCTTCTTGATAATGTTGGCGGCGCTTTGTATTCGTTTTTGTTTCACCGTGCTCTCGATTCACTGCAACAAAAGCATCTAAAAAATGTAAAGGGCCAAAGGATACATACAGTCGCCACCAGAGATCGTAATCCATTGCCATATGAAGTTTGTCATTAAGACCCTCGATAGACTCCCACGCTGTGCGGCGAATCAGGGTTGCTGGTTGGCAAATAAAACACCTTAATGCTAAGCGCTTTATATCAAAGGATTCTACCCAAATAGGATTTTTAGTTTTATTTTCTTCAGAAAAATTCCATGCTCGACCATAAGCAGCAGGGCATTCTGGATTGGTTTCTAAGACCTGAATTAATTGAGACAAACTTCCAGGCAATAGCCAATCATCGCTATTTAGCCAGCAAACGTAGGGTGCTTTTCCCCTGGCAATTCCTTCATTGATAGCTGCTGATTGTCCATTATCAGGATGACTACGCCAACCAGACAATTGAGATTGCCATTTTTGGATAACATCAAGCGTTTCATCTGTTGATGCTGCATCCATGACAAATATTTCTACGGGAACATTTTGTTCTAGGATCGACGACAACGCTTTTTCCAAAAATCGTCCCTGATTGTAGGATGGCACGACAACTGTTACTAAGGGACTTTTGTTTGTCATACTACATCAGCCTTTACAGTTTGTAGATGAGATTTTTGGCTCTTCTCTATTTGATGATAGCGATTATTAGGATTTAGAAAGTCATCGTAAGCTTTACGAATTCCTTCTCGTAGACTAATTTTAGCCTGCCAACCTAACTGACGCATTTTATCTACATTTAATAATTTGCGAGGTGTTCCGTCAGGTTTAGATGCATCAAACACAATTTTTCCTTTAAATCCAACGATATCCATCACTGTTTCTGCGAGCTCATGAATGCTAAGGTCTTCACCGGTACCAATATTATAAAGTCCATCCTGAACCCCTTTCTCCATAAGAAATACGCAGGCATCTGCCATGTCATCTACATACAAAAACTCACGTTTGGGTTGCCCAGAGCCCCAAACGATAATTTCATTGTCACCGCGTACTTTAGCTTCATGAACTTTGCGAATAAAAGCAGGAAGTACGTGGCTATTGTCGAGATCATAGTTATCATTTGGACCATACAAATTAGTTGGCATGGCACTCAGATACTGCGTTTGATATTGTCGGTTATAGTTTTCACACATTTTAATGCCCGCAATTTTTGCAATGGCATAAGGTTCATTTGTTGGCTCTAATTCAGAGGAGAGTAAATATTCTTCCAAAATAGGTTGAGGACAAGCTCTAGGATAAATACAACTAGAGCCCAAAAACAACAAACGATTGACACCAGCCTGCCAGGCTGCATGAATAACATTGGTCTGAATCATCAAGTTTTGATAGAGAAATTCAGCACGATAAGTATTATTGGCATGTACGCCGCCGACTCTTGCTGCAGCTAGAAAAACAAAATCTGGTTTTTCTGTCGTCATGAACTCCTGAACTGCTCGTTGATTTGTCAAATCTAACGCCTTGTGCGTTCTTAAAATAAGGTTCTCATAACCTGCTTGTTGCAAACGACGAACAATTGCAGATCCAACCATACCCTGATGGCCTGCGACATAAATTTTGTTTTTCATCGCGATGACATCCTCACTCGTGATAGTCGTACGCAACATAACCATGTTTTTTTATCAACTCGTCACGTTTCGCACTGTGCAGATCTTCTCGGATCATCTCTATAACTAGCTCTTTAAAGGAAGTTTTTGGGACCCATCCTAGTTTTTGCTTCGCTTTGCTAGGATCCCCAAGTAGCGTATCCACTTCAGTTGGACGAAAATAACGTTCATCGACGCGAACAATGATATTTCCAGCGCTATCTTTACCAACTTCATTGATACCTTGTCCTTCCCACTTAATTTCGAGTCCAATTTCTGTGGCAGCGGTTTGTACAAAATCGCGTACACTATATTGTTCCCCTGTCGCTATCACAAAGTCTTCAGGTTTCTCTTGTTGAAGCATCAACCATTGCATTTCAACGAAATCTCGAGCATGTCCCCAGTCGCGCTTCGCATCCAAATTGCCTAAATAAAGACAGTCTTGTAATCCAAGTTTAATGCGAGCTAAGGCTCGTGTAATTTTACGCGTTACAAAGGTTTCACCGCGAATAGGGCTTTCGTGGTTGAAGAGAATCCCGTTGCAAGCATAAATACCATAAGCTTCGCGGTAATTTACGGTTATCCAATATGCATAAAGCTTTGCCACGGCATAAGGGCTTCGTGGATAAAAAGGGGTAGTCTCTTTTTGTGGCATTTCTTGAATCATGCCATAAAGTTCTGAGGTAGATGCTTGATAAAATTTAGTTTTTTTCTCAAGACCTAATAAGCGAATGGCCTCTAGTAAACGCAACGTACCAATCCCATCAGCGTTTGCGGTGTATTCGGGTGTATCAAAACTTACAGCAACATGACTCATGGCTGCTAAGTTGTATATTTCATCTGGTTGAACTTGTTGTACGATTCTTATTAAATTTGTTGAATCGGTCAAATCGCCGTGATGTAGGATAAAATGTCGATGAGAAACATGAGGATCTTCATAAAGATGATCAATGCGATCGGTGTTAAACAGGGAGCTACGGCGTTTTATGCCGTGAACGATATAGCCCTTATTTAAGAGAAATTCAGCAAGATAAGCACCATCTTGTCCTGTTATGCCTGTTATTAATGCAGTTTTCATCGTCAATCTCGTGGATATGGTTTGCAGGTTTTGCAAAGAGCATGAAACCTGAACCTAGTTTTTTAGAGCCTCATCAAGCTTCCTTCGATGAAGCGTTTGCTATTATTCCAGAAGTTCTTTGTTTAGAGGTTCTTGGAAAGCATCATTATACTCTTTAGCATCTCGCGATGGCACGAATGTAAAGAGTCATCAACTGAAGATTATAAATGCTTGACCTCTCATTGTACATTATTCTATATAGATCAGAATGGGTATCTGCATTGTAAGAAGTCTGTTTGCAGCACTTTGATCGAGGTTCACAATGCCTTCTGGATGTTTTATTTCATCAATTTAGTCGCGTATTTTTGATGAAATAATAGGATTTTGCAAGCGTTGGTTTTTATTGATAGCGCTTAAATCTTGAGGTTATGAATTTCTGTGAGTCATACGTTTTCAGTCAAGTCTTTTGTCATGCGAAAAACTTTCTCCAAGTCAATGGCGTTTTGATGTTTCTGTTGCCAGCATGCCTACCTGTGCTTAATCGTTGACAGCCCTCGCATTTTTTGAGATAGTATTAGTGCGAGGTTGGACTTGCTATGTGTCATTCCACTGGGTCAATTGGCGACACACTGATTGACCCTTTCTATTTACATCTCAAACACTCATACAATATTTTGTTTAAATTTAGAACTCAAACCCATCTCCATGCTATAATTTAATTGTCAGTGCGTCACGGAGAGATTTATGGTCATGCCCTCAAATCGCAAATCAGTTCTTGAAGCTAGGTACGACAAAAGTTGGTCTTCTGTGGGCCTTGAGTTTAAGCAACTTAAACAATTCATCGAAGCGATCAAAACAGGTGATTTGCAAAGATTGATTGATATTCTTGGTGAGGGTAGCCCCTTTACAGTTGAACAAAGAAAAGCGCTTTTAACCAGAAGTTTCAATGAAAATGATTTCGATAATACACCAGGAACCTGCATAAAAAATGCGGAGACACTGGCTAAAAAGTTTGAGAATCAAGAAGTTCTTCATTATATATGCCAGCAAAAGAGTCGGTTTTGTCCATCATTAAGTGCAATGAGTATTTTTGCCTTGAAAGAGAAACCTTCCGATGAAAACGATGAGTCTCCTGAGATTCGTCCTCCGTCAAAATAATAAATGATTGCATGAATTAAATTAACCGCACCATTGCAAGTTATGCTTCCCCGGGTATAAAATGCCAGATTTATATCTCAGAGGATGATAAGTGAGTGTTTTTCTAAAAAATAAGAGGAAAGTCTTCGTTTTGGGCTTATGCGCCTCACTGTTTTGGGCCCATTCCTCTCTTTCTTTCGCAACTGAAGAACCTACTGAAAGTGGGCTTCTTGCGCTTACAGATGGATATTACCCAGTCTACCCTCCAACCAAGGCAGCAACACCCGAACAAGAAGAGCTTATCAAAAAAGGTGAGTACTTGTCTAAAATGGGTGATTGTATTTCATGCCATACGAATGTGAAGGCTAAAACGCCTGCGTACGCAGGTGGACTTCCAATTGCTACACCCTTTGGTACTTTTTATAGTCCGAATATTACGCCTGATAAAGACACCGGTATTGGTCAGTGGACAGAAAACGACTTTATTCATGCCCTAAAGCATGGACAGAATCCTCAAGGACAAAATTATTTTCCAGTTTTCCCATTCGTTTATTTTTCGAATCTAACCGATGATGATGCCCGGGCGCTGTACGCTTATTTTATGAGCATTCCTGCTGTGAAGCAGAAAAACAAATCATTGCCATTTCCGTTTAGTGTTCCAGGTGCTAGGTTGACACTCCTGGGATGGGATTTATTATTTTTCTACCCCAATACCCCCTATGAATACGATCCTACGCAGTCTCCTGAGTGGAATAGAGGCAAATATATCGTGGATGGATTGGGCCACTGCAGCATGTGTCATACGCCGCTAAATCCTTTGGGCTCACCTAAAAAGCGATATTATTTAACTGGGGGTTTTATAGATGGTTTTTGGGCGCCGAATATCACTTCTTTAGGTCTAGCTGATGCCACACCCAAAGAAATTGCAGAGATTTTTGTGACACACGAGCTGCTCAATCACGCAGGTCCGGTCGCGGGTCCAATGGCCGAGGTTAATCATAATAGTTTGCAGTATATGACTGAAGAAGATAGATTGGCGATAGGTGTGTATCTAAAATCGGTAAAAAGCGAAGAGCCTCTTGGCTTGCCAGGCTCAGATGCAGCGCCGACTATTAGTCGTGGGCGACAAGTATATGTTAGCTCATGTGTTATTTGTCACCAAAATGGTGAAATGTCGGCACCAATTATTGGCAAAGGCCCAAGCTGGTATCGACGATTAAAGGCCAGTGGTTTAGCTGGACTATACCGCCATGTCATTGACGGCTATAATAGCATGCCGATTAAAGGCGCTTGCGTCACTTGCTCTAACCAAGATTTGATTTCTGCGGTGGACTATATCTTAGACAAATCTTTATCTCGCTCAGAACGATTAGATCTTGCCAGTTATAAGTCTAAGAAGTTTCCAACCCGCGGCAAAAAGTTATATGCCGAACATTGTAGTGCTTGTCATGAGTCCGGAAAAATGGGAGCACCTGTTACCGGGAATAAAGATATTTGGGCGCCATTGATTGCACAAAATATGGATGTTTTAATGCAAAATATAATGAGTAGCTCACGTCATCCGAAGCAAGGCCGATGCGAGCAGTGCACAACAGGAGAAGTTTTAGATGCGCTGAAATACATGGTCAATCAATCTAAAACAGACGGGGATTACTCTCTATGGTAGGCCTTATAAAAGTGAAAAAAAGCCGCTCCAAAATATTGAGAAAATGAGGAAAGCATGTTAAATCAATTCAATTTTAAACGAATACTCGGTGTGCTTGCGTGCATGCTTTGTGTTGGTGTTTCTTCAGTTTTTGCCGCAGATGGATGGCAAATGAATATGCCGCGTGGCGTTAGCCCCTTAAGCCGAGATATGTATGATTTGCATATGGCCGCTATTTGGATCTGCGTTGCCATTGGTGTGGTTGTTTTTGGTGTGATGATTTACTCACTAATTTATCATCGCAAATCCAGAGGCTACCAATCTGCTGTATTTCATGAACACGAAATACTCGAAATAATATGGTCAATTATTCCGTTTTTAATTTTAGTTGCCTTAGCCATCCCTGCAACTAAAGTTCTAATTAAAATGAATGATGATCAAGATGCTGATGTGACAGTCAAGATTGTTGGTTATCAATGGAAGTGGCAATATCAGTACTTGGATCAAGGAATTAGTTTTTTCAGCGTGCTATCGACTCCTTACGCTCAAATTCAAAACCAAGAACCTAAAGGTCAATGGTATCTTCTTGAAGTCGATAAACCCTTGGTTCTACCGACCAATAAAAAAATTCGCTTTTTGGTCACAGCTAATGATGTGGTGCACTCTTGGTGGGTGCCTGATCTAGGTGTAAAACGCGATGCAATTCCGGGATTCATGCACGAAGCTTGGACTCGTATTGAAAAGCCCGGTACTTATCGTGGGCAATGTGCTGAGCTTTGTGGTATTTACCACGGCTTTATGCCAATTGTTGTAGAAGCTGTCACACCTGAAGCATTCGATAAATGGGTCGCAGCCCAGCCTAAAGTTGATGCCTCTGGGAGTAATGTGAATACACTTTCAACCGACGATCAACATGATTTGACTCGAGGGGAGTTAATGCGTTTAGGCAAGCAAAAATATGATATTATCTGTGCTCCTTGTCATCAGGTTAATGGTCGAGGTATCCCACCTATGTTTCCTGCGTTAAAAGGGAGTTCTGTGGCCGTTGGTCATCCTATTTCAAGACATATTAATATGATTTTAAATGGCGTATCTGGCACGGCCATGCAACCCTACGCAGAGCAACTCACTGATACCGAAATTGCGGCAATTGTGACCTATGAGCGTAATGCCTGGGAAAATAATACAGATGATGAGATTCAGCCTAAAGATGTTGCCAAAATTAGAAAAGGCGGTTCTCAACAACCTATCATGATTAAAAAAGCTCAAGCGGGAGGTTTGCAATGAGTCAACACACAACCCAACATTTACATCATGATGAGCATGATGACCATGGTCCACATCAAGGACCAGGCTTCCTAGGATTTGTTAAAAGATGGTTGTTTACAACTAACCATAAAGATATTGGAACCTTGTATTTATGGCTTGCCATGTTCAGCTTTTTTCTAGCAGGCGGTATGGCGCTGGTCATTCGTGCTGAATTAATGGTTCCAGGACACCGCTTTGTTGACCCCAATTTCTTTAATCAAATGACGACATTGCATGGTCTAATCATGCTATTTGGCGTTGTCATGCCTGCTTTTACTGGCATGGCAAATTGGCAGATCCCGATGATGATTGGTGCGCCAGATATGGCATTACCTCGACTCAACAACTGGAGCTTCTGGATCCTACCTTTTGCGTTCCTATTGCTTGGCTCGACAATGTTCCACAATGGTGGTGGACCAAACTTTGGTTGGACCATGTATGCGCCATTATCGACTAAGTTTGCACCACCTAGTACCGATTTCATGATATTCGCCATCCACATGATGGGATTGTCTTCGATTATGGGGTCGATTAATATCATTGCGACGATTCTCAACCTTCGTGCACCTGGCATGACTTTGATGAAAATGCCCTTATTTGTCTGGACTTGGTTGGTAACCGCATTTTTATTGATTGCAATTATGCCGGTGCTTGCAGGTGCCGTGACCATGATGTTAACCGATAGGCACTTTGGAACCAGTTTTTTCGAAGCAGCAGGTGGTGGCGATCCTGTACTATTTCAGCATGTTTTTTGGTTTTTTGGCCATCCTGAAGTTTATGTCT
>VFQP010004813.1_pt1 | contig 12231 bp, 20 predicted proteins | sample 3512351 | NCBI WGS metagenome assembly VFQP01 (sample SAMN10412372, study PRJNA504923) | tailings metagenome | isolation source: Relicate 1 Philex TSF1 revegetated site | place: Philippines: Tuba, Benguet | collected 2017-08-29 | reverse complement strand
CACACACTCGCTGCTTCCCTGGGCGCCTGGGCGCTCAAAGCGTTCGCCGCGCATGCACCCTTGGAGAGCTGCCTGCCGCCTATGTGCGTTCGCTGGCTGCGTGCTGCGTGCCCCGCGGTCCTTCGAGTCCTGCCCGCTGGCGAGTCGCGGCTTGCTGGTGGACGGGAGCCTCTCCCCGCCTGTTGTCCTCCTGTTGATCACCACGGTCCGCACGCCACCTGCCCCTTGCGCCTTGCCGCTGCTGCCGCTGCCTTGCCCCCCCCTCCCCCCTGTCAGGTGGACGACCTCAAGTCGAGGCTGCGCAAGGCCGAGCACGAGCTCAACCTGGTGGGCGGCGAGGCGGGGCACAACGAGTGGGAGTACAAGGACGAGGACATGGGCGACCTGGACCCCGGGTCGCTCGAGGCCAAGCGCAGGCAGCTCTTCATCATGCTCAGGAAAAAGGTGCGCTGGCGCGCCTGTGGGGCCAGGTCTCCTTCGCTCCCTTGGAGAGCCAAGCGGGGCGCACGTGGCCAGGCAGGCAGGGAAAGAAGCGCGCCGCGGCATGCAGCTCGCAGCGCCAGGGCCCCTGCTGCGCACCCTTGGCGGGCACGCCGTAGCCAGCGCGTTCCTCTTCCCGGCCCTGGCAGGGCGCCAGCACCCGCCGAACCGCACCAAGGCCCGACTGCGCGTGCCGTCGCGTGCGTGTGCGTGCGCATGGGCCGCGCAGGACCGGCGCATCGCCGAGCTGCAGGGCGACGTGGCCAGCGTCAACCTCGAGCTGGACCGCCTCCGCAACCAGCGCACCCTCACGCAGGCGAGCGCAGCCCTCAGCCTCCCGTTTGCTTCCGTAGAGTTGAAGCACCGTTGTCAAGTCTGCGGGCGAAGGGAATGCTGCCTAACGCCTCGTGGCGTGTGTCGCGTGTGTGTCATCACGTGGTGCACAAGCAGAGGGGCGTGGACGAGATGCACGAGGCGTACCGGCGCAAGCTCGAGGTGCAGATGCGCGACGTGGCCGACCTGGCGCGCGCCGTGGCCATCATGGAGGTGAGAAGAGGCGCCCGGGCGCCTTGGGGGGCGCCTCAGTCCGGGAGGAGGAGGATGGGAGGTGGGCCACTGCGAGGGGGCACTTGGCGGTCAGGTCCGCGGCGTGTGACGCTGGCTGCTGTGCGCTGTGCCCGTGCTTGGTGCAGACGGACCCCTCCACGGGGCTCAAGGTCAAGCCCGAGGACCTCTTCAACGCGTTCCAGAAGCTGACGGACGAGAACCTCAAGGTAGCGCCCCGCCACGCTCTTCCCCTCCCCTTGCCGAACCGCTATGAGCCCCTCAGCTTCCAACGCACGCTTCCAGTCGCATGCCTTGCGAGTGCCCCTGATGCTGAGCTGTGCACACCCGAGGAACGAGAGCACACGGGGACGTCCAGCCCGTCGCGAGGTGTATGCGGGCCCGCACGTTGCGCGCGCCTTCAGGTGACGGACGCGCGCGAGCGGGAGATGCGCGCCGACCTGGACGACCTGCACACGCGCCACGTGGAGCTCAAGACCAAGTTCAAGACCATGGTGCTGGCCTACCGACAGGTGCGCCGTGCGCGCTGCTTTGCGCGCGGCCCCGCTCCAGCACGGCTCGCAGGCGGCTGGCGTTGTGCTCATCGACCCACCGGCAACGCTCGCGAGTACGCCGGAAGCGGGAGCGCTCTGCAGTGCGTTGCTGCCAGCTCAGGGCCGTGAATGCGCGCCCGTGCTGCACGTGCTGCGCCGTGCTGTGTGCAGATGCGCTACCTGGTGCAGGACAAGTGGCCGCCCGGCTACCCGCCCATTGAGATCCCCACCGAGGAGCACATCCTCAACGCCGCCATGGAGGACATTGTCAGGTGCGCTGCGCCCCCCTGTCCGCCCGCCGGTCCAGCGCTCATGCATTCGCTCACAACCAATTGGATACCAATTGGTATCGCCATGCCATCGTGATGAGGGCGATGGCCACAATGCGTGGTGGTGGCGGTGGTGCACAGGAGCGAGGACAACGCCGACCGCAAGCTGATTGCGCGCTTGAGGGAGCAGGCCAGCCAGCTGGGCACGCAGCTGGGCGCGCTGCGCATCGCCGACGAGGCGGCGGGACGGGTGAGGAGAGGAGCCAGGCGCCCTCTCGCGGCTGCCGCCTCTAGCCTTTCCCGCCGCGCCCGCCTTGCGTCACGCCCCTCGTTCAGCCACGCTGCTCATCACGTCCTGCTGCTCACTTGACACGCCTGGTGTGCGCGTGTAGGGCGTCAGCATGAAGCCCAGCAACCTGGCCATGGGCACGCGCGAGAACAACTTCAACAACTCGCGATTCGTCGGTGCGCCTCAAGCCCTCTGGCCCGGCGGGCGCGAAGAGGACGGGGCTAACCCTAGCCCCAACCTCGTGCGCACGTGTTGCGTGCTTGTGCGTGGGCGCAGAGATGCCCGAGATGGCGTCCATGGAGAACGAAAAGCTCATCCAGGAGCTCAACCGGCTCAGGCAGCAGGCAAGCGATCAGGGGCACCCTGGAGCGTGCGCCTTGTCCTTCTTCTTGCGCCCAGCGGGCTTCCCGCATCCCGAACTGCGTTGAGGGGACTGCACATGCCCCTGACCTGGCAGCGTGCGGCGTGGTGGTGGTGGTGGCGTTGCGTTGCTGTGCAGGTGGCGGGCACGCCGGTGGAGAAGCTCAAGCGAGACAACCAGCTGCTCACGGCGCAGGTGCGTCGCTGCTCCACTTGCGCGTGGCGGCTCCCGCACCCTCGCTGTCCCCGCCCAGCGGCGCGCACACGTTCCATGCATGCTGGCGGTGGTGGTGTGTGTGTGTGCACAGCTCAAGGAGCTCAACACCAACAAGTCCAGGGAGGACATGGCCAGGGAGCTGGCCTCGGTCAAGCTGGTGAGTGGTTCGCCCACCGCTGAACGCTGCCCTCTGCAGACGCCGCTGTTCACTGGCCCGCATGCACTTGAGCGCTGTGGCGCTTTGCACGTACGCGCTTGCAGGAGGCGGAGCGGCTGCGGCAGCAGCTGCTGGCAGGCGGCGGAGGCGGTGGCGGCGCAGGCGGCGTGGCCAAGGCGGGCGCCATCGCGCACCAGATCCGCTCCATGCAGGACTCGGCCACGGTGCGCCTGCTCCCTTCGCGCCCTCCCTGCCTGTCGCCCTTGCTGCCCTTCTTGCGGCGGCCCACACGGCGACTGCGCTGGTGGTGAAGAGGGTCGCTGTGCTTGGTTGGCAACGCAGGCGGAGTTGGAGCGCAAGGTGCAGAGCGCCGAGGCGGCCAAGCTCATGGCCGAGGAGCAGCTCACCAACCTGCACGCCTACCTCACCCAGGTGTGTGGCCTTGCAGGGCCCCGCCGCCGTGTTGCCATGCCGTGCTGCACCTCGCGCACCAACATGCCGTGTGCGTGGGGGGCGCGCTGCGTGGTCGTGCAGGCCACCATGCAGTACCAGCGGGAGATCATGCGGCTGCGAGGCGTCATCGGCCAGCTGGACCCCGGGGGGCGGCTGCTCAAGGCCGACCCGCTCCGGGGGCGGGCGTGAGGCGGGCGCGCCACGACGCGAGGGAGGTTCGACTGCAGGATGTGCGACGGCGGGGCTTTGCACTGCCCGATGCTGGCAAGGGAGACGCGTATTGCAAATAGCGCGCCGAGGAGCGATGGAGGGGGGGGGGTCACGCGTGCTGAGCGAGAGGAATGGTTCAGAGCGGCGGCAGGCAGCGGTCGCAGAGCGAGGAACACAGGAGTCGTCGCGAGTCGGTAGCTAGTACCGCCCGAGGTCGCTCATGAATTTGCTGGCCATGGCGCTGACCGTCTTGGAAGCGGCCGAGGCCATTTGCTTGACGGCTTGCAGGTCCTGCCGCGCCTGCGCCCACGCAAGAATAAGACACGCACGCCAGGGCTCTTTCGCACGCGCCCCTCGTAAAGAGAAGGCGGCGCTGCCAAAATCGTCGCTGCCGCTGCCGCAAGTTGAGTTGCACACGCACCTGGAAGGAGAGCCGGTTGACGAGGTCCGCGGCCGTGAGGTCGGCGTCGTTGGCGGGGCCGCCGCCGCCCGCGCCCTCGGCGCGGCCAAAGTAGGCGTCCGAGCTGATGGCCGCCGCGCCCTGCGCCACCACACACGTGCCACGCGCACACGCCAACAACACCCTTTGTTCTCTCGCCCTCCCCCTCCGCCCCTGCACACCCCTGGCCGTGTGTTGGAAGGCCTCACGGCCACACGCTCCCTCCAAATTCGCTTTGGTCGCGCACCTGGAACTTGTTGAGCTTGGACTGCTTCTCGTACTCGCTGTCCTGGCTGTCCGCCTGCAAAAAGAGCAGGCACAGCGGCAGCACAGCGGGCAGGTGGCGTCACGTCCCTTGCAGAGCGAGCCCTGGGCGAGCAGCAGCGCCCCGCGGCCACCCCAATGGCACCCGCACGCACGTTGGCAAAGTCCTTGGAGCTGATGGCCTTGGCGCCGGCAAACCGCGCCTGGGCGACGCCCGACCCACTGCCACCGCCAGCGGCGGCGGACGACGACGACGCACCTCCTGCGCGCCACGACCGCCCATCACGCCACCCACAGCATGGCAACACGTCCCGGCGCCCAAGAGGCGGCTCACGGTGCAGAGAGAGAGAGAGAAAACGCCGCCGGTGAGGCTCCGCTCACCGGCGCCCCGCTGACCGCCCGGTACCGAGGACGACGACGAGGCGCCGCCGCCAAACTGCTTGCTGCCGCCGCCGCCGCCGCCCACGCCGCCGAAAAAGTCGCTGCCGCCGCTGCCGCCGCCCCCAGCCTTGCCGCCCACGGCGCCCAGCACCAAGTGCCCGTCCTTGCCTCTCTGCACCGCCGGCGGCTGCGGCCAACAGTATTCACAGGCGCACGCCTCCACAACACTTTCGCGACCACCCACACCTCTCCTTCAACCAGATGGCTGCGTGAAGGGCACCGCTGCCACGCCACACCGACTAGCTGGCCACGCCCAGCCAGCAGGCCCAGTAGCAGCAGGGGCGGCAGGCCGTTGCGCACCTCGGGCGTGGCGTTGAGGGTGTCGTACGCAAACCGGCCACCGCCGCCGCCCGCCGCGCCGCCGCTGCCGCCGGCGCCTGCGCCTCCGCTGGGGCCCCCCGTGGCGAGCGGGTCGGAGATGTGCGCGGGCGGCTTTGGCGCCACGGGCTCTGGGGCGGGCGCCTGGTCAAACACGCTGTCGTCCACCTGTGGCCGAGGAGCGAGGGCGGGCAAGGGCGGGCAGGAGCATCAGGAGTGAGTGCCACGTCGCCACAGCGAGCAGGAGGTGAGGTGAGGGCCAGGTGAGGTGCCCGCCCCTCGCAGAGCGCGAGCGGCGCATGTGTGCGTGCCGAGCGGGCGTTCCGCGCGCACCTTTGCTTCCAGCTTCTTGACGCCCAGGCCCAGCTTGCCTCCCGTGGTCTTCTTGGCCGCGCTGCCCAGCCGGCCTGCCGCAGGCAAGCACCCGCACACAAGCACACACACCGCCTCGCTCAGCTGCACTGCGTGGCAGGACTCTCTGAGCTGCAAAGCCCTCCGCAGAGACGCGGCCTTCCGCCCGCCTGCCCACCCCCTGCGGGTTCACCTCACCCTTGGCGATGCTGCTGCTGCTGCTGACGGCTGACAGCGACGTGGAGGCGGCGCGCGCCGGCTTGCTGGCGTCCGCGCCGTTCTCCGCGCCCGCCTCGGGCGCCGCTGCCGCCGCCGCGACTGCCGCCGTGGTGGAGGCGGCGGCGGCAGGTGGTGGCGGCGTGGCGGGCGCGGGCGGCGGCGCGCTGAAGTCCTGCCCTCCAGCGTGGTGGAAGTCTGCCAGGTCGCCCGACGCCGAGTTGGGGTCCTTTTGCCTGCAGAGGTGAGGTGGTGCAGTAAGGGGTGGTGGTGAGGAGGAGGACACAGGAGGGCACGTGACAGCAGCATGGGGGTGGGCGGTCCTGCTGGGCGAGGCCTCTCCGCGCCCCCTCGCCGCGTGCAGCCCGGCGCAGGGCGTGGCGCGGCGGCGCGCTCAGGCCGCTCACTTTTCTCCCGTGGCGGCCACCAGCGCCGCCTGCGCCGTCACCTTGGCCGCCTCCTTGTCCAGCATGGCGCGGTACAGCTGGGCCGCCCGCGACGTGTACTGCATCGTGCGACGCCAACAGCAAGCACGTCAAGAGGCTGAGCGTGCAGTGCTCGCTGCAGCAAAGAGGAGCTGACGCTGCTGCACGGGGCGGTCGCACCTTGGACTCGATCTTGTCCGAGCCGACCTCGTCCCACCCGTGCTGCTTGAAGAACTGGCGCGCGCGGTGGTTGCCGCCCACCGCCATGATCTTGAGCTGCTCGTTGGTCCACGAGTCCAGCGTGGTGGACCTGTGCAGCGCGGCCGGGTGGGGAGGGGAGCAGCGTGGCCTCGCTGGGCGCCCAGCAGCGGCATCCCCCTCATGCGCAGGCCCTGTGCTGCTCCCTGACCGTGCTGTTGCTGGGCTACACGCTGCGCCGCACCTGACGAACGAGACGTGGACGCCCAAGGATCGATGCACGCCGGCGCACGTCAGGCAGATGAAGACGCCCTGCAGCGACAACACGCAGCAAGCAGCGTGCTGCGTGGTGAGCAACAGCACCAGCTGCTGCTGGCCTCTGCTCCTTGCTCCCTGCTCCTCCTGGCAGCGGCGTGCCTCCCGCTTGGGGAACTCACGTAGGGCGCCGAGGCCCACGTCGGGTTCTTCGCCGGACAGTCAAAGCAGACCTGCGCGCGAGGGGCGTCGCGTCGTGCCCTGCTCAGCGCGCCTCGGGTGTTTCCGCCGGGGTCGAGCAGCGCAAGATCCCCCGCAAAGCCGGCCTCGCGCGCAGGCGGCAGCGGGCGAGCTGCTGGCCGCGTTACCTTGTTCTCCGGCCGGCTGCGCATGCGCTTGAACAGCGTGTCGCGATCCAGCTGGTCCGCCATGGGGCCTGCTGGCTCTGCTCCTGCGCTGCTGTGGGGTCTCGAGCGAGAGGTGCTGGGTCTCCGCGCTGGGCTGTGTGTACTGGTGTGAGGTTGTCGAAGTCTGCAGCACTTGCGCAAGGCGCACTCGTCTGCGGGAGCGCCCTCACGGGCTTGCGGTGCCACGCTGCTCGGCACACAGCGCGCTCACCACCTCCTGCTGTGCTCATCCTCAACTCCCAAGGGCGCTTCAGCTCACTCCTGCTCGTTCACGAGATGGCACCCGCTCCTCCTCCGCGGCACCTGCGGCCCGCTCGCCCCGCGTCGCGCGTCGCGATCGCCGCTCTCTGCGCCGCGGTCTTGTTCGTTGCCGCCGCCGAAGCCGCGCGCCCCCTCCTCGCCACCAGGTGCTGCGCGTTGGCAGCTCTTGCTAGCTGCTCCAACACCACCTGCAGGCTCTTGAGGAGCACGCACCTCGCTCCTCCTCCCTTGCACAGGCGCCTGGCTCAGCTCGGCAGCTCCTCTGCAGTGTCCACGGCCCAGACCGGCGGCGGCATCACCGTCGTCAACTCCAACCCCATCTCGATCAACAACCGGTGAGCGCGAGTCGCACACACCCGTGTCGGTGCAGACCTTCGCAGTCACCAGCATCAGGACCTGAGCCGCTTGCCTTCCGCAGGGTGACCAACATCAACCCCACGATTGCGGGCGGCGGGGGCCTGGGCGGCACGGGGCTGCCCGCGTTCCTCGGCGGCGCAACGGGAGCCGTGCTGGGCCAGGCGCTGGCGGCGCGGCCCGGCATTTGAGCTGTGTGGAGAGCGGAGGACCAGCTGTGCTGTGACGTTTGGTGTTGTGGGCGGTGCAAGAGGGTGCGGCGGCGCAGCGCGAAGGTGTTGCAGGAGGCGGCGGTGTCGTCACGCTGGCGCAGAGTACTCGGCAATCTTGCGTTCGAGCGTCGGCGCCACCACGCCGACCACCTTGTCAAGCACCTTGCCATCCTGCAGCGCGAGAGGAGGAACCACTCGCACAGCGCTCACGCCGCAGCGACGCCCCAGGACCAGCCGCGCCCTGCCACGTCCCTCCTGCTCACCTTGTAGAACAGGAAGACTGGCTGGCTCTTGCCTGCGTACTCCTCAAACCCAGGCACCTGGTTCGCGTCCACCTGCGCGGGGGTGAAGACGTGTGCACGCACCCGCGTGAGCGTCCCCTCCGCCTGGCCGGGCCCCCTGCCACTTCGCCCACAGAAGCCCGAACGCACCGTGAAGAACTTGAGCGGCCTGTCGCCGGCGTCAAAGTAGATGCGCTTGAACGTCGAGATGATGGCCTTGCAGGGCCCGCACCAGCTCTGGTAGAGCTCGACGACTGCAGAAGCGCGCGCGCGACGGAGGAGGGCACAGAGCGTGCACGATATGAGGTGCTGCTCGCCCTCTCTCCCGCGCGCGCGCTCGGGAGGACTGATGCGTCGTTCTGTTGTACATGACCTTCCGCGGCCGCGGGAGAGAGAGCAGCAGAGCACCACACTGCTGTAGTCCCCTGGGTGCGCGCTGCACTGTCGCCTCAGCGCTTGCGCGGCGGAGGGCTCCCGCTCGCTCGCTCACCTTGGCAGGTGCCCGGCACCTCGGCAATCTCTCGCCGGAACGCGTCGCCGCTCTTCACGTCCACCTGGAAAGCCATCCTCAGGTGCTCCTATGGCCTCAGGTGCGTTCTGAACAGGAGCGGATGCGGGGGCTTGGCTCGCCATGTGCACACGCTCGGCGCCGCCGCAGCAGCAGAGCTTGCGCCATGCCGCTGGGAGGGAAGCTGGTGCTCAAGGGTGAGAGGGAGGCTGGGCCTGCCAGCGCTGGAGGCCTGGGTGCGCGTCGCGCCCACGCCCACACCCAACGCGCCCGTGTGCTCCCTACCGCCTGCGCAGGTGGGGAGACCCTGGCGGGCTCCGTGCAGAAGAAGACAAAGAAGAAGGGCAAGAAGGACGCGCCTGCGGCGGAGGAGCAGCAGGGCGAGGAGGGCGGCGAGCAGCAGCCCGGCAGCAACAAGCCCAAGCCCATCGCGCCCACAGCCGTCAACGTGCTCAGCGGCAAGAACTACGAGGCGGTGAGGCGCTCGCGCAGGGACCAGAGGGATGCGGGCGGGAGTGTGCCACGCAGCGGCGCCCATGCGTCCTGACGGCCACGCTGCCTCCTTCATCGCAGGAGTTCGAGTTCGAGACCAAGCGCATGCAGGAGGGGAGAGCGAGGAGCAACCCGTGGGGGGCGACGTACCGGGCGGCGCCCGAGATTCTGCACGGTGCGTGCGCGCCCGACGTGCGTGCGGCGACACGTGGTCAGTGGGCAGGCAGTGCAGGCCGGTCACCCAAGCTCTTTCCGTGCGCTGCCTCTGCAGGATACACGAAGAAGGTCAAGGGCGACACGGCTGAGGAGCGGCTGGACATGCGCGCCGCGACCAAGGCCGACCGCTACTGCAAGTAGCGCGCTCCGCGCCACTCATGCAGCCGGTTTGGGGACAGACAGTGTGTAAATATACATGTGACGCATTTGTGCGTTGTGCAAGCGGGCGGTGTGCCGCTGGCCAGTCGTTTCGGGGCGCAGGCACGCGTGGCGTGGGCAGAGCAAAACGGGATGGCCACAGTGCCCCCGCCGGGTCTGAGCATCAGGAACGCAAGCGCAGTCAAGCCAGAGCGCGGTCGAGAGTCGTTTGGGGTCCAGAGTCGCGTGCCGCACGTCAGCAGCGCACGCACGGGCCAGCAGCTTCCATCGTGTCGTCCACGTGACTCCTGCGCGACCCTGCCAGCTCCCCCACCACCGCAAGTGGCGCTGCTTCCGCGCGCCTTAACGTTAGCGACTAAGCGTCGTCGACAGGCATGCAACAAGAATGCAGCAGTGCTCGCAGACCTTCCATCGCCTGTGTGGGGCTGGTTAACATGCCGGGACATCCTTCACCGCATCAAGCGGCGCCGCCAGCGCTGGTGGCGGCCGTGCTGCTCCCGCTGGCGCTGCCGCCCGTCTTCCTGCGCTCCGCCGCCGCCACCGCCTCGTTGATGAGCTTGGTCACCTCGGTGGCCACCTCGGTCAGCACGGGGTTCTTGTCTGCACGCGCGCACACGCGCAGCGGCGCGCTGGTGCGTTCACACGCGTGCATGCTCCCCTCCGTCAGACAAGCGCGCACGCCCTGGCCGCCCACCTGGGTGCCAGCGCAGCTGCAGCTGCTTGAGGCGCTTCTTGCGCTCCTCGGCGTCGCACCGGTACGCCTCCTCCACCGCCGCCGTGATGGCCGACTTGATGCTGCTCATGTTGAACGCGCCTGCACTCAGCGCACATGCAGCAGCTCACCCAACCAGGTGGGCGGTGAGCCTCACGCACGCGTTCACCACTCAGTTGCGCCAGTCGCCGCCCCACGCGGCCCCACCTGCTGCGCTGCTGGCGTCCGAGCCGCCGGACGACGAGGAAAGCGTGGTGCGCGCCGCGTGTCGCGAGTTCTCCACCTCGAGCTCCAGCACCTTGCGACGCAGGTACCTGCGCCGCCGCAAACCCGGGCGCGGAGCGCAGCAGGCAGCCCTCGCCTCAGAAGCCTCGCGTGCACCACCTGGCGTTGCGAGGCGCCAGGGTTCCTCGCTGACCGCTCGCTCACTGCACGTAGATGGCTGGCCGCTCGCCCACCGCCCTTGTCTGCTGGGCCCGTTCACCGCACGTGTCCGACAGCAGCGCTCACCGCACGTAGATGGCCGAGTCGGCCAGCGTGGCCTGCATGGCCTCCATGTCGGCGTACGCAGACGCCAGCTCGGCCATGGCGTCCTCCCTGCGCAGGCGCACACTCCCGTGCGTGTGCGTTCGGAGGCTGGCCGCGCTCGCGCTCTGCTGGTCCAAGGCGGGGGGGGGCGCGCTCACTTTTGCGACAGGGCGTCCTCGCTGACCAGCCGCATGCGCTCGGACCGCAGCTGCTCGTCCACCAGCATCTGCTGGAGGCGGTTCTCCGTGAGGCTGAACTGCAGGCGCTCCGCCTCCACCAGCGCCTCCAAGCGGCACACCTGCGCGGCCACCCAGCGCGCCACAGCCGCGCCAGTGTTGCCAGTACCACCACTGACACACGCGTCGTGCGGCACGCATCGGCCGCTGCGGGGCTGGCAGCGCTGGAGGCTCCCCAGGCACAGGTTGTCGTGCGTGCGCCCGACCTCGTGTCGCCGCAGCGCCTCGATCTCCTTGAGGTGCTCAAACTCGGCCTTGAGCTGCTGCACGGCCTCCTCCGTCTTGAGGAGCCTGCAGCGCCAAAGGCTCCGCCGGGGGCGCTGGGCTCACCAGCGGGGCGCCGCGCACGCTGCACGAGTGCGAGTCTTGAATCGAAAAGGAGAACGATCGGAAAGGAGCCCGCACCGGTCGTCTTGCACGTCGTCGCGCCGCACAAGCTCCCCCGTGAGTCGCTTGTACTTGTTCTCAATACTGGTCAAGACTCGCGCCAGCTGCAAGACGTGCTCGCTGCACTGGTCGCTAAGACGGTCGAGCTGCTCTCCCCCGCTGCCTTGCTGCTTTGGCGTGGCGCCGCCCGGGGAGGACCGGCTCTGCAACCGCTTCAGCGCTCCCATTTTGTTGATGGTGTTGTGTGGGAGCGGGCGCACGACGCGCCAGGCGGCCGCCTGGGGCTTGCAGCGTGGGCTCCCCAAGCGCAGCACAGCATCATCAGGACATGAGCGTCATCTGGGCTTCGTCCTGCAGCATGCGGTGCAGCCGGTCCCTGAGCTGCTGCATCGCCTCCACGTCCTGCGCCGACCATCCGTCGATGCGCCCGCCGGCGGCGGGCCGAGCCGCAACCAAGGTGGGCTGTGCCTGCTGCGCCTGCTGCAGCTGGCCGCCCAACCCACCAGCAGGCGGCGCCGCGTCTGTCGTTGGCGGCGGTGAGGGAGAGCCCGCGGCGTGCGCGCCCTGCCGTCCGCGGCGTGTGGCGGCGATGGCCGGCGGAGTCATGATGGCCAGGGACTCGGCGGGCCACGTGGACAGGTCGTAGAACTCCCGCCGAAGGCCCACCTGCGCGCAGACCGCAAGCACCGCTTCACGCGTGGCAGCACTGCGAGCACGGCCCGCACGACTCCCCTGCCGCCCCCTTGGCCGTGCTGGGTCGCCGCACCTTTTGCCGGGCGTCGTGGTGGAAGGGCCCCTTGAGCAGGTCAGGGCCCAGCGCAGCCAGGTGCCGGTGGAACAGCGGCACAGCCTGAGCAGGCACCCACACGCACGACGAGAGGTCCCGTCACGAGCGCTGCACCTCCGCGTCCCCAAGCCTCTCGGCGCCGCACACACACAACACACACACCTGCACGTCCAGCGCCGCGCAAACCAGGTTGAACCACTTGACGCCCACCGCCACGTGCGCCGACTCCTCCTCGCTGATGCGCGCCACCAC
>VFQP010004812.1_pt1 | contig 12235 bp, 24 predicted proteins | sample 3512351 | NCBI WGS metagenome assembly VFQP01 (sample SAMN10412372, study PRJNA504923) | tailings metagenome | isolation source: Relicate 1 Philex TSF1 revegetated site | place: Philippines: Tuba, Benguet | collected 2017-08-29 | reverse complement strand
TGTGTGCCGGCGGCCGCTTGGACCATGATGCGCCAACAGCAACGCGAACAGCAAAGGCTGGGAGTTCCTTTTTTCCTTTGTGCTTTCGTTTGCAGATCATTGCTGAGCTGGCGGCCAAGCTGGAGGGCGAGCTGCCGGCGCTGCTCTCGCGCGACGAGGCGGCGCCCAACCTGTTCGCCCGCACCGAGACGGGGCAGCTCAACTCGCTCAGCGTGGTGCTCGGGCAGGTGCGCGGCCGCCCTCTCCATGCGCATTGGAGTTTTAGGGCCTGGGGTCGGCGGGTCGGCGGCGTTCTCCAGTTCGCTCCACCGCCTGGATCAGCAGGGCGGCTCTTGGTCTCCCCTGAGCCCTGCACACAGGAGATGGACCGCTTGAAGTACGTCTCAGCCGCGTGATGAAGCGACTCACCCGGCCTTGCTTTCTCTACCTCTTCCCTTCCCTTTGTGCAGGAGATGGACCGCTTCAACAAGCTGAGCCGCGTGATGAAGACGAGCCTGGTGGAGCTGCAAAAGGCCATCCGCGGCCTGGTGGTCATGAGCGCCGAGCTCGAGGGCGTCTACACCAGCATGCTCTCCAACCAGGTAAGCCCTCGTCTAGGGCTCACCTCGCACCCACCACAACGCAGGGTCGCAGGAAACGCGCGTGCCCGGCCAACGCAGGGCCACTGAGAGCACGCTGAAGAAATCCTCAACCCTAAACCCTGAAACCGCAGGTGCCGGAGCTGTGGGCGCGGTACGCGTACCCCTCGCTCAAGCCGCTGGCGTCGTGGGTCAAGGACTACCAGGACCGCATCGCCTTCATGCGCGGGTGGCTGACCAACGGCGTGCCAAAGTGCTTCTGGCTGCCGGGCTTCTTCTTCCCCCAGGTGCGCTTGAGCGCGCTGCTTTTCTCTGCGGGGCGCAGTAGACGTGCCGCGCTTCTGCTCTTCTCTTTCCCACAAGCAACCGCTCCAGCGAGGTGCCTTGGCGGCGGCGTCCTGCCTTCCTTGCGCGCTACGGCCGCCTGGCGTGGCAGTTTTAGTTCCCTCGGCAATCCCGTTGCTGCTGACCCTGAGCCTCGTTGCTACCTCCGCGCCTCACACAAACCCTCATGCAGGGCTTCATGACGGGCGTGCTGCAGTCCCACGCGCGCAAGTACTCAATCCCCATCGACACGCTGAGCTTCGGCTTCTCCGTCACGCGCGCGCACACGCCCGAGGACGTCGAGGAGGTGCGTCTCAACCCCCGAAGCCCTCACCATGCATGGGCCCTCCGGGCACGCTCCGGCATGCCCGTTCCCACACGAGAGCTTGCACCGGAGCATTGGCCCGGCACGGCGAGCCTGGTGGGCCGAGCCCCAGGAGGCGCTTCACATCCCAGCGCTGACCCTAGGGTTGCGGGCCTGCGCGCTTCGCGGCGTGCAGGTGCCCGAGGACGGCATCCTGATCAACGGCCTGTGGGTCGACGGCGCGCGCTGGGACCACGCCAGGCAGTGGCTCGCCGAGAGCGAGCCCGGCGTCATGATCTCCCCCCTGCCCGTCATCCACTTTTCCCCGGTGAGTAGTCCTGCGATTCGCGCCGAGGCCATGCGCGCCGCCCTCTGCGCCCTCGCTCTTGGGCGACCCGCTGCGCTGCCCATCGTCCCCTGTTGAGGGTTCAGGGCTAGGGTCGGCACTCCCCCGCCGCCCCCAGCATTCCCGCCTGACGTGGCAGGCAGGCCGCGCAAGCACCCACAAGCAACACGCGCCGCGGCGCTAACCCTAGCCTCAACCCTAACCCATGCGCGGCGCAGGAGCGGGACTACGAGCCGCCGGCCGGCCAGTACCAGTGCCCGCTGTACAAGACGTCGCTGCGTGCCGGCGTGCTGAGCACGACGGGCCAGTCGACGAACTTTGTGCTGTCGGTCAGCCTGCCCATCCGTGAGGGCTCGGACGAGGACACGTGGGTGCTGCAGGGCGTGGCGCTGCTGTGCATGACCAACGAGTAGGCGGGCTGCTGCGCTGTTGTGTGACACAGCCTGCCATCCGCAGACCCGTGACGCTTGGATCAGGACTCGAGGGTGCTGCTGTGTGGCGAGGGCGCTGCTGTGCATGTGACCAACGAGTAGGATGCCCCACCTCGCACGCGTCCGCCCTCGCTGCCTCACTGCCGTCTCTTCGTCTCTGCTGCTGGATGGCGATCTCTTTTGTGCTTTGGGGCTCGTGATTGATGGTTTGTGGTCGGACCGGCGCAGTCGGTGGAGCTGCATCTCTGCTGAGAGGGAGAGAGTGCAACTCCAGGGCGCGCACACAGGTCGAGCGTTGCTGTATGAGCACGTTGCAGGCGAATGAATGCTGATGCGGCTGAGGCGCCGCCAGAGGTCCCTGCCCGTGTCAACAGGGAGCCAAAGAGCCAGGAAGTACAGGGCGCCACGCAACGCCGCGCCGCGGCCCGCCGCCAGCAAGGGAGGCAAACGGCGCTCAGGCGAGGAAGTCCCAGCCGGGTGGTGCCAGTGCCTTGGCCGTGCTGCCGCTGCTGTCCTGCAGCGCCGCGTCCGCGCCCGCAGACAGCAGTAGCTCTGCCAGCTGCAGACGGCAGAACAAGTAGCAAGGAAAAACCACGGGGTGGCTCTGCGTTCCACCATCGCACACATTGCGCACAGCTGCTCGGCTTAGGCGGAGAGGCGGAGACGCGGAGAGGCGCATGCTGCTGCCAGAGGGCGCAAGCAACACGCCCCAGCCACCGCGCACGGACGTGCTGGTTGCCGCACAGCGCGGCATAGTGCAGCGGCGAGGAGCCGTCGTGGTCCAAAGCGTTGACGTCGGCGCCGGCGGCGATCAGCGCCTGGGCCACCTGCGTGGACCAAAGCCAGTCAACCGTGCGCCCCAAAAAGGCCTGAGCGACCCGCGCCAGCATGAGCTGCAGTGAGTGTGCCGACCGAGCGCGATGGATGGATGGAAACGCAGGCCCCGCGTGGCACGCAAACGCAAGCAGCGCATGACGCCTCCCCAGGCAGCAGCGACGGGGGCGGCCCGGTGCACCTGGGGCTGCCCTCAACTGGCAGACAAAGTGCGGCGGCGTACGCTTGCGCTTTGGTTCCAGGGTCGGCGCAAGCACCCTCAGGCTCCCAAAGTACACCCAAAGCGGCCGCAAGTGCGCCCTCCTCCTGGCAGCACTGTAGCGCAAGCAGCGAGAGCAAGAGGCGCACCTCAGGCTGCCCGCGGTCGGCAGCGAAGTGCAGCGCAGTGCATCCCTCGGCGTCCCGTGCGTCCGGCGACACGCCTGCACGACAGCGGCCAAGGCGCCACAGTGCACGGCCTCGGTGTCTCACTGGCCCGCAAGCAGCAGCGCGGCGGCGTGATGACAGGGAACCAAGCACCCGGAAGACAGGGAACCAAGCACCCAGAAGACAGGGCAGCCAGCACCCGGAAGACAGGGAACCCAGCATCCGGAAGACTGGGCGGCCGGTCGGCAGGAGTGCAGCCGTCAAGCGGCGAAATCAGGCAGTCGCGGCATGAACCTGCAGCGACCTTCTGTCACGCGCGCACCGCTTGCGAGCAGCGCTTGCACGGCCGCCACGTCGCCCTTGCCCGCCAGCTCGTGTATGTGGCCGGCCTCGCCCTGCGGTTGCCAAAGCAAGCAACCACCTCGTCTCGCAGTCATGTGTCTCTCACCTTGCGCTCTCACTATGCGCAACCACAGTCTTCCCCCTTGCGCAGAACAGAACACGCTGGCAGCTGTCGGCCACTCGCCTCTTCAAAAGCCTCACCTCGGCGCTGCCGTCCTCGCCCTGCCCGCCGTCCCCAGCGCCGCCGTCCTCCTCCTGCGCCATGACGCTGAACACGGGCCCAAACCCGCCGCCGCCCCCGCCGCGCCGCTGCGCGCCGCCCGCCCCCGCCGGCGCCTCCCCTCCTCTCCCGCTGGTGCCTGCAGCGCGTGCATGACAGTGCGCCGTCTTGAGCATGTGTGCGATCCGCAGCTGCGATGGATCCGCAGGCGGCGTGCTCACGAGCACGCAGGGGGGGGCTTGCTCAGCGTTTCACCTCACCGCCCATGGGCGTCGGGATGGCAATTTTGGCGGTCTGGCCGTGTGAGGCACCGCACCCGTGCCGTGCGGTTTGTGCGGTTTGTGATGTGATCATCTGCCTGCACGAGATAGCTCAAACTGCGCACCGGTGCTGTCCTCGCCGCCCGCCCCAAGGCCAGTGCTGCCGCCGCCCGTCTGCTGCTGCCACTGGGGCGCCAGCTGCGTCAGCAGCTCGCAGTATCTCTGCATGGCCTCGGCGCTCGGCAGCGGCCCCAGCTTGTGCCACGCATCCCTGCGCACCGCCCCAAGGCGCACAGGGGGCCAGGCCACCTGTCAGGAGTTTTTGCACCCGGCAGCAGGTGCCGCGCCCGGCATGGAGTGCTGAACAACTCGCAGTGCTGTCGCTTGCGCGCCTGCCCGTCCGCCAGACGCCAAGGTGTGCGCGCCACCGCAACGGCCGAGCTTCAGAGCTGCCCGGCGATCGCCAGCTTCACACTGACATTGCTGCACATGCAGTTGAGGTGCGCACCACTTGAGCCGCGCGGCGCGGTTCCAAAAGGCCGGCTGCGGCGCCGTGCACACGCCCGCCGTGGCCTGCTTGTACAGCCCGTAGAACTGCAGCTTGACAGCGTCCGTGAAGGCCGTGTTGCCAGAGCTCACGGCCCCGGCCACCCAGTCGCTGGCCGCGCCAAACGCCGCGGCGAGCTGCTGCGATCCACCGCCACCTCCCTGCCGCTGCTCGTCGTCCAGCTCGTCCGAGCTGAGCCCCAGGTCGTCGTCGTCATCCTCGCGCTGCTGCGGGCGCGCCATTGCTGCTCTCTCGCTCTTCTCACGCTCGGTTCGAGCGCCCCGCGTTGATCGGTTTCTGCGGCGTCCTGTTTTGGCAACCACTTCGAGGGCAAGGAGCACAAGGCAAGGCGGTCCGAAGCGTCAGCAAAGAGCACGCTGCTGCACGACGAGCGCGCCCAAGCGTCCAAGTCAAGCGCCCACAACAAGCGAGTCGTTCAGCTGTAGCTGTGCCGCCGCAGCCTGTCCTCGCCCCACGCGCCACCGTCAAAGACCAGGTGGTGCGTGGGGCCCGGGCCGGTGGCCACGCCCACCAGCAGCGACAGCGACGCCAGGCTGTTGGCGCGCGAGGCGGTGACGGCGGCGCCGTGGCCCGTGGCCACCAGCGCCTGCGCGCTGCGCACGAGCTTTTTCCAGTCGAACGCCGCCACCGCCACCAGCAGCACCACGGCCTGCAGCACACTGACGCCTGCAAGGGTGCCAACGCGCAGCAGAGCACGGCCGCTCACGCCCCTGTTTCTGCCACGCCACCCCAGTCACACTTTGGACTCCCCAATGCCAAGCAACGTGCAGCTGGTCAGAGCCACCCCCACGCCCCGCACGCTCAAGCCGTCCCCCGCTGCCGCCATCCCCACGCCCGCACTCACTGGCCAGAGCCATCCACACGCCCCGGGCGCCCATACCGTCCACCACGCCAAGCTTGTACACCAAGGGAAGGCCAATCTGCGAGCAAGCGAGCGCCACCGCCATGACGCACGTGAGTCACGGCACCACATGCCAGACCGGCCGCGAGCGTACAAGCTTTGCGTGTTGCCGAGTTGAGGCGCATGCAAGGGTGTGGCGCCGCCGCGTGACGCACCGCCCACAGGGTGGCCATGTTGATTATCATGCCCAGGGACTGCTTGCCGCTGCCCCTCAGCACCCCCGACAGCGTGGCGTTCATGCTGCGGCCACGCAGCAAGAACCAATCGGACACGCCGCTAAGGTCACGACCAGGGTTCACGCAGGGCCAAGCAATGGGAGCGAAACGATCGCCCGCGGCTGCTGCATCAGGGCGGCCGCATCGTGAGGCAAAACATGAGGGCTCGCCTGTCGGAGCCGACCGCGACGGCCAGCCAGAACATGGCGGCGACGACCTGCTGCGCCACCTGCGGACACGCGGGCAGGCGGGCAGGCACACGCACATGCACACCGTCCATGGTGGCAGCGCTCCGCCGCTACACCAGCTGACGACGATGGAAACAACGCAGCTGGGAGGATGCGTGCATACTGTTCTGGCAGGGGATGGGTCACTCTGGTGGCCAGCCCGGTCATCCAGGGCACGCGGCCCCGGCGTCCGGCTCAGCGCGCGCAAGGGAAGCTCACCAGCGCGTCCGAGGTGTAGATGCCGGCCCACTCCCACTTGAACGTCCAGAGCAGCAGCGCCACGCCCACGTTGAGCGCGAAGCCGATGCAGGCGCACACCGCCGTGGCGCGCCGGGCGGCAGAGGCGTGCGCGGCGCCTGCGCGCATCGCACGGCGCGCGCACTCGGCAGCAAGGCGCGTTGCTGAGGGCCAGCATCTGGGGGGATGGTGGCGCGTCGGGCGAGGGGTAGCTCCTTTCCGTGTGCGGCTGGCTCTGGCGTCACCCGCTCGCAAGAGACGTGCGCGTGTGCGCAGAACACGGATGGCGGAGCGACACGCCTGGGCCCGCCAAGGACGAGCAGCGCCCTGGCGCCCGCCAACGCTAGCCCGCCCCCACGCACCCAGCTCGTTGGAGACGCGCGTGGCGGTGGCGCCTTGACACCCGGCATCCCACCCCGCCCCCAGCCCGCCCCCACGCACCCAGCTCGTTGGAGACGCGCGTGGCGGTGGCGCCTTGACACCCGGCATCCCACCCCGCCCCCAGCCCGCCCTCACCCACCCAGCTCGTTTGAGACGCGCGTGGCGGCGGCGGTGCCGAAGCCGCTGCACAACATGTAGCTCAAACTGTGTGTGGTGAAGAGGATGCCCATGGCGCCCACCACAACATCGGCGTCTGGCTGCATGCCGGCGAGAAGGATGACGACCTCGAAGCACCTGCGCTTTGTGCGGATGAGCAACGTGCACGCATTGCGGGACACTCCACCGACTCCATGCCCGCCAGCAGAATGACCAGATCGAATGCATCGATTTCGTCAGGCACAGCATAGAGTGGTGCGGCATGGAGGCAGGGCGAGCGCTGCCGCTCACCACCAATCCAGCACCGTCATGGCCATGGAGGGCAGCGCGATTTGCAGGTAAGGCAGCCACTCTGAGAACGCCGCCCGCACGTCAACGCCCTGCATGCGTCCGTGCACACGCGGGCAGCAAGGCATACCCCAGGCATGCAGCTCGCGGCAGCGGTGTGGTTGGCCGAGGAGCTGCCTCACCCTTCCTGGCCCCTCTCCAACTTGCCTAACGTGGCGCGCGACCCGGCCTCTCACCCGCCACGTTTTGCAGCCCGGCGGCTGCTGGTAGTGCAGCCACACGCAGCACGCGAAGAGGCACAGGAGCTCAAAGACGGCCAGGACGTTGTAGGCCAGCGCGATGCCGTTGATGCCATACCCCAGCCTGCAAGGAGGAAGCAATGCAACCCAGAAAAACACCGCTGCAACAACCGCTGCTGCGTCGCCACGCTGTGGCCGGTGCGGTGGAGCGACTCAGTTGCAACGAACGTGCTGGGCCAGGTGGCTGTCGCCGCGCGCGCGAACGTCGGCGCTCGTGCTGACGAAAAACTGGCAAGGCGGACCGGCTGCTGCTCACGTGGTGATGAAGAAGTAGTTGATGAAGGGCGTCACGACAGCGCCGATGGCCGCGATGACGGCCAGCGGGACGGTCTGCGTGCGCAGCAGGCAGGTGGAAAGTTGCCCTCAGTGGTGGAAAGTTGCAGGCCGCTCTGCGTGAGAGGAGAGAACAACACCAAGTGGCACGCACCACGCCCTGCGTGGAAAAGTAGTTGTGGATCGGGAACAGCGCGCTCCAGGGGATGAGCGACGGCGCCATGATGCGGAGGATGTCTGCCGCCTCCTGCAGCAGCAGTGCACAGAGGGAATGGCACACGCCTTGGTGCGCTCATGGTGCGGAGCAGCAGCGGAAGGATGTCCGCCGCCTACTGCAGCATCACATCAGTCAGCCGAAGCTGTGTGCGTTGGCAGGCCACAACAGATGCTCCCACAACCACGGCGGCGAGGGAGTGCCGGCCGGCGCCACGTCAGGTCAGGTCCACGCAGCCACTGGCAAGCCGGCTCACGCTGCTCCTGCGGCCACGGACTTGGATCAGGGGAGCCACCCACCTGCAGGATGTCCTCGCCCTGCCCCAGCGCCCGCAGGATGTCCTCCGCAAAGAACCACCACGTGGCCACCGCCGCCAGCGCCACCACCAAGTTTACGGCGCACGCGCGCTGGAGGTAGACTCCCACCAATCCGTACTTGTCGGCGCCGTACGCTTGCCCGCTGAAGGTGCTCGAACCGGAGCCCAGGCCCACCACTCTGCGCGCACGCGACCACGGGGGGCAGACGGGGGTTGAAGTTACTGGACCAGAGCCCAGGCCCACGACTCTGCATGTGCGCCCCAGCAGGGGGAGACAGACAGGTGGGGAATGCGGCACTGCATGATTGTCATCACTGGCGGGTGTCGAAGGCACGGCCCCCACTGTCACCCAAGCTTTGCACACGCCAGCACGCCAGCACGCACAGCAAGCAGGCCCGCCCTGGCATGCGCGTGCCCATGGCTCACATGGAGAGGCCGGTGATGTCGTAGATCGTGGTGGCGAGCGTGAAGGCGGACAGCGCGTGCGCGCCCAGCGCACCCGCCTGCGGACGCGGCGGCACACCCCGGAGCAAGCACGGCGCACTGGCTGCCGTGCCTTCGTTGTGCCTCTCTGTGTTCATCAGCCTGTCCCGTGCCCAGCAAACCTGCCTGTTTGCGGCACGGTTGGCGTCTGGCGCGTCAGCAGAGCCTGGTACCTGCCCCAAGGCAAAGAGAGAGATAGCGGAGCCACAGCGCGCGCACCTGCGCCGTGGTGATGAGGTGGCAGAGGTAGGCCAGCATCTCGCCGGCCACGATGGGGACCGCCAGGCGGAACACCCTGCGCGAGCACGCCAGGGCTTCGCATGCGGCGCGTGGGCTGGCGCCACCACTGATGCGGCCATTGCCACCTCTTGCTGCAGTGAAGTCCACACTGAAGCAGCTTGGCCGCCCTTTGCTCGGCTCCAGGTGCGCAGAAACCTGTCGGTCGCGGACCGCGCGAGCGTGCTGCCTGCCTGCATGGATCTGGCCCTGACTCCTCAAGGAGCAGCGCATGAGCCTTTTGCGCCGCCCCCTGGCGCCAAATGCGCCTCACAGCAGCTGCGCCGCGCACCGGTCTGCTTCGGTGAGGATGCTCTCGCCCGGGCCAGCCAGGTCCGGCCCCATGGCCCCATCCGGGTCCAGCAATGGAGGGTGCTGGGCCAGCAGCTGCTCCTGCTCGTCAGGAGGGAGCAGCAGCGCGTGGTCCGCGCTCACTGTCCGGTCGGGGATGCCCAGCTCGTCGGGCGCGTCCAGCTCGTCGGGCGCGAGCAGGAGTGGCTCGCGCGCTTCATCGTCTTGCTTGTCAACCATCGCGACTTGCCGCCGTCTTCGCTTTCTACTTCTTTTGAGGGCGCGCGCGTAGTGTGCGGCAGGCGGTTTCGCACGGCAATTGATCTCGTGCGCGATCATGAGAGCGCCCCAGAACGCCAGGGCACGCGCCAGAAGCAACAGCGACTCCTGCATAGCAACTCAGTGCCAGAATTCAAGGGGATCCACGAGTGCGTGCGCCGATCTATGCAAGTCGTGGGGGCGTCCGAGAAGCAGCAGTGCATGCACAAAACATCAAGCTGTACTCTTAACTCTTCACGAGTGCATCACGGGTCAGGACTGACTGTTCCATCAGCCTCAGGCCGACTGCCAGATGAGCCGCTGCGCCTTGGTGGAGGTCAACGTCCCGCTCGTGCCGGTGATGAGCAAGTTGCCGCTGTCCGTCACGCTGGCGTAGCAGTCGTAGCCTCCACCCTGTGTGCACGGGCACACGCGCATACCACGGCAGCAGGGTGTACGTCACGAGATCACCCTCGCCTTGGCCTGGGCTGGTGCCTTGGCCTGGGCTGGTGCCTGACGTGCTTTGCTGCCCGAGGGACCGCAACGTGTGCTTCAGCCAAAGAGTGCCAACGAAGAGTGCGCACGGGCATGAATGAAAGCAAGCCCCCCCCCCTCCTCACCATGGCGTTGGGCGTCACCCAGCTGCTGGGCGCGGGGGCGGCCGCGCTGAGCGCGTACCCGACGCGGCAGTCGGTGAACATCTTGAGCACGGCGGTGGTGGTGTTGGCCTTGGGCGGCATCCACACCTGCAGGCGCCGGGCAACAGCAACAGATAGCGAGGGCGTTCAGAGCAGCAGGAGGCCAGGGCAGCGCTTCCAGAGGCGAGTACGGCGCACAGCATACGCAGCGCTCTCTCATTCGAACACAAGACGTACCGCCCTGCCGCTGGCGACCTCGGAGATGGCCGCCTGGCCCGCCGCAAGCGTCAGCCTGAACTTGCCGTTGGGGCTGGTCAGGGCGTCGCCCGCCGCGATTGCCCGGTTGGGCAGGATGGCGTCTGCGCGGCAAGCGGTTGGTGGTTGGTTGAACCACTAGTAGATGGAGGGGCAGTGAGGGACAGCGTGCTCTGGCCTGGCCGGCTTGCTGCGTCTGCCTAGCTGTTCACCATCACTCCTGATTGGCGCGGACGGTGGCCCGTTCCGTGCGAGCAGACACGGCTTTGGGCTGCCGCAAAGAGAGCGGTGTGCAGCCACCCCGTGGCAAGCGCCGGTGGCTGGTTCCGCGGCGGCACTCACTTGACCCTGGCAGCGGCGGCACGGGCACCGTCCAGACGGGCTGCTGCAGGCCGGCGAACGTGCGCCTGATTTGGAAGTACCCGTCGTCGTTCAGCGTGGCGGTGCAGTTGACACCCGCGCCCTGCGACAGAGCAAGCAGCGGTTCGTTGCGCGACGGCAAAGGATCAATTGACGGCAGCCATGTGTACGCCGCGCCTGCCCGCCAAGACGCTGTTCCAAGAGGCCCATGCGCACGTGCCATCCCGCCCCGTCACGCCGCAGCGCTATGCCCTTCTTGGCCGCCAAACAGATAATCGCGTCCCTGCTGCGTCCTGCCGCACCTCGGTGATGGAGGTCCAGACCTGGGTCGAGTTGGCCGTCAAGAGGGCCAGCGCGCAGTTGCTGCGCATTACGACCCTCGTGCCGTTGGTCCTGGCTGTGTTGCTCTGCCAGATCACCCCGCCCTGCCAGAAATCGTATGTCACCACGTTTTGGTCGTTCTGCAGCACTAGCATCCACTTGCCGCTGGGGCTGAAGAGCCGCGAGCCGTTGAACATGGTCTGGCCCTCGAGGATACTGGCAGTGCGGGGCCAGGGCGGGGGCGGCGCCGGCGGCGGGGGCGGCGGCGGGGGCGGGCTCGGCGGTGGGGCGGGCGGCGAGGGCGGCGGTGCCGGCGGCGAGGGTGGGTGGGGAGAGGGCGGGGGCGGCGGCAGTGGCGCAAAGGGCACCTGCCACACCAGCGTGCGCGTGGGCCTGAGCGGGTTCGTGGCGTAGTCCCAGCTCCAGATCTTGAGCCGGCCGTCGGCGGCGACCGTGGCGGAGCAGTTGGCGAATGCGTTCTGCGAGGCGGGGGTTGGCGCGCGCAGCCCTGGCTGGGCTCCACTCTGCTTGGTCTCGCCATGGCATGGGTGCTGCTGGGTCCGCAGGAACTGCCGGCGAGCGTGGGGCAGGCATCAGCGTTCAGAGAATGACCCCCCCCCCACCACCTGCGTGCCGGAGCTCCAGACCAGCTTCAGGTTGCCGCCGCGGTCGTCGTACAGCCCCAGCAGGCATTCGGGCTACAATTGGCAAGCGTTTAGGCAAAGAAAGAAAGCAGTTACGTTGAAGAGGGCGCCGGGGGAGGTGGATGTGGGCAACCAGGGCGTCGCGCACCCCACCAAAGCGCCGGGCGTGCACCCGAGAAACCCGAGAAACCTCCCCACCTGCATGACGAGGGCGTTGGCGCCGCTGCCCGTCGTGTTGGTGGCCCACACCGTGGGGCGCCCCATGCGGTTCGAGGTGAGCACCAGGTTGCCGCTCAGCAGCTCGAGCGTGTTGTTGCCGTCAAAGGTGCGGAGCATCATGCCGGGGCGGAGCACTTCGTAGGCGTACATGGTGTCTGCATGGTACGGCGGCAGGCGCGCGTTGGGCGAAGGCAAAGCAAATGTGGGTAAGCGGGTGAGACAAGTGCATGAGAGTGTAGGGTGAGGGGGCCTGGATGCCGTCAATCGTGAATCGGCTGGCGTGCGATGGATGTGCGGAGCGCAAGGCTGCGTGATGGGGCTTGGGGGATGTAGCTCGGCGGCGCACCTCCGTAGACGGGCCTGGGCGGCGGGGGGCTCGGCGGCGGGGGCGGGGGCGAGGGCGGGGAAGG